>Ga0307510_10004018_pt1 | contig 17245 bp, 19 predicted proteins | sample 12_EM_MG_FD_207224 | JGI IMG/M metagenome (GOLD analysis project Ga0307510, IMG submission 207224) | Populus trichocarpa ectomycorrhiza microbial communities from riparian zone in the Pacific Northwest, United States - 12_EM | ecosystem: Host-associated > Plants > Roots > Unclassified | place...
CCATAGGACTACCGTCTTTATGAAAGACGGACGCTTTGCCCGGCCGTCCGTACCCACCCTGCCCGGGACGCCCGGGACTATAGTCCGCCAGGGCCCTGCCGTCCGCCCGGGACGGTTGGGAACACTGTGTATTCCTTGCATGCGCTAAATCATGTCCTAACTTATATTCCTACCCAAGTAGTAGATCACTTCATACTAATCAAAACTCAGGACCTGAGGCCGAGTTCTAAAGAACAATTCCCGCCTAGCAAAGGCTATGGAAAAGGAAATAGAGTTCAGAGATCAAGGCTTCACAAGGTCCAAAATCTTTTTCATACTACCAAAACGAAAGGCTTCTGTGGAAGTAATAAATGTACTAGCTAACATAGTACACCCAGAGTAACAAGTTCATCCTCCCTCGAATACCTAACACATTGCCAACTATTCTATGAAAACCAAAAAGGCTTTCAAGATACATACTACACATCCCCGGATGCGGGGCAGATTAGCCCCAACAAGCCCGAAGACTTCTGTGCTCTCTTTGGCGGAAACAACGACGACCTCTTCAAGTTAGGCTTAAACCCACTCGGAAAACTCTCAAGTACTTTAGTCAATTCTACAACTCGGATATGATCCTCGCTTCATTGCTTGGGTCGCGTATGACTATTGGTAATAAGTCCAACAAAAAAGCGCAACTAGGATTTCCTCTCCCGTATAGAATTGGTAGTCGTGGATCAAGCCGACGCATTGCTTATGCCAACTTGGGATCACCAAGCGCATACATTCAAACACTGGAATTTGATACCCAAGGACCCACATGGTAGTGACATTGGGTGCGTGCAGAACTGGTAGTTAGACACTAATGCAAAATGCGTCAGACAGACGTTGGTGCTCGGCGTAGTCGTGACACCGGAGATGATGAAGTTGTTTAATCAGAGTATGTTAAATGCTGCCGGGAAAGTGAAGGCTCAAGCAGAGTATGCTGGGTCCATGATTGATTTGGAGGTTCAAGTTCAACAGGCAGTGCCCCCTCCCACTCCTAACCCAACAGTTCCCCTTACTGACTAATTACCATATGACAGACATTCACGCGAATACATCCCCCAACCTCAGCCGCAGACGCAGACGTCTGCTTCGACCTTTTCACAAAAGCAGTCCTACTCTCACTCCCGAAACACCTCCACAAGTATATTAATCTTCATACCGAGTTACTTTGACTTTGTCCGAATGCGGAACCTCCTCCACAGCACCCCTATCTCTGTCGGTGCCATCTCGGAAGAAATGCACGTCTCCTCCGTGGAGCGCGCACAGTCATATTTCTTCACAGGCGGTCACTCGGTTCTTCTTTACAGTGGGCGAGTGCACAACCACTTCCCCCGCTACCACATCCGCGGAGTCACAAGGGTGGTATTCTACACCCTGCCGGATAACTCTCTTTTCTACCGATAGATCGCGGGTGGCTTTATTGGGCGGAGCATTGGCGAGCGCAGGGTTACAAAGCAGCCGAAGGTGGGTGTGATATTCTCCAAGTGGAATGCTATAAGCTGGAGAGGGTCGTTAGTAGCAAGAGGGTCAGGGTTATGTGTGCGAATAAAGGTTATACATTGTATTGTAACTTGATAACAGAGTACAGTTGGTTAGGAGGTCCTACAATTTTGGACTCTTGGCGAAGGGTCGAACAATCCGTGCAAGTCGAAATAGATTCACGAACCTTAAGCTCCCTTTCCCATCTCGCAATCCTCAACCGTAATTATTCAGAACTAGCACACCTCTAATTCCAGCCGTGCCCTCCTCCCCTGGTGAAACAAAGCCCCAAAAGAAACCCGCGAATGCTGTAGCGCGCCCCGTATCTTGTTTATTTCACAAAAGAAAATAATCCTGCTCGCGCTCTTAAGAAACGAAAGTAACAACCTAGAACCACCATCCCCCCTCCCAATTAGTCCTATTCACCCATTCTCATTTACTCAGCAAAACAGGAATCAATCCACACACAGCGCTAACCACACAGCAAATAATAACGTACGGCGACAGTCACTCCCCGATACACGCGATCTTCCAGAACATGCCGAAGAAGCTGTAGTAGGCAAACAAGGTCAGATGGACAAGCTGGAGGGGAAGAGAAAAGGAAGGGAGAAGAGAACAGACACATTCTTATCCTTCCCCCAACCAACCATTCCAGGGACTGTCTGGCGGACGTATGTGCATGTACAGATTCATAGGAGCATTGCTAGGAGTAGGGCGTCGAAGTGGAAGTGGGCGGACTGCATTTTTCATTTAGTTTTCTTTTTTGCTCAAGTATAGTGGTGAAGGGGGGGGCGGAAGAGGATTGACACCATCGCAGCTATGATCGTACTAATAGGAGAGTGGGATAGTAAGCACCGGTAGCGTGGATGGTAGGGGGGGTTTGCGTCGAGTTGAGGTACGATATGTAGGTATGATAGGTGGGCAATAGGTTTATAAGGCAAGGTGACTTGAACCCGAGAAATGAAAGAGTTGGAGAGAGAGAGGGTAAAGGTGAAGGTTAAAGAAGACTGCTTCTTAAAGTTCCAGTATCGTTGATCTCAGAAATCAGAGACAAAATAAAATAAAATAACAATCAAAATTCATGACAAGATATTCAAGCAAGTGGTCGATGCTGCCGACATAATTCTCTACATCCTAGATGCTCGAGACCCCGAAGGCACCCGTTCCCGCGATGTGGAAAGACAGACAATGGAGGCTGATAGCAGCGAGAAACGACTAGTCCTTATCCTGAACAAGATCGATCTCGTGCCAGGAACGCCTGAAAGGGTGGTTGGATTATCTCCGCAGATACTCCCCAACACTGCCACTAAGGGCGAGCAGGTCTGCTGCGAATGTCCAGACATTTGATCATAAATCCCTGACGGTACAGGGTAATTCAGCTACTCTTTGGGAGGCTCTAAAATCATTTGCGCATGCCAAACAGCTCAACCGGTTGGTATCAGTGGGTGTAATTGGATACCCGAATGTTGGGAAATCATCAATTATCAACACCCTTACCGGCTTTCTGGGTGGCTTACTGACCGCCTGTCCGACAGGTGCTGAAGCCGCCGTCACCACCAGCTTACGAGAGGTCAAGCTAGACAAAAAGCTCAAAATGGTGGCTCAAAGGACGACCAGGCACACCTCATCCTCCTAAGTGCCCTCCAACCAAAGCAAATCCTCGACCCGGTACCTGCAGTTGCCCTTCTATCCGCCGGCTATCTACATCCCACAGGCTCTTTGAGAAACTCCTCCGCTTTTACAACCTCCCTCCCATCGTCGATACTCCGCCACTGATCTCACAACAGACTTCCTAATGCAGGTCGCACGAAAGTGTGGGCGACTATTAGGTAAAGGAGGCATCCCCACATCGAAGCAGCGGCGGGTTGGGTTAATCCTCCCAATCGCAGTCCCTAGGACTGCCGAGGTGTTAAGCCGGCTACCGCTACCATAATGACTGACGATCGGAAAGAGATTGTTAGAGAGTCGGCTGAGGAGTTTAAATTGGATGGGCTGTGAGGTGAGGATCAGAACGCAGGCGGACAGGGCAAGGAGATAGGAATACAGGATTGATGAACCTGTGGCATCTTTTGTTTTTCTTTATATAAAAGCCTATATAGTGCTTGGTTCGGGTTTTTTTGTGGTGCTCTAGCTTTTCCGTAGATATGAGCTATGAATGTATAGTTCCGGCCGCTCATGCCTGTAACATCCTTCGCACACAAAACCCTAGTCTCGGTAGCTACCACAGAACCGCGGGGGGAAAGTCATAATCACTATTGTACTCAAGCATAGTAGTGCTAGCTGAGCAGAAGCCCGTATGGGCACCCACCAGCGATACCCATGTAAAACCGGGAGGTGTACTGTGCCTCCCACCACCCCCATCCGTGATGAAAATAGTAGTATTGGCTAGTGCACGGATGGATTATATGGTATGCCGCAGGTTACGATATAGTCATTGGGTATGGGGATCATTTGAATCTCCTCTTTCGCCTCAAATCCCCCATTCTTTTTAAGTTTGTTTTTCATCTTTACGGTAATCATTTCTCATGTGATGAAAATGCCTATTTTACGAGAGAAATTATCGTGAGACGGTAGAGGGTTACTTTATTTTACCACCAAGATCACACAGTTATGCACGGGAGAGCTAAACTATCAACAATCCCCCCCCGGCCCCCCTACCGGTATATACTGCAACAACCACAAGCCACCTGGCAATAGCTAGCCTAAAGAAGAATGTAAAGAAAATGAAACAAGAAAAACCTCCCATTGCAAGATACCTTTTTTATTAGCCCATCTGGTTAATATTCCGGTTCGTGGCGCTTTTTTCACTTCCAAGATGATTGTTACCATCCTGCCAGGCCTCCGGTAGATAATTGTGCAGCTAGTGTCATTAATTTGAGAGCTGTGGAGTCTCTCCAGGACGGAAATGGTTGTCTTTGGAAACCCCTCTCAACCCAGAAGCTATCTCCAACTCGAATCGCTCCTGCCCATATGGGCTAGCTAGAATCTCCCCTGCCATATCATGCCCTGGGGGGAAGTCGTGCTCGAAGATCGGTTCCCCTTCTCTTCTATCATTCGCGAGGACAGATTGGCGGAAATGCCACCTTAGAGCCCCCTCGGACACGCGGTGGGGATCGGCAGGGTTTCGGCACGCGGGATCGAGAATTCTACCATCTAGGCCAAGAAGATCTTCAGTGAATACAACTACCTTGTAGCTATCGTCGGGGTTGACAGAGACAAGGTACTGATCGAACAATTGCTGGACAGTTTTTTGGAGAAGAAATCCGTTTTGAGCCGAGTTGATTTTCGAGGATCCGATGGCATCGTCCATGTCTGTGATCCACTGTTGATAATTATACTGAATCCAAAGACTGTCACGCTCAGGAGGGAAGATATTGACAGCCTCGAAAGCGATCCACTTGTGAGCCCGCATAAGGATTTTAGGAACCGACAGTTCTAAAATCACGCATTTCCGGTCGCGGTTACGGATTTCATCACAGAAATTATCCTCTCTACGACAGATTTTGTAAGAAGTATCATACATCGGTGTATCCAGGGCTCATCACTAACTTGGATAGAGGCTGCCGGAATTAGCAATTGGGCCGCCTTGTCAATGGGGGAAACATAGCACATACCTTCACTATAAATATCGTATACCACCGTTTCGAGTGGCACCTCTGTTCTGGATACGATATGGCTCGATGTCCTCTCCTGAACACGTATAGGGCTCCCCTCAACGACAAGCAAGATTGCGAGAATGTCAAGAAAGTTTGCCTCAGTCACAGACCCATTCTGGAGAACCCCTCCAAGAGCCACATCAGGGTGGGTAGCATTCATAAAAAGAGATGTTGCGTGGGAGTGAGCGATCTGTAGGCATCGTTGGTATTGGTTATTTTCGTAATCGTAATCAGAGGAAGTGACACGAGAAGTGGTGTGGGCAAAAAGTCAGGAATTCCGTGAGGCCTCCCAGAACAGAGGTAACGAGGGTGGCGAGACAAAGGTTTTCGTAGAGCTTGGGTGGGACAAAGAGGAACTGGTGTGTGATTTTGCCTGCCTGCTTGTTAGACAGGAGTGGGTGTGCCCGCCTCATGTATGATATCATACTCCCGCATTTTCCTTGGCAAAGGCGCCAAATTTTGATTATCAGACCCACGTTACTATTATTTCTATTGGCAATCGTGCCCCGCACTTAAAACATGTATGATACCCTGCACAATGCAACTGGTAACGCTCAACTCTACGAGAAATTGGGGAGATCTAGCTAGTTAGGCGAGAGGGTCATCAGGGTAACAGGAGGGGAATGGTTGCCCTAGCCCAGATGAAAGATATAAGAACAGCAGTCCATTTATTTCATTTGCGCTAACAATCGCCCAGTTATCATCGTTGAGTTTTCAGAATTAGTCCTCTAACAAAACCTATCACAACTATCCCTAACTCCAATCGCGCTTGAGAATCCGGACCAGCAAGCACCTTACCCACGCTATCGATGCACTATGTGAAGTCGTGCTCAAAGATTTGGCTCCTCTAGGCCTCTCAGGTTCACAAGAACTGATTGTCGGAAATTCCAACTTAGAACGTGATCGGACACCCGGTGGGTATCATTAGGGTTTCGGCACGCGGGATCAAGAATTCGGCCATCACAATTAAAAAAATCGCCAATAAACACAATTACCTTGTAATCGTCGTCTAGATTGACGGAGACAAGGTACTGATCGAAGAATTGGTGGATGGTTGCTTGGAGAAGAAACCTGTTTTGAGCTGAGTGGATCCTGGAGGACACGGCGGCGTCGTCCATGTCAGTGATCCCCTTTCTGTAACCACAGTCGATCCAGAGGTCTTCGTGAGGGAGAGGGAAAATATGCGCAGCTTCGAAACCAGACCACTTGTCATTAGCGATAGAGTATTCAGGATTCGAAAGCTCCGAAATCACGCATTTCCGGTCGCGTTTATGGACCCCACTACGGAACCGTTCCTCTCTGGGTGTCTCCGCATTTGATATCAACTTGTGGAACCAAGGTTCATCACTGATTCGGATATAGCCTGACAAAATTAACAATTGCGCAATCTATTAAATGAGGGGGATATAGTACATACCATCGTAAGAGATATCGTAGGCTCCCGCTCGAAGAAGCACTTCTGTTCTGGATATGATATAGTTTGATTGCCTCGCTTGAACACGCAGGGGGCCCCCTTCCCCTTCGACTAGAAGTACGATTTCGAGCATGTCAAGAAAGTTTGCCTCGGTTATAGGCCCATTCTAGACAAGCCCTCCACAAGCGACGTCAGGGTAGTCTCATAAAACTGACATTTTGTCGACATCGTCAGGATTTGTGATTTTCGTGAACGTGGTAATATGATTAGCTTGGAAAATAGTATAGGAAAGAGGTCGGGAAATTCCCAAATGTTTATATTGCTAAAGGTCTTTTAGAATAGAAGTAGGGGGGGGGCTGAGATGATGGTTTGCGGAGGTCAAAGAGGGATTCGTGGATGGCCCCACCAGAAGTGGGGGGCAATGATTTTCCACCCAGCTTTGCCGACTGGGCACAATTCACCAACAATCGCGTGTCAGTTGGTAATGCGATCATGTCTCGACATGGACGAGAAGAGCATAATCTTTGAAGAAAAAAATTCATTGCACTTAATGATCAATATAATCGGTTAGGCAACAGGACAGAGATCCTCCTTAGACATTTTAAATGTAATCTATATAGTCTAGAGTGAATTTCTGTGCGGTTGGAAGCCAAGACTTTGCTGCACCTTTTCCTACCCCCAGGATGAAAGTTGCGGTATTGTGGCATGTTACCGGTACCTGCAACTCTCGGCACCCTCCCATTTTTATTAGTTGTGGACACGATCATGCTCGATCATAAATTTTTGGTGTGATCGAGCTCGATCAATGCTCGAGCATGGGCCAAATTTTCTGCTCGAGCATGATCGTGTCCATCACTGATTTTTATACCGCTTCCCGGGATATCAGTGGTCAGGTAAACTCAGTAACGCCTGCTCTATAATGGTGCGGGCAGCAAAGACCAGAGGATGCCTCAATATACCACCAATGATAGTCCAAACTTCTACAATACTAGTAACTCTATGAATGTGGAATCACTATACCATTACAGAAGATGGGTCTCAACTCCTGGTCTAGCTGTGGCCCTGTAACAGAGCTCTGGCATCTGGACATTCAAGAGTGTCCCATCGAAATTGTGGGGGGATGGCTGATGAATACCGAAGAATTTCAGAAGCCGGCATGACGGAGTGGTAAAGGTGGATAGGTGATAATGCGTCTAGAATTCATGGGCATCTGGGGGTCGGCAAAGCATTTACCAAGTAGTAAGGGTTATTATTCAGGTGCAGAAGAGCGCCCGTGCTAACAACCCGCGATGTCAGTTTTCTGGTAGTGGTCAAGTTGTGCGACGAGGCCGCAGGATAAAGCACTGCAGGTACGTGTTTTTTCCCTACCATTGTGGCCCGAAAGGGGCAGTCTGCGACTAGTTATGCTAGGTCCTTGTTGAAATAGATAGTTGGCAGAATGGAGAGGATTCCTCAGGATATATAGTGGGCCTTACAAGACGAGAAAAACACGATTGGCGGGAGCTCACTTAAACTTGTTAATATGGTGAAGATTCTATTGGCAATCATGTCCTCACAGCCTATATCTATATGCATTGGCACTCGGGAGGGATTTGCGGGAATGCAACGAGTCAGGTTTATTCATTGGCTCAATTAAATCCTTGAGAACTTTACAGGCACTCAAATAATTGTGACTAGAAGGCCCCATGTCTCAAGAGCTGGAATAATTGAGGATCCCTCTACCAGTATAAAGCCACCTCCCCTCTTAAGGCCTGCCTCAGCCGAGAGCTAAAGGTAAATACCTTCGCCGTGTTTCCCGCGCCGTAATCCCAAGAGGGAAATTCGGGACGCCCTAGTAGCTTTCTCGATTATTACACTCGTAATGTCCTGATATTTGTGAGGCAACTGCTATTGCATACCGCCAAAATTCAGCTTTTGTTCCCTAATCTTGGCGGTATGCAATAGCAGTTGTGCTCACAAACGTCAGGACATTACGAGTACCGGTAGTTGTTTGTTGAGGTCAAGTGGTACAAGCCGAGTGTTGTACAAATATTCATCCCTAATGTGGGTACCTGGTATCTCTATTGGCCAATAAGAGTTTACCAGGAAGAATCCCTGCAAATATTCCTGTTTCTCCTCGGTGTTACAAACTGTGGGCTTGAAGGTTTAGATCCCAAGCTATTGCCAAGTAGCTTTTCGGATCAGGGATAGATTTAGGATTCCGATGCCTAATGAGGTTTGTCACTTGGTGGTTTTCTTGCTCTATCTAATCCTATTGTACCGGTATGAGACACGCTGGAAATGGTTTGATAGATCAGTTTCAAAAGACTCCTAACGAGTTCCCCCAGATCCATCCAGCCACAAAGGTGAAGCGAGAACAGCCAGTTCTCCCAGTTGTCCGGCCACCCCCCGCTCCGACTACATGCGTTGATAAAAGAAGAACGCAAGACACAAGAGGAGGGGGGACGGGTATTTCCTGCATTCCTGGCAATCTTTAGCAGTAGTTAGCGGTGGCGGCTGACGGGATCTCGCTAACTGGTAATTCTATTAACCTGCCACACTAAACCTATACTGGGCTCAAGCGCCGCTAATGGCTGATAATTTGATGGCAGATTTCATCTACCTTTGCTCTATCCCTGCTTTCCCATGTCCCCAGTGTCCCACATCTCCAGCCCACTTTGCCCTACTTTGGACACAACCCCCCTGTTGCTCTCGCCAGCATCATAGGTACATTTCAGGCAGCTCTCCTTGTGTTTTGTTGATGCTCACTATTCTTGCAAACCAGATCCTGCCACCCCTCCCTCTCCTCACCTCCCAGCCCTGATGCCCTCTCTCTCCTACATGTCGTGAACAAAGTCACAATGTCGCCCGTGGTTAAAAAGACCTTCTGGTATGTGCATGAGGCATAGGATACTGTCACATATTGTGACTAAGCAAGGCAGATTTCACATGACTAATATTTATTAGTCATCAGGTATGTTGGTTTCACACTATGCTGTCACTTGACTCATATTGAGTTATTATTATGACTGGTTGATTGTTTTACGACTCACAATGGTGAAGTCAGATGATGTAATATGTTTTGCACAATGACGCATATTATGAGTCATGGGTTTCACCCATGCATGTCATTTTGGGTACATGAGTTGTTTTATGGGTTTTAATTGGTTAGCGGAGATTGCACAGTTGACTCAAAAGAGTCAGCTAATGGATTTTACTCTATGACTCACTATGAGTCATAGAGGTTGTGTGATGCAAGGTGATGAGTCACCAGGGTTAGGGTTGTGGGAAGATAGCAATATGAGGGGCTTTGTTCCGACCAAGAGATAGGATCTTCCTTCAACCATCTAAGTGCTTTTTTATACATAAATTGCAATACAATTACTCTTGCTCTCTTTATATACTCCTCTTCTACCATCGCCTACAAATGATACCCGGAGGGTATTATGATTGTCTGAGTGTACAGGTTATCGATATTGGACTATTGTGATAGTTCTATTTAGAAAACAATCCTCTGTTCTTACTATCTGACAACATAGTAACCCTCAAGACAAGCAAGTCAGTCTTGTACTATCTTAAGGGATTGTATCCCTCCTCCCTTAATGTGGCAGTGCACAAGAGTGAAACTCGCTTATGCAGGAGAATACTGTCATTGCCTGTTGCATACCTGCTCAATAGCAGGATTGTTACAGATACCAGCATTTCTAAACCTCCGAGTCAATAAAATTGAATATTGTCACAGAGTAATTTTGTGTGTGTACAAAAGGGTCTAGCATGATCTTTTTGATTCAGATAACGCATATCAAAGCCGCAATCAACCAATATACCTATGGTCCAAAGGGGTATGAATGGCTCTCACCAGACTCATAGTAGTGCCACTTCCATAAGGCTACCAGTTCGTTAACATTACAATTACGGATTATATTACCCAGATCTTGGCTTAATTTGATATTCAAAGTGCCTACAGTATCTTGGCTGCAGTTAAACATAGCAGAGTGGAGATTAATCCTACACTTATCTTCAGACTTTCCAGGCTCAGTATGGGTGAGACCAACCTCCCACGACCACCCAGTAACCTCGGGTTACTGTTAGAAGCCAATTGTATCCTTCTTGTGGCAGGACAGGCAACTAGATGGTTAATGGATCCTGTCAGAAACCTATAAATACTAGATTTCCCACTATGTTCTGTTGGTCTCGAAGGTTGTCAAGCCTTCCCCTACTTCGATTAAATTTCTAACTATGTAACAGGTAGTCTAGCAGAAGCGGGAATCCTTGGGGGATGCCTCTGACGAATATCTGCACCCCAACATGCTTTCAGCATAACAGCAGCACACTGTGTGCCCGGAGGCCTCGTGGGGAATCCAATCTGTTCCCTATCAAAGGCTGCAGTTACCGCTATGTTCCAGCACTCAGGCTTGTTAAGATATATGAACCTTAGCACCCCTACCGAACACTTAACTACCATAGATGCAAGGAATCAAGAGGCCCAAACCCTACTATAGATGTTTAGATTCCAGGACTCCACAGATTGCTCAAGCTTTATCAACCTCAACCACAGCTAGCCAAATAAGATCAAAACTAGTACCTTAAGTGGTGCAAGATTGGCATTAATTGGCTACTGCCAGTTTTGGGTTCAGAGTGATCTCTTATATTGATACTGTTAGGAACTTCGACAGAGAGGACTTGCTTCAAGTTGCTTTTCCACCCACATCTTCCAGCTGACTAGGATTGATTACTGTATCCCCACTTGCAATGAGGAGCAGGAGTTGGCCTGGTCCGGATATCACACTCTACTCTCCCGTAAGTATAACTAATTTAGTGTGAATTGTGTAGATATGGCCACAATTTCTACAAGCCTGATGCCTTTCCCAAGATCATTGATTTATACCCGATTACTGTAGCAGCAAGAGTGGGCGTACCAAGGAGACGAAATTTGAAACAGTCAACCCTGCCTCACTAGAAGGTATCTGGGACCGAAGCGCCCCCATATATCAAATCTGGATTATCAGAATCAAGTGATACTCCTTTGCTCAGGCTGGTGACTCTGGAGGCTGTGACTATGAGAATCAGGACAAGACCTATAAACCTGTTGGATTGGTAATAGGCAAGACTGTTGGAATTTTGTCCCCTTATGCTTGGTATCGTTTAACCTTATTCTTCCTGTTAGTCCTTTCTTGAAACACTCTACTGCATCTCCCTTCGTCTCATACCAAAAACTTTATCTCCTTGCTTCTAATTGTTTCTTCCTTGTTTCAGTCAGAGAAAGTTTTCTTTCCCCGTGTGGATGGAGACCGAGTTCTCACCCACACAGGTATGGTATTCAGGAAAGCAGATCCTATGATAAAGGACCTGATACTCTAGTTAGAAAATGTTATGCGAATTTGAACGTCTATCATATGCCCAACTGAACTGCCCAATTCTAATTCATCTCTCTATCGCTTACTCTACATTTTCTACTCGCTTTACTTTGCCTGAATTTTAACAAAGACCTATGATGTAACGGGTACATATTGTATTGTTATGGATGGATTTTCTTTCAGGATTAGTTTTGTTTCAGAATAAGAACCATGGGGCTGTAACCCTGTTATACAGGAAGTATCGTTATTAATACCTACTTGTTTTATGTTTGGTTTTGGGATACCACGTTGTACCTCTCCCTGATAATGTTTTGGAAGTATCATTTGCTAATCCCCTTCTTTGAAATTTTGTTCTAAGGGATCATTCAATACCTTGATTGTTTTCTCTATTGTTTTATAGGATTAATTTAATACCAGAGTTGGTTTAAGATACGGGCTGTGCTCGTAGGACTTAGAAAGGGCAGACTACTACAGACAGCATTTTCAATATATTTGTTTGAATAGTTACCTCTTCATTTCGCCACGATACTGAGAAGCTGCCAAACTCTTCAAGACCTTAGCCATAAAGTAAAAGGTTTTATCTAACAACCTTTCAGAGCCTCCGCTTGATCAATCTGCTTATCCCACTCTTAGCTTAAGGAATTCAAGTGCACAACTGGTACGGTTTCTTAGCGGTTTCAGTGTACCGTAACCGATAAGGAAACGTTACATACGAGGGATTCATTACATACGCAACCCCTTTACGCTTACTTTTACAAACAACCGTAGACTACGAATAGGCCCACGAAGACAACGGACAGATTCCACCGATAATTGACTCTCATATTCACCTCTCCACCAGAGAGCACCTCCCACACCTCGCCTGGCCAACTCCAGAAAATACCCTCTATGATGAAAACTCCATCTCACAATATCTATCTGGCATCCCTCCTTCCAAGCTGTCTGACTTTAAGGGGTTTGTGTCCATCGATACGGACAGACGTTACACAATCCCCTCAGATGAGGCAATCTCTAAAAACGACACAGTCGCGTTAAAGCAGGTGTGGGAATGGCCGCTAGAGGAGTTCGAGGTTGTATATGGACCTTCAAAGACGGACCCTCATGGCAAGTACGTTCTTTAGAATTGTACCATGGGCTCCGATGAATCTTGGGGCTTTGGCCGTGGAGTGGTTTTATGAGTTGCTAGGTGCTGAAGGGGAATGTGGTGCCGAGAGGAAGCGGATGTTGAAGGAATTTAGAGACCAAGTCCAGGATAAGCCATCGGGGACTATTGGTGAAGTCAGGTTCTGGGAGAGTATTGGGTAGGCGTGGAAAAGCGGTTGGTGGTTGAAATTGAGGTCGATACCAGGAGTGGTGGATTGTGGCAGCTGGAAGAGGCTGTTAAGGCTATTCAAGAGGTTGTTAAAGACTCAAAGGGGTCTTGGGGGTCTTGGGGGTCTTGGGGCTTTTGTCGTTAGTCAGTTCACCTACTCTTATACCCACGGCAATAACGATACGGCGGCTGCTAACTTTTGACTACCTAGACCACCTCTGCAAGCCAGACCTTCAAATCCTTCCCTCCGATATCCCCTCCCACCCGACCTTCCAAACTTGGAAATCTAACCTCAAAGCCCTGGCTGCCTCCCACCGTACTATCATTATGAAAGTCCCTGGAATATTCGCAGAGCGCCCTTATGACGAGTCATTCTCCAAACTCACCGCCTCCCAGAAAGAGGATACAGTAATCGCCCTCGTCACGCCCTGGATCTCGGAGGTCCTTTCTATTTTCGGTCCTAAACGCGTCGTCTAGGGGAGCGATTGGCTGGTTTGCAAGATGGGATTCGAAAAGATTTATCCAGCCGGAGAGTTAAGTGCATGAGAGACATGGCGCATACTGGTGACAAAGGTGATGCTAAAGTTAAGTCAGGATAAGGATGCGATGGAGAAGTTGTTTTCGTGAAATACAGCTAGGGTTTATAGACTTACTTGATGCACCTTATTGATGAGTGATGATATTAATAAGTGATAGTCCGTAGAGATGACGGACTGATGCTAGATGCAGGGTGTACTGTGGTCTGGATCAGATTCTTATGGTTAATGGGACGTGAGCTGTTCCCTTTTATATTTTTTCTTCAATCGAAGTGTGTTGGAAATGACAGTTGCGTGGCCTTGATTTTTTGGGGTGGGCACTCTATTAATTTCTGATTTTTTTCCCTTTTTTTCTTTTCGTTGGGCCCTTTGCTTTCCCCGGGCTGCGCTATACCCCGTAGGGTTTGACGTGAGCCAGTGATAAAAAGAGCCTCATTTCCAGATCTCTTATCTGCCAAAGGTTTCCGATCCGATCACAGCACATCATTCGGGCTCGCTAGAATACTTATCTGAAAATTCACATAAAGCCTTCAATCATCAAGCAAATACAAGACCCAGCACAAGTGTATAGATACAAACAGAAATCACCCTTCCCCAATGTTTATCATTACCCACCAGCCATCCCCCTGCCAAAGCCCCCATTTATAAACCTGGATGAAAACAGAAGGGAGGTAAACTCGAGAAGTTGTATAGCCCTAGAATCGAGAGGAAGATATACTTCTTTTTTTTGCGGTAAAGAAACACATTTCTATATTGATTTATTTACTATTTTCCGCCAGCTGCAGGAGTGGCGCTGGTGGAAGTAGTGTTTGTAGCAACGGCGGGTGGAGTCGGGGTAGTGGCTCCGAAGTGGGCGCTCGCCAACCTGTTGGATAGATCGATCTGGGTTCCGATAGTGTTTGCCAAGTATGCTACGAGTAAGACGTCCTGGATATGAGTGTTGAACATTCTCTCGATGTCGGCGGCTCACACTTTAGGTGCCAAACTAAGCGTGTTCATCAAGAACTTCCCAATAGGAACGGAGGCTTGGGTGTTGCCAGCCTAGTGCAGATGTCAGCATCTCCTCTCACTTCTACCCTAAGGGCGGGAAACATACGATCACTCTAGCCACATATTCACTAACTCTATCCACCATTTCCAGAACCTCCTCAAGTGCCTTCTCAAGTGCGTGGATGAACACCGAAAGTGCACGATATATAAGTCCTAATAGCGATGTCCTGACGGGGGACGGTAGACATGGCAAGATGAACGGCAGGGTGGGGGAAGGTGCCATCATCATTAGAGGCATAAAAATTCTGGATAAGAGCGCTTAAAGGATTGGGTTCTGGTGAGGCCGCATACCTGAGTATATTAATTAGCTATATCGAAAGGCACCTACCACATAGGAGCATCTATCCTGCACAAACATACCATTCAATGAGGACCCCCCCGGGATTCGCCTTCAGATGGACCCCTAACATGGTCTTATGATAGTCCATATCTACCTCGAACTTCACCACATCATCAATCAGTGTAATTTCCATAAAATGGCGATTTCCGGAGACCTACCTGTTCTTGACTCTCGTTATGCCAGACCGCAAAACAATTTCTAATCTCAACTTCAGCCCCACCCTCATTCCTCACACCCAAAAGCGTTCCAATAGCCCTCTCCCAATCGACATTCCTCCTTAACGAATGGTTCAAGATAGAGAAAGGGGCCTGAGCATTAATAACAACACTCAAAGGCGAGGTAGTGGCCTGGGCCGGTGGAACACTGACGACAGGAAGCGGTCGAGCAAGATGGATGTATGAATCTTTGTCGGCCATGCTGGGTAACGCCGATTAGTGGGCAGCGATTATGGAGGGTGGCTGCGGGGTAGGTTAGCTGGCTTCGACGAAATTGACTGATGGTGGGGCAATTTTCAGAGCCTCAACTCTTTTTGTCTTCCCCGTCTATTGTGGGGAAGCTGGGTTGGCTTGGCAGGGCAAGTCCTACTCCCCCGTTACCCGCTCTTACGACCCCTACGGGAACTTGACTTTTGATATTAGAGACCTAATATACAGAACTTACTCCTTGTTCAATTCCTACAAGGTTACTGACAAACAATCCTGTAACAAAATCAACACAAATTTTACATGCCGCCCGGATCCAGAAGGCACGGCAGAGGCGGAGGGGGTTTTCAAAGAAGAGGAGGGAGCTGCGGAGGCAAAGGCGGTAGAGGTGATCGAGGTGGTCGAGGTGGTTGAGGAAGGAGAGATCAAGGAAGAACCTCGATTAGAACTGAAAATCGACCAAAGAAGTACGTTTTTCCTATCAATCAGCTCTAATATATGATCGCCCGACCCCTCTTTACCATTGGGGACAGCTCTGACAATTGCGCAATAGGATTCCGGAAGCTGAAGATCCCGATTCTAATCCCGAAACTTCAGATGATCCTGAACTGCGCGGTTGCAAAGACTCCGGGGAAGACTTAGGTAGCGACTACCCCGAATCACAATCGGAAGATGGCATAGTAGCAGCAAAACCGTACAACCTCCTACTCCAATCTCTAGTAACGAGCAATAAGTCTAACCAACGTAATCCTAAATGCCGAAAACTTGATCACACACAAACCGAAGAGGATGGGGTCATCTTGGAAGACGGTGAAGATTTAGCAAATGAGCCTGAGGAAGAGAAAGAGCCCGAAGAAGAGGTCATAGACTTAGGCTCGGAGCAAACCACAAGTGGAAGAAGGATTGAAGGCCTAAAAGACCTGAATTTGAAGAAGGAGCTGGTCGCTGAAGAGCTGACGCCGCTACAGTGGTCATTAGGGCAGCTTGTCTTCAATTATGTGGATGTTTTATATGGTGAACGAACACTAGGCAATGCTGAAGAGTTACGGAGGATTTATTCCTTGCATGCACTGAATCATGTCCTAAAGTATGTTCCCACCCAAGTACTAGATCATCTTCATACCAATCAAAACTCAGGACCCGAGTCCGAGTCCTAAAGAACCATGCCCCCCTAGCAAAGGCTACGGACGAGGAAATAGAGCTCAAAGATCAAGGCTTCACAAGGCCCAAAATCCTTTTCATACTACCAACACGAAGCGCTTGCGTGGAAGTAATAACTGCACCAGTCGACATACTACAACTAGAGTAACAAGTTCATCCTCCCTCGGATACCTAACACGTTGCCAACTATTCTAGGAAAACAAAAAGCACTTTTCAAGAAACATACTACACACCCCCGGATGCCGAGCGGATTAGCCCCAACAAGCCCGAAGACTTCCATGCTCCCTTTGGCGGTAACCACGACGACCTCTTCAGGTTAGACTTAAAATTAACTCGGAAAACTCTCAAGCACCCCAGTTAATTCTACAACTCCGATATAATCCTCGCTTCACCGCTTGGGTTGTGTATGACTATTGGTGATGAGTCCGACAAAAAAGCGCGACTACGATTTCCGTATAGAATTGGTGGTGGTGGATCAAGCCGACGCATTGCTTATGCAAAATCGGGATCACCTA
>Ga0307510_10004019_pt1 | contig 17244 bp, 21 predicted proteins | sample 12_EM_MG_FD_207224 | JGI IMG/M metagenome (GOLD analysis project Ga0307510, IMG submission 207224) | Populus trichocarpa ectomycorrhiza microbial communities from riparian zone in the Pacific Northwest, United States - 12_EM | ecosystem: Host-associated > Plants > Roots > Unclassified | place...
GAAGGTGGGGGTATGCATGAGCTCTAACTTGATCCTCTGTTTTTCTTCTCAATCGTCGTGTTGGAGGGGGGGGGTTTCAAGAGTGGCTTGTATTATCTATTCCCTGCGGAAATTTTGTATCGAGTTGGGTGGGTGGGTTTGAGTGGTACTGTATTATAAGTATGATAGTATTATAGGTTTTTGGTTTTGGTTTTGTGCTGGTCTCTCGGAGGCCATCCGGCTTAGACGCCTTCATATAGTTTATTTCGGAACTATTTTCATGGCCTCGCTAGCTCAATCGGTAGAGCGTGAGACTCTTAATCTCAAGGTTGCGGGTTCGACCCCCGCGTGGGGCTTCATGGGAAGCCTTTTTTTGGTCTAGATCGGTGTCTTTTTTTTCCAAGCCCAGCACCACGGTGATGTCACGCGTTTTTTGTTTTTTGCTGTTGTCTCGTGATCACGGTTTTCATTTGTAGGGAGGGGGGTCGCTGCAGCGTACATAGTACTCGGAGTTTGGCGGAAATGGCTTACTGGAACTTACGATATGGTAGGACACGGCACTCTACGGCACCCTAGCTCTGTTGACAGGTTTTTTCAGGAATTTGTTTGGGCAGCGCTATGTACGGGTACATACATGCAAGGCCAGGAGGCATTCTGTTTGGCCTGTCTGCCTGCGGTGGAGGTGCGCACTCCCGAATGTTAGCAAGTACCGAGTTTATTCACGAGTAGGGTAGAAATCAGGTTCTTCTTCCTCTTCTTTTTTTGGCTGTTCGGAATCACTGACTCTGTAGTAGAGAAGGATATAGCAGCCGATATAGTTTCCTAATTCAGTGTTGAAAGTTTTTTATACACTCCATCCATGGTTGTTGTCTGCCTTATCATCACTAAAGCCCATGACTCTAGGATCCGGAGGAGACTCCGGGCGAAGTACGACGCTCGGACACATGAGATTGGCGTTCGAGAAAATACTCCTCCGTCGTTGCCTTACTAGCTTCACCGGTAGAGAGCAAGACTCTCAGACATCCTTCAGGGTCCATCTCAAGGCTACGGGTCTGACCCTCCACGTGGCCACGTGGGGCTGCTCCTAGCACAGTTATCTCTCTCACACAGATACAATCCTCTTTTCCCTCTGTTTTCCCACTCACTTCTTCCTCCTCCAACTTTTTCTTCCCTTTTCATTTTCTTAAAGAGGCAGAGCATGTTTCCACGCTCCGATAGAACTGGTTAGTGCCTTGAACCAAGTATGGTTCCGGAAGACTAGACTCTATACTAGTTTTCCTACAAAAAGTGTGACAATTTTGCCCGTAACGCCAAGTGTAACACATCAAAAAAGTGTAGCCCTATGTCCTAAATTTCCAACCCTATGTACTTTTGTATAATAACTAATAATAATAAAATGTTTTTGTATGATATCATATTCAAGTTCAAAGTCTTCTCATCAGCGAATTACTAAGTCAGAAGTTAATGTCAAGTAGCTTACCTGTTGTTAGAGAACAATATCTCCACTCTGTATTTGGCTGTCTATAATTGAATCCATTGATCAATTAACTACTTCATTGTAATAATACATCTTGAATTCAATATCTTAATATTTCAATTTCTCATTTTAATATCTTCTTAAAGTATATTTGTCGAATTACATAATAATAATTATGTTATTAATAGTAATACAATAAGAGCTTATATGTTAGTGTTGAGTAACCTATTAGGGAGGATGACAAATTTAGAAGTGTTACACTTGGCGTTACAGGCAAAATTGTCACACTTTTTGTAGGAAAACTGGTATAGAGTCTAGTCTTCCGGAACCATAACCCGTATTTCTAGGATTCCAAATATTCAAAGTCCGAGTAAAATCACGAACCACGAGCCAGAAGGAAAAATAAGATAACGACACAGTAAGGCGTGCGAGAAGCATGTGGCGTTGGTGTTGTCATTGTTCATATGGCTGTAACCCTCGAATGCCTCCTTGGTTTTTCCTTGCCCTAGTTTAGGGCGTGCTGGGAGGACCGGAAAGAATGAAGGAAAGGCGGGGGGGAGAAAGGAATAGGTATTTGGAAGAGAGAGCGAGCGAAATCAATTGCTGACATCCTCTACCGCCTCTTAGTAGCTCCGCCGCCGCTAGATTTGGGGCTACCAGGCTGTGGTCCTCGGGCCGTGGACCAAGTTCTGGGACGCTGCCGGGGGTTCCGAAAGGCGTGAAGCGATGCCCGCTATCCAAGACAGAACGATTAAAGCCGTACTTCACATAAGATCACTCGAGTGCGATGAAACCCTCCATAGCTTTTCCGAGCCAATCGGATTCCAAGACGACCGAGAAGAAAAGGAAGTTTGATGCCCGTCTAGTCTGCATCTGCATTAGGGAGCTAGTTGTTCTGATTGGTGTGCTTAAAATTCCAAGTTTGAATGGATGAACGCGCACCAAGGCTACCGCTGGAACCCCATCAGATATATCAGTCGGAACTGAAATGGTCTGTTCCGGTGCTGCACGGTAGTTACGTATCGCGGTATTTACCGGCCGGTTGCTGTAGGGCTGGATAGGTTTGAGAGGAAAGGAAAAGAAAAGAAATATTACCGTTTCTTTCCCTGCGGCATGCAGAATGGCGTGTGTGGGTGGGCGGGCGATGCGGAACTTCCCTTTGGCCGAATGAAGGGAGGATGGAAGGCTGGTCGAACACCAGTGCGAGAAAACAGCTGTACGTGTATGTGCGCTTGTGCTTGTGCGGTATCGGTATGAATTCACGGATGTGGTGGGGGCTTCGACGGCTCCGAGTGATCCGCTCTGCAAGCTCATGCGGTCAGATATTATCCGAAATGCCCCTTTGGAACAGTGGTTATCAGGCGGATGCCAAGTCGCGTTTAAGCTTAAATTAGCGTAGCCCTAAATACCGTACAAGCGTATCCGTCCGGTTAATAACACGGCAGTGAAAAAAGGTTCTCGTATCATAACGGAAACTCGAGGAATTGTGCTCTCACAGTAGTGTGCCTGGGTGCGGATTCGTCAAATTATGTGCGGATGTTTGCCTGGCGATCGTATAGAGCTGTGAGAAGACTTGAGCCACCATCTTTCTTTCCGTGAGATCGAGATAGGGCACCGGTATTCGCAATAGCCCGTTCTCTCGGAAAACAGTGAGATTAAGGTGCAATAATGCCAACACCACGTATTTGTGCGGCTATGACCCAGAACACAGTGCCTATGATAGGCTAGAATCCAATGAAAATATCCGAAAGATTGGACCGAAGTGTGGTTTACCGGGCGTACTCTTGTCTAGCGATTTAGAAGAGAGGGGTAAGACAACAGTCCCTCTTCCGGAAAGCCAGATACTGGCACTAATGGCATCCCCCGTTAATACACCATATCGAGCCGCGGTGGGCCCTAAGACTCGTGTCTCCGAAGAGGTGTCAAACTAAAGATCTGCATTCTCAAGTGCTGTCAGTGGGGAACCCTACGACACCAATCTCAGATACTTGTTCGCCGGATCAAAACAAATTAAATTCCCCTCTAACACAGAACCCCACACTGTAAGTGTGGTATCCGGAAGATTCCCCGGTAGGTAAGTGCAGTGCCTCCAGAACTGAAGGAGGGGCAATTGGAGTGATGGAGGTGCGGTCACGGGGTGGCGAGAAGAAGTGCCTTGGACGAAACCCGGATTCTATTCTTGGTAGATTTCTCAACAAACTCCCACCTAGGTATGGTGTCATCGGCGGGCCAACGTATCCCATAGCACAGAGAGCTGGGCATATGCAGGTTCGAGTAGCACCTGTCCAGTGAGTTGAACATTGGTCAAGATTGAAACGATTGCTGCTCGGCCGGCACTATTGGGGTGGTAGGTCTCACTATGCCACGGAATGACCTAATGCCCCTCTAAAAGCACTAGCTTTATCCCATTTCGGGAGGAGAGGGCAGTTATCCAAGCCTATCATAATGTTGGCGGGGGAGGGGTAACCGGTTTGGCAAAGCGAAGGGCTTATGTGTTGGTAGTGGCGAACACTACCTCGCAAAATCGCTCTAATCAACTCAACCTCCCACCAACACCATACCAACTCGATCTCGAGATTTCACACCATACCGGGGATACAATGTAGTGGATACCGTGAAACCGCCCCAAACATATAAGTCACGAGGAAACATCCAGACCCCGAAGAACATTCTAGGCAGAACCGCCTACACCAATACTTGATCATAAGAGATCGAGCTCCCCCTACCCTAGTTGAGGAGGGGTCCATAAACACATCATTACACGCGACTTTGTAGTAGCACCACTTCAAAAAAAAACACCTCAAACCCAACCTTTCGGTACGCAGCTATCGCGGGAAAGACCGGCTTCATGCACACTTTTTGGGCACCGGAAACACCGGAAAGCGTTACATTCCCTCCGACACATCCTATTCGTCCTTACAACAATAGCGCCCAGACATTAGGGCATGCGTGCCTCGTGAGCACTCTCAATGGATGCTGGTTGCTCATATGCAGCTACCTTGAGCCTTCTGATTGCGAAGGATAAGGGATTCAACGAAGGCCTTGTATTTCTCTCATTTGCCAAGGGGGACATCTGATATCCGTGGCCATTCGACCTATCAATACGACAACGACGACGATGCTCACGAGCTAATCACGACACTTGGGCATGCCTTTTCCCGATCTTTAGAACTGCCAATTCTGTGGTCTGATATGATAGATTAGTAGTCTGCACAGCTGCCGATAGGCTACCGCTAGTTCATAATTACGATGAGACATGGCGCAGCCCCGTACTGCGGATGCAAGCCGGTAGATAAGAGCACTCCTAACCACACTCGAGTGATGCTTTATGAACACTCCCAGACCGACCTCCCGCACCGGTTCATGATGAAGCGTTGTGCGCCAATAATTAGGAACTGATGGGTGATACGGGAAAGTCACTTGCTCATCAGATAAGATCGTTTATCCCAGATCAGCCATCGGACAACTAAACGTTCCAAATAGGGTTGCGAACAGAGGGCGAGCCGTAAAATCTCCAGCCCCCCCCCCCCGCCTATTACCAGTAATAAGCCAGATCGAACAAACACTATTAGCACGCAAACGAATCCCCGAGTATGTGCCAATACTTTCACCTATGATGCTACCCGTATGACAGATGATACACTACTATACCCCATAACCCACCTCCAATCCCAAACCTAATCCTAATCCACCCAAACATGTCCCACACCCTTCAACGACCCATCAGCCATGTACAGTAAGCACCACACAAGCACCTCCCCACAATCCTAACCAGTCCGCCTCCCGACAAACCAGTCGACACAGCCCCCAACCCCATGACCCGAACCCACCCCGCCCTCCAAGGCTCCTCTCCTGCTGGTCAGCTATCATAGCTAACTAGCGAGCATCACCTACCCGTATCTCACCCCGACCCACTAACCAAACGGACTGCAGCAGGCGGGTACGGGCAGCCAGGGGCCTGATCGTCGAGTGAGGCATCATGAGCACCAACCAATCCAAACGCAAGACGGACGAATGCACCCCAATCCTGGAACCTTCCATGGTCCCTTTTCTAGGAGTGGATTTGTCTCGCGTGGGATATATCGAAGGCCAGTGATTGGGATCCGCATGTCCATATGATACTCGAGAAATGGATGATGGGACGGAACAGATAACGGCGAGAGAGGGATGGATGGAGGAAGGCAAGGGGAGAGCGAGCGAGGGCCAAATGCTAGTCGTGCGCGGGAGGGAGGGAGGGAGGGAAATCAGACCACTGTTCATACTCCTTACTATGCGATACCACGAACCGAGTCGAGGCAATCGAGTCGAGTAGAGGACCAGAACCACCCACCCAACCACCTCCTCCTCCTAGTCAAATTCCAACACAAACCGCACCCGCCACTACCAGCTCCCTCCGGTAAAAATCCAGCCTACGGAGTGGTCGGGAGGGGGGGCGTAGGTGATGACACCATGATTACCAACATCCAACACTTCCAATTATAACAAACCCATCCCCACCCCTTCCCTCACTGCGGTGCTGCAGGTTACGACAATCACGCGCGATCACTCGTCGATATAGCGCGCTGATGTGACACCCCGCATGGAGTGCGGCGTTCCAAACACTCCTCCTACTATTACCATTCCCTCCTTTACTTGATATCCATTGTCCAACATGAGAGCACGAGTAATACATCGACAAGTACGCAGGCCGGACCGGGCAAAGCAGACCACGTCACCGCAGCACAAGGCAAGGTGCGGTGGGGAGACAGGAGCACGCTCCTGTGCGTGCACGAGTGCAAAACACACTTCAAACGGATACAGCTCTCTTCAAACAGGCACATTTCCTATTTTTCTCCCCATTCCTTCCCTTTACAGACGAATTTGGGTATTTATTTTATTTTATTATTTGATTTGATTTGGCTAGCCCGAGCCGGGGCCGACATAAACTATACATTTTTTGGATGTTTTTTGGATTCTTTCTTATTTTTTTCCTCTTTTTCACTCCAATCGTCCCCCTTCCCACTTCCCAGACCGATTCCCACGACGCAAATAAGGTAAATGGGAATTTGTACAACGCCCCCGAAAAAGAAGGAAATAGAGGAAATATCTCTCAGCCTCGTGTACTGCACTGTCCTAGACGGGATAAGTGGGCAGAGGAAATGCCGAAACCATCTGATCACCCTGCCAGGAAGTGGGGAAAACAATGAGAAATAATAGCGTGGAGGGGAGGTAAGAGGAAAAAAGAGGAAGAAAAAAACTAGACTAAACTAGACAACTAGACAACCCTCGCACAGTCACCTGGCTCTGCTATGGTAATATGATGTGAATTAGACAGGGCACCCCATTTTGAGGGGGAAAAGAAAAGAGGAAAAATCCATCTAAAAATCAAAAGGAAATAACCCCATTCGATATCGCCAACCGCCTTTTTAAAGTGTAAAAATGTAACAAGTAAGAATGTTAAAGGTTTATACAATGCAGGGGTAAAAAAATAAAATAAAGGGAAACAAAAAATCTTTCATTTACGCGTACGCCCCAAAAACCCCGAAGAAGAAAAGGCGATGAGGAGATAGTTCATCGTTAGGTAAAAAGAGCGTAATTCATCATCGTCACTATCGTCATGCACCGTTAAAAACAAGAGTAAAAATAGAACAAAATGTAATGTATAAAACAATGGTGAAATCATCAGTCCACCGGTCATTTGGATAGAGTGTGCTCCGAGCCCTTCACGCTGTGGCTGTCACCGCCTGGAAGAATGGTAACTGGTATGATCGGTGATATTGGGTTGCTGGTTGGAAGTGGGTAACTACCACCCAAACTGTCGATGCTGGATACGCTCGACATCGCCGAATGCTTGACCTCCGATCTCCTCGCAGCCTCAAGAATTTTCTTCGATTCCGCAATGCGGTGTTTCCAGTTCTTTTCCTTGTCCTCCTTCTGAAGTTCAACGTTTCGGATCTCCTGCGCGCTTGACCATCCACTCTCAATCATGCGAGCGCGCGTGGCGTCGTAGGCTTCCAAGTCCCTATTCATTTCCTCAATCATATCTGCAAGGGAATTTGCAGTGACAAAAGTGATCGGAGATGCGAGTTTCTTCGGCGCAAGTGGTGTGGCCGGGTCAATGCTAGGAACCTTCTTATGCGTCATTGATGGAGCTGGCATACTAAGCGAGGTTTGCGACGTTGACGCTAGGGAAGGTGACATCAAAGGCGAGATCGTCGGGGGATGCAAGGGAGAGCAAATTAGTTCGGATGGGATTGGTGAGTTGCACATTTCCGGAAAGACATCCGTCCCAGCGAAGCTAGGAGTGTTTAGAAACCTCGGCGACTGGAGTGGGGAGATGATATCTGTTTCTCCTGCAAACGTTGCTGCGGGGTGCAGAGGAGGCGGTAGTGGCGCCTCCGCTTCTGCAGCAGAGTGGACGCTCATACCATCATCTCCAGCCGCCGGTTTCTCGCTGGGGCCTCTCAGCCCCCGGAAAAAATTCTCCAAATGGTCCTCCGGTGGCGTCTCCGGAGAATAATAAGATGAGGAAGTAGGCATAGTAAAAGCCGAGGGGATTGATGGAACTTGAGGTGTATTGTTTGGGCTAGACATCCTGCGCTTCAAACTCGTCCGTATTTTAGGAACAATCTTATTGAGAATTGTCGCCGCACGACTCCGACCTGAGCCACCTTCGCTAGATGGCGATTGAGGCAGGGAAGGAGGACCTGAAGAAAAACACTCCGGGTCGATGACCAATTTACCAGATCGACGAGGTCGCAGGATGGGAGAGTCGACAGTTGAGAAATTAAAGTCCTGCTCTCCGGCTGCAATGACCATTAGCCCCCGTAAAGCACATATAGCCCTAGAGAGGCAAAATCTTACCATGAGAAGGAGGAGTTGGGGGCATTGAGTACTGTTCCCTGTTGATGTGGCTATTTTGGAATTGATGAATAAGATAATCGTGGTCAAAAGATGGATTGCTTCCTGTTGTAATGTGCAGTTTCTCTAACAAGTTTCTTGTCGTCGTCCGTCCACTAGCTCCATCCACCAATGCCTCGAGCCCTAGGCCACTCAAACCATCTACACTGCCGCCACCACAATTGCAATCGCACAACTCGTCATCCTCCTCATCCTCCTCTCGAATTGACGACGGGGCGGTTATCGGTGACATGATATCTGATACTTGAGGCTTGAAAGGTGAAATGTCAGTCGGTGTGATTGGGGTTGTCATCGCTGTGCTGTTGCCAGTTTCATAGGAGTAGGGTGTACTGATGACAGAAGATCCCTGAGAAACAGGTCTGCACAATTCGTTGTCTAAACTAACCCTAGAAGAGATCAAAGCTTTAGGTGACCCGGCAGGCTCCAGAGGCTGAAGTTCAGGTATCCCACGTCTCTCGGACAGCCTTCGAGGGCTATGAGTTGTAGAGTAGTATAAAGCCATGACGGTGTTTGCGGAGAAGCGGACCGCAATGGCAGCTCGCTTCCTTCAGATGGGGGATATTAAAACGATTCAGGATGATGGGTATTGCGGGAGCAGTTCCAAGAAGACGGGTGGATGTGAACTTGATAAACAAGGGAGGAAGGCAAAAAGGGAAGTGTGGGAGGTTGAGGGGGGGGGACAAGAGTGTGGGCGGGACAGCGAAGAGGCCAATTGATTTGATTGTCCTGACAAGTTTGTCTGTTGGATTGCTTTTCCTTCTCTTCCTGCAGGACTTGCGTGGCACAATTCGAGTAGAACAAGGTTACCTTTTTCGGCTCTCTTCGGTCGCGTGGCAGTAAACCCAAACAAAGAGTTCACAGCGGATTGGAGAAATAGGGAAACAAAAGATTGAGCAAAGGTCCGTGTTTAAGATAGACGAAATCTGGGGGAAGGAGGAGGAAGTTGTTCGCTAGATATAATGATCTGATGAATTGTTGGCTAGGAGGTCGGCGGTGATTGTTTGTTTACAAGATGATCGAAGTAGGGTCAAGAAGAGTGTATAATTTTTATTTCTCCCCAACCAACAACAGTGCCTTGAAGAGATGATTCACGATTGACGTTGATGGAAGGAATATGGCGAATCCGAGGTTGTGCGAAGTGGGGTTTGTAGAAGCGCGAGGATGACTGGAGCTGTTGCGGGACAGATATGTATGTATATCGAGGGCAGGAAGGAAAAAGAAAGAAAGAGAAAAAAATGGGTATGGTATGATAATATGAGGATTAATGTATGCAGTGGGAAGGCGGTTGGCGGTGGTAATGATGGTGGTGGTGATGGTGGGCAGCTGTGGTCGTGATTATGGTTTGTGGTTGTAGAGACGCGAGAAGGCAGTCGTCGTCCTGTTGAGGTTACAAGGGCGTAGGAAGTTTGACGGACGCTGGACGGTAGGGGAGGGCAAGCCTCGAGGATGAAATAATTGGCCAGGTTGTATTGAAGCTCTTATTGGTCCAGAGCGGTGGTATGGAGAAAAAGAGTACCGGTAGGTCCACAAGATATTGTCAAGGGTATGCTGTGTAAGGAAGACGTTGACGCAGTAGAACGAGCAGCGAGCAGGCAGGACTCGGCGGGCAGCTCCAGGTTAAGGTAGCTGTGAACAGAGCAGTGAATAAAGGTGATGGGATGCGTCAGGATACATGGGTTCATGGGAGGTGATGGTGGGTGGGGGAGTCAACTATGATACTCTACATACAGATGCGCCTGCCGTGATGGTGATGATGGTGATGGTGGAATAATAAGTTGAGTTGAAGCACATAAAAAGGACATGAAAATGTATGGATGGGTGGATGAGATTTATGTGATTAGGTGTGGGGGAGGAGAGTTGGTTTGGTGAAGCACCACCACAAAGTTGAGTGTATGCATGAGCACAGTACAGTACATACCATAAAGTACATACCGTACTATTACAGTCCCGGTAGCTGGCTGAACTATACTCGAGTAGCGTGCCGTAATCTACTGTAGGCAATGAGGCTGCACGCTTCTTTTTTCTTTTTCCTTTTTTCTTTTCCTTCCTCCAATTTACTTCACTTTTTTTTTCTTTTTATTTTGTTCCTTCCCTCTCCTCTACCATCGAGGACAAAACGGTCCAGGGAGACAAGGAAGAGCGGATGAGGCACTTGACATAAGTGGAAAGAAGATGTCTTCAGAAGACAGGCGAAAAAAGAGACACAAAACCAATCGCCTACCGGGAGAGAACCTACCAGTTAGGGTGGGCTTGAGGGAATGATTTGGGGGGCCGCGGCGTTGGGACATGAGACTTTTCCACCACTAAACTCAATTGGTTATCCCACCATTATCAACCCAGTCCCCACCGACCCAATCAGCACTGGGCCCAATGCCCACCCCGCTCACACCGCTGCCATTCGATACACTCTTTTTCCCAAGTTGATCTGTAGTCCTCCTACCTCTGCCGCACGGCACTTGATTCCACAGCATTTTTTTCCTCCCTCTTTTATTCCTTTCCTTCTGATTTTTTCCCATATGCTTCCCCTGCCCGACCCTTATCCTCACTCCTTCCTGTCGACCTTTACCCCCCCCCCCCCAAGGGAGAAAAATGAAAAAAACGCTGTGCCCGCCGAACAAAGCCTCCCATTGCCCCCAGAAGGGAATTTAAATGGGCACAAAGTGCGGCGACGCACGTAAAAGAATGCCAGTTGCCGTCAACTTTGTAAACCAAACGAAATGCATCCCCGCTAGTTGAAACAGTTCATACCGCGCTCGTGAAGAGGAATTTTTAGAGATTGTGACTATAAACAGTTTCCAATGATAACACGAGGAAGGGAAAAAGAAAGAAAAGTGTAACGAAACCCAATAACCACAACGGTTCACCCAGAGGGGAAGCCTACATACCCCAGGTGGCAGAGAATGTGGCACACATTGGCCACTATGGCACTGTGACTTATTTTTACGACACCCATATAAGGTAAGTGAGAGCCAGTGAGTGGGCTTCCGAAACATGGCAAAAAGCCCAAATCCGAAGTGGTCCTCACGCTTGAGGTTCCTCTAACCTCGGAACTAACTAACGCCAAAGCTCTACCATAGACCCCCAAGCATGGTCTCCCCGCCTCGACCACAACTCTAACCCCAGACACCCAAGTAACAGGTAGATACCGCAGCAAATACACTACCCCTCCAATACATCCTGAACAACCCATCTGAACAACCCATCACAAGAAACTATGAATTTACCACTTGATATGACCTTAGCCAACATCTATAACTAGATGTGCTCTTGGTGACATGCTATTCACAAGTCTTATACATACAATAGCCCTATCTATAGTATTTCATTTATCCAAAACTGCTTGCAATAGTTCTTATTTTGGCTATTATTTAGTTATTCTACCCTTTGCAGAACTCGTCCTGCAGATTTAAAAGGTCGCGGGAAAGAATCTGAGAGGTAGATATTGTAAATATTTGTTAAATACATACTCGGAACATAGAGTATAATATAAACACTAGCCTGGTTGTAGGAGTTTAAATTAAATATACTATAATTTAGAGAAATGGGTTCTGATATTTCTTTTTAGTTCTAATGTAAGCACTGTATACTAGATATGAATAACTACTTGTAAGCTACTGCTTATATTTTACTCCTGAGATTAGAGTAGCAATAAGAGGGAACTAATAGTATACAGTATTTACTTAAGTTCAATGTTAGTATGGAGAACTTTCATTATATTTATACCAAATCCTTATTAAACCATTAAAATCCGGCTTCTTTTAAGATGTATGTCCTCTAACTATGGTATCTGATATCATTATTAATTGCGGTTTGCCTAAAACATAGCTCTTATAAACCTTTGCAGCCTTTCCTAAGCATCACAACAGATTCTCATATCCCATGCCCTTTATGCAACCCCAAACCCGAGATGAAATCTTTAAATAGCCTTAATCAGAAGCCTCATCAGCACGCTGTTTCTAATACACACCCTTTGCAACCCCCCGAACAGTCAAGCCCGGTACCCGCCCATACCCGAAACCAAGGTCTGAGAGAAGAGCAATATTCTGGTTTGCAGCTTAAAGTTCCGCACCATGTAGGGGTGCCATAGGTCACCATCAGCTCAAATTACTTATTGCCGTTAGCTTCCCGGGTCACATACTTTTTGGTTCCCCCCCCGTGTATCATTGGTTGCTACAGGACCGCCACAGTTACCTGGTCCGTTAGGAGAGAACTTTCCGAACAGAGTTTACAGTACCGGCACCACAACAACGGCAACAAGAAAAAAGAAAATAAGAAAGGAAAAGGATCAACTGCATAGCGCCATTTCCCTCACCCGACGGCTCTGGAAACTCAAGCCAGGTCAAGACAATCCCAACTTAAGTAAGAAAAGGTAAGTCGTTCTCGTGGATGATCACCCGCGTTCCCAGTCCCCGGGGGAATTCAACTTGTGAAGGCGAAAGGAAGACACCAGGATCAAAGCTCAACCGGTGCCCTGCGAAAAAAACGGTTCCTTGCCGCTGGTCTGCCCCGTAAGGGGAGGTAGAGAGAAGCGGAGGCCAGTGATCTTACGGCAATCAATTGGCCCTTGGGTTTGTTTCCACTCTTGAAAACAAAAACGATGATAACCCCTATCGTACTTGCAAGTGAAGGTACGATAGGTCAGTCAGCAGGGGAAGGGGAATACACAGCGACAGAAAGAGAGAATGTGGAAACAGAGTAGAGTTTCTAAGGGCAGAGTCTCTAAGAGCAGAGTAGAAGCCATTGAGAGACAGAAAAAGCACAAAAGCATGGTAAGACTCAGATAATCATCTCCATTTCCTCGTTTATTGCTATTGTACGACTGGGAAAAATTCCACACTTTTCTGTTTTTTGTTTTTTTACAAAAAAAACCCCCAATCCGAGTGACAATCTATAAGCCACAGTCACCATCACCACACACGCCATACCACAGGGGGGGCAAGAAAGGAATGAAGAAAGAAAAGAAAAAAAAGCCACTGTCCAAAAAAAAAAAATTTCCCCGGCCGGCAGAACGTACGCCACGTCGGGACTGCAACGGCCCCAACGTTGTCTGCCAGCCAGCCAGCCAACCAACCAGGTAAGACAAGACATGTCTCGGGCAGTTCTTACACTCTCACCTCCATCCACCACCCGTCCATCAAGAACGCGCGAACAGAACCCAAGTCTTCCGAACGATGCGTGAATCTATGGTGCGGCGCGCCCAGTAAACCAAGGACACCGGTACAGGACTATCTGTATGTAGGTGACGAGCAACTGCGAGAGAATTGTAAAATAAAATAAAAAGATAAATAAAAATGCCTGTACTGTACTGTACAGTACTGCGCAGCATAGCACAACAAAATCCAGCAACCACGCTTCCACCCAGGCTAAACCAGACAAGAGCCAGACAAAAAAAAAACTAAACAGAACCAAACCATCCGCCTGCTTCTCACTCACTCCCTTTCCCTCCATTCCTGCTTGTTTGCTTTCCTGCCCGTTTGCCTACTCATCCTATGCCATGCAATGCGCTGCAAATCCTTCCCATCTACCACTACCACCACACATACTATCGGTGTGAAGTCCTTGGAAATCCTGCGCAAATAGTATCAAATCCAAACCAGAAACAATAGCAATTAGGAAGAAGAAAAAAACTTACCACACTCCTAATCAGTGCCCTTCGCGGGTAAAATGAAAAAATCGAAAGGGACAAACAATGTTTGAACCGGGTAAGAGGGTTCTCAAGGGACTAGCAGCAGGAGGGGCGTTTATTTAGGTTAGGCTAGGCATGTGCCGTACTATATGGCACTTGATGGGCGCTTTTACTGTAGCGCACTGTAGTGCTGTGCTGTATGTACGAGTTTTTCTTATTTATTTAGTTTTTTAAATTGATTTGAGCCCTTTGATACGAGAATTGTGCCGGTACAACTGCTTAACCGATACAAGGACTTAAGGTAGGGGGTTGTGTCGTGTCGTGTTTGGGTTCCGGGTGATGTTTGATGGAGGCTTAGTCGACTGGTGTAACGAAAACTATTGGGGAAAAAAGGTACAATGCAGTACTGTACGAGTACATGTGGTATGGGGTTGCTATTGTTTCGTTTGGCGGGCGGATTTCGTCTTGCGGGTGAAACCGTAGGGAGTCGTTTTCGTTCCGGGCTGTTAGGGTTCGGAGTACAGTACAAGTGTAGTACTGTACAGCAAAAACGAGCCATAATAGAGGTTGAGTGAGTTGATGAGTTGGTTCCGTACCGTATAGTGCCGGCAGCTTCAAGACGGCGACTTCGTAACTGTGCCTACTTGTACCGGATCAGTAACTACGCGTTGGCAGGAGAACCTGTTCCTATTAGAGAAGGAAGAAGACGGAGGTAGAGTACCCCACACGTGATACAATATCACTCTATCTGATTTTGGGCAGAAACCTATCCACCTTCACCCATTGGAGCTTTCCCGGGCACCTGCGGTAATCTGGTTGCTGAAAGGGGAAGTTGGCCACGAGGGAGGCTCTATATTCCCTTAGGGATGAAGCGAGGAGAGTAAGGCTCGACGAATTTCTACTCTTCCTTCATTTAGGTTTAAGTTTCGGGTGTTCTTGAGAATGCAAACATATCTTCGCTCTAATTGTGAAGTCCCTGGACTATGATAAGCTTAGAAATTTCCTTTAGGTAACTCCACCGGGGCTCCAGGGGGCTCCATTACGGTGATTTCAACATATTGGAGCTAAAGCCAGTGGGGCAGCTTACTTGTCGGTGCTTACGGTAAGCCCAACATTTTCAACCCCCCATCACCTCCGTCTCTAACATCCCAATCGGTTCTCTTACCACTTGTAAAACTCTAACTTCAATTCTCACTCGCATCCTCAGAGGCCAAGCCGTCTCACTGAACAATGCCATGAACCTCCGGAACCTTAAAATTTCTCATGATATATAACATAGTAGGGGGGGATAAGGAACATGAGGGGTACGACGAACAGCCTTACCAAATTTGTTCTTTGACGCAAGATCCCAGGGGCATCATTCGTTGTCCCCCTCCATTCCTTGTCCGACTATATTACTAAACTAAACAACGCTTAATAACTTAGTACTAAACAGCAATTCCTATGATAGCACTGCCAGATCCATCCGTCCGCCTGCCGGTACCTACCGCCCCTCCGGCACCTACCTACCTACCTGTCTATCTGTCTGTCAATCTTCTCCGCCCCCCCCCACTAAACCGCGCCCTCGCCACAGCAGACCCCAAACCTGACCGAACCACAACTAGCCAGACCACTAGCTAAAAACGGGGGCCAAATAAAAGTGTAAACGAAAAAAACAACAACAGGGAAAAAGAGTTCTCAACAGGACCATGTAATGTGTTCTTGTACACCCAAGTATGATACATAGCTAGAGAATTTCACATTATGACTGGGGACTAACTAGCGCAGGTACGCTTTACTCTATCATACAAGTAACACCCCCTCTACTCTACCCTACCAGCTTATCCTTCGCATGAGGATGTTTCACAGGCGGGTACCAGTATGTGTAGTCAGGATGGTTGACGCTGGATTGACGTGATGTACCTGCGATAATTCCCTGCCAGCCCTGTTTTATAACGGTACCTCGAAGGGGGGGAGGGGGCGCCTTACGGTACGGGCGCAGTAATAGTACTACTTGTATACAAGCCCCTCCCCAATAAGGCTAGTGAACAAACAACAAATTCGTGTTTACCCGTAAGATAACCCCCTGTCTCGTACGAAAACATCTCCCTGGCACTTTGTACGAGTACTGTACAAAACCCCTTCCACCGGAACGAATGCCTACCGAAGTGAACAGCAAAGCTCGCGTAATGCGTATTGAAAATCGGAAACAAGCCATTTTTGTCGCTATCTATGCTTTCTATGCCTGTGCTGCGAGAGAGATAAAGTGCTTCATTCCCAACGTACCGTACCGGAACAGTAGGTGAGTAGTATATATATAAGTGTTTACCGTGCTTGAAAGTTCCACACTACAGTACCGTGCGGCGACCGGGGGTAGATTTGAGTAGGTCTAGTCTATGTTATCGGACGAAAGTGTATGGTACTGGACTGTACCTGCTTCTGAGGTGCCTTATTTGTCTGCGTCGGGTAAACAGCTCGCGCTCCATCTGTCTATGTCTCTGTCGAAACTGGATGAAGATATCGGCACTTGACGAGCAGAAGCAGGAGTGGTAATTCCCGTATCGGTACTGCGGTGGTTACCGGTACTATTCCATAGACTAATTGATACCCCTGCCCTCAATAACAACCTTGCGCTACTGTAAGCGGAACAAGAGATTTGGAAGAAAGAGAAAAAAAACTAATAAATGATCGTCCTTGTCCCAGGCCATTAGTACAGTACCAGGAAACAGGGATTCGCAAGGTATTTGGCAAACCATCTGTGCGCGTCTGAGCGCCAGCACAAAGTGTACCCCTCCAGTTTTCGGGGACAGATGGCCTGGGACAAGTTCTGTATTTTTTCCGGTTCTTGTGGTGCTTGACAGGCCATCCACCCATCCACCCACCCCTCAATTCCAACTTCTGCGTAAGCTGTACACCGCGTGTATATACAGAACGTTACTAAGCTTCCTCGGTTTGGCGATCCGGTTGAGGTGAGTTGAAGTGGATCGGGTTGAGTTGATTACTTCTGATTCGATTGGGCCTTAATCTACCCCCTCTACAGCTACGGAATGCCACTGTGGCAGAGTGCATTACTCAATTGAACTCTACTCTACCCGTAGTCGGATAATATAGTACGGCGGTACGGTAAATGGATGCACAGTATTGTATCTTGGAAAATACTACCCGGGTGTTGGTCCGGGCAATAGGAGTGCTCCTCTGTTCTTGGAGCCTTTGTCCTACAAAGCTCACGCCCCCATGTCTGAGCGAATTACCAGTGGGAAGCAGGCAGGATGCTGCGGCCAAG
>Ga0307510_10004020_pt1 | contig 17236 bp, 13 predicted proteins | sample 12_EM_MG_FD_207224 | JGI IMG/M metagenome (GOLD analysis project Ga0307510, IMG submission 207224) | Populus trichocarpa ectomycorrhiza microbial communities from riparian zone in the Pacific Northwest, United States - 12_EM | ecosystem: Host-associated > Plants > Roots > Unclassified | place...
AATTATCATGCTACATACCTTGTTTTGGATGTGACATTGAGTGTGAAATATGTATTCCCATTGCTGGTCTACATCATCTTCTTTGATTTGCATGTTCAGCGCACGCCTTATAACTAAGGCCTCCCCCTCAATAGGATATGCAATCTCCTCATCACTACAATCCACCAAAGGTGGCATCTCTTCACTTTCAGATTTGTCACTTTCAGATTCAACCTCCCCATTGTCTCTTGTAAGCATAACTCTTCGGTTTGGACACTAAGATGTAATGTGCCCCTTCCCTAAACACTTAAAGCATTTAATATCTGTATCACGAGTAGGTAGAGATTCAGATTTACCTTTCCCATCCGTATGAGTATCCTTTTTGGCCTTAGGTGGTTCGGCCTTCGCATAAGGATGATGAAGCCGAATTGGTCTGAAAACGTGTACTGCCCCTTCTCTTTATTTTCCTCTCCACCTTCGTTACCATATGAACCATGTCCTCTAATTCCACACAATGTTGTAATTCTACAACATTCACAATGTCCCTATTCAGCCCATTTAGAAATCTAGCCATAGTAGCTTCCTGATCCTCAATCACATTGGCTCGAATCATGGCGATCTCCATCTCCTTGAAATACTCATCCACGGACCTAGAACCCTGATTCAAACCCTGCAATTTCATATACAAATCTCTATAATAGTGATTAGGCACAAATTGCCTTCTCATCAACACTTTCATCTCCTCTCACGACGCTACCGGCCTCTCTCCACTCCTCCTTCTACTAATAACATTATGATCCCACCAAATTAGTGCATAATCCGTGAATTCGATTACTACCAATTTCACTTTCTTCGCCTCCGAATAGTTATGGCAATCAAAAATCCAATCCACCTTTTTCTCCCACTTCAAACATGACTTAGGATCGTTGTTACCTTGAAAAGAAGGTATTTTCAGTTTGATAGCATCCAAATCACCATCTAAATCAGCATGTCCCCTAACACTACAGAAATTTTCCCTTTGGCCAAATTAGCCCCTAGTTCTATTCCTATAATCCCTTCGGTTTCTAGGCTGCTGAAAACCTTCCCGATGGCCTATGGCCTCATCCTCAGAACCACCATCACCAATATCATCAATGGCCTCCTCATAATTAGCCCACCTTGGCCTTTCGGCCCTATTGCCACTGTTTGCTTTCGGTTCAGCCCCAAGCTTCCTCACATTTTGGGTGCTTGTACCAGCCTCGTTACAACGTTTCTCCACCCTATCAAGTCTGTCACACACATTTCCCATCACAAAATTCATCCTCTCCATCATCTGCGTCATGGCTTGCATTTGGAACGTAAGTTCTCCCTCAGGATGGGGTGGTGTGTTGTTTTGATCTGACATGATAGTATCTGCAAAAATTGGTTAGTGGTAAAAAAAATTATCCTCACGTCGCTCGTGTTTCGTTCAAACACTCTTAATATCCTCACACGCTCAAACCTCTTGATACGATCCAGGAAAAGTCAAATTCAGATTTTGACGTAAAATGTGCAACTATCCAGTTTTACGGCAACAATCATAATTATCCTTGTAGTATTAGGAAAAATAACAAGCCTAACAAGGCTAGTATCGGGACACATCAACCCCTTGTTCCACACAAATTGGGCTCTTCTTGGACCTGAACTAGATGAATTAAAGGCTGTCCTTCATGCTCCTTAAATGTCCCAAGCCTCTTTAGGTCCATTTTGCTCCATATGTTCTGAACAAGCCCATTCAATGCTTCTTTAAGCTTCTTTGCCCTAACTCTTGTGATTGGCCCAATTGGCACCTCCAATGGATAGTTGGCATGATTACGCTTGGTGTTGGGCTGATCCGCATCACAAGGGGATCAAACATGAGACTACATGTCTATATACTTCTCAGTAGAATGGAATTGTGGAACGAAAAAATAGACACATACTAGATATAGTACAAACAATTATAGGAGCAACACATATGCCCCAATAATTTTGGCCTGATGCCATGTGTACATCTATTTATCTTCTCAATTGCATGCCATCCCAAGTATTTAATTTTCACACGCCACTCTAGACTTTGGAATGGTATGTTACACTACCTTCAACACTTTATATACCTCTAAAAATATTTGGTTGTGTTGCATTTATACATGTTTCAAAGCACCAATGATCCAAGTTGGATCCATGTGTTGGTTGCTGTGTCTTTCTTGGCTATAGGTCTCATACAAAAGGATACCGATATTATGATTCTTTTTCACGCAAACTCTATATTACTATGGATGTAACTTTTTCTTAAGACCAAATATTTCTTCAACGAACCATCCTCTATTGTTCTTCAGGGGGGAATAGAAACGAACAACATATATGGGTACTTACATGCTCAGGTCACATCATACCCCTCTCCAACATATAGCGCGACCAAGATCAGAATCGCAAGGACATTCTCGACACTAAAACTAAGGTAAGATCTTCTGACTCTCCTACATTACTTGATTCTATGAAGTACAATTTACCTCACAAGCATAATCGGGGAATACCTCCAAATCAATACTCACTAGAAACATAAGGAAGAAAGTCCAGATACTCCATTGCAAATTTTATCTTAGCCCATTACATGTCTGATGCAGCAAAAGTCTTTTATGAGAAAAGTGTCTTTAAAACAAGTCCCACGAAACATTAAAGAAGCCATGTTAGATGAACATTGAAAGATGACTGTTTATAATGAAATGAAGGCTCTTCAGGATAATAATACTTGGGAACTAACTACATTGCCATATGGAAAAAAGACAGTTGGATGTAAATGGGTGTTTACTGTGAAGTATAAAATAGATGGGACAGTAGAGTGATACAAAACAAGATTGGTGGCAAAAGGATACACACAGATATATAGCACAGACTATCAAGAAACTTTCACACCAATAGCCAAATTGAATACAATTTGGATACTCAAATCACTTGCAGCAAACCTAGATTGGCCTTTACATCAGTTTGATGTAAAGAATGCATTTCTTCATGTAGGTTTAGAGGAGGAAGTATACATGGATGTTCCCTATGGTTTTACTGGAAGAACATAAAATATGGTGTGCAGGCTTACAAAATCGCTTTATAGGCTGAAACAGTCCCCTAAGGCATGGTTTAAAAGATTCAGTCTAGCAATATAGAAGCATGGATTTAGCCAAAGCAACTCAGACCATACACTATTTCTAAAAAGAAATGGAGGAAAAACAGTGGCTTTGATTATTCATATTGATGACATGATAGTCACAGGTAATGATGAAGAAATTTTAGAATTACAAAAATATCTAGCAAGTGAATTTAAAATGAAGGATCTTGGTTGGTTAAAGTATTTTTTGGGCATTGAAGTATAGTTCCCAAGTGTGGCAAGGATTCATAAATGTTTCAGAATCCTTTTCTTATAAGGATTCCTTATTCATCCTAGCTATAACAAGGAAAGAAGACTTCATAATTAATTCCACCTTCAGATCAGATTTCCTAGTCTATTTGGAACTTTTTAAGGGTGACCAATCTGACTCTAGCATATTTAGGATAATAATTTTTTGATTTTTATTATTTTCTTCTTAGTCTTTGGGTTATTATTACTTATTTAGGTCAATTGTAAGGGAGCCTCATATAAGTCCACCTAAAGGGGGGTCCATTAGGGTTTATTTAAGTCTAAAGTTAGTATAAATAAATACATAACTAGACATGTAAGTTAGACAATTCAGATTAATAAAACTTCTTGTTTGCCGCACTTTGTGTCTGTGTTGGTGAGATACTCTCCCTTCTTTGGTTCTATAAAGAACTGAAAAATGACTTATCGAAAAACAATTAACTGCGTGAAGTCATCCTTATACTTATCCTTCGCGAATTAATATTCGTTGGGTGAGGGTTTCCGTTTTCAATAGTGCTGATTTATATATCTGGTAATGGATTTTAAATTGAAGATTGAATAAGGAGAATCTAGGAATTAATGTGACACTTTTGTGGTAATATAAGGGGTTACAGGGACGATACAACAATAAAATATTACTAGTCGAGCCTCAACTTTAGGTAGGTGTCTAACACTTTTGATTTTACATAAAAATAACACTCTTTCAGGAGTCCTTTATCACAATAAATTTCAAATTGTATTTCCATTATTTGATTATGTTGATACATCTTAGATGTTGAAACTAATTTCTAGTTAATGAAACCAGTTCTTTATTGAGTAAGCTGATGTTGAAACTAGTTCCCAGTTAATGGAATTAGCACCCTTTCGAATGAGAAGATGTTGAAACTAGTTCCTGGTTAATAGATGTTGAATAGGAAAATGATGGGGACCAGCCCAGAAACACCAGCAAGGACCCGTTACATGTTCCAAATGGTCCAATGACTCGGTCCAAGACAAAGGCATTGAATGCATGGTTTTGAACGTTTCAACCCAGTCAGAATTGAAAGGTCCATTAGAGTATCAAGAGGAGACCCTAGTACATCTTATCCATATGCAAGAGGGGTCCAAGACAACCTTATTTGGGCCATGAGGTGAGGACAACAAAGAAAACAAAAGAATCCTACTACAACTTGGAAACAACATGGGTGGCTACCTTTTCCTTTTGTTTCTAGGATTAAGGGGCTGCATGGAAGGTTATAAACAAGCCTTGAATCAGTTCTGTAATATTTTACTTCCTTCTCTTCTTCTCAGGGCAGAACATGGATTTAATATTAGGGGCTTTATTTTATTTTGTTAGCTACAACCCAAGGCTTGTTTGAGCTTAATTAATACTTTGTTTTCAGTTAGAATCCAAGGCTTGTTTGGATTAAGTTATGGGCTTTTTAATTTAGGGTTTTGGGTCAGTTTTGAGTGGACTTCATTTAAGTCCACATAAGGGGTCCATTAGGGTTAACTGTTCAAGAACTATTTAAACTCATGTAAGCCAAAATTTATGAGAGTGATTCTTGCATTCTTCAGTTCTCAAACGAACTGAATCTGACTTATCAAAGATTAACTGGCTTCATGGTGTCACACTCCTATCAAACCTATTTCGATTTTCTGGGATCAGATCTCAATCTTGATTGTGGGTTGCGTGACCACGTGATCACGAGGTTGATACGGTTTAGCCTTGTGATATGACCCAAGAAAGGTCAGATTCAGATTTTGGCATAAAAGTTTATACCGTTCAGGTTTACGCTATTGAGCATAACTTCAAATCTAACCGTTGGATCGAGCTAAAACTTGATCAGAAGATTCCAGAGGTGTTTGTATATGTTGGGGTATATTTTCAGGAGAATCCACATTCAGAAAGGACTTGTGATATAGGTCTGAACAAGCTATACGAATTATGTTATTTACTTCCTTTTGACTTGTGGACTTCCTATTTGGCAAAGATCCTTTTCCTACAAGGATGTGTAGCTTGTTTTAGGAATTTTCTAGTTCCACAAGGATCTTTAATGAGCTGCAATATAATCTCGAAGTGTGGCAAAGATTCATTAATGTTTCAGAATCCTTTTCTTATAAGGATTCCTTATCTATCCTAGCTACACAAGGAAAGAAGGGCTGGTGGTATTTAATGACAAATCAGTTATTTTTATTATTTTCTTTCATGTTTTGGCTTAATTAGAACTTTGTTTTGAGCTAGGATCCATTTGGATCCGGTTATAGGCTTTACAGTTTAGGGTTTTTTGGGTCAGTTTTGTATGTGGGTTAGTTCAGCACACAAGGGTAGATCCATTAGGGTTACTTTTAAGAACTATTTAAACACAAGTAACCTAAATTTTGGCAGCTTTGATGATTATTACTTCTGAATTTTTCAGTTTTAACGTGTGAGAGTGATTCTTGCATTCTTCAGTTCTCAAACGAACTGAATCTGACTTATCGAAGATTAACTGGCTTCATGGTGTCATTCTACTCATTCCAATAGTGTTGGTGTCTTGGGGTAGGTTTACATTGTGTCACGTGATCACGAGGTTCGTATCACTGTTAGATTCATGAATATCATACACGCAGCGAAAACAATAAAACAAAATTATTTGGGAATCTTTAGGATCCCGTTAGACAAATCTAGAGTTGTTTAGGGATTTATCACCCGCATATATGATTTTCTTCGGCTTTGAATAATTATTTAAAGGCTAAGTTGTCGCAATCCACAAGTCATCCAATTGTTCGGCCTCCAACGGTAATCCATACGAACCACTAGTGAGAAATCTCCTGAATCCCTATTTAGAAGAGAGGGATTGTGTTTGTCTAAAGTGTTAGCTCTCTATTCTATGACTTATGTAGTTTTTATATCTAACAAACAAGCAAACAAAGATAAAAGACATAACTTACTATTTATAAAGAAATTTTAAAAATTCTATCAAAATATCAATTTGCGTCTTGAATAATATCCATATATTAATTCAAGATAATTTTAAAAATTAACTCAATCAAGTCTTTACTTGATTTTTCTAATTCTAGAAATATAATCCATGTATTAATTATATTCCAGTCCTTAATTTCTTAAAAATATTTTAATCAAGTCATACTTAAATAAATCATCTTAGTATAATTTATGACTAATGGTTCTCAATATGTGTGACCCATTCGGTTGGTTCCTAATATATTGACCCAAATATAAATTATAATTATAATTAAATAGAATTAAATAATTTAATTTATTATCAATTCAACAATTGATTAATTTATATTTGAAAATTAGGTGCATCGTTTAGCAACATGTCATGATCCCTCAAATATTAGAAAAGTCATTGGTGGTTTGACTTAATCTTTTAGTAATTGGTTTCTCACTATAATTAATATCCTTTCATTAATATTGTTCGGATTTAACATTAAAGCTTGGAGTATGTATGCATATTAAATCATGTGTATTCTCTATATAATAGTCATTGATCGTTTGAATAAGATTCAAAACTCTTTTTAAATCTCATTCTACCTTGGCCAATGATTTCTCAATCAATACTATTTAAGAACAAATGGAACATTTTCTCTGCTTCACCAAGAGTGATGAATTTTCTCTTGGTTACTCAAGTACCTTTATATAGTTCATGTTATACCCAATGTCTGCCCATTCGTTACCTCAATTAAGATAACATGTAACAAGATCAAAGCATAACATTTTATATATAAGATAACTTAGTGATTTGAAATCCAAGGATCACTTACACAACCGTCACGTGAGCTTTTCCATAAACATAAGTAATATCTCCATATGGAATTCTCACACGCGAGTCAGTTCATTGTATATGTCTTATGACAAGCACCTACGTATTAGTCCTAGGTATCTCTTATATCTCAGCTTATGAGAATAACTGCTTCCTTTCATAAAGAAAAGAACATAATATGTATCAGTCTCTATGACTCTAATAAATATCTAAGTATTTAAGAGAGTATCGACCATGAATATTTTAGGAACAATACTTTGATAGAATATAAATCTCACAATTATAACAACTTTATAATTTCATTTGCAAAGCATTTTTATCCCATGAACTTTATTTTTACTCTATATTCATATATCAAATGTGAGATTCATTAATCTAATATTAAAGATAAAGTAAACCTTTATTAATAATAAATATGTATTTATATGAATATAATAATGCTACGTGTAACTAATCAATTGGCTACATTGCATGTTAAACTAACAATCTTCCACTTGCGCTAAAGTCAATTGCTTATGTATCTAATACCATATTGCTCCATATAGCATTAATGTTTCTGCATGGATACTTACATAATAAGAGGATCTTCTAGATTCTATTCGGTAGTATTCACTCTATCTTTACATCTTTTATTTAATTGATTTATCAAATCAAATGGAATTTCTTAAGTACTTGTTTGGATCATTGATGAGACCTTGGTTCCTTTGCTTATGCAATGGCTTCATTGTTATCATAGTATAGGTTAACGAGATCAACAATTCTAGGAACAAACCTAGTTCATTGATGAACTTCTTGATCCAAACAACCTCTTTGTTTCCTCAAACGTGAAACTCTTCTTACTCTTATTCAGTTTTAGAATCAGTTGTGCTCTCTTGTTTGGAACTCTTCTAACTCATAGCACTACTATTTAGAATAAAACATATATAGACTGATATGAACCAGGCAATGTCAAATTCGGATTTTGACGTAAAAGTGCAACTATCCAAGTTTACGGCAACAATCATAATTCTCAATCCGACTGTTGGATTGGGCTGACATTTTACGTGGAATCTCCTGACGTGCTGTCCTACCTCGGGTTAAAATTTCAGGCCAATCAGAGTTTGGGAAGGCATCTCAATACGGGTCAACAGAGGCTGTACGAATTTTGTTATTTACTTCCTTTTTTGACTTGTGGACTTCCTATTTGGCTAGGATTCTTTTCCTAAAAGGATGTGGCAGCTTATTAAAGTGAGAAAATGAAAGCAAAAATGAGTTAGGTCAGTAGGCCCAGTAGAAAAATAAGTTATCAAATAAATGATATGATCCAGGCAAGGTTAAATTCGGATTTTGATGTAAAAAGTGCATCTATCCAGTTTTACAGAAATAGTCATAATTCTCAATCCGACCGTTGGATTGGGTTGAAAGTTTACATGGAGTCTCCTGACATGTTTTCCTACGTTGGGTTAAAATTTCAGGTCAATCGAAGTTTGGAAAGGCATCACAATACGGGTCAACAGAGGCTGTACGAGTTTTTGTTATTTACTTCCTTTTGACTTGTGGACTTCATATTTGGCTAGGATTCTTTTCCTAAAAGGATGTAACAGCTTATTTTGGGAATCTCCTAATTCTCCAAAGATCTTTAATGGGCTGCAACATAGTTTCCAAGTGTGGCAAGGATTCATAAATGTTTTAGAATCCTTTTCTTACAAGGATTTCTTATTCATCCTAGCTACAAAAAGGAAAGAAGACTTAAGAATAAATTCTACCTTCAGATCAGATTTCCTACTCTATTTGGGACTTCTTAATGGTGACAAATCTGATTCTAGCATATTTAGGATGATAATTTTTGGATTTTTATTCTTTTCTTCTTAGTCTTTGGGTTATTATTACTTATTTGGGTCAATTGTAAGTGGGCTTAATATAAGTCCACCTAAGGGGGGTCCGTTAGGGTTTATTTAAGTCTAGAGTTAGTATAAATAAAGGCATAACCAGACATGTAAGTTAGACAATTCAGATTAATAAAACTTCTTGTTTGCCGCACTTTGTATGTGTGTGTGTGTGTTGGGGAGATAATCTCCCTTCCATGGTTCTCTAAAGAACTGAAAAACGACTTATCGAAGAACAACTGTCTTCGTGACGTCATCCTTATACTTCTCGTTCACGAATCAATATTCGTTGGGTGGGGGTCTCCGTTTCCAAAAGTGTTGGTGCCTTGGTACAAGTTATCTTTGTGTCACACTAGTATCAAACCTGATTTTCTTGGCTTTCCGGGAATTGGTGTCTTTGCGTGTGGGTTGCGTGACCACGTGATCACGAGGTTCGCATCATTTGGTATCAGAGCTTGGCTCAATTAATCAGGTTATATCCTTCTGAAATTTTCGTTTCTTGTTGTTTCCGCAAAAAAAATTCCTTAGTATCCAATTTCTTCTTCTCTTGATTTTTGCAGCATATCAGAAAAAAAAAATAGTTATTTCATTTGGTTTCTGACCAAAATATATCAGTGGCATAAAAAAAAGAGAAAAAAAGTCGTTCAAAAAGGCATTTATTTGTTTCTGCCGCAGAAAACTAAAAAAATGAAAATTGTTATTAAATTCGGATTTATTATTGTTATTATTATTTTCTTCTTAGTTTAGGGTTTATTTATATTATTTGGGTTTAATTGTATGTGGGCATCATATAAGTCCATATAAGAGGTCCATCAGGGTTTATTTTAGTTTGGAGTCACTATAAATAAGGGCATAACCAAACATGTAAGGTAAGCAATTTTCAGATCAATAAACTTCTTTGTTGCACTTATTGTGTGTTGGTGGGATAATCTCCCTTCCTTGGTTCTCTAAAGGACTAAAAACGACTTATCGCAGAACAACTGTCTTCGTAGCGTCATCCTTATACTTCTCATTCGTGAATCAATATTTGTTGGGTGGGGGTCTCCGTTTCTATTAGTGCTGGTGCCTAGGTACAAGTTATCTTTGTGTCACACTCCTATCAAACCTGATTTACTTGGCTTTCCAGGAATTGATGTCTTCGCGTGTGGGTTGCGTGACCATGTGATCACAAGGTTCGCATCAAGATATGTCATTTCTTAACAATAATATGCCATGTATATATAATATCATAAAAAAGACACCACGTCCACTAATCTTTTGTAAACATAAGGTTTATGCATATTTTTTATGAAATCAAATCTGTTGATTATACCATCAAAATTGGATATTTCTACTCTTTAAAGCTTGCATTATACATTGCCTTTCATATTAGTTTTTCTTTTAAAGTTCCAAACTTGATTAGTACATAAAGATCATAGCTTCAAGTCATTTCTTGGAATAAATATCATATATTACTTCCAAGTAATTTGTAAACTTATCAATTATGAGCAACATGTCATTCACAGCTTCTATGAGAGGTCTTTATCTCATTGATACATGACATGTCCTTCCAATTTTATAGAGATTTATGTTTCTTAAAGTTCAAGCTAAACATTCAATGTTTTAAGCCTTGAGAATATATTTCATTTGGATGTAATGTTCTAAAAGGTGTTGAGAATCTCATTCTCTTTTAGAAAACCGTTGAAATATTTAGTCAAATGTTAACCACCTCGATCTAATCAAGTTTCTTAATACTTATTCCAACCTGTATTTTAATTTTATTGCAATTTTTAGGTGAATCGGAGTTTTATTGATACGGTTCAGCCTTGTGATATAACCTAAGCAAGGTCATACTTGGATTTTGGCATAAAACTCCGATTCACCTAAAAATTTACCCCAACATAAATATCTTTGGAATCTTTTGGTAAAGTTTTAGCTCGATCCAACGGTTGGATTTAGAGTTATGCTCAATAGCGTAAAAATGGATGGTAAATTTTACTCTAAAATCTGAATCTGACCTTGCTTAGGTTATATCACAAGGCTGAACCGTATCAATAATGATGAAAAGTGTCTTTGTCTTTCTTGATGCCCCTAGTAAGTCTATTTGCTTTAGAGACAACACATTTATTCTTCTCATCCTTCTTTTTAGAAATTCTAGAAGACTGAACTAAAAGAACTAAGCATTTTTCCTTCTTAAAGGCCCCTTTAGCAATGAGGTTTGTAAGGCCATCATATTTATCTAAATTGGCTTTAATAACGACACAATCCTTGGTGAGGTGAGTGTCTAGCACTCTGAGACAAAGTGGAGACTTTTCCACTTGGTGGGAATGGTATGTAGGAGTTGGGAATGGTGTCATCTCGGGCACATGCCTAAGTTTTTTATGATGGGAGCATGCAAATGGGAAGACTAGGACTTAGAAGAAAATTTATGTAAATAACCACATTTGTGGCTTGGATTTGTTGGGGAATGTTGGCTTATTTAGAGAGTTGAAGTATGGTGCCTACTTGACATGTTATTTTGTGCAGTTTGTTCTTAAAACTGAAGTTGTCTTTGTACACCTAATATTGTGGGTTGGTTTATTGTTGGTTGTACTGAAAAGGGTGAAGTTGTTCTTGTATTACTAGAATAATGTTGCTGAGTACTTGCATTTGTTGGAGAGTTGTTTGATACCTAGAGGAATTGGAGTCCTCTGTAGGGGGATCAATTACTCTCTCATGTACCGTAGTCTTTTCAAACATGGAAATTTTATTGTAAAAGCTGAAAGGGAATGAACATGCTTTTTATTCGAGTTCTCACAAACGACACTACTAATAAAGTCGTGGAAAAACTTCACTGAAAAATATAGACTTTCTTTGGCTAATAAGTTTTAGGCTTGAGTTGTACCTATAAAATAGATCCTTCAGGGAACAAAAGACACTTAAAAAATACTATAATTTCACTATTCATCATTGTCTTCTTCCTATTAAAACAAAAGAAAATGATGCTTAAATACCCACCTTTCAGCCCTAATTTCTCCTTCACCCCTTCACCATACCACACAAATATTATGCCAGATACTCTAGTATTTATATTTCACTCTAAGCCAAAATTTCAGCTCTAATGGCACCAAAAACACCTGCAGATTCTCTCTCAAAAACACTATCCAACACTATTCTGCTTGCAAAAACAACCTTGTGTCCTTCCTTTGTTAGTTGTAAAACAGGATAAGCTTTTGTCCTTAACTTCGATGAATGGCTGGGATATATTATCCAACATTAATGATCGAGATCTCATTAATCCAAAAGCCCTAAAACCTCCTCGTTTATCCTATAAAAACCCCACAAAACACTAACCCAAATAGCTTGGGTGAGGGGGGGAACCATTGTTAACACTTAACCAAACAAAAACTTACCTATTAGGCCTTGGTAGCCACTATCCCTGCAACTTTAAAAAGCCACCATTTTGATAAAAAGGACCTAGCCATCACTCTTTTATACTTACACTCACAATACACCAAAACAAACCCCCTCTTAAAAAGAAAACACACAAAAAAATGTGACATCTCTAATAGTGAAAAAAATGCAAAATAATTAAAAAGCTGCATTTTCATGCTTTCATTCCACCGTTAGTAGCAGTTTGCACCACCATGATCTTCCAATCTAACAACATCGTGGACCTCTCCTCTAGCACCATAAGCACTTCTCATCCATAGCAGCTACATTTCATCACCCCCAAAATAGCCACCGTGAGTCAATAATAACCTCTATTAGCAACAGTCGGTTCCTCTATAACAGTAGTGTATGAATAATGTATGCTGCTCTTGTTGCAAGCATATACTGCCTCTTTGTGCTTCTTTTTTCGATGATGGGCCTTTATGGCCATTTGAAGTAAGATAAGCCATTTGGGTTGTTTGTTGGCCCAACCAAATCAGGTTAGGTCAGAAATGAGCCTAACCTGCATACGTGGGCTGGGTCTTGGGGCCAATAAACCGAATGTGACTAGTCCAAGCCCAAACAAGATCTAAGGGCATGTTTGGCGCACCCTATTTTTGCTTAAGGAAAAATATCCCTTTTGGTCATTAAGGTGTGTGATGTGAACCTCTTGAACACATGGTCAAACAACCCACACGTAAAGACACCAATTCCTAGAAAGCCAAGTAAATCAGGTTTGATAGGAGTGTGACACAAAGATAACTTGTACCTAGGCACCAGCACTATTGGAAATCGAAACCCTCACCCAACGAATATTGATTCGTGAATGAGAAGTATAAAGATGATGTCACGAAGTCAGTTGTTCTTCGATAAGTTGTTTTTCAATTCTTTAGAGAACCAAGGAACGAAGATCATCCCATTAACACACAACAAGTGCGGCAAAAGAAGTTTATTGATCTGAAAATTACGTAACCTTTACATGTTTGGTTATGCCTTTATTTATATTGACTCTAGACTGAAACAAACTCTAATGAACCCTTTATGTGGACTTATATGAGACCCACTTACAATTAAACCCAAATAATATAAATAAAACCCTAAACTAAGAAGAAAATAATAATAACAATAATAAATCCAAAGTTAATATCCTAAATATGATAGGATCAGATTGGTTGCCCTATAGAAGTCCCATATAAGCTAGGAGAAATCTGATTTGAAAAATTTATGCTGCCGCCTCCTTTAGGTCCTTGATTAGCTTGGAATTCTTTGTTTAACTTGGACAAAGAAGAAAACAAATTTCTCCTTTTGTTACTAACTTACTTACTTTCCTTCCTAAGTTAGGAAAAACATTAAATAATCCTTTATTTTTTAGGAATCAGATCTGTTGAAACTTTCTTGATTGTTTAGGAAAATAAATTGCTGACTTTTATCCTTATATCATTAGGAAAAACAAGCCTAACAAGGCTAGTATGGGGTCAAATACATCAACCCTTTGTTCCACACGAATTAGGCTCTTCTTGGACCTGAATTAGATGAATTAGAGGTTGTCCTTCATGCTCCTTAGATGTCCCAAACTCTTCTAGGTCCATTTTACTCCATATGTTCTTTACAAGCTCATTCAATGCTTCTTTAAGGATCTTTTCCCTAACACTTGTAATTAGCCTAATTGGCACCTTCAATGGGTTGTTGACATGATTATGCTTGGTGTTAGGCTGATCCTCATCAGTGTGTTTTCCAAATCCTATCTTAAAGCAATTTCTATGCCTCTAATTTTAGGCTAAGGGCGTGCTTGTCAAGCACGCCCTTCTACCTTCCCCTCAGTTTTAGTTTGTCCTTATTTTTGTGTCTAACCAAACAAGCCTTCAAAAAATTTCAAAAACTTCTGAAAAAATTAGGGACCATTTTCAAATTATTTATAGGTCCTTTGCGTGTTTTTCCAATAATTTTGCCTAATCAGATTTGTAGATTTACACTGTAAGATACGATCCCGATATTAAAAATATCTGGTTTTTCTTTGAAATTTAAAAAAATAAAAAAAAAAAATAAAATCCAAAAAGAAACTCATTAAAAAAAGTACCAAATATGTTTTTCTTCAAGAATTTCATTTAATATTGGGTTATAGATTTACATTGTAAGATATGAACTCGGTATTTAAATATTTGGTTTTTCTTGAAATTTTGAAATAAAATCCAATTTTTTTTTAAAAAAAATCTTCTTATTTGAAGAACATGAAAATATATTTTGTTTTCATGCATACAACCAAATTCTAAAAAATAAAAAATGCATTTTTATCATCTTTTAAAAATACAAAATGGATATCGTAATCAGTTTATGATTGTAAAGTATATCCTTGGGAATTTGGCCAAATTTTCAAAAATACCACATAAAGTAATTTATTTAACTAATATTCAGGGTATGAATATTACAATGTAATGCATACTCCGATATTAAATTAAATAAATTAATAGCAATAAACATTAGTAATTAATTGAAGACTTTATTATTGAGGATATAAAGCTACATTGTAAAGTATATCCTTAGGTATTAAAGACATAAAGTAGAAAATAAGTGCAATGTTAAATTTGAGCCCTATAACGGTTATGATTTAAATTCGATAAGTTAGAGACTTCCTCACAAGAGGAGATCTACCTTGAACTTTTGATGAGAGCAATGGATAGAAACATGATCTAGAAAAACAGTCAATTAATAATGCAGTTTACCATAGGTCGGATGTGCTTGGGGTGATATGTCTTTCCTTGCACAACTAGTCCCCTTACCAGGACTCTCGCAGACCAATAAGTTTCCTAATGACCATGATTCCAGGTGGCGACTACTTCAAAATCATAATTTTATAATTAATCACAAAACCCTTTCAATCCACGAGGTTGATCTGCCATTCAGCGTCATGCACGCCACGACAAGATGGCTACTCCACTAGGACTTATTTGGTTGGACTAAGTTTTGTTTGTCTGATTGTTTGTTATGTGTTTAATTTGTGGGTTTATATAATTTAGTTTTAACATGTATTTCCTTACATACTACTCATATATAAGTACATTATATATAGATTAATGTCGTCATGCCTTATAACTTTCAGTCGAAGTTCAGATTCGTTAAAAACCTAACTATGAGTTGAGCGTTTACTTGGTAATGGTGGTCACACTGTTCGCCAACCATTCCTTGTAAATCCCTATATTGCCTTCAAGAGAGGTGGTCACTAGACAAATCATAAACTCTTTTGAGACTAAGTAGTAAGCGTACCCCTCATATAGTGGCATAAAACCTATCATTAGGATATGAACTCCCTAATAATTTATTTTGTATCAAGACAGACGTGATCAATAATCTTGAACTCTGTATAAGAACCATTATCTTTTTTTGAATGAAAAGAGCCCAGACCCACATTTTTGTTTTGTACTCTCCAATGTGTATGGGATTTAACCAAGATGAGGACTTTGGAAAGATCTTTTCATATTCATCATACTATAGATTTTTGCTTGTATTCAATAAAGAAGTCATGGATTAACTCTTTGAACAAGTTAATCCATAGTCCATATACATATACATACACCTGTATCCATAAATAAGCATACATACATTCATGCTTTGGGGTTTTAAATGTCATATATACAAGATCAAGTTGAAATATAAGTCCTTGACAAATTCAAGTTTGCAAAGTTTATAACACCTGACTTCAATAAAGAAATATGAAAAATGAAGAACGTAGCCATCACAATTCCTATTTTCAAAAGGAGTTGGACTCATTGAAGATTAACAGGGCCCATGTTATTAGCCTGCTCGAGCATACGCTCAAGAACATCTTTGGTGAAGGCTCGTCCAATCGGTCTGTGGATTTTGTTTAGACTTAGGTAATAATTCAGCCTGAAGAAAGGATAAGTGGACATGGTTAAGAACCTTAGTGTAATACAGCATTTATGAAATCAATTATACCTGCATCGGCCCCGACAACTATGAAAAGAAAATACTCTGAGGACATTGATAAGATAATAGTGTTAGAAGAAAACGTAAGGCTATCGAAAGCCAACACTCATATGATCTTGTTCAAACCATCGAGATGTGTCTAGTCTCAAATGTGGTTGTACTAAAATAGTTTTGTGTACCTAAATTCATGAAGTTTATTGGAACTCAATGCCCTTCCACTCATCTCAAATCCTATTATAATAAGATGGAAGATGTTGTGCATGATGAAAAGTTGTTAATTTATTTTTCTCAAGATAGCTGGTATACGAGGTTGGACAACATGAAAATCTAGAAGTGGAAGGATCTTGTAGATGCTTTCATTAAGCAATACAAGTACAATATTGACATCGCTCCAGAAAGATCTATCCTCCAAGACATTGTTGATAAATAATATATCCGGGAATACATCTGATACAATCTAGGCAAGGTCAAATTCGGATTTTTATGTAAAATGTGCAACTGTCCAATTTTACGGTAACGGTCATAATTATCAATCCGACCATTGGATCGGGTTGAAATTTTACATGGAGTCTCCTGACATGCCAATTTTACGGGAAGGCATTGCAATACAGGTCAACAGAGGCTGTACGAATTTTGTTATTTACTTCTTTTTGACTTGTGGACTTGCTATTTGGCTAGGATTCTTTTCCTAAAAGGATGTAACAGCTTATTTTGGGAATCTCCTAATTCTCCAAAGATCTTTAATGGGCTGCAACATAGTTTCCATGTGTGACAAGGATTCATAAATATTTCAGAATCTTTTTCTTACAAGGATTCCTTATTCATCCTAGCTACAAAAAGGAAAGAAGACTTCAGAATAAATTCTACCTTCAGATCAGATTTCCTAGTCTATTTGGGACTTCTTAATGGTGACAAATCTGATTCTA
>Ga0307510_10004021_pt1 | contig 17236 bp, 18 predicted proteins | sample 12_EM_MG_FD_207224 | JGI IMG/M metagenome (GOLD analysis project Ga0307510, IMG submission 207224) | Populus trichocarpa ectomycorrhiza microbial communities from riparian zone in the Pacific Northwest, United States - 12_EM | ecosystem: Host-associated > Plants > Roots > Unclassified | place...
AGCATGTGGCCGATGCGGAAATCAGTCAATGCAAAGGTTATGAAAACACCTGGGAAAGACACCGGACGTACTTTTCAGAGCCAATGATGACAGTGCGAATCAGCCCATGGACTTGACTTTATAAACGAATAGAGCGGTCGCTTTTGTAATGCCATCATTGCGGCTGTGATCCTAAACGTGCGGGAATATTCGCGATACCAGACACACCCGCCAAGTGTCAATGCTAATACAGCAAAATGTGAAGAAGATAAGGTGAGAACCCGATACACCCTCCAATGGTAAACACCAACTCGGGCTCTTGATGCCCCACTTCCTGAGTTGGTAGAACCCACACAATGGTACATTGCATTTTAAGAGGACCACAGCTCGCGTTAGTGGCCATTGTAGTATTAAAGTCTAACTTAACTTTTCTGGCGCAGGCTGATAGCCCTCCCAGGAGGTTGATCATCCTTTCAACAAACACGGTTAGATGGGTTTATTGACACCGCCGCAAGAGCGCCTCTTGCATACTTGTAGCAATAGCAGGTGAGGCAGAATGGGAATTGGGTCGGACACTTTCCGCGCGACTGTCTTCAGTTCAAGTAATGTCTCGCATGTCAAAGGCGGGACGGAACTATTGCCTTTCCGCTGGTCACCATGATGCCTAATAGCTAGGTTTGGGATAGACGATAGGTAGTATGTGGAGCGCATCACTGAGACACACGTGGCCAGGGGGAGTTTAGGGGGAGCCTGCCGGAAGCGCTGCAAGAGTGGGAGTATTATTCGGCAGCACTACTCGAAGGGTTGTTTGGCATGAACCCCACAGAAATTGCGGTCTTGCATCCAACCCCATGACGATTACAGCCATGTTTACTGTCGTATTATTTGGCATCGATCCTGTGAACCGGTCGTGCTCTATGCATGGAAATGGCATGTTATCAAGGAGAACAGCGAGCACGGTAATGAACAGGTGTGAATTATCCCGCGATCCATACCAGAGATTAACAAAACAGAGAACGAAAATGGACGTACTAGGGAGAAAGGAAGCGAGAGACCAGCATTGTGGTACGGAATACCAGGACATGACCATACCAGGATATGAACATAACAACAGAGAGGATAGTTTGGACAGAGATACGGCAAAGCCCGTGAGTACAGCCGACAGGCACAAAGGACACTCCGATATCGCACAAATAGGGCGCAATGATGCGAGTGGACCATGATATTGTCAGGTGAGGGAGGGGTCAGATGAGAATCAATTGGCAATCATATCGTGAGGAGGCTGGGTTAGCGACCCCGCCGGAAGACGGGGGTGATGGGAGCAGGATCGATTGAGAGGAGAATTGAAGGGAACAGTAGACGCACGGCGTGTATTCTGAAAGAGCCATACTTCCCACTCCAGCACAGGCGTAGGATGCGGCAGGTTGCTATGGGTCGGGTAGTACGTCTGATGGCGAACGGACCTAGTCACGGCATGCCTCCGTGAGTCGCTTCGATTTTGTATTACGCAAGGTCTTTCCTACGGTTGTTCCAGTGTCGTGTATATCTCCCACCGGCGAACCTGGTAACTGCGACATTAACGATGAAATGATGGGAGATACAGACGGTGAAACGAGTATGGGTTCGGGCTTGGTGACTCTAGCCTTACCTTGGGTCCTTGTCCACCCGTACGACGTGCTACGCCGCGACCAATCGCTTCGTGCCCGCTGGCCACCAACATGCTGATGGTACGGCGACTATGTGGGGGGCGGGGATGTGACGTCCATCCGGTGCGCGGGTAGGTCCCGCACTCACAACTTAATAACATCCAAACCGACCCCAAAGACGCGTAGAGGTGGGGGGCAAAGCGGAGGGGAAAAGTCGTATCAAATGGGGCCGACCTAGAAGACGTTTGCGGAGGGAGAAAAGAAGCGCGGTTCACAGTATTTGAAGACGAACTTGAAAACTGGTAAGACATCTACAGCTTCCGCAGCGGGGAGGAAGAGGAGGGTTTTGTCTAACGTGAGGGGTTCAATTCAATGCCAGGGCGAATGACGGATATACCAGGACGGAGGGCCGCTGAGGCGATATCCGACAGCCCCGCTCCAAATCCTTGATCAGCGAACCTGGCGTCGGACCTCTTCTTGTCAACAACCACGCAACCACATATTCTCCGCTGGTGCGACTGGTTGCAGGTTTGTTGATATCTACAAAGCGCTAGTCATAGTAACAAACCCGCAACGCCAGGTCACCGCGGCAGAGACCGTGGGAACAGTACTAGTAGTGGTCGACCTGAGTGACTGACAATGAGGCAAAGAATCATCGCAAGAAATCAAATGCCAAATGACCTGATCGCCGAATCCGACCGTTCTCGGCATTTGCCGTTTGTGTCCCCCGACCGTAACGCCTAACCGCCAACGCCCACCCCGCTTTCCCTCTCCTCCCTCACCATTGCCCCATTCCCTCCTTATTATCGTTCTGAAACATCGACAAAATTACCCCGGGAGGTAAGCTCTTTCCAATTACTTCTTTGTTCGTTTCCCCGTTTGCGCATCTGTCTGACTCCTAGAAATGTTCAACAGGTCACCCCACCCCCCGTAATTCTTATCGGAGAATCCACTCACACACCGGTATTCCTGTGCACTTTCGACCCTCCGATTTGAAAGATGGCTTCACCTCCAAAGCCATGGGAACGTGGCGGTACCATCGCAGCAACAGCGGCAGCGTCGACATCCCCCGCTCCTGCAGCCATCACCTCTTCACCAGCGTCAGGACCGGCCGTACCGGCCTCCAACTCACCGTCCGCAAGCGCTGGCTCCACTTCGCCTCCCACGACCGCCCCGCCCTCTGTCCCCGCCAGACCTGCCTCCTTCACGTCTCCCTCAGCATCTTCCACAGCTCCCTTCGCCTCCCCATTCACCACCCCGTACAACCGCTTGGGCACCGGTGCCTACCCCTACGGCTCCTCTTTGTACAACGGCATGGGGACGCTAGGCGGTTACGGAGGCTACGGGTATGGCGGGTACGGTATGAACGGGATGTATTCGGGCGGGTATGGCGGCATGGGACTCGGCCCCGTGGGGATGTACGGCCAACCCGGAATGCCGTACGACCCCGCGAACCCGAGCGTGACGCAGGCGCTCGAGTCGACGACGGCGACGACCTTCGCTCTCCTTCACTCGGTCGTGCAGACCTTTGCCGGTCTCGCGCAGATGCTAGAGTCGACGTTCATGGCCACGCACTCGTCCTTCTTCGCCCTCGCCGGCGTCGTCGACCAGTTCGCGCAGCTGCGCAATGCGCTCGGAAGCGTCCTCGGCTTGTTCGGTCTCGTCCGCTGGCTCAAGGAACTCGTCACCGGCCGGCGCGGTGCCAGCACAGGTGAGATGCACAACGAGTTTCGCGAGTTCCTCAATGGACGCCCGGTACATGGCCCCGCCGCCCGCCCCACCCAACCCCCTCCCAACGCAAGCAAGAAACCGCTCGTGTTCTTCTTCCTCGCGTTCCTAGGCATCCCATACGCGATGCACAAACTCGTCAAAATCCTAGCCGAGCGCGCGGCGCAGCAACAGCACCTCCAACAAGAACAACAACAGCAACAACAACAACTTCAGCAGCGCCAAGGCCAAGGCCAAGGGGCTGGCGGCGTCCACCCGCCTCTGCTGGACCCGTCGCAGCTGACGTTCGCGCGCACGGCGTACGCGTTCCACGCTTCGACGCCGTCCGAGCTCAGTTTGCACGAGAACGAGATCGTGGCGGTGATGGGCAAGCTCGACCCGAGCACGGGCATGGAAGTCGACCCGCGGATCGAGGTCGAGACGGAGTGGTGGAAGGGTCGCACGCGCGACGGTCGCGAGGGTTGGTTCCCTAGAAAATTCGTCGAGGTGTTGGAGAGGAAGGCGCCGCAGCAACTGCCTGAGGCAAAGAAGGTAGAGTAGACATATCAAGTCTCGTGCTGGCGTGAGTTACACCCGACCTCCTCATTTTGACCGCCGCCCATCTACCTACCTCCTTTCTATCTATGCCACTCGTTTTCGTTCGTGTCCACCATCCTTCCTTTCCACCCCTCTCGTGGGTCTGTGCAGAGATGTGTTACCATGTATCCACTACTGTCCCGACTTGCTGCATATTCTCGTTTCCCACTTGTATAACAGATGCGTTGTTAAATTCACTTGAATGACAAATACGTCAAACTTCCTAACTATCATGATGAAGTACGACTAAGTACAAAAATACATGAGGCGGCGACACCTGACCGAATCACACCCTTGGCTGAACTAACCGATACTAATGGAAGAGGGAATGAGGACAAGACTGGATTAAAGATTCCTCTTGGCAATCGTAGTGTTCTTATCTGCTGATTTACAAGAGCATAGTTACACCCTGCGCGTTCCGAGAGAAGAACGAAAGAGGGTAAATAAGGGTTACGAGAGGACTTACTTTCCACACCACAAAGGCTCAAACGCACAAATGGAAGGAGAGAGGGGAAACCAAAAAGAACAAAAAAACGAGAAACGTAACCGAGAAGCAGGTAGAGGCGGGCCTGGTTTAGCTGACGACCAGACAATGGTGCTTCACGATGACGTTGACGGCCCGACCTCAGCGGGAGGAATGCTGGCATTTGGGGGTCCGTTGGTCCCCCCCGGTACGATGCTCCCTGCCCTGCTACGCGGAACGAGCTGTCCAGTCTCTGCGACTCTCGCGCCGCGCTCGACGCTCTCATGTCTCGAAGCGCTACGACTCGCCTGGCGCAAGTCATGTATAGACCCATGGCGCCACCTGCTCCCTCGGTGCTCGACGGGCGAGTCCGGCCCCGCATACGACGACGAGAGCGACGGGGGCGGGACGGACGGGTACGACAGGGGTTGTGGGACTATGGTCGTCGGCAGTATGCGGGGCGCCGAGGACGACGGCGGCGTCGTCGCGGCGGTCGCAAAGCTGCCCGGGTGCGTGGACAGGGACAGGGACGGGGAGAGGTACGGCGAGTCCGAGGCGGACGAGGGCGAGTGCGACAGCGGCGTCGTCGATCCTGATATTGCGTTCGCCGGGGGTCGATGGACCTGCGAGGGCGGGCGCGGGATGGCGACGCTCGGCGAGGCGCGCACGGCGTTTGGGCCGATCGGTGGGAGCATGACGGATGTGGAAGGCGATGATGCGCTCGAGGACGAGCGCCGGTGCGTCGGCTGGGAGTAGGGGTCGTGCGCCGACAAGCCGATCAGGTTGTCGACCGGTAGTCCTAACTGGAAGGAGGGAGCGATCCCCAGAGAGAAAACCGTTTATGCCACGAGAAAAAGAGAGACGGGGGAAGACGTAAAAAGATGGAAAACCACGTACCCGCCGTCTGTGCTGGATGAGCTCTTCCCTGTAAATTTCGTTGAGCCGCGATATCCGGATGTACTCGCGCTCGGTATCGACCAAGCGGTTGCGCAGCTGCTCGTTCTCGCGCCGCATGGCCTCGAGCATATCCTCCGAGCTCGGCTCCAACGGATTGGGCAAACGGAGGAGATTGGGTGACTGTGTGCCGTCGCCATTGACGCTGGAGCCGGGCAATACAGGGGATGTGCCATTCTGCTGGCTTGCGAGCTGTTGTGCCAGTCGCAACGCCGAGAGCTCGCGGGAGAGGCGGTTGACGTGCGACTCTGACTCGGCCTCTAACGCATTCTCGAGCTCGATCTTTTCTTCCTGGAGCTGAAGATGGATGCGGCGCGCGCTGAGCATGGGATGGTGATACTTTTGAAAAGGAGACGAACCTTTTCGAGCTTGCGAGAGAGCACATTGATTATGCGTTCCTCCTCTGCCTCGTAGGCATTGATGAGGTCCTCTTCACGCTTGCTGCTACTACCGCTGCTAGCGCTGGAGAGTCTTCGTATAGGAGGGGAGAGAGACATGAACGGTTGTGGGGAAGGAAAGGCAGAGGGGCGCACAGGCACAACCACCACGCCACAAATGAATTTATCTTATTATCGGATCTCGTGACGTCAAACAATTCAATTTAATTTAAAAAACGAAAATACAACAATAAAATCAGTCAGACAACCCTCAAAAGTCACTTCCCTCGACCTTGAACCGTTGTCCGTACTGCAAATACCGCTGCATAACGTGCAAGATAGGCTCGGGCAATCCCATACTCAGCAACGTGTTCCATATTTTCGCGTGGCCGTGAACTTGTTCTAGCTTGAACGTCAGACGAGCAATCTGCGTCGGGTACTGTGATGCCCATATGCCCCATTTAGCTCTCGCCCACCGCCAGATCACATCGTGATGTGAACGTACCGCGAGTTCAGAGTACTCCCCGTACTGATACGCTGCAACGCGTATCGCCACTTGCAGCGTGCGAGTCAAATCGCCTTCCTCCGCATATACCTCCAGCAACTTTGCCCATGGCTTGATCGAGTACCGCGGTGTGTCCAACGCACGCTGGAACGCTTCCTTTGCCTCCTCCTTGTGATGCAGTCGCAGACCGAGATCTCCGAGAATTTCCCATTCCAGGGCTGTCTTGCGATAAGCCACATGCTGTGTCTTGAAGTGCGCGACTTCTGCGCGGAATATCGTCCAAACACGGAGGTCCTAGTGCTTTGTCGGCCCAACCATAAATGACCGGTCAACGTAATGGTTGACTCACCTCGTACAATACCATGAACAGGTTATCCAGCCAACGCTCGCACAGCCGTTTGTTGCTGAATGAGAATGACTCCTGCGCCCCAGGCCCACTAATCGGCGTCGCGTCTTTGCTATCACCATCCCCGTCACCAGCCGCCGCCTGAGCCGGAGCCGGTTGTTGTAGCCCTTCCACCGCAGGTTCCCCATTCCCGTTCTCCATGCCGTTCATCTTCGCAGCCGCAGCCGCTCTCTCAGCTCTCGACGACTCTTCGCGTGCGGATTCTGTCGAGATACGGATCGTCGGGATCGTGGTCTCCACGTCGCCCATATTCACGTGCGTGGGGCTCTGGGTGTCGCTCCATATCGGCGAGTCTTCGGGCTTTATCGAAGGCGACGAACGTACACCTTTTGTCGAAGCATCGTCATCCACCACCGTGTCCTGAGAAACGGCAACGATATCCGCCTGCGCCTTTTGCATCCGGTACTCCTCTTCCATAACGAACACAGCACTCCGCGTCTTGAGAAGTTCGTCCCATCCGATCTGTGATACGAGCCGCGTGAGCAGCGCATAGGCTCGGCCCCATGTCCCGCGCAATCCAGGCGCCGGTAAACGTTGCAACGCCGTGTCTGCCTCATCCTCTTCTGTCTTCTCACGCTCTGGCAAGATCTCCGCTACCGCAGCCTTGACAGGCAGGTGTAACCGCAATGCGGTGAGGCTGCGGTGTGCATCGCGCCCATTGAACGTGAACATTGGACACGAGTTGAGAGTAAGCAATGCCTATTCCGGCCTATGTCAAGCCCGGCGACGATGCAAAAACCACATGCGACAAAAACGCACCGCTTCGTACTCCCCAAGATCAATATAGATATCCGTGAGCTTCTCCCATGTCACGAACTCACTTGGTGCGCAGTTGACTGCTTGACGCGCCAGTTTGAGTGCCCATTCGCTCTTGCCCTTACTTCGCAGGAAGTCGCACTGTGTGTGGAGTAAGAGGTATGATTGTGGTGTCTCCTTCATCGCCCCGCCCATTATCTGTACAGCCTTGACCTCCTCATCTGACCCGAGTTAGATACGCCCTTGTCACGAATCCTCAATACACTTACTCATCCCTATGTAACTGCGGGCAAGCAGACAGCACACCTCCGGGTCACGAGCAGCGACTTTTTCAAACAGGTTCGCGGCATGTTGCCACCGTCCACTATCACCGAAATACTTGAGGATACCGGCGGTGAGGTGATTCGAGACAACAGTCGCGACTTGGATCTCGGGGTCCGATCCAACTTGCCACCCTAACATCAACATTAGCCTTGAGTCAGGTTGGTCGAAGCACGATCGACGAGAAATCTGCACCTTTCATGAAGAGAGCCTCCGCAGCCTGAAGGAAACGCAGCTCCGCGTCGGGCGCGGTAATCGGTTCTAGCCTGCGATAAGCTTCGAGAAAGAACGTCGGGTCATCAGAGTACAGGATCGCGCGGAGGACGGCGGAGAGGTATGTTTCTTGCCAGATTCCGTCGGGGGCTTCGTGTCTGTTTTGGGGGAGCCATCAATCGGGTAGGCGAGGACAGTGAAAAAGAAACGAAACGACGTACCGTTCGCCCCGCAGGTCGATAACGTACGCATTCACACCTCCGGGTATCTTGACGTCCACACGAACATCCACGCGCGAAAACGCGTTGAAGCAGCTGAAAGAAACGATCGAATAAACGATGATGTGGGGTCCACACAGACGAGATAAGGGGGGCAAAAGGAGGCGAGGACAAGAGAGCGAAATGGGGAAGAGACGGTGATTTTTGTATCCATCCATCCGTTAGTCGGAGAGCGACGTACCAAAAGCAGCCGTTTTTCACCTTCCAAGTCGGACCTTTCGTAAACCACGCCTGGGGCTCTTCGATGGAATACGTAAGAGAGTTGATGTATGCCGCGAGCGACGCGGACGACGACGCGTCTACGCCGGAGACGTAGTGGTACGAGCCTGCCTACGGAGCGAGCGGGGAAGAGGAAGGGGAAGAGGCGATCGTTAATGGGAACCAGGACGGGAGAGTTGTGCTGGTACTTACTTCGCGCTGGCCTGCGCGTCCGGTGCTCTTGACGATATGGCAAAGATCGGGAGGGCCGAGTTCACGGAACGTTGCTGGGGGTGTTTGCTTCAATGAGATGGACGTACAATGTGGAAGGGGAGCAGCCCGAAGGCCGGGAAAGAGGGGTGAGGTGGAGGGAGATTTGGAAATGTGCGCACCAAGGGCCTCGGTTCGTGCTATGAGTGACTCCCCCAACTCGACCTATTACAATTAATCCGAATGTGAAAAATGATTAAAAGTCGTGGATTGGCTCACCTCGAAAATTTCTGGTACGTCCTTGAAAGCTGCCTCTGCAGCCATTTTGGATGTGAGGACAAAGCGGACAAGCGCAGCTGGCAAAGCAAACGGAAACGGAAACGGAAAACGGAAAACGGTATATTGGGTTCGGTAAATCCCGTGCAGGTCAGACCGTCGTCCCTTAATCCCATCCCTGGAACAGTTTTTCGTCCAAAAATCCAAGATTATTTACTATCTGAGCTAGTTCCGTGCTATGCCAAGAATGTGCCAAGCTGCGCCCGCACTTACAAAGTTGTGCAATACAGAGAGAGACAAGAGCCGTTGTGTTCGCTCCTAGGACCCAGACCCCCATCACCAACCCAGTTCTCGACTTTCACCCCCTTGAGCCAGATGCGCTTTCCTTTGCTTCAACTTGCACATCGTCCTTGCCAATTTCCTCCGGCTCCTCAACCAAAACCGCGCTTCCTTCCGTGACGAGAAACTGATCACGCTCTGAGAGCGTCTCCAGCGCGAGTTCCGCGGCTTGAATCATCTTCTGCGCTCCTTCTGAATATATTCGTTAGCGCAACTCCGTGCAACCATGGTGAATGCTCACTCTCGAGACTAAGTAGAACAAGCGTCTGGTGACGTCATACATGAGCAACCCTTCTTACGCGTATCCAAGGAGACTCACGTTCCGCTCGTGGGCATCATCCCATACCTCTTGCTTCATCCGCTCCTCAAACCCTTCTCCTTCCCGTGCGATCTCATCCAACAACTCCTTGAGGTCCTCCGGCACCGGACACTCTTCTGGGGGGGAAATCGTCTTGCCGCCCACTTGCACACTCATTGCATCCCCATGTCCGTTGGCCATGACGAAATATCGCGTGTGATCACGTAACCTGTGCACTTCTTTCAGTATCATCGCAGGCAGTGGCTCGATTCGTGAACGCAGACGAGACTCTGCTTCCTCGAGCGTCTGCGCCGGTTTCGGTGCACAATACGACTTCGCAAGCTCTCTTGACGAAATTCTGGCCAGGTTGGCCTGGAAAGCCGGTCCTACCACTGAGGGTCTTCTCTTGCGCGACTTGTCGCCTGCCTTCCTCCGTATCGCTCTATCCTGACCCTGGCGATATTGGCGGACGGCGCGATCAAAGCTCTTGTCGTATGTGACACTGCGATACTTGGAAGAGAAGGCATCGGTGATAACTGGGGCGAATTGAATTGTCACTAGTGAGGAGGCGCAATTCGGAAGACGTACCAGCGATGAGAACGGTCATTGCACCCACTCCAAATAGAGCCCAGAAGACGAATATGCCACGCCCTATCGCGGTTTCGGGTGCCAAGTCGCCATAACCGATGGTCGTGAATGCAATGAAGCCTGTTTTACGACGTTAACGCTGGGAAGAACACGACCGCAAACTTGGCGGAACTCACAGAAGTACATCGCTGCGCCATAACGCCAATTCTCCGTCAGGGAGAATATGAGAGAGCCAATCTTGAAGGGCGGTGTTTAACTCACGGTGAGGGGTCTTTAAGGCCTAAGCAAGCGACTCACAGTCCAAAATGTAAAGAACGTGGCCCACGCAAGACCAAGCTAACATCAAGGAATCGTCAGCACCTGTTACGGCACTCTCAGGTAATGAATGACGGACCTTAGTATACAATGATCGTCGCTCTTCTTTCTCAAGATACTTCATCACCTCCTGACGCGACATGCCTTCGCTCGGATCTGCTTGCCCAGAGGTACGGCTTCCTTTCTTCTTCAGCCGCAGCGCCTCACACGCCCCATCCCACCACTCGCGAGTGCGGTTCCAGATTCCATTCTTTCGTTCATGCAATATGCCGTCGTCGATCGTCCACGAATAGTCCAGTGATACTCCGAGTCGCCCGGGCCGCGCGCCTTCCTTGCTCTGCTGTTGCTGTTGCTGTTGCTGTTGTTCTTGCTGCTGGTCACGTTGTTGGTGGTGGTGATGATGGTGGGGCGGGGTCTGTCGCGCCCGCCTTCCAAACTTACGCCCGATGAATTTCTCTGGGGCCACCCCTGCCTCCAATGCTGCTTCTTCCAAAACGTCTGGAGGAAGCGCCTCTGTGTTGAGGTACATCGCTTGTGGTACAAAGTTTGACCCTCGACGCAGCGTCGACGGCCGCACATGCGTCATGTCGTTCATATATGTTGTGGTTGTAGATGATGGTGAGGATACGGTGGGCTTATCCGGCGTCCACACGTCCAGCCCGCGTTGTACGAGACGCTCCTCGACGGCGACGCGCCAGCGGCGTACTTGCTGACGCTCATGCTTCCGTCCCCTGCGGCGGTTCTTGAATTCTCGTATGCGTCGGCGATAGCCAACCTGGAGGCCTTCTAGAACTGCCTCGGATGTGAGCCGCACCGCAGCGCCGAGGATGATGATGCCGAGGACTGCATAGAGACAAACTACAAAGCGCTGGGCGGGAGTTACCGGGACGATATCCCCAAAGCCGATGGTGAGTGTCGTGACGATGGTGAAAAATAGACCGTTCACGAAGGAGAGCGACATGGAAAGGGAACTGATTAATGCGCCAATGGCGATGTAAGTCAAGAAGATGATTGTGATAATGACCAGAGATCTTTGCTTGCGTGTGACACCGCTGCCTAGGCGGGGTGTGAGCACATGACTTGAGCACATAAGGCAAGGGGGAGGACGTACCAGCTTTCTCAAAGTTAGGCGTTCTGACGAGGTCCCAGATCAGAGTCAGATTCGTTATTGAGGAAACAATCGTTGAGCATATAGTCATCCAGAACGCTTCTCCGTTAGTGAAGCCATCGTCGAAACGATGCTCAATAGCGAAGGTAGCACAAGTCACAATGTTTAGTATATCTGAAATATGTGTTCAAATTGTGTCGAAGTATAAGAAGGGGATGACAGTACCATGCAATGTCAGGGAAATGATACAGACGATGGTGCTGGCCTTGACACGTCGTTCGAGAAATCGATAAACAAGGGCGGCATTCGCGAGGAGGGCCAAGGCCATGGAAAAGCTCATAGCGACGATGACCAAGGGTGGATTCGGGCGTGACTCGACGATCTGATTGCCGTCCGTCTTAACGTACCAGTGTTCCGTCAGGCCCGGAATTTCCAGAAGGATGGAAAAGGGAATGAGACTGCCAGATATGATAGGAAGCCGCCGGTAACTTGAATTCGGCGCGTATTCATCGCGCTCGTCGTGAGTTGCGAATAGAACCTCCTTGATCTTGACCAGCCACCTTGGGAGCAAAGGTCGGGTAAAAGTGTTCATGGAAGACGAAGATATCGTGGTGGCCGTAGACTCGAGAGGAACCCCCTGACCCTGACCCTGCCGACGCTCGTTCTCCTCCGCGACCGTGTCGAGCTCTCGCTTTTCTTCATCATCGTACAGGTCTTCAATGTCCTGATCGGCCTCGTCTCCGTCGTTGTTATCCCCATCGAGCGCTTGGTCTTGGCTGGTACCTGGACCACCCCTTTCCGGGTCCCTATGCTCGTCTTCAGAGTCATGCTCGTTCGATGAGTCCTTTTCTGGCAGATTACGGCCCAGAATCGCAGCGAAGAGTAAAGTAGGTGCCATTTTTCAGTCGGGGGGGGCCAGTCAGGGGTTTGTAGCACCACTGCGGGAACGTGGGGTAGGCGTGGAGAGGTGAGCTATTTACAGCATTTCAGGCTAGTCGGACTTACCTCCTACCGCGGCCGGTGGTACCCGACGGATGCGGGGCGCGGGGAAATTTATTATGACGAGGTCTCGCAAATTAAATTTCAAAAAGATAAGATCTGCATCTTGGCAACCCCACGCCCAGGCCACCAAGAACGTGCATCAACGGCCACGATGACAACCGCTTTGGAGCGTTATCAAACGCAGTTGGTCCATGATGCCCTTACCGCGGGTGCCCTCAAGTTTGGATCGTTCACCCTCAAGTCAGGCCGGTGCGACACCCATATATCCTCACTTGACAGCCAGGGCCCCTAACAACACAACTGTCAGGGTTTCGCCCTATTTTTTCAACGCCGGCTTAATCTCCACCGGTCCGCTTCTCCATTCCTTATGTGCGGCCTATGCCCATACCATCATCAAGGCAATCTCAGCCCCCCGCCCTAACCAGCTCCCCCAATTCGACGTCTTGTTCGGGCCTGCCTACAAGGGCATCTCCCTCGCCGCCATCACTGCCGTTCTCCTACACACGCAGCACCAAATCGATGTCGGGTTTGCGTACGATCGCAAGGAAGCCAAAGACCACGGCGAAGGTGGCCGTATGGTCGGCGTCCCGGTCGCTGGGAAGCGCGTGCTCATTCTCGACGACGTAATGACAGCGGGTACGGCGGTTCGTGGCGCCATTGGTATGATCCGCCAAGCTGGAGGCGAAGTCGTTGGCGTCGTTTTAGCGCTCGATCGCGAGGAGATCGGCCACGAGGGGAAGAGCGCGGTAAAGGAATTAGAAGCGGAGCTCGGAGGTGAAGGGCGAGTCAACGCGATCTTACGTATGCGCGACTTGATAGCGTGGCTGAAAAGCCAGGGACGCGATGAGGACATCGGGCGCATGCAAGCGTACTGGGAGCAGTTCGGCGTCAAGGAGTAGCTTCAATGATAGAGCCAGTGGGATACAGATGACACAAATGTCAGTGAATTTTCCCTCAGTCTGATCCTAGTCTCTGTCCTCCACCACCCCAATTGTATCCTGTTCTACGGGAAGATGACCCCCGCTGCTCCCGCGGTGGAATGACTTGTACACCCGTCCCAGCAACAGCGGGCCCTGCACCCTCACCGACAAGCGCTCGTACCCACGATGGTGCACGGCTAAACTCACGTATACCAGGCAGGCCTCGCCCATCCTCCCCATGTATCACCCACCACCATAGGTGCCCAACAACTGCGCCCGACACGCTTACCGCCGCTGCTCCGGGGCCACCCGTAATCAGATCTATGCCTGCATATATTACGTCAGTGGTGACGAGAGGACGGAAAATGATATATGAATGACGACGCGCACCAATCATGGCATACGGAAGATACTGTACGGGAATGGTAATAAGCCCCATGAGGGAAGTCTGGCTACCCGCGGGAGCGAGAGCGGAGGAAAGGTAAAGTAGGCAGAGGGTGAGGGCGCGCGAGTGTATATAGGAGCCAAGCGGGAGATTGAGAGCCTAGAAGAGAATGTTACGCTTTAGAGTCCAAGCACGGGGACATGCATAAACGAACTAGTATGGCTCCTGCGGCGAGAGTTAATTGCCAGGCATAATCTGGAGACCTCCGAGGATATCGGTCGAGCTCGAGTGCGTTCGAAGAGCGGCTGAATGATTGGCGATCGTTCGGGTGAACGAAAAAAACGGGGTACAGAAGACACAACGCACTATAACATGATCAACTCAAAGAGATAACTAAAACCTGTGCCTGCAATAAACTTCAGCATCTCATCTCAGATACCGCTGGTCACAAGATGAGGCCACATACCTCCAAAGAAGAAACTCGACCAGATCCTCCACAACTACCACGCGGTCAGAGAACGTTAGATGCCCTCTTTTGCTATAGAGAAAGAGCGCACCTCGAATCGTTGTATCACCAGCTCACGCATAAACACGACTTTATACGGGCTCAAAAGTTGCAGCATGACTGGAACCGACACGGCCAACGACGAGCCGCACAGGAAACGCGTCACTGGCGGTATCTTGCGAATTTCATCCCAGAATCCTGTGTACGACATTGAGAGAGCGAGGGTTTTGGACCAGGTATCATATAATTACGGAGGTAGAGGTAGGAATTTGGGGGCGAGAGGGTGCCGCGTGAGGCACCAGCTACAGCTGTTGGACACGTCACTGTCAGAATGTCATGTGGTACGCGCATGCCCGAACGGTCCGCTCGAACGGTCCGGTTACCCGAAGATCCAGAACTCCGCGCTAAGTGGCGATGGCAATATATGGAGTGGCTGAATGAAAACTGAAAAAAATACTGGGCAGTGGCGACGCGAAAGTACGGCGAAACCTCTGTTCGACTTCCTCAGAAAGTAGATTGATCCCATGCACTACTTAGGTGGTCCGAGCATAACTTGCCCCGGGTGAGCTTGGCGCATGCATACTCCGCATTCGCCTTCCTTTATTGGCTGCTATCATTCAATTGCCCACAGTCCCAGGATAACCAGGATAACACATTCGTCCGACGTGTTCAAAGTGGGCCTTCTCTCAAGCAGTGCATTGCCAGCTCCTTGTCCTTCAGGATGACATACCCGAAACCTTTGGGGAAAAGTAGTGTGGTGAAGACGGAATGTCTACACGGGGTGAGTTCGAGGGGTGGTCCTAATTCTGAGACGGGTTCGCGATCCCGAAGGGAACGCGAACACGTGAGGAGGAGCGGAGCGTAAGGAATGGAAGGGGCGGTCTGAGGCGGCGGGCACGCGAGCGAAAAGGGGGGAAAACGGTCTAAGATTGCATTTTCGGGTTCGATGATCGATGATTATTTTACTGGGTCAAGAGAGCAAGTTTATATACATGTACTAGAAATGCTCCCTAAGTATTTCCAACACGGCGAGGGGATCCCGAAACAAGTCCGACTAGTGAAGGCTGTGAGCGGCGCGAGCCTTATGAGGCTGCAGCCTGCGCGAGGCGGTGCGTCGGCCATCGAATTTGGGCGATCTGGGCTTGATGGCTTGATGCGATGCGCGGCGAGTCTTGACTATAATGGGGGAGGCGTTGATCCGAAGACAAGGTGGGAGACGGGGAGCAGAAGGCGACGGAAATGGGGAAGGAAAATGGCAAGCAGCGGGAAATGGAGACGAGGGAGGCAGGAGACGCCGCACGGGCAAACGTCACGTGAATGGTCGATTCCGAGGCTAGCGCCTCTGCTGGCCTTACAGTAGAATATCTTCTTCGGCTACGCGATTCTAGCTGTGACCACACTCCAGATCATCACGGTTGTCCATGTGGGTGCGTAGAATTTCTGCTTCGTCTATGGGCTTCCAACGATCACCTGAAGCATCTGGCCTGCGCAGCAGGTGTGAAATGTTATCCTTGTCATCTAGTAATCACGCGCACTGCTAACTCTCGATTTCTGGCCGGTTCCTGTACCCGTAAGACTCTGGCAGCGCTGCATAGTAGCATGTGAACGACATCTGGCACTAGAAGCTCTATCCTACACATCCTTATGGAGACCTGGTTTCGACATTAACATATGCCAGTGTGCGCATAGCGGGACTTCTGTCAACAGCGAGTCGGAGTTCTTAACAACTCGGACACAAAGCTCGAAACTTGAAGCAGCGAGAACTCCAAGCATGATCATTTCAAATACCGATGAAACCCCTTCGCCTTGGCATTATGCAGATCGTTGACTGCATTTACCGTGATATCTAGATCCGGGTCTCAGACAGAAAGAATGGCCAGAACTATACTGTGTCTGGGGATGGAACCTTTGCCCGAGGAACTCTAATCGGTCATATCGTTGGCTATGTCTAACACCTCGTGCTCTGAGGATTCGTTGGGTCCAGTGGAGTAATGAACGCCCACGATCCAAACACATACGTGCCTCTGAGGTAGACAGCGTGCGTAGAATAACACATGATATGCGTGATAACTTGAATGAACCCAAAAAGCTTGTGATTTGCAAAGGACTTTACGTAGCAACGCCTTTCCTCACTTTACTTTTTTCTGCTCCCTTTGGAATACATAGAATACGCTTATATTCCGCGCATTTTCAACCCATGTTGCCTCAGTCTTTTGTTCTCGAGACTGACGTGAGCCTTCGAACATTCCTACATACTGTACGCCGTAGCTAACCCGTTAGGCAGTCCTTGCCGCGCTTCGCGCTCTCTAGTCCTCGAAAAAATGTCTCTCCAGCCCTACGTGTTCCCTTCTTCCCCATCTCTGCAGGTCAAAACCGTGCAAGAATATCTGAAGTGCATCTCCGAAAGTGACTTTGATACGCTGAGTAGCCTAGTCACGGACGATTACACTCTGGCAACGTCGCCCTCGAACATGGGTGTTCCCAGCAAGACGATAGCAGAGGAAGTTACCGCGCTGAAGGCTTTGCAATCCGGAATCGACGGAAAGCCATTAGCTGTAAGCAGAGTCCAGACGTAGCACGAGCCATCCATTTGATACTGATCGTCAACTTAATCTCATCGACAGGTCACCGTGTACGATGTCAACGACGGACCGAGGAAGACTTGGGTCCATGTACCGCATTTTCGAGGATACACAGCCCTCAATACTGATTTCTCGGCATTTTAGGCAAAGGTACACCCTGTCGAGCTCGAAATTATGTATTGCTTCCAGTTTGGCGAAGGTCACGACGCACACAAGATCGCTTCTCTCAGGGAATTCCACGACAGCAAGATTTACACGGAGCTCGGCCGCGCAGAGCCGTCCTCTGCTTGATTAGACGTGGTTGTGGC
>Ga0307510_10004022_pt1 | contig 17236 bp, 15 predicted proteins | sample 12_EM_MG_FD_207224 | JGI IMG/M metagenome (GOLD analysis project Ga0307510, IMG submission 207224) | Populus trichocarpa ectomycorrhiza microbial communities from riparian zone in the Pacific Northwest, United States - 12_EM | ecosystem: Host-associated > Plants > Roots > Unclassified | place...
TCCCTCTTTTCTTTTTCTTTTTCTCTTCTTTCTTTCCATTCCATCAATAATTATCATTTCATCCTCTCTCTATCGCTATCTATCTCTACGTACTTGTACCTGTACAGCTGGCGCGCACTCGCTCTTGCGTGTTCTCAGTATATATCACTCGCTCTACTCCTGCTCGTGGTCTCTGAGCACTGGCTAGTAGTAGTGGCTTTGCTTTTTTTTTGCTTTTCCAGGTTGCAACGAGGACAAGGCCCTGCCGAGCGACGGATTTGTGTGCATCGTCTGGACATGCATGCATACCACTGCATGCCATAGGGACAACCAGGTAAAGTTAGTTTTTTTTAGCATTTTTTTTTTTCAACCGGGGCTGCGCACGGCTGGATTTTGGAAAGGCTTTGGGCGGTAGGTATTCTGGGGCGGTATCGTAGGGTGGTAGTTTGTTGAATAATGGGGGGAAGGGAAGGGAAGGGAAGGCAGTGGCATAGAGTCTGCAGGATGGATGGATGGGACGGGGGGAAAGGAAGGAAAGAAGGAAGAGGGCAGTTTTTTTTGCAGAAAAGGCGACCTCAAAGTTAACATTGGGTGTCAAACACCCTCGATACGCTTTGTTCCCTTTGTGGAGGTAGACGGCGAAATGTATTGCACCATTCTTCAAAAAGAGTGGTGAGGGAGAAGCCGATTAATTCACGACTCTTCCCCGAGTCGAGGAGTCAGTGACTGAGGCATTTTTACTCAAAGTATTCTCTCGTTCACTTGCTTGTTCGCTCGCTCACTCACTCAGCATGACTTTGTCTCACGGGCGGGTGATAGGCCGTGAGGCTAGCTGGGTACTCAACGGATCATGATGGGATTGCAAAGTGTATTAGGAGAACGGGCGCGCGCGAGTACGCCTTGTGGAGGTGTTCGGTCTGGGATAAAATGAAGTAAAAAATAGTCGTTTGTTTTATTTTGTTGCCTGGCTGTGCTAGGGGGTTGAGTGCTGTGTCTGCTGGCATTGTCAGTGAGGCTAATCGTGAATGGGATGGATGAATGGGTGGATGGACAGGTGGTGAAGATGATGATAGTGATGATGATAGTGATTGTGGTGGCTGCATGCAGGAATATCGTGTCTCTATGTATCATCCCATAGCTATCACCGGCACTTTTGGAGTGTTCTCAGGTACGGCATGAAGTTAGCGAGTGATTTGGTATGGTCAGAGGAGGAGACTGAGAACAACTAATCCAGGGATTGAAGGCCCATGGAAGGGCGGGGCTCCATAGCACAGCGCACCGCTTGCTAAGCACTATAGGAGTCTGCTTTTGATACAATGGCTCCGTTCCGTTGCCCCATACAAATGGCAGTTTACCTTGTGTTCTAAAAACTCTGCACGGAACTGCCGTTTTTTGCAAACATGGAAACCCATTGATCGTTCCGTTCGGAAACGGCCGTAAAAGAACGGTTGCCCTATACAAATACAGCATGAAAATTATTGGCAACAAGATTTTCTCTGTAGTAGCGAACGATCGGTCGTCGATCCAAACAGGTTTCATGAGGGCAGATGATGTGGGATCCGAGACAGCCGTTTCTACAAGAAAAATGGTCACGGAATGGAACGGTTGTTCTTCCCTCCGTTCCCGCCAAACAGGATCTAGAAGTTCGACTCTATGGGCGGAAAAAATAAAACAGCAAAAGGGGAGACGAAGGGGGAGAGGGGGGTACGGGAGAGGATGAAACTAGGATTAGTTCTCGCAGCGAAAACGTTTCAAGATCATTGTCCTGAGAAGTCTCAGCCCCATGGAGGCGCAGCAAAACCCCGCATCAATCATTTGCTCGGTGACTGACCCCACCCTCTCGCTCCATTCCCCCGCACCTTTGGTGTTATCGCGCTTTCGAATCCCCAACTACTACCACCACCACTACCGTCCTCCCTCCACTAACCCGGCTTCTCCCCTCTAAGCCTTCACTTCCCCCATCACCTCAACCTCCCCATCAGCCTCCCCGATCCTCCGCCCTTCTGCCGGTCCCACTGTCAAACTCCTCCATTGGGGTCATATCCTCATACTGCTCCCAGAAAGGGCTACTCCACACTGTCCTCTTCGGGCGAATTCGCCATCGGACCGGCGCTTGCGACCGGACGCCTCATTCAGAAAGGTCACGTAGCTCTTCCAGGCACGATGAGTATCTGCTAATCGCGGGGCTTTCGCGGGCGGTAGGGCACGAGAGGTGGTGGAGGTTATCGAGGCGCAGAAGACCCAGGAGTTTTGGCGGGGCAGGAAAATGGTTTCAGGCCGTCGTGGCACTTGTAAAAAGTCAGGATGCGGGGGGATGAGGGGGAAAGGGGGCAAAGGAGGAAGGGGTACATATCCACTGATGCATTCTCCGTAAAGCATGTATCGCCCTCGCGAACCTCCAGCGGAACAACTCGTCTAGCACCTCGGGCCGGCATCCGAGTGCCCAAAAAACGGCCTGACAAGGCTCTGCCCCCCCGAAAGTACAATAAGGTTGCCGGAGTCTCCATGGGCCGTTTCCCCCAGTTGTGCTTGGGCCACGTGGACTTTCCGCCACCCATGGGAAAGTCTAGGTGCCGAAGTAGGTTTTATATCGAGTGGTTCTGGGTTTTACTATTTGTCGGGTCATCCAGAAGGAGGTTTTATCACGACTGGGTCTCCACTGTGGGGCTATTGCATAGCCTTGTTTTGCCTTCGCAGCTGGTGGCCAGTCGGTGGATGTGCGTATTATATCTTGAGCTAATGCCCAATACCTTCCGATCCAGCGTTCTAAATGTCTTCTCCGGAGGTTGGAGAGTTGGTATGCGGGTTAGGTGGGGGGTCGTTGGCTGCATGTGCGGCGTAGACGCACGATAATGGGTAAGTGGTGGAGGATTATGTGGAGGAGCGCCAGGAGGAGCGAGAATGGCACTGAGGTGGGAAGGTTTAGGCAGGTGAGGAAGTCCTAGCCCTCTTGTTTAAGGCTGGTAGTTGTCCCGTCCGTTGCATACTGCGAAAGGTCCCTCCTCCTCCAGAGCTTACTTCCCACCCCCCTTGAGTGGTTGGTTCTGCTCTGGTAAGGTAAATATTGTCTTAGAGGGCTCCTGAACCACCATGCCGGCAGCGACACCACGCCCGTTCTTAGGAGTCGGACCCCCCCGGGGATTTTTGACCTCGTCATGGGATTGGCGGGAGATGGGTGGTGATGGTGGTCACTTGGGGCCGGTGAAGTCACTGGGACTTAAAGAGTGGCCGCTGTCGAGTCTGCCTCAGTCTAAACAAGACTATCGATGCCCTATCGCTAAGTCCTGCGATATTGTGGACAAGGTTGTGGCTGCAAGGCTGTGAAAGTGGGGCTGTTAAGGCAACTAACTTACCGTTATGCGAAGAACGATCGTTGGTATCAACAACCCTTGAACTTATGCAGCATAGTCGCAGCAGCCGAGGCACCCGCCCGGGGGCGGTAGCCAATATTTTGCTGCCAATTTCTGCAGATCTGGCGGTATGTGCTTCGCTAATCGAACGAGCTGCGAGTGATATTAAATGATCCAAACCCAAACAACCTATAGTACATCTATGCCAATCTATGCTATACACCACCGTAGAATTACTATTTGCGATGTCCTTTCGATTTGGCCTAGGGCACAGATCAAAACCTGTTTATATCCCTTCCCATCACCCAATTTGTAAACCTGCAGAACACAGTCAGTCCAACCTATTCCCACATGCCCGCATGTGAAACCTAGCGGGGAAAGGGGTACAAGATTTTACCAAAGAGTGGGTATCAAGATTCTGTTCCTCCAGCTAACGCTTTTAGTCAAGTAAGCTGTCCTCCAGAGAACCCAGGCCATGCGTCTGCGGCGCCTAATGTTAGCCGAGCGCACTCAACAGCATCAGACAGCTGTCTCCCCCTATGCAATTTCTAACATGCGGTGTAACGTGAATCATACGTACCCCTTGAGCTCTGCGCCGCCGCTTTGTGTTATAGCCCTCCAACCGCCGAGATATGCCATTATTCCAAGACTTCTGAATCTAAACTTTTTTTCATCTTGTAGATTAACAGACCCGGGTTTCCCTTGTGCGGCCTTGTGAGCTGCTGTCTTGTTTAGGGTCTTCCCGAGCCAGATTGCTTGTTGATCCGCTACCTGTGCCGTAGCGGGTAATTCCTGACCGCTAATAACGGCGCAGTCTCCTATTGCAAATACGTCGTCCAATGGGCAGGGAGTACTACTTTTTTCGCTCACGGAGCAAGCCCGTAGGTGATCGTCCACGACGATTTTGGAGCTTCGCTCATCCAGACAGAGTTTGCCCTTCAGTGCTTTTGTGAGGAGTGGGTTGGGCGCTAGGCCTGTGCTCCAGACAACACAGCCAACTGGAACTTCGCCGTCTTCTTGTGTGTGGACTGCTTCGGAAGTTACCTTCTGCACGTGGTGGTTTGTTTTTATTGAGATTTTCTGTCGCGAGAATACCTTTTCGGCGTATTTGGCCAGGGAGGCATCGAACATGGAAAGGATTCTTGGAGCTACATCATATACGGTGATACGATGGTACTTCGCGAGTGATGGATATAGCTTTGCGAGATCGTCCGACAAGAGATCGTGCAATTCAGCGGAGAATTCAATTCCAGTAGCTATATCTCGTTTAGCGAATCTCGTGATTGATGGAACAGGATAAACTCACGTCCACCCCCGACAATAGCGAAATGTAGAAGCTGTTTCTTTCGAGCCTCGCTCGCGGTGGGTAAAGCTGCTTCCTCGAAACCTATTGGGTAGTTTTAGTAAGCAACCTCATTTAACCACTCTACGGGTCACCCGTAAGCACGGTATACTCACATTCCAGTATCCTCCTCCGAATTGCTCGAGCATCTGCCACATCTTTCAGGAAAAACGCATGGTCCTTAGCCCCTTCGATCCCGAAAGTCTGACTGAAAGCTCCTACAGCAACTACAGCCTTATCCCATCTCACCTCAAACTTCTTTCCATCACCGATGATATTTCCCACCTTATCCTTACTCTGCACAGCACCTTCGACTGTAATCGTCTTCTCCGAAAAATCGATCTGCTCTGCCCAAGCGCGAATAACTTCGATGCCAGGGCGGGAACGCGAATGTTCCATCGCCTGCCGGAATTCCAGCGTTCCAACCGCGGTCGAAGCGAGCAGCGGAGTGAAGACGAAGTATGTTCTTGGGGTGATGATGAGGGGTTGGTAGTGCTTCAGGTCGAGTTGTCGGGCAAGCCCGAAGCCACCCCATCCGGAGCCAAGTATTGCAACGCGCTCCCGGCCTATAAACTGTCAGCCGGATACCCTGTCACAATTAGATTGTATTTGTATGATGGTTGGCTCCGGGACTTCCATACTCCCTTTCTTCTCATCTAACTCTTGCAGCGAGAAAGTTCTTTGCTGGATCATGCTTCCTCCACCAATTGCTACCCGTCGACTCGCTCCCCGAACAAGGATATCTCTTCGCAATATCGTCGCCATACTTTTGAAGTAGCCAGTGGCACACGAGTTAATATGGTACGGTAACTTTCCTCGAAATTGAGACGAAAAAGGGTCGCTGCGTCCAAAGCCACCCGGTGGAGGAGGAATTGATTGATAAAAGTAAAAAAATAACAGCGAGGGACCGACGTCACTTTGGAGTAATGTCGGGATATCGTTGTACCGTGGGTTAGGTTTCGGATTATAAATTGGGACTTAGTCTTCGGGATGGTCACTTACCTGTGGGTCCAGGGCCAGGGTAATCGGGGAGACATAAAGGGCTTATTTTGTATTATGGTGAATTGGTAAGTTGATGAATGGCGATTAGAGCGCATCCTTCATGTGTCATAGGCTCTAGCCCGGGCTCTGAGCGGTGGATTACCGTACCGGTAGTCGCCACAAATTCCCGAGCAGTACACTCATGTCCGCAAAGTTCTCGTAACGTCTGATGTATCGCGAAGTCTTGACTGCCTTAAACTGGGAGATTGCAGAAGCTATTTAAGGGGGAAAAAAATATGAATATTCTCTACGGAATATGCCATTACTGGATTAAAAAAGATCTCTTGAAAAAGAGTTGTCCCTTTCTTGTTATCAAGGTCCGTATTGCTAGGAGTACCGAAGGTGTTACGAGAACTTTGCGGATGCGAGTGTAGAGTGCTGTATCATACCTTCCTTCAAGTCCATGCCAAGAAGTTTACAGTAATAACTGGTATGCCGATGGGTATCATACATTGATAATACAAAGTTAAACAAATTATACTTCCTATTTTCTGGGCACTTTAGAGCATGGTATCATCTTGAATATATCTTTCTATTTCCACCTCTCTCTATATTGGTCCAAAAACCTAATCCAATCCCCAATCACTCGTCCCCAGAGAACCAATATGGTACAAAGCACACTCCATTCCGCACACCCGCAGATGCCCATCGCATCGATTCCGCATCCAGCCGCCCGTCCGCGCAAGGCGTGACATGCGGCACAAAGGTTTTTTTCACTTTTTCCCTTTCTCACCACTCCCACATATATCAGCCCCCTCCGATGATAAACGTGTCAGTCAGCTAGGCAAGGGGGCGGGAGCGAAGTGCAGGAATTCTGTTATCACGAGCGGGAGAGATCCAATCAGGGGTTTGAGGGTTTTTAGGAGGTTGATGCTGTATGATAGTGAGTTAGGAGGAGGGTTGGTAGGGGTATTGTAGTGGTGCACCGAAGGTCTGGAACCCTCATGATTTCCTAGTGTTGGTAGTGTTACCGTAAGGGGATGTTGGAGTCGAGGACCGCCCGAATGGGAGAGGGTTGGCTAACTGCAAATCCTAGCGATCTGTTATATAGGCCAGTGAGACTTGACATCGCTGGAGTTGGAGTTGGGTTTTGATTTGGAACCACGAGTAGATTCAAGTATATCCGCCGATAAAGCACTACCATGGAAACCCGGAACGATACTAAAGCAAGAGGGACAAGTGCCCAGGAGGATGTCTCCTACAAGACAGGGATAGTTGTATTGTAAAGCACTGAATGAGAGACATGTTCTCAGCTCAGGTGTCATGGGTTGGTTTTGTCACAAGGTGCCATACAAATGCTACGAACTGCCATTGTGTAATGTGGCTCGCTTGAATCAGAGCGACCCTAACCGCCAATCTCCCTTCCTGGAAGGATGCTGTGGTAATCTTATCACCCGGCGCAAGTCAGGTACAGTACTACGGGGAGCTCAAATTACGATTCGAGTTGAGTCAAGGAGCTGTTGAGGTATCCACCTGGAGCCCCACCCCCACCAGTTTCTCCTCGCAAATCCCCTACAATAAAGAAGCTAAGCTGGAACTACCAAAAGGATCACGTTTTATCACTCGATATCATGACTTCATGTGGTGAAATTCATCTTACAGCACGCACCCATTGTTGGAGGCGGGTTGCGGCATAGCGCGTAATAAATCAACGGGGGGGGTAGTGTTTCCGCCCCGCTCTGCTTTGCAAATCGCTAGAGGACAACCCGGAATGAAACCCGAAACTGCGGCGGCACAGCCTGCTATGAAAAATGTAAATTCTTGTCAGAAAATAAATAAAAAATACAACCCCCCGCCCTGGGTAGTCCTCCCCCTCTAAAAACTCCTTCTCTATTCCCTAAACACGTCCCCCCATTTGCGATTACTCCCATGTCGTTGTTATTCCCATGGTCTGAAAGGTCCTATACTTTATTAGCTTTTGTGGAGTGGAAGGGTTTCCGCTGGGCGGAAACACACCTTTAGGTCTCGCTGGCGCTTCTTGCGGTGTTTCGGGGGTACTAGGAACTATGAAAATTTTTAGTGACAACAATGGTGAGCATTATTATCTATAGAGATATCACCTTTGCTATCTGTCGCTGACGATTCCCCTCCTTCCTCGGGTTGTGGATTGCCGTTATTGAGTCCTACAAGATCTACGTTTAGTAAGGGTAGAAAATAAGTCGGTGCATGAAAAAAAAGACACACCTCTTGTTCTCCGGCTTTTTCTTCGTGCTAATGATTTCCAGGCTCGCGCCATTCTCCAGCTCGCATACTTTTGGGAGGCAAACTGTGGATACCTCGTTGACATCCATGCGTAGAGTTCATCTTCTGCAGGTCGCTTGATTTCGTCTGGGATCCGACTGTATGTGCGATCTTGTCCGCCCAAATTATACTTTTCGTAGAGATTCCTCGCTTCCGCCTGTGTTCGATAGCCCCGTTAGGGGATTAGTTAGCCATCTATAGGTGACATTTCGATGAGAAAGTCTCCCATCCAGTTTTCTCCTGCTTTCGGCCCTGTCGACCCCCCTTTTTTCGTTGGGGTTCGCCTCTCTTACCTTTATCTCATCTCCTGCTCTCTTGCCAATTCCCATGGCTTCGTCGACATCCCGTGGCTGTTCCGAATGTTCTGCGAGTATCTTCTCAACATCTTCGTCTGATATTCTTGTCATGGGCTATAGGTTTCCTTCTGAAAAGTACAAGTGAGCTCGGGGTAGCCCTAGGTGAATTAAACAATGTGGATCAAGTGGGTCGGGCCGAAAAAACAAGGTCTATCGTTCCATAAGCAGCGGGCGGTGCGATAGGTATTTATAAATACATCTATTAATAGACGTCTTCAACGCAAGTTTCAGCCTCTACCAGCGTAAGCGCTGAGCAACAAGCATTGGTCGCCTTGGTTCGGGTTGAAGAGAGCTGAGATGGGTCGAATGGCTTCTGTGCAGTGTGGTGGTGAGGAAGTGAGACCGCGCTCAGTAAACCATATACATGCTGTGGGAAGCCAATAGATCCTTGGATGTCAAGCTACCGAGCACTAACCTAACCACAGGAGTGCTTAGTTTCAGGAGAAGGATCGAGAGGCCTTGTTCTTTCTGCGCAGAGAGCCATGATGCACAGAAAACAATTTTTTCCACACCATCCCAATTGAAAGATAATGCCTTCCTCTCCGATTGCACCGCGCAACAGCAGGTCTGAAAAAGGTCTATGAACTAAGGAATGTATGAGATGATCCCGGGGTCATGGGATATCACTCACTAGAATGACAGGAGCAGAGAGTTTTATAAATCTATTGTTACTTGAGGGCCCAGCCATGACCATGTTCTCGAAAATATGAACATGAGGGTACAAATTGTCGTGTAACGTAAAAACTCTTGAAATCCACTATCAGAATATTAGCGGAACTCGGCTACGGTAGCCAGCCCACGATAGGTTAAATTTGACAGGTTGAGAGAATTGTGAATACCGGTTAATGGGGTCCGGCGGATCCAAAGGAGTGATCCTATACCGCATCGGGAACCACGAGTCCTTCTCGGGAGCTTTTGTCTCTGAATGCGTGTAGGGTTGGCGGGGGTAGCGGATTTTCAGGAATTTGTACTGGACGGTGTTGTACGGTATGGTTTGCTTCCGGATCAGTGCTGAACCGACCCCCGCCTATCATCCAGGCCACCCACACCTCTCCTCTGCTTTCTCTACGTATTTTTTTGGTTGCCTCTATGATGCAGAAGATTTTTTTTGTGGAACGGAATCTGTTGGAGCGATCACTACCCCCGCATGATGCATTGCGGGATGCGGCAATAGGCGATCTATAGTTGCACAAGATCACAGAAGCAAGTGTAGTATTCTTACAGTGCTCGCTCGCTAACTTCCTCTCTCTCTCTCTCTCTCTCTCTCTCTACACTTTGTTTTTTGTGTCCATTGGAAGGAAAGAAAAAAAGTGGTGCAGATTTGCTATGGTTACCGTATATCAGTTCTCAATCTTGAAAGAGAAAAAGCAGAAAAAGCATAACATCCTTGACGCCCCACTCCATATCAAAATCAAAAATGTTCTCACATTCAAGGATTTTCGGGCGCTGCACCTTGGGTCGATGTGCCAATCAGATTATTTCTTTGGTAAACTTATGATTGGCAAGAACATTTTCGCATATCGGCACTCAAGGAGCAAGCGCATCCTCTGGGTGACCGGGGGCACCCGGCTCTCTATGGTACACAGGCAAGCTACCTTGATTGGAATGGGTCTCAGCCAACTCATCGTATTTCGATTGGGGGCTCACCCGCCAGTACCTTTATTGCCTCAAATGCCAACAGGTTTTTCTTTTTTGTTGTCCTTTGCTATCGGAGATGAGGTGTGGAAGGTCGATCCGCTGCCGTTACGCAAGACTGTCAGGTGATTTTCCCTTGGAGATTTGTAGGCTGGTATTTGAGTAGAACCACGGTCTGGGCTTCTATCGGGACGATTGGTATTTGTGGGGATGAATTACCCGCAGGAGAAGACCTTCGGTCCAACAAAGCCAGGGATTTGGTTGGGACGCCTCAACCATAAGTTGGGTACAGCGATCTTTATTCCATCCTCCCCAACCCTCACAGCTCTTGGTCCCCAAGGACCGACTGAGGGGAATACTTGTTACAGGCAAAAGTAACAAGCCAACATCAGCGAAGAGAATGCATAGTTCCCCAGATCCCGGCTCTAAGTCCTCTAATAGCAAGAAGTGCGAAACTGGTGTTTGTATGTTTGTTTCTCAGTCTAGTCTTCAAAATCCCATTCGAGTCAGAGCCAGAAGCACCAATACACATAAAGGAGCCGAGAACCCCCGGATTGGTGCTAGCAATAATATGTATGGATCAAATCATTTCAATGATTTTGGGTGTTTGCGACCCAGCTTCCGTTCCACCCCATTACCAGCGCTGTGGTACCAGGGAGGAGATCTTTTTTTTCTGTTAACGCACCAACCCGAATTTCGCGTACCTGACTTCGACATAAGACCAATTTGGGAACGGCAAGGAACACAACAGAGCATGTGAGTGACACATCGTGATGAATTTTTCACGCCCCACCGGCCTCCATAACGTATGGTGTTCGTTTTCAGCAAATCTTCCGCTCTTCCACCTTGTCAGACTCGGGTACTCGATCCGCACTTGCCTCAAGACTTCCCATGTCATGTGATGGGACACATTTGGCCACCCCATTGAACAGCAAGAAATCACATTGTTTGATAGTATGCCTCTGTTTCTGCAAGCTCCTTATGCCTGCTTAAGCCATGTGAAATGTTTGGGTGAGGTGAGACACCATTGACCAAATATTGAGATTTTGGGCGTCGGCCCAAACAGCGCGGAAGTGGGGAGAGGTAGGAATTGATGGGATAGGTTGACATCGAATGTGTTTGTGGGAGCGGGACATACGTGTACCATCTAAACCAAGTGATGGGAAGCGCTGTCATCGCAGCATATCCGAGAATTAAGGTAAGCGATTGCTGACCCCCCCGCTTCGCTGTCTACCCGGGGGGTTGTTATGAATCGGAAAACATGGCCCTTGTCTCCGTAGAGATTTGTGTGGTATCGGCAGAAATAGTTTTCCGATTTTTACTGACTCTCCGAGTTCCGTGGGGTGGAGATAGGATGCCCTGGCTATAACTTAATCTTCCCCCTTTCCTGCGTTCCCTCCCGAGTTTTCCTTTTTCCCTACCTCTCTCCTTTTCCCTTTTTCCACATTTCCTCACCGACCCAGGATCGACCGATATCCTTTCAATCTGGTGTATCAATCCTTGAAATTGGCCAGGCTTCGACCTGAAGACCTTCATATTCACCGAACATGCCGGTATTTCGCAGCTCCTAAGTCATGAATAGCAGTTGAGTCTTCGGTGGAAGCAGTGCTTATCATCAACAAACACAATGTCGAATCATAGTATCAAACGTAAGTTGCCTCTCACAACACTCTGCAAGCTTTGACAAATGAGAATTTGAATATTCACTAACGCAATACCCTGGCGAGTTGATATGGACTGGGTATAGCCCGAGAGGAGTTCCTTTTGACACTATATCACATTGACGAGATCAAGATAAAATATTTCCGGTATTTGGTACGGGGCCGGGCTGGTCCTAGGGCTCCCACCAGACATAGTTCCTTGAAACTGATCAAGGATCGAAAAACATAAGCTGAAATGTGGGGAACCATGCATAGGAGATTTCAGTGTGCCCCCGATGGATAATGCTAGAGCTAGGGTGCCGCTGGCTTCAACACCATGGCTCTAGTGACACAACCTTTGCTCGTATGCACGAGGCACCGGTTGGGTGAGAGAAGATATGAGGTCTGAAATAGACCCTATCACATCCGAGACTAATACTGCACGAGTAGATTGAACAAGTCCTGTACACGGAATACGGCTGCATTTCTTGCGAGCCTGTACACAATGACACTGGTTCCAGAGATTGGGTGTTTGCAGCTGCACGCTCTCCGCCAAAAGTGAGATTTTGTTTCTGCTTTCTTTTCTGCATCATGCACTCCTTGCCTGGGAGATGCTGTTTCTTACTGAGGCCAAGTTCCACTGGAGATATTAGTGCCTAAATCCATGCATGCAGATTTGGCTTTGGCATGGATGTAAGCCTATGTGGTCGTCCATGACTTGGTTTGGTGTTCGGTGGCTTCTGCCCTAGATACACAATAGGTCCGCTCACTGCCGGTGTGGGCTTAGTTTGCTGACATCGGCAGTCTTCGCTTGTCTTATCTTATCGTACACATGTTCCAAGAAGGCGAGAAATCATTTTTTCGCGAGGTAGAGAATGAAGAGCTTCGGCCGCGCTCGAAATACTCAGCACGATCTACATGCTCCCATGGACCGGCAACTGCTCGAGTAAACGATTGATCGTCGAAGCTCGGTTGTCAAGTCGGCAAGGATTATAATAAGGCGGAGATGCATGTTAGTTTTTCACTTGGCCGACACAATAAAGGCGAACCTTGTCCCGAGCCAACTCACCGCCCCTCTCTTCCACGATTATATTCAAGAATCGCATATTTTTAGACCATTATCTTCGGGGGATTATTGATTGATTCTCACCATGTAAAAATTGACAAAATGAACAAGCATGTGTATCGGACATGTCCGCGGGCGCTTTGAACAACAGCCGGCCGCATTTGGGGCGTCAACACCCACTTTCCTTTCAGGTATTATACCAATTCCCTGACCGCTGATACTTGTTAAACCCTTACTGGTGCTATACGCTTGCTGCCAGCGGAGTCATCAATCATCACTCGAAGCACTTCAACCCTTGTCATGCACAACACATAACACATAAGAGCATAGGAAAAGTGTGCACCCGATCGCTAGCGGCCCACGGGCGATACTGGTGAAGCAAGATCAGTGGGATTGATGGATTAGGTTCCGAATTGGACGCAGTGCTTGAGCCTCTTCGAAATCCAGAATTGGTCCACTGATACATGGAGGGCTAGGAAAGCGTCGGATGCTTCAATTAGCTAACGCGGTCTCCGGGACAGATCGAGTTAGTCTCTAAAGAGTCCTTGTTTCCCGACGAGGCGCACAGGGATGTCTCCTAGGAACGCTACCGTATTGCCTTGATTCAGAGTGATGTGCAGCAATCATAAGCTCCCATGGGTCGAGTTCCCGGAGCTTCGCTAGTACTCAAATCACTTCGGCGTAAAGCACATTATTTCAGGGAAAACACTTTTATAAGCTACGCCAAGCCAAAGGTCCATGGGCTGGGTTTGAGCACGCACCTAGGTGGCAGGTGCAGGAATTCGTTTGCGCAACAGGTAGCTTGGCGGCCGGGTGACAGCAGAGTGGTTACTATCCGCGCGTGGGGGAAACACCTCCCTAGCGCCTGTCCCAGTACGGAAAATATCTGCTCACTCGTCTTTGCCAAGAATGTCCCTATGAGCCCAATATTTGGCGAGAGCTCCAGCAAAATGCCGGCTGACGGAGCCATTTTTGGCAAAGACGAGCGAGCAAATGGCTGAAGAGTGCCGATGTGCTGTTGCTGACTTCTTGTTGTGTAGCATAAAATTTCTTCAGGCCTGAAAAACCCTACTCTACACTTCTCCCGGGGTTTGCCACCCACCCATCTGGGTGTCCGGGACTTTTAAGACTCGAAATAACTTGTTTTCCTGCTGCCCGGGTCTCCTTGCGCAAACCCTCTATTATACCAGGCGCAAATAATTCATCAAAAATACTCGCACATACTCAAACTTTGACATAGTTATATGTCACGCTATATGTCACCCGCCACGTTCAGCTGGTTATGATAAAGTACTGTACCGGCACGTCCGTTCAGCTACAATACTCCAGAAAATTGAGTGGCTGTAGCGCCCACCAAGCTCTATTCGTCGGGTGCGGCCCAGCCCATTTAGGTAATTTAATCTGTGTACCCTCATCGCCAATCACCGCACTCGAGTATAGTCTACCTCGTGCCGAATCAACACCCCGACCACCATATCGCCGCAGTCAAGAACCATCATTGCCATTTTGCCACCATCGGCGCATCGGAGTCTTCGGCACCAGGAGCACGCGCAGGCAGCTAATTTGCCGTCCGTACCGCAGCAAGCTTATATAGTGATTCTTCAGGGCTTAGCTCCCGTGCCCTCAAGGGCGATGGAGTGCACTGAATACTCCGATAAAAAAATATAAAAGTAAATTTAACAGGCTAATACAGGTAGCGTGAGACTCCGTATAATTCACTCCCTCCGTCAGGCCTCTCGAGAAGGGATATGTTTACTTGACACGGTATAGCTGGAACGAGCTGAGCTCGCTAGATCCCATCAACCAGTGTTCGTAATCGTATTATAGTTTAGTCTTGTTGCTTATCTGGCAGTGGATTGCATTCAGTATACGAGTAAATACAGGTGTGGTGGCGCACTTCGCTCAAGATTATCCCTCGGCGAACCATTTCTTCAAGCATTAATAGCACTTGTCGTGCACAGTACTACCACAAAGCACTCCGACCACCGACAGACGGCAGATAGCACAAAAAGTATAAAACCCCACTTGTGACTGTCTCTCCTTCCCTCCCTCCCTCTCCTCTCCTCCCGGTAGTTCACCGAAAAAAAAATAAAAAAATCGAAATAGATCACCTGAAACCCTCGAAAAAGGGAAAGGAGAGGGAAAAGGGGAGAGAGAGAGAAAAAGGTAGGTTGAGGGAGAGAGAGGATGATCGACTTGTACGTGTCTCATGCCTTCATAATATATCATACCAGTAGTCGGCCATAATGCTGTACTACATATTATAAAAGTAGCACAAGCATAATCAAGAGTATTAATAACTCGAAAAAACCCAATCCAACCCACCTCGACTTCGACCCAACCCAATTTATTATCTCCCCACAAGCCGTCAATTTGTCGGCCCTTCAAATATCTCTATTTATTTATTAATTCATTCCTTCATTTTTTTTTTCCGCCGACGGTGCGGTAGGATTTTGGATTGGTTCCCGAACTTCACCACAGCTAAAAGGGGGAGAGTAAACAAATTGTGGGAAGTTGCGCTTTCCAGCGTGTGATATCGTAAAAAAAATCAAAAATGATAATAATCCTTCAACAAATATCGCTACTGAAGGCCTTTTCGAAATCGGTGATACTGCATAATGTTTCACAGACCCTACTCAAGTATGATAACCTTGGTGACGTGCCGCGAGTGACGCCAAACTGGCTTGTGCCGGTCGAAACCAAGCCAAACGGGACCGAACGGAATAAATACGTATAAAAATGGGGAACGAGTCGGAAATGCAGAGTATACTGCACGTCCGAGTAAACACGAGCACGGCGTTATCATACCTGCTGAGATCCAGGGTATTCAATTGTTGGGGTGAAAGTGCTGTGCTGTGCTGTGCCGTGCCCATGCCCGTGCCCGTGCCCGTGCCCTATGACATCGTACTAGTACAATACAGCCGTGTGCCAAAAGTACTGACACCCCGGGTGGGATGGTGATAGGTCTTTTGTGTCACGGCACTAGCTGGGATATGTACCAGAACTTTTGGCACAGGGCTGTACGAGTATCATACAGTGCATACCGCACCGGGCTGCAAAGAGGGGAGGGAAGGAAATGGGGGTTGCCGTACGGCTCCTACCGTCGGTGGGTAAGCTACAGTAGGCAAGAAGGTGGGATGTGTCCCCGCAGATGCGTTCCCTCCGAGAGTGGGTATGTGCGGGGACATATATCGTATAGTAACGGATGCGGCATTATCCGGGAGGTTCTCGGCCTCGGTGGTGGGAAGTGGCTGGATTGCCGATGGCCGGCCGGTCGGCTGTGGGTGGGTGGATGGATATCATATCGTGGATCGATTACATTGCAAACTATGGTACCGCTCAAGTACTGTACTTGGTATGATCATTCCCGCTCCTCTGATTCGCTGACTTTTGCGCTCCAGGCGGTACTGTACCAGGGGAGGAAATGTCTTTCTTAATGCCTTTAGCTAACTGCTCGGAAGTCACAAAAATTCCAAGCTATCTCTGCGGCCCGCGGCCTATCTTTACGCTCTCTTATCTCCAAAAAAGAAAAGAAGAAAACTACGGTACTGACCCGCGGTATGCTTCTCCGGTGCGGGTTTGTGCGCTTAAAAGGTGTGAAATTCGGCATCAAAATGAAAGGACTGAAATGGAATAAACCAAACAAAATACGTAAAAAAACAAACAAAAAACCCCGTAACCAGAAACACCCGTCTGCTCTAGAATCCCTGGATAATAGAATGGCAAAGGAAAACCGCAAAAATAAACTCAAAAGGGAAAAAAAGAAGAAGAAAAAAAGATCACAATCACAGATCATCACTCGTCCTTCATCGTCGGCATTCCTTGGGGGCATCTCAGACTTACCAATTCATCATCAGAGAGGGGAGCCATTACCCATAACGCGTAATAGCGACCCTTGGAATTCATAAAAACGTCCACATAATGCCTACGGCTCCGCCGCACCTGTACGCACCCAAGACAGCAATTCTATCAGCGAAGAAAAAACAAATTTTTTCCCTTCCCCCCCCCAACTCCCCATTTTTTGGTGGTGGATCATGATCAACACGTACGCTCCAATAGTGAGTGCCGCGGGTACCTGCATTTCCGGCTTTCTGTCAAGGACCCACCCTCCCACTGCTGATATGCCAAGCGAGATTAAAGTTGCGCAGATTTTGGCGGTGCGCGAGAGTGAAAGGGTGGGGGATTGTAGTAATAGCTTGGGTAATTAGTCTTGGCTTTTGTTTTTTAGGTTAATGCGGGGAGAGAGATGGTGGTGTGGGTTTAAAGAAAAAGATACCTCTTTGGGTATTAATTCGGGAGCAGTAGGTTTTTGGTCCTCCACTTTCGGCCCGCTTTGCTCTTTCGGTGGTGGGTGTTCATGGGAATGTGGCTGTGATTGCGGTGGTGGTGGTGGTGGTGGTGGTGACTGTGATTGCGATTGTACTGGCTGCGGCGGAGGAGGTGTAACTGGAAAGCTTGGCTTTGGCCTCTTTCTTAAAGATATTAGGTCTTCTCGGCTCTCGAGAAACCTGCCCTCGAGCTCAACCAAAGGCCTCTCGCTGTCAAGCCATTTCCTATATGCCATTATTTCGTCCTCTCGTGCCGCC
>Ga0307510_10004023_pt1 | contig 17234 bp, 14 predicted proteins | sample 12_EM_MG_FD_207224 | JGI IMG/M metagenome (GOLD analysis project Ga0307510, IMG submission 207224) | Populus trichocarpa ectomycorrhiza microbial communities from riparian zone in the Pacific Northwest, United States - 12_EM | ecosystem: Host-associated > Plants > Roots > Unclassified | place...
GAATACGCCATGATCGTCGCAGGTGGAAATGCTGGGGTGTATGACCTCAAGACGATGGCGTTCGAGTCTACTCAAGCCTTCTTGAGAGCAGGTTGGTATTCCATTACCCAGGTTTTGATTCTATTTGACTAACCCGTTCTCACAGGTTGTACGTTGATCCTGACGTACTTCACGCCGCAGTTCTTGGACTGGTTGGACGAGTGATCGGATGGATGAGATGCAAAAAAAAAAAATAGAGTATAGAATGTCTGTATGATTACAGTCGGTATGGGTTATGAGTGCTATTGTGCTGCTATATTCTGAACAAATGCCAATGTTGACCACGTCTCAAAACTCGCTGGATTCAGTTTCACCGCTTTTTGCGCCAGCTTGAGCGGTTCGCTCCCCTCACCCGGACTCAGAGATTCTGCAGTTGCGCACAGGCTGAGCCGCTTGGAGTGCTCAGCTGGCGTTCCTTCCACCTTATCGCCGACGGAAGCCAGCAGAGCGAGGGCCTGGACACTGCGATTGTTCTGTAGAGCCAGGGATGCGGCTTGTATTTTCAGCTCCTCCGAAGTGGGTTGCGCAAAGATACCCCTTTGTGCTTCGGAGAACGCTCTTGGAATGTCCCCCTAGAAAGATAGGAATTGTTGAAAAACCGGGTTAAGAGCATGGATGCGCATTACTCACTTGACCTAGGTGATGTTTGACTAGCAAGCCATTAACATCGTGGTGGGGATCCATCGCCGCACGTTGGTCTAGGGGAAGAGAGAGCATTTCGGAAAGGGCGGCATCTACAAGCCCATCATCGTCTGTCAGGATTCCCATTCCTGCCAATAGATTGATAGCTTCCAGGTTCTCGGGGTCCGAGCTGATACTATAACAGGTGAATTCGAGGTTGTGTCGTATAACGGCGGTTCACCCAACATACCATTGCAATAACTGAGCCTTCGCGGATTCTTGGGCTTCATCCCCTCCCAAAGACCAAAGCGCCTGGGCCAACAACACAGAAACGTGTCCGACCATCGTGAGGTCCTCTCCTGTAGAGCCCAGCGCCAACTGGAAGGACTCCATGGCTCCGTCCAGGTCGCCACACTTGAACTTGGAGAGGCCCGTCACAAAACAACAATGGGTACGAAGCACACGGGATTCCGCGCTGTCGTCGTCCCCAATAAGACCCAGCGCGGTCTCGAGTGACTCTACAGCTCCGTCAAAATCCCCATTCGCAACGCGAAGGCGGCCGAGATTCGTGTTGGCGATGGTAAATTGCCTCTCAATTGTCGGGTCCTCGCTTTCCTCGTATTTGGCTTCCAAGATCGAGATCGCCTTCGTGATCAACTCCACGGCGAGGTCATAATGTCCAACACGCTCGCAGACCAGACTGAACAGGTGTAATGCACACTCGTCGTTCGGTCGTTCCTGACAATAGCGATCCAAGACGAAGAATGCGGGCACCAAGGACTCCCTGACAATCCTAGGATCCTGGGACCCTCCGACTATCCTGGAGAAGAGCCTCAAGGCATATGAGAGATCTGCTTCTGCCTAGAGAACTATGAGGATCTTGGAAATTCGAAACCACTGGGAGACCTACTATCGTCGTTTCTAGTCCAACAACATGTTCGAAAATGCGTTCCGCGTCAATCTCGTGCCCATGAGCACTCGCTACCAAACCCTGCCCTAACCACGTGAGAGGGTAATTGGGGTCCAAGACCTGACCGCGCGAGAATGCCTGGTTTGCAAGCTCGAGATCTTCGTTGTGCAAGTAGAGTAAGCCAAGGTTTGTCCAGGTAGCGACATTCTACCAGGTGATGTCAGCATAAATTGTGGCGGAGTGGAATCATCCTTACTTTTGAGTTCAACTCCAACGATCTGATATAGGCATGCTGGGCGTTTTTCGCGTTTTTGAGGAAATACGCATCTCCCAGAGCGATCCAGTATAGTTCTTCATCGGGTTCTGCGGAGACCGCTTCTTTCAAGCAACGAATGATTTGATCCTGAGTGATGGCCGCGTGGGACCCAGCGTTCCGGCTAAGTAAGGTCTGTAGCGCGACACCAAGGTCATACCAAGCGCTGGCTTTCGCCCTGTCGTCATGAGACCCGAACGAGATGCGGTACTCATACGCTGCTACAGCAAACTCGAGGATGTTAAGGGCGGACACCACTTCCGGGGAGAACAGATCAACCAAGGGCTTAGAGATCGGGATGGACGGTGCTGCCTCCAAGATCTCCATCAGCGTGATTAAGGCATCCGAAAGTCTTTGCGTCTCCCTCGGAAATTGGATACCAGAATACCTGAACAGAGCGTCCCCGATGATCTTCCACGTGACTCTGCTGAACCCAGAGTTCGTCTCCATCGCCTTCCAAGCGACCTCGATCGCGGTCAAAAACGAAACTTCCGCCCTCGCAAAGAAACCTGAAGACAATTGTTGGGCTCCGCTGTTCAGATGTGCGGTCGAAAGGGCGACAAGAACGCCGAGTTCGGAAGGGTGATCGTCAAGGATTGATTGTAGGGATGTTATCGCCTCAGTGAATTGACCAGTTTGGGACTGAACATCTGCTATGAGATATGGACAGATCCAGTCGTTCGGTCGCAAGGTCCTGGCATGTTCTAATACCTTTACCGCCGCCGCGTGTCGACCAGCCCTGGCGTATGCTTCACCCAATCTGACCCAGCTAACCTGGTCATTTGGTTCCCCGCGGAGGGAGGTTTGAAGAGCCTGGATCGCAGCGAGGTAGTTTTTGCGGTTCTGGACCGAAAAGTTGAAGATTATTCGAAAAAAATACGGGACGGATACTTACCAGTTCCACTACCCCGAGGGCTTTCCAAGCCCATGAATTGATCGGTAAGTGTTTTGAAGTAGCCTGTTCGTTCCCGCCTTCACCCTCGATCGTTCGCCTAGCCACAACCTCCACGAGGTCCCACTCACTCTCCTCCGCAAAGCTTTCGGCCAGCCTCCTTGCAGCGTCCGCCTGGGTGGCATCGAGCTCAAAGGCCTTCTGAAAACATTTCGAGGCGCGGTTCGGGTCTGGAGGGTTTGCTGCCTCCAAGTAATACACGCCAAGGTCAGAAAAAGCAGGGGCAAACGAGGGAGAACGTTTCAGGGCCGTGATGAAACATTGATACGCCTGCTCGCGTTCTGCAGGGCGATGTAAGAAGGGGAATGAAGGAGACAAGGAGTACAAACCCTCTGCCTGCCAGGCACACTTGCCCATTCTCCACCAACACCTCGCTTGGTCCACCTCACGGCCCTCCAGATTGTCGAGAACCTCCGAAACCGCCTTTAGCTCATTTGCCGCAACGCAACCATTACCCTGCTGAAAAATGCACCATGCGTGTTCCTCCCGAGCCCGCAGCCCCTCATCAACGTCATCTGGCAACAGTTCATTTACTCGCAGGAACAATCCCGAAGCTGCGACCCAGTCCTTGGATGCCTGGAGTATGTATGCGCGACCCATTAGACTTGGCACGTTGGCATCATCGTCCGACAAGATGTCATCTAAGATTCGAAGTGCGCGAGCATGGTGCTTTGGAGGGTAAAAATGGACGAGGGAACTCCCGAGCATCACGTTGAACATCCTTCTCGTCCTGAAATCTAGTCTCGGAGATATTCAATGGGTAAAATGACGGGCGGACTCACTTTGGAAACGGCTTCCCCCTCTCCGATTCAAGTTTGCGTGTGCGTTCCAGCCCAACCTCAGCCACTTTGATACTATTCTCGTAATCGTAATCGTCGTGAAAGGCTTTGGCCAATATCCTGCCAGCCAATACAGAATCCGGGAGGTCATTGTAGGAATCCTGTGCCATAGAGTTAAGTGGAACTGGACACTGGAACCATTGTGCACTAACCTGAATCACGTCGAATGAATCGTCATACTCTATAGTGACGGGAGGGGGCGCCTCGGGGTCCGACGTCGGTGATGTCCCGATGTACGCGAAGTATGCCAGAATCAAGGTTGCAAAGCCCGAATACGGGAACAAGGCCACGAACTTTTGGAGCATAGCGACATCGTATTCCTCTTGATCAATGGGACTCAGCCGCAGTTGCGAGACGATAAAATACACTCACCGAGTGAATAGACGTCTTGCCCTTCGATGTAGTATTTCCAAACGGATTCGTTTGGAATACCCAACAGGATTATCCCGTTCACCATCTCCTCGAGTTCTTCTGACACTTGGGTTTTGCGCTCGGAAACCTCACCGGAAGAGGGGATGACAGACATCAGTCGTTGCTTGTGGCTGAAAAGCTTCGATTCGGTCTCCCTGCGCAATTCATCGGAAGTATTGGGATGATTTAGAACCTCGTTATAAAACTCGGGGAGCTACCATCGAGAAGTCAGTGGGAGGTCTGGCGACCAACAAAATACGTACGCGCGATTCGCTCCAAACTTCGTAACAGACCTCTTGACGAATCACATCCGGCGAAGGGGCCCCCAACCGCTTCCGACGTTTATCCACTTCTTGGGCGAACGTGGTTTCTTCGTACTTTTCGAGTATCTGTACGATTTCTTGGATGATTGGGAGGCTATTCTGAATTGCGGATTGTGCTGCGAAGGTGATAGTCGCCTCCGGGTTTGTGGCATCGGGAGGGGGAAGTGAAGAAAGAACTGGGTAAACGTCCGAGGTCGGCAGATACAATGCCAAAGCTGTCACGACCTTTAGTAAGAAGAGGGTGAGATGCGAATCTTTTCCCAGAGCCGTCCTCCAAACCTGCAATGGCCCTAGATGTTGTTTGCACACATCCACGTATTTCTGGAGTGTTTCTGCGCATTTAATCGCGTCGTCGCTAGCGACAATCTAAGCTTGATCCTATCGAACGGAGGATATGGTTGTACCTTTTGGCGAAGATGTGTATCAAACTATCCAAGCTTCCGGCATGTTTGTCCCACTTCCCGGTCTGCGCATACAGCTTGGATATACCCTATGGAAACCGGAGATAAGTCGGTGAAAAGAATCCACAGATCAGTCACTTGCCTGCCATGCCAAAGGGGACGTCGCATCCAGTTGGATCGCTTTGCGATACGCCTATGCGAATCTCAGTCAAGATGGATCTAGAAGGTGGCGACCCAAAAACCTGTTCGCTCTTGTCCTGCTGTCCAAGTTCGAGAGAGGCAAGCCCGAGGAAGACGTTACTGAAGAAATCTCCGGGGTGAGCGACTGGTTCGCGGTAGTTGATTAGATCAGAGAACAGACGGACGCGTTGTAATTGAAAGGATCCTGTTCCAGGACCTCGAGGCTGGCTTCCTGTGCAGCGGAAAAATCACTCTTTCCTATCGCGGTACGGGCCGCTTTGAGCTTGTTTTTGACCGCTGCCATGGTTGGGCGTGAGGGAAGGAAAGTGTTGGTCACGTCAAGACACGATTATTGGTCGGCTTATCATTCGATTAGTAGATTACGAACAGTCGGGTACGATTAGACATGAAAAACGTGAGTACAGTGTTTCACAACAATTAACAGCAATGGGGAACAAGGCGCGATAAAAAATCAGAGCGAATACGAAGGTAAGAGGAAGCGTCCCAAGAAAAAGGAACAATCGGAGAAGGGTATGGGCACAGGTTAATAGCGTTTGCTGCGTGATTTGAGGCCACTTGCGATCTTTGAAAATAGTTTGTGTACCCGGGACGTAGAGAGGGTGTGTTTGTTGGCAGACATGTCAATGAAGGATGTGAACGGGTCGGATGCTTCTTGTTTTGAGCGACGTCCAGGGGATGGTACGTCATAGCCCGCAGGCCGGGGGCTTAAGGAGGGGATGGCGACAAACGATAGACTCCGTACCGGTACCACAGGGACATCTGCAGATGTGACCGCACCCTTAGCTGTCCTTGTCAGGAACGTGCCTGTGGCTTTGGTGGCGACAAGCTCGATCGACCCTCGACGTTTATCCGGGTGATACACTGTGGGCGGGAGGGTGCTCCAGCGGTGCAGCGCGCTAGGTCGGGAGTGGCGGATTGGCTGAGCGAGGCACTCGTGGGATGCGCCCGGACTAGGGTGGGAACCGAGGCTAACCGCCGGTGGGCCTCCGTTGATCGGATTAAACTCCCCCATGCGCGTTCTGAGATCTGGGACCGGGATGGGAGGGGATGGGAAATCGAATAAGGAGGCGCGGCGAGGAACATCCACTTGGTGGGATCCCGGCCGTGTGGGGATGGCGGTCACCTCGGGGAGAGGAGGTGTCGACGTGTCCCCCAACAGGTCTATCCCAGAAAGCAGCGAGGAGGAGGGGGATATAGGGATACCGGCGTCGACAATCTGGATTTCGAAAGGGTCGTGGCCATCCTTGAACTCCTCCCACACCTCCGAAGAGTTTTTAAAGAGCGAAAAGTGGCAATCGGGTATGTCCTCGCTCACGACACAGTCAACGAAAGTGGAGGTGTCGCTGTGGTTGGGCGTCACGAGAGAGTCGGTGCTCTCTATCGATGTTGTTGGGCTGAGCCGTCGGGTTTGGTCGTGGGTCATGGCTGCAGCAGGGGGACGCGTGGGGGGGGGGGGGGAGAGGGATGAAGCGACGACAGTTACATTAATATATACCTTGCATCTTTGTCCAGTTCCGATTAATGGAAGTGGGTTGCACGCTGTTGCACGGGAGCAGACTTATCTGGCGAGCATTGTTGCGGAATAGGCCAAGGGCGGATAGACCCTGGCGTTTATTGCAATTGGCATCTCCCCCGAGTTTGCCCCTTTTACACCTTGGAATTGGATAGCGACCGAATCTGTTAACTGCAGCCGTCCAGCCCAAGTGGCACACATGATCATCCCAGAGCGATCGGAGGTTGGAAAAGATAGTTGATACAGTCGTTCGGAAAATTACAAATCGTGTGGTTCTATCGTATGTGTACAAGCAAGAATGTCAGTCCTCTCCTAAAAGGCAGTTACGCAAACCCGAATCCTTCTCCTCCCTCGTTGATAGCGAGTAACAGTTGTTGACGGAGCATCTCGTACGATGTGTATTGTGGTAGGTCGATTTGGTTAAAGCCTGTGTGCATGAAAATTGTACGGTAAGTATCGGGGGTGTCGAGAGTGTCAACATAAAAGTGTTTGTACGCACAGGTATGCGCCTGGGGTAACCTAGATGGGTCACCGTACGCGCGGTGAATGGAAAACCTCTGTACTCCTTGTACACCTTGCAGGTCGACGAACCCTCCCAGTGGCACACGCGAGGTTCCTGTCGCGAAACTCAAAACTTTGGCTCTCTCCTCCCGGTTGAACGACTTCAATGCTCGCCACCACCAGACGATGACTGGATCGGAACTCGCGTATCCGTTGTACTCGGTTGCAGCTCGCCACTCGTCCACATCGATGTCCGGCGTCCCGGAGATGAGTAATTCCACCTCTTGTTCGTTAAACTAAATGGATCAAGTTAGGGTGAGGACTACAATTATGTAAGAGGGACTTACGATTGAGATCAGTTCTTTCGGAATGATCTCGTAAAATCCTCCCAAAAGCGCCTCAATCTGGTCCTTGATCGAAGAATACAACCGATACTGAGCTGATAGTTGAACAAATTCTTTGCGATTCTCCAGGGTGACAGGGGTCTTCTCTCCATTCTCCTTCAAGGGAACGATCTTGGTGACACCGAACTAAGGCCAGTTGGTGAATGGATGAAAAGGGGGATGGTGAAATTATTTACCTCATCCGCCTCGGCACTGAAGGTCAGATCCAGGGGGCTGGGATCGTTCTCCAAAATCCAACCGAGGGACTTGTAGTACTCTGGATCAACCCATTCGACGTCCCGGTAATCCACAGGTTTTCCAAGGAGTTGGCGGTACAAACTTCGAGCGAAGTACGCGTCCAACAGTCGTCCGTCGAATATAGCCTTCCCGATGACCCTCCCGACGAACTTGAAGAATGAAAGGTGCTCGGGGTTGACGGCGGAGGCTCGGTTCGGCTGATATGTTAGCCTGTCCGCAGCACATGGTTGGAAGAGAGCGTAGTTGGGGTTGAACATCTGCCTCGCGAGAATTTGGAACCATTCGCGCGTAACACCACCCGCATCAACACCCTCCTCATCGTAGAACCTGACGCTTAGCTTGCCGTACTTGATCTGTTCGCCCGTCTTGCGTTGCAGATACTGGTAACTGTCCTCGAACACTCGAGCTCTCCTGACGTTGAGTTGTAGCGCACTATGATGCTCCCTTCCGTGTGGTCGTCGGTGCAGTTGCTGGTTAAAGTAGTTACGCTTATTGTCGAAATCCAGGACGCGGGGGTTATGGACGAGGAGGGAGAAGGAACCGCTCATCAGCGACGGGTTGTTGCGAACCATGATGTTCAGAAGTTTGCGGTGGTTATCCGTGAAGGCCACAAATAGATCTTCCATGGATTCGGAAGATCCGAGAACAGGCGACTGAGGGAGAGAAGCACTGCGAACGAGCCGACCGGTAGGTGAGGTTTTGGATCCCACGTACTTGCATACGACCATGAGACACTCTATCAGTGGAAGGAGGATGGTGGCGATGTGATCCAACTCCGGTTTATCGATGAGCGTTAAACAATCACCCAATTTTCTCCACAAGGACGAGAACTTGAAGGTCTCATAAATCTTCTGGATTTGTTGGGAACCTTCCGCGGGAGAAGGAGCAGGCGACTTCGCAGTGTACATGTAGTCAATGGTCTTGAGGATTCGCAATAGCTTGGCCTGGTCAGAGGAAGAGGAGGCAAATCGAGAAGCAACAGATCCCGCCACAGATTCCGCCTCCGCGCTTTGCAATGCCTTCGAAAGCTCATCCAGGTCGGAGGACAACGACTTCCCAAACTCCTGAGCCCTGAGCTTCAACTCCTGAGCAATCGTGTCTTGAGCATCCGGAATGTGGGATACGTGTTGGATCAGCGCTAGAGTCTGTTGGAACGTTCTGCCGGTGCATTCTCCAATAGTGAGGACGTTGACGATCGATCGCAACAGAGGAGAGGGAATTTGCGGAGGAGTGGTCAGCAATGTCTTGTCTTGTTCCGCTGCGTCCGTCTTAGCTTGTCCTGAACTTTCAGCACCTGTTACTCCAGGCTCGGCTGGTCGTCCCGATCGATCAGGTGAGGTATGGGTGTGGAGGGAAAATGAACTTACAGGTACTTGGGGGCTGTGGCTCTTGTGCCGACTGTTGGCTTGACGGTGGCTGGGGCTGCGAACTCGATGGGGTAGAAGCATCTTCCAACTTCTCTTCTTTCAGGGAGGTCAAAGGGCGTGTGACCGAAGCAAGGAGACCAACGATGGATTCTGTGATTGAGGAAGCCTTGAGAAGGGATTCCCTGTCCAGGAGTGACAATAGAGACACGATCGGGTAGTGGGTTTGTCGCTCCTTTCCTTTCCCTTTCTTCGAGGATTTCCGGAGTGCAGCGGGAAGTTCATGCTCTGTCAGGAAGAACAGGGAAGAGGATTCATTGGAATCGACGATGAAAGTCAGGGCCTCGAGACAGCGACGCGCCCGAAGTTCAGGAACAACATCACCGGGGAGGTTGAGGGGGTTGAACGTGTCCGACATCGCTCTCTGCTTTCCGAGTGCTTTGGCGCTAGGTGATCTAGAATTCCGAACAGACATGTGCGCGAAACTTTTGTCCATGGCCGCGACGTCCCCGCTACCCTCCTGCAGAACGGAGAGCAAAAGATTGAACAATTCGGTTCTCGTCTTGGTGTTCTCGCAAAGGTTGAGAAGAACTTTGAACAAGGTGTTCTTCTTCAAAACCTGAGGGAAAAATAAGAGCCGGACCAAGGTAGCAACGTTATTCTTCTCAAGCAGCTGAATGGCGTCTCGGGGAGGTGGGGGAGGACGGGAAGCAGGAGGTCCACCGCGGACGGCGACAGTGGGCATCGTACGTCGGTGTTGACGATGCGCACCTTCTCGGTAACCCTGGGCCTCGGCGAGAATATGAGGCGGCAATGTACGGAGGAAACCTTCGTCTTGGTCGAGGAGAACAACCTCACGCAACTGGGGATCGAGGCTCGCGAGGAAATCGGCGTTGTCCAGTTCTGCGGGAGCAACGGGAACTGCCACCGTCGGATTGACTACTTCCTCAGTTCGCCTTCGTGCTTGCTCTAGGCGCTCCTGCTGGAGGATTTCTGCTCGAATATCTGCGGGGAGCGCTTCAAGGAATTCGGTACTGATCTGCGAGTCCGCCGGACGCTCGACTCGGGCCGCCCGTTGATCCCGAACATGCTGGTTAATGACCTCTTCGCGCATGTCGTCGGGGAGTGCTTCGAGGAAAGTCGGATCGATTCCTGTGTCTGTGATGTCGACGGGGCTGCCGTGGATCATGACAGTCACGCGTGCGGGGGCGGAAGTCGGTACATCAGGAGGGGCGGTTGATGTACTGGTGGAAGGTTCTTCGTCGGGGATGTCCGAAGCGACGTCTGTTGTCTCGTTTGCGGAATGCTGGGGTTCGACAGTGGGTTCGGCAGCGGGTTCGTCAGCCATTTCCTCATCTGCGTCGGTGTGGGCGGGAACGGGTGGCTCTGTAGGTGGTGCGGGGGTTTCGGTAACCGTATCAACGGTGGCTGTTGCTTCTTCCCCTTCCGTCTTAGTAGCCTGAGCCTTGGCCTCCGCCTCCGCCTCGGCTTCTGCAAGTTTTGCAGCTTCCTTTTCCCTAGCCTCCCTCGCTTCCTTGGCAGCTTGGAGGGCGGCGGGCAGCATCTTCAATATCACGTGGTCTGCGAGCTTCGAAAGGCGATCTGATGCATGTTTACCGTATAATATCTTCCCTTCTTCCGACCACCTCTGAATTGTTCCCAAAGGGTTAAAGTCCCGTTCTTCTCGTCGGGGGTCATTTCCACGAGCCCTTTCCACGCGAACAGCTGACAGATGTCCACGACCTCCACGTTGCGCCATGAGATGAGATTCCATATGTAGTAGGGCACCGGCAGGAACATCCAGTTGAAGGGGATCTGGGCCACCAGGTCTGGTTTGATGGAGGAGCTGGTTCAAGACTTGGATTGTGCTCGAGCCCCCAATCAGACTTTCCAAAGTTGCGAGGAGGTTGTGGGGCTGAAGATCAGATATCAATGTTCGGTTAAGGCGCCGGGTAACCCGTGATTGCTGGTTTGCAGCCCTTTGGATGCCAGATGTATCAAGGAGCAAGGGATGTGTTGTTGCCTCTGGGGCAGAACCAGTACCCGGGGGCCGACCGAAGATGTCGGTTGCTTCGTCAACGACTAGAGAATGCAGTTATCAGCAAGTTTAGTGTTATGAGCGGGCTGCAACGGTACCTCGCCTGCCACTCGTCCATACAAGATGGGAACCGCTTCTTCCACCTCCATCGACATCTGCGAATGGGTTGCCGATACCGAATATCGAAGGGAATTGTCCGGGAGCGGGGTCCTGTGCTTCAAGCACACCCAGTTCCCTAGAGTGCGGGGGTCAGAATAAGCGAGGGTTACAGACCACTGACATACCCGTCTTGAGGGGAAGTCCACTCTTCATCTTCATCTTCCTCTTCCTCTTCTCCGAGTATCACGGGAGGTCCTGTACTCACAGATTCAGCACGGCAAAAGAAAATTGTAAGAAGATCGAAAGGCACCTCCGATTCCTTCTTCATCTTCACCCTCATCCGTTTCTCCGGGAACTTGCTCGACTCCCTGTGCGAGACTGAGCCTCCAGAAGGTAAATGCACGTGGGTCAAACATACCTCTGGCCAGATGACCCCATTGTCTGCCTCTTCATCTTCGTCATCGTCATCGCCATCTTCATCCCCTTCGACTTCTTCGCCGTTCTCGACAAGGTCCGCCTCGTCCTCTTCTTCGTCTTGCCAAGCACCCTCTGATTCACCCGATTCGTCGTCTACTTCGACCTCATCGTCTTCCTCCTCATCCATATCGTCATCGTCATCAGTACGAGAGGTGTCCTCGCTCCCCGTATCCTCTCCAAAGTCCATCTCGGCATCTTCGTCTTCACCTATCTCATCGCCATCCATACTTTCATCAGGCCCAAAGTTCACGTCCTCCATTTCCTGGTGCAAGATTCAGTACTAAAAATTGTGTCTCTAGTCATGATAGCTTACTCCGCCAAACCTGATCACCAGCGCGGTGGAGTTAGTAGAGTTAGTGTACCATATTAAATGACACGCACATTCCAAGAGATGAATTCCTATAAAGGTCCGGGGTCTCTTCGCGAACCTCGTTATTTGCTACACCCTCGACCTCCGAATCCACATCAGAATCAGGAATATCCTCGTCAGGAAGGTCTTTAGTCTTTCCAGAGGCTCGGCTCATCTTGATCGCAACCTTGGTCCTGTTAAATGTACATATTACGGGGGCTCGTGAAGGAGGGAAAGCAGCGATAGCTTACAAGTACTCCATCGGTTTCAAGACGGACGTAATTACTGTGCGAATGTTTGGGTAGTTCAGGTCGATATCCCCCAATGCTGTGGTCAGACTGGCAACGAAATTCTTCTCGAGCATGACTTTGGTGATATGCGTAGGGATTTCATCGGGGGTCTTTCGAATCCCGGGCCCAAATCTGACGGTGAGGAGCCGATAGCACAAGTCGGTGATGGCCAATAGACGGGCGTAACGGGTTTCTATGCTTGCAGTGAGCGGGAGGTCTTTGATCGACCTGCTGATCGCCTCGATCACAAACTTCCGTACGGAGACGAGGTCCGCCGGCACATCCTTGAGATCGTGGCCGCCAGCAGGATCGACGCAGAGAGCGACCAGAACAGACATAGCCCAATTGCAGAGGATGATGCGCCGCCTTGCCTCTGGAGTCGGCTGAGATTCAAGAGTTCCAAAAGAGACGAGGTCGGAGAGGAAGAAGTGTAACGCAGTGGTCCTGAACTTCGTGTCCTTTGAGGATTGGGATCGCTTCTTTGGCGAATAAGAGAGGAAGGCGAGCTTGCAAGATTCGTACGAGAAGAGGAGTTCCGTCAAGGCTTGCATAAGGAAGCAGGTATACGTGTAATTGTTTACCCCTTCGCCTTTGTTCGCAGAGCTATTCTCAGCTGCCTCGACCGTTGCCGGAGAGGTGTGAGCGGCTTGAAGTGCAGTTGCTAAGGCGTCTGTAGGGCTTGGAGGAGAGTTGGAGGGAATCGCAATCAACTGGTCCGAGCCCTGCTTAGCCATCCGCATCAGCTCCGCGATGAGGAAATGAACCACCGATTCCAAGGACTCCGAAAACTCTGTGTTCGTGGCCGGTTGTTCATCGACCTGCATCTCAGCATCCTTAGGAGCCTCGGTGCTCCTCTGGGGGCCCGACTTGTCTTCTTGGTTGTCCTTCTTGACTGCAATGTTCTGGATGGAAGTTAATGGATTGTAGAGATGGGATACCTTGTTGGTGGCGTCGACGAAGACAGTTGGGTCGCGAAGTGCCATTGCACTACAGCTGCGAACAAAGGCCAGAGGGTCCACAGGTCGCGTTCGGGGATGGGAAATGAAGCGTTTGATCTCGCGCTGCATGATGTGCTCAAGCGTACTCTTGTCCTCGATGATGTGTCGAAGAATAGTGGTGATGTATGAGTGAGGTCCGGCCAACGTAAATGGATCCGCTTTTGTACGCAAGCACTTGAGCAGGAGGTCGATGCCGCCGCGCTTCACCAGGTCGGTGGCAAAGTTGTGATCTCTTGTGAGCACCACGAGTAAACGGAGGCAAGAGAGCTGCTCGTCTCTTGAGATCGTGCCTAAAGAAAGCAAGCGGTAACAGAAGTCGAAAAGAATATTTCGTGCGTCAGCGAAGGAAGGTCCAGCGAGCAACTCCTCCTTGGGTACAGCATCTGGCTCCAAGTTTTCGTCGGACTTGGGTAGTGAGATTTTCCTTGGTTCTTCGCCAAGAATAAGCAAGGCTTCCGTGAGGAGAAGGTGGGCAGCAAGCCAGCTAGGAGTGGTATAGCCTTCTTCTGTGCTGGATGGTCCAGAGAGGAGGAGAGCGAGAAGGATGTCCATCAACTTCTTCCCCTCAATTGCCACCTTCCGGACGACCGAAGGCTGAACCTCCCCGAAAATCACAGCAAGAAGTCGACAACGAACAGCAAGTGGCTGTTCCTGTACATCGTAAGCGGCGGGGGAGAAGGAGGTGATATCGTCAATCAGAAGGTTTATGGAACGCTCCTGGGTCCCTTCGCTGGAGACTGTGAATACGCTGTGAACGTCGAACATCAAGGAGGAGTGATCGTCGAGCAATCGCAGTGCCTGGTGGGGCATACTTGCAGCGAACTCTTCACGGGCTGCGGCAAGTTCCTTTCGACGCGCCTCGGATGTAACTGTAGGAGCCTCACTTGAGGTGCTCGCGGCATCCTGGGTGACACGTTCCCATGGTCCTGGCTCAGTGTCGTCGGAATCTTGGTCTTCGTGAGAGTCTGTGTCGAGGTTCTGTTCTGCTGGCTCTGGGTCGCCCATCAACAAGAATGGCTGGGAGAGTAAAAGGTCTGTAGCGGCAGCAACATTATTGTGCGCTCGCAACAGCGCGCGTTCGACAGATGCTCGTGGGAAACCCATGTCGGTTAATTGACGGATGCGGTTCTCGTCTGGACCTTGCCTTGTAGGCGGTGCGTCTCCGCTACTGGAAGCAGATGGGGATGGCTCTTCCCCGTCGCTGTTCAGGATCTCCAATACTGTTTGGACGACGGACTTGCAAACGCTGAGGGGAGTAAGAACCAACCACGCGGAATTCCACAAATCGCGGAGGAGGGGGAAAGCGGCCAGTCGGAGGGTCACCAGAAGATCGTGGGGATCAAAGTCGTCGTTCCTTCCTCGCTCCTTGATGTTGAGGAACGAGGTTTGACCGGCTTCGAACAGGGGCTTCGAGGATATCAAGGGGTGGATCAAGTGGAGTGCAACCTTCAAGCCACCATACGCGTGAACTAATTCCTCCTTTTGGACCTCAGTACGGTCCTCCTCTTTGATGCCGAGGGTCTTTTCAATGGAGCCCATAAAACTCCGGCTGATGTCGAAGATGGACTTGATTCCCCCGATGCGGTTAAGAGAAACGAGCAAGACGGTATGCAGAGTGTGCTGCGTGGTCCGTTCTATAACCTGGTTAGCGGAGTACCTGGGTAGACCTCTGTATACTGACCATCGACGAGGAGGATGTTCGCTAAACCCAACATCACCGTGTAGTACGTGAACAACGAAACGTCGTCGTCTACATTGTATGAGTCCCAGCTGATAAGACAGGAAGCAAGCCGAACGAACCGTAAACTTTGGGAGTCAGGTGCTTGTCGATGACACCGGCAACAAGAGTGGAGGTGTCGAGAATCCTCTGCTTGGTACTTGCATCTGGAGTACGACGCGTAAAGAAGAGCTTGACGATGGCTAAAGCGAATTGTGAGATTTTCCGAGAATGGTAGGGATGGAATACGGAAACTGTACATTGGAATAGCGGGGTCAAGGAGCTCGGAATCTGGTTGAGAGCGTGACTGAGGGCCCTGATATTCAATGATCTCGGTGAATCCTTCTCCTTCCCGACCTTGGATTGTGATGAGCTGCCCCCAGCCGAGTTTGACGTGGTCCTCTCTATCGGGTTGGTGTCTGACGTGGGGTTCTCGGTAGCGGAGATACCAAATGGAGATTGTATAAGAGGGTTGTCATCGGCTTGACCATCTGGTGGTAACCTCAAAAATGATGGCATCGACGGATCCGAATCCTTCACGCCCACACCATTCTTGAACACGATACTTTCCCAAACGCATGCACGGTGTAAATTCCCGAGTCCTGTGATCACATCCGGAGTGCCTCGGCCAATCAGCGCCTGGAGGAGACTTGCTGAGCCTCTGCTATGGGAATATCCCGCAGTGGAGTAGAGATCGGAGAGCATTGTGACGCGAATGTTGAGGGCGACGATGCTCCTCCAACGCTGATTAACCTCTTCCAAGTTATCTGCGGGCTCTATTAGTTTGGTACATCGCACTCCGAATATAATTTTACCGTTGGTCTCCAGCAGGGGTAAGAAAGTCGATGTAGATTCTCCAAACTTCCAAAATTCTTCAGTCTCAGCTAGTGATTCCCTTACCAGCTTCACGAGGAAAGCTAGGGTCTCGTTTGTTGCAGCCTCAACCATGGTGCGGATGACTTGCACGAGAGAGTCAGATGCGATGCTGTTCGCGAAGTCATGCGGCAGACAAGGCAGTCCAGTCAAGCGACCGATACGTTCGAGACCGTCCGTGTTTATGACGAAATCCTTGCAGTGTACGGGGTGCTGGAATAATCCTTCCAAGAACTAAGGTAGGTGAGAATACAGTTCTTGAAGCGACGAAAGAAAATAGTACCCTTCCGATGACATCGATGAATGCCACAATTTGGTTATCGTGGTTCTCGGGGTTCTTCTGAGACGCGCCTTCCTTCTCCGGTTCTTCAATTTGAGCGGTTGTATCCCCCGAGGAGGTAACAGGGACTGAGGCTGGTGACCGATCAACGTCCATCGCAACACTGGCCTCATCTTGCGCCGGCGGCGGAGTCTCGGGATCGGGGATGAGTTGGTAAAAATGCCGGATATCCTCTGGAACGATGAAAACTTTGCCGAGATCTTCGATCTGTCCGAGGATCGACCTCACGCCCTCAAAGACAGCGGTCTTCAGGAACGGATGATGCCGAATAAGCTCGTCGATAGATGTGCCGATCAACACGGCGTTCTCCTTGTCTTGGAGAACTCGCAAATGCCGCTCGGAGGTGAAGATTGAGAGAAGACCAGGAATGATGCTTGGACGGGCGGCGAGTTGGTCTTGCCCGGTTTGGTTCAGACAAAGTGCACCGAGCGCATTTGGAATGGCTTGAATAACTTCAAATGAGGGCTCTACCCCTGATTCCACAACCTTGTAAAATGCTTCGGGTAGCCCGATCTCTTGGATGATCGTGAGGGAAGTAGGCTCATTGTGGACAAAGGTTGCCATGATGTTGATGGCTGGGTGGGACATCCCATAAGCTGGCTTCAAATATGACGGATAATGCGTAAAATACCAAAAGGCAAGATGCTTGGACCAAATAAGCTCCGACACCCAATAATCTTCTTAACAGACCCGAGGAGTGTAGAGTCGATCAGACCACGAAGACCTTCGGAAGTCCCAGAAGTTTGCATCATGCGATGCATTGACCGAAGGATGTGCTTGAGGACAGCCGCCCGCGCAACAGGTAGTTTTCCTGCATGAAATTAGAATTTTCCCGGGAAAAAAGTGAAATATCCTAACCGTAAGAAACAGGAATTTCGTGTGCGGGTTGGTCGCCGCCAAACTCCACGATATTTGATTCAACCTCATGCTGGAGTAATTTTTAGCAAAATGATCTTCCTGTTACGTATGTGCTGACCTCAATCCTATCCACTAGGGTCTCTACGCCGCGGTTATTGCAGAACAG
>Ga0307510_10004024_pt1 | contig 17233 bp, 15 predicted proteins | sample 12_EM_MG_FD_207224 | JGI IMG/M metagenome (GOLD analysis project Ga0307510, IMG submission 207224) | Populus trichocarpa ectomycorrhiza microbial communities from riparian zone in the Pacific Northwest, United States - 12_EM | ecosystem: Host-associated > Plants > Roots > Unclassified | place...
GATCGAAGGTTCGACACGCCTCGATCAGCACTCCGGAGTTGTGCGCGATGCGAGACGCGCACGGGGATTTCTTATCGATTCGAATTCTCCGCAGCAATGAACCGGCATTCATAGATCGGCGGTGTTTGCTTTCTCCGGCGCGGGCACAGCTGCCGGCGTGACCGCGGCGCCGTTGGCCTTGCCCGTCACCGCGCCGACCAGCGCCTTCACGGGATCGTCGCCCGGCGCAAAACCGCTCTGGCGCAGGATCTCGTCGATCATCGGACGCAGCGCGTGCACCTTGAGGAGCTCGCCGGCGAGCCCTTCGCCGAAGCCGACATTGCCGCCTCCGGCGCCATTGCCGCCGAACGCGCCGCCGGTGTGCAGGATGCGGACGTCCTTGAGGTTTCCGATCGGTCTGACCATCTCGGCCAGCGCCAACGGCATGGTCTCGATCCGCTTCTTGGCGAGTTCGAAGTCGATGACGTTGGCGCCGAGCTTGTTCTGCGCCTCGTTCTTGAGCGTGATGATTGCGGCCTCGGCCTCGCCGATGTTCCTGACGCCGACGGCCTTGATCTTGTTGGACTCGGCTTCCGCCGTGGCCAGCGTCTTGGTGGCCTCGGCACGGTCGAGCGCCGCCTTCTTCTCGGCTTCCGCCGCGACGATCACCTCGGTCGATTTGCGCTCGGCCTCGGTGCGCGCGGCGAGTACCTGGGTGAGACGGGCACGATCGGCGACCTCCACCGCGCGAGCTGTCACGACCTTTTCTTCCGCGGAGACGGCGATCGCTTCGGCCGTCTTGGCTTCGGCGACGGCTTCCGACGTCTGCTTGCTCTTGGAGGCGATCTGGATCTCGTTCTCCTGCGTGGCGATCTGGATTTCGCGCTGGGCATCGGTCTTGCGCTTGTTGATGGCGAGATCCGATTCGATGACCGCGGTTTCCTTGACCTGCTTGGCACCGGCCTCCTTTTCGGCGACCGCCCGGTCGGTGTCGATGCGGGCGTTCTCCTCGGTCAGGCGGGCGGTCTGGGTCGCAGTCGCGACCTCGGCCCGGGTGCTCGCGGTCTTGTTGGCGATGTCGCGCTCCTGGGAGAGCTCGGCCTCTTTCTTGGTCCGTTCGATGGTCAGGGTCTGCTGCCGTGCCTCGAGGTCCTTCTGCGCGATCGCCACTTCGTTGTCGCGCACGATGGCGTTGCGATCGCGCCGGCGCGTTTCGGTGACAGTTTTCAGCTGGGTCAGGCCTTCGGCGTCGAAGAAGTTTTCAGGATTGAAGAATTTGACGTCGGTCTGGTCGAGTTTTGTCAATGACACCGATTCGAGTTCGAGCCCGTTCGACTTGACGTCGGACTCGACGGTCGCCTGCACGTGCTTGACGAAATCGCTGCGTTTTTCCTGGAGCTCCAGGATGGACATGGTCGCCGCCACTGACCTCAGGCCGTCGACGAATTTTGCCTCGACCTGGTTGCGCAGGGCTTCGGCGTCGTTCGTCAGCGCGCCAAGCGTCTGGCTCGCGAGCGCAATGCTCTCATCGTCGGGGCGGACGCGCACGTAGAACTCGGCGACGATGTCGACGCGCAGCCGGTCCCTGGTGATCAGGGATTCCCGCTCCTTGCGCTCGACGGTGAGCCGCAGCGTCTTCAGATTGACGCTGGCATAGGAGTGGAAAATCGGCAGGATCATGGCGCCGCCGTCGAGCACGACCTTCTTGCCGCCGAGGCCGGTGCGCACGAAGGCCTCGTCGCGGGTCGCGCGTTTGTAGAGGATGGTGAAGACGATCCCGAGGACGACGATCAGCGCGACGCCAATCACGGCCGGGACTGCGATATCGAACATGACTTTCTCCGATAAATGACTTGTCAGCTGCTTAGACTGGGCTTGGAAGGTTTGAGTTCATCGTCAGCCTTCACCGCGACGAAGCGGGTGTCGACGCGATCGACCAGCAGGACCAGGGTTCCCTGCGGCAGAGGGGGTGATGACGGTGCGGCGACCGCCCAGACGAAATGGCGGTTGCCGTGGACGTCGGCGACGCTGACGCGGCCGGGCGGCCCCTGGTCGAGCGGACCGATGACAACCTCGCCGACGCGGCCGACGAGATCGCCGAGGCCGACAGCGTAGCTTTCATCCTTGGGAATGACCCGCGCGATGGCCCTGCTCGTGGCGCGGACCAGCGGAACCGAGACGACCACCGCCCCGACCGAGGCGAGGGTCGCCGGCAAGGGGCCGGCCACCAGCCGCGCGATGTCCTGGATCAGGAAGCCGGTGATGGAGAAGGCGCCGAGCACCAGCAGCAGGAAGATCAACAGCGGCACGCCGCCGACATTGATCCAGGAAATGGCGTTGATCACCCCGTTATCGCTGGGGTGACCGAAATCGATGTTGGTGCCGAGCATCTCGCTGAGCGAGGCGCCGACCAGCATCGAGACCACCTCGATCGAGCCGACGATGAGGATCATGGCCGCCGCGATCGCGAACGGCCTGACCTCCGGCGACATCACGTGTTCGAGCAGTGCGCTCATGACACATTACTCAGGAGCGCGACTTCAACCGCGCCAGCCTCGCTGCAATCTCCTTGTCGCGATGCAACGTGCTGAGCTCGTCGATGTCGCTTGAATACGGGATACCCTGCGGCACGCCGGTGGCGCGCGCCACCGCCCTGCCCGCGCGCAACGCCTTCGCCGCCGCCGAGGTCCCGCCCTGTTTTCGGGGCGACGTCGAGGCCTGATGGCTTGCGTGAGCCTCGCTCTTTTCGAGATCGGCGCGACGCTGCTCGGCATCCTGAAGTGCCGACAGCACGGCGCGCAGCGAGGTCACGCTATTCTCGATCTTCTCGTTGTTCTCGTCGATGGCGCGGGAGAGCACCTCGAACTGGGCTTCCAGATCCATCTGCCGCGCAATGCCGGCGCGCGCGAGATCGTCGCGGCTATCGGCGATCGCGCCTTCGATCTTGGGAGCGAGGTCGGTCATCTCGCGCTCGATCTCAGTGCGGCGCGCGTTAAGCCGGTACTCCTCGGCCCGCGCAGACGCGAGCGCATCGCGCGCCTCGGCTTCGGCGCGTTCGATCTCGCGGATGGCCTGGCTGACCACCTTGAGCTTGTTCTTGCCTTCCGCCTGCTCGATCGCGTCATAGGCGATCCCCGCGATCAGGCGCCCGACCCGCGACAGGAAGTTCTCGGGAGCGGCAGCGATGGTATCCATGGCGTTCTCCTCCTCTGGCAGACTATTCGGCGTGACGCCGTAGTGAACTTCAAAACCGTCGTCGGTGCGGATGAGGTGCGCCGGCGCGCTCTGTCCCCAGCCCTCGGCATAGCCGGCGTAGTCGAAGGGCACGCTGAAGCGCCCTTGCACGGTCGAAATCGAAATGGTGGCGGGCCCCTTGATCTTGGCGAGCTTGTCGTCGAGCGGCAGCCGGCGCCCCTGCGCCGCGCGATAATCGGCGCGGTCACGCAGGCCCAGCGTCACCAGCCGCGAGGGCAGCGCGGTTTCTTTGCGGATCGGGTCATAGGCATGGGCGTGCAGCAGCACGACATTGGAGCCGACGTTATGGTTCCGCGCGACCTCATCGAGGATTTCCATCATGCGGTCATAGGCCCTGAACGTCGCCTCCATGGCGGCCTTGGCGGCCGGGTCAGGGGCAAGCCTGTAACGCAGCGCGGACGGCGCGTTTTTGGACGACGGGCTCATGAAAAGCACTAAAGCACCATTTTAGTGCTTTAGGAAGGGGAGATGCGATCACGTTCCACTGATCCTTGTGCACTCTATGGATTAGTCGCTGGCCATGGGTCGCGCGTTCAAGGTGGGGCAATCACCCGTAGATCACTGCCAATCAAGACTTCTTGCACGTACGGATTGCAATTTAAGGCGAAATGGAGAGAGCTTTTAAAAGCCCGGTTGCCACTCTCTCCCGTCATCCTGAGGTGCGAGCGATGGGGCGCGATGCGCCCCATCGGGAGCCTCGAAGGATGAGCGGCCGGGATGCAGGCGGGCCGTTCACCCTTCGAGGCCTCCGCTTCGCTCCGGCACCTCAGGATAACGGTGATAGGCCTTGCGCGTCACGTGTAAGCCGACACAGCTTCGCATCCTCGCGGCTCATCGCGCCCGAGCTTTGCTTCATCTCGACACCCTCCTCCGTCAGAGGGCGCAGGGAAGACCGGGTGCCGGCTGGCACCCACGGTCCACTGTGCGAAAGGTGGCTACAAAAATCTGCACAGCGGCATACAGGTGAAGCCATAACAACCGGCCTTCCCTGCGCAGTGGTTTGACGGCTTATGCCGAGCTCTCCCCGGGGAGCGATGCACTATTGCCCCCGTCGCCTTGCGGATGGCTGATGCGCGCGCCCGGTCGGGCCGCCACATCACCACAAGACTTGGCGCACAGACCCCGGGCGCCAGGACGACACGGTTTTGCCGTACGCTGATAGCACCGGTCGTGTGCGCGAAGGCCTTCGCTCACGGTTGCCCGCCCTGCGAAGCCGTTCGCGCCGATGCTGCCTGCGTCCACCGCAGCTCATCCCGCGTTCGTGACGATCGCGATACGCCCCTCTGACTGGGATGAGGTGCGGGATGAATACGCCAAAGCCGAATTTCGGTAAAGTGGAATATTTTTGGTTGAGCGGATTGACCCGTTGTTTGTGTGTTCTGCCCGACAGGCAACGCAAGGGCTAGTAGCCCGGATGAGCGAAGCGACATCCGGGATTCGTGCAAGCGGCGGTCCCGGATATCGCTTCGCTCATCCGGGCTACGAAAGCCGAACTCACGGCCGGCGGCATACTAGGTCGATCTCGATCAGCGCGTCATAGGCGAGCCCGGTGACGCCGACGCAGGTGCGGGCCGGCAAGCGATCCGGTGGGAAGAAACTGCGATAGGTCTCGTTCATCGCGGCGTAGTCGTCCTTGAACTGCGTCAGATAGATCCGCGTCATCACGACGTGCTCGAGGCCGAGATCGAGGCCGGCGAGCACCACCTTCAAATTCTCCATCACCGCGCGGGTCTGCGCGACGATCCCCTCGGGGAGCACGCCCGGCGTTTGCGGCGTGTCCGGCATCTGGCCGGTGACGAAGACAAAACCATCGGTCTCGACGGCGTGGCTGAAGGGCGCGACCGGTTTCGGTCCGCCGTTGATCATGTGGAATTTCACTTGAGCTGTCCTTTTAGGAGGCGTCCTGAAACAGGCGCTTGCTGATGATCGCATGCACGCCCCAATTGCCGTCGACGACCTGGGTGACGCCGAAATCGACGGCGGCCGACATCAGCGCAATCGCCTCGTCCTCGCTGAGACCTTTCACATTCATCAGGAAGCGCCGCATCTTGCGGAACGCGTCCTTCATGGCGAGGTCGAGCGAGGATTTGGCGTAGACCTCGCTCTGTCCCTGCGCGCCGAACTCGGCGAGATAGTTGGGATGGCTGAAGCCGGTCAGCACCCAATCGGTCTCGGTTTCGATCAGGGGATAAGAGAGATCGGCGAAGGGCTGACCGGCAAGATCGGCCTTCTTGTGCAGGATCACCTCGAACGTGCCGGTCATCGAGCATTCGATCGCGGTGCCGCTCAGCTCGCCGTCGCCTTGCGTGGCGTGGGGATCGCCGACCGACAGCAGCGCGCCGGGAACGGAGACCGGAAGATAGATGGTCGCCCCCTTCCCCAGCCGCCAATTGTCGAGATTGCCGCCGAAATAGGACGGCGGCACGGAGTCGATGAAATCGACCTCGCGCGGCGCCACCGCGATCACCCCGAAATGCGGACGCAAGGGAATGCGGATGCCGTCGAGCACGGCGTGGCGGCGCTTCACTGTGCCGGGCAAGACGGGGATGCCGGGATAGTCGTAAGTGGGGTGCACGACGCCGGACGGATCGGTCTGCGGCTCCCAGCGATAGGAATAGAGCGCGCGGGCGTGCGGCGCATCGGTGTCGTCGAGGATCTCGTAGATCGTCACGACCTCGCGCGGCTTCGGCCCCGAGAGAAACTCGTCGTAATGATAGCCCCACCAGGCTGCGACCGAGGAGCCGAACACGCGGCCTGCATGTTTCGGATGGCGGCTTGCGCGCGGCACGATGTCAAGGATCCGCACCTCCAGCACGTCGCCGGGCTGCGCGTCCTTGACTGCGACAGGACCCGTGCAGATGTGCACGCCAAACCCCTCGCCAGCGCCGCGGCCAAACACGCTGGCGTCCATCGGCCCCGCGCCGCGGCGGTCCACGTTCTTCCTCGCCTTGGTCCAGCCGAACACGCTTTCGGCTGCGGCATCGCCCGCGATCATCAACTCGGGATCGTCGGAGGCGTGCTGGGTCAGCGTTTCGATGGTGATGGTGTCGCCCGAGGTGATCTCGAGCTGCGGCGCGAGCGAACGGCTGAAATAGCCCCAGTGGACGCGGCTGGCCTCGATCGGGAGATGATGGTGCTTGCGTTCGGCCGTCCTTGGCTCATCGACGTCGGTGCGGGCGAGATTGCTGCGTGCCTCAGCGCCTGCCTGATGCACGCGCAGCTGCGCCAGCGCGTCCTGCGGCCACCCGCGTTGACCGGTGATGCCGTGCTGCACCGTCGCCCGCTCCGCCTCCTGCTGGCGAAACTCGCGCGGCGGCAGGCCGAAGCGATGACGGAAGGCGCGGCTGAAATGCGCGGAATCGCCAAAGCCGTAGGCGTACGCGATCTCCGAGATCGAACGATGTGCTTCAGTCGGATTGGACAGATCGGCCCAGGCGCGCTGGAGTCGGCGTTCGCGAACGTAATGGGTAAAATTGTCGCCGACCGTCTCGAACAGCTTTTGCAAGTACCGCTCGGAAATCCCCTCGGCCTGCGCGACGCGCGCCGGCACCAGTTCGGGATCGTCGAGGCGGCGTTCGATGGTCTGGCAGATCCGGTGCAGCAGCGCGGCCTGCGTCGCGCTCGATCCGGCATCGGACGTCGAGGCCGCCAATTGATGCGCGAGCGTCAAAAGCAGATCGACGAGCGACTGCGCGACCGCATTCCATTCGGAATCGCTCAAGCTGTCGAGCGTGCGCGCAGTCGCATCCAGCAGGCGCGCGAACACGTCGGCGAAGCCGCTCGGCGGAACCACGCACGGCTCGCCGAGCCGCGGCTTGCCCGAGAGCCGCCCGTGCAACGCGTCCGACGTCACCGACAGCACGATGGCGCGCATATCGCGCTGGAACACGATGCTCCAGTCCCCGCTCCGCGGCAGCAGCACGAGATGGCCGACGGGAACGATGCGATGGCCGCCGGCGCTTTTGAGCACCATGCCGTCCTCGACCGGCATCAGGGCGATTGGAACGTCTTCGCTTGATTGCGAGAGCGGACCGATGGTCTGCGTGCCGGCCGCCATGCGCGTCAGCGCGACGCCCGCGGCATGACGATGCGAAGCTGTCGCGTGTCCGTCAAAGAAGGAATGACCGGTCGCCGGTTGCAGGCCGACCGCTGCCAGCACGTCCCGCCAGGCTTCGGGGCGGTCGTCTTGCGCGTAGGACTCGCTCGTGAAGGGACGGAAGCTCATCGGATCGACCCAGATTGCAGTGGATCGAAGCAATCGCTGTGCCAGCCGCACGCGGTCATCCGTCGCAGCGACGGGCCGCAGATGAGGTTCATTGCTCACGTGCTCATCCTGAAAACGGATTACGTCTCAATGCATTAGTCGCACCGGAAGATGTTCTTGCGGATCGTGCCGTGGACGCCCCAATTGGCGTCGACCACCTGGGTGACGCCGAAATCGGCGCCGACCGACAGCAGCGAGATCGCCTCGTCCTCGCTCAGGCCGTGCACGGTCATCAGGAACCGCCGGAGCTTTCTGAACGCATCGCGCATCGCACGGTCGAGGCTCGAGTGATTGGCAATCTCGGTTTGCGCGTCGGCGCCGAGGGCGGCAAGGTAGTTCGGATAGGTGAAGCCGTAGAACGACCAGGCCTGATCGGTCTCGAGCATGGGGTGATCGAGGCCTTCGAGATTGGTGCCGGCGAGGTCGGCCTTCTTGTGCAGGATGAACTCGAAATCGCCGGTGAGTGATGTCTCGATCGCGGTGCCGCCGAGCTCGCTGTCGCCTTGCGCGGCATGGGGATCGCCGACCGAGAAATAGGCGCCGGGGACCGCGACCGGATAGAACATCCGCGCACCCTTGCCGATGCGCCAGTCGTCGATATTGCCGCCGGTGTAGCTCGGCGGGATCGAGCTGACGAAGTCGGCCTCCGATGGCGCCAGCCCCATGGTGCCGAAGTGCAGCCGCGCCGGCACTTTCACGCTTGCGAGAATGTTCTCGCGCTTCCTGATGGTGGCGTGGTCGACGCGCACGCCGGGATAATCGATCATTGAATGTACGATGCCATCCGGGTCGGTCTGCGGCGTCCAGACGTAATTGTAGACGGCCTTGGCGTAGGGCTCGCCTGACGTGTCGAGCTCAAAGATGGTGACGACCTCGCGCGGCTTCGGCTCCTCGATCAGATCGTGATAGTGAAAGCCCCAGTTCGCCGCGACGTTGGAGCCGAAGCAGCGGCCGGCATGGCAGGCGCTGCAGCTTGGCCGCGGCCGGACGTCGAGGATGCGCACCTCCAGAATGTCGCCGGGCTCGGCGCCTTCGATCGCGACCGGTCCGGTCAGGAGATGCACGCCGATCCCCTCGCCTGCGCCGCGGATGAACGGGCCTTCCGTCGGGCCTGAGCCGCGCCGAGCGACAGCCTTGTGCTCGCGCGTCCACTGGAACACGCTCTCGGCGCCGGGATCGCCCTGGATCATGCGCTCGTAATCGTCGTTGGCGTGGTGGGTCAGCGTCTCGATGGTGGCGCGATCGCCGGAGCGCAGCGTCAGGGCCGGCGCGACCACTTTGGAGAAATAGCCCCAGTGGACGGTTTTCGGCGAAACCGGCAGCGTGAAATGCTTCATGAGTTGGCCTCTTCGGGGGTCTTGAACCTTGTGGAGACGGCTCTCATCGCACCGCCTCCGGAGTCTTGTCGGCTTCCATCACACTGAGGAAACGCGCCGTCAGCGGATTGCGCGGATTGGTGAGCACCTCGTGCGCCGGCCCCTCCTCGATGATCGCGCCACCGCTCAGGAACGCGACGCGGTCGGCGACTTCGTCGGCGAAGCGGATCTGGTGCGTCGAGATGATCATGGTGAGGCCGTCGTCGATGGCGAGACGGCGGATCACCTCCAGCACCTCGTTGACGAGCTCGGGATCGAGCGCGGAGGTCGGCTCGTCCAGCAGCAGCACGCTCGGATTGGGCGCGAGCGCGCGGGCAATGGCAACGCGCTGCTGCTGGCCGCCGGAGAGATGCCGCGGCAGCGCATCCGCGCGATGCGTCAGGCCGACACGCTCGAGCAGCTCGGTGGCACGGCGGTCCGCATCGATGCGGGTCATGCCGTGAACCCAGCGCAGGGGCCCGGCGATGTTTTCCTTGGCTGATAGGTGAGCGAACAGGTTGAACTGCTGGAACACCATGCCGACGCCGACGGTCGCCCGCTCGTTGGCAATCGCCCGCGGCGACAGCAGCTTGCCGTCGTCGTCAAAGCCGAGACGGCGGCCGCCGACGCGTACCGTGCCGGCATCCCAGCTTTCGAGATGGTTGATGCAGCGGAGCAGCGTGCTCTTGCCGGAGCCGCTGGGCCCAAGCAGCGCGACGACCTCGCCGACGCGCACGGTGAGATCGAGGCCGCCGAGCACCTTTTGCGCGCCGTAGCTCTTGGTGAGGTCCTTGGTCTCGACCGCGATGTTGTTGCGCGCGATCGTGGCCGCGCGCCGCGTGCGCTCCTCGCGCGTCAGCGCCAGCGGCGGAGTGTCGGGAGGCTCGGCCTGCACGGGTTCAGGATCGGCGACGGTCGCCTCAGCGAGTTCGAGCTTGGTCGTGAGGTCGACGCGGCGCCACGGCAGGTAATCGGCGAGCTTGCGCTGGCGCCGCTTTGTACGATCCTTGGCACGATCGAGATCGAGCAGCCATTCGACGAACAGCTGAATGACGCTGATGGCGAAGGTCAGCACGAGGTACAGCAAGCCCGAGGCGAAGAAGATCGAGAAGAAATCGAAGGTCGAGGACGCCAACTGGGTCGAGCGCAGCGTCAGCTCCTGGACCGCGACGACGGACGCCAGCGAGGAATTTTTCAGCGCGCTGACGGCCTCGTTGCCAAACGCAGGAATCATGGTGCGGATCGCCTGCGGTGCGATCACCCGCCACATCAGGATCCGGGGCGTCATGCCGAGCGCCTGGCCGGCCGTCACCTGCCCGCGATCGACGCCGAGCACGCCAGCGCGCAGCATCTCGGCGATGAACGGCGCCTCGTTGCAGGCGAGCGCGAGACCGGCGGCCAGCACCGCCGGCAGCTTGATGCCGATATGCGGCAGCGCGTCGTAGGCGAACACCATTTGCAGGATCAGCGGCGTGCCACGGAAGATCACGGTGTAGGCCCTGGCGATCGCCGCCAGCAGCCAGAAGCGCGAGAGCTGCATGCCGGCGAGGATCAATCCGAGGATCAATCCGCCGCCGAGCCCGAGGGCAGTCACCTCGAGGGTGAGCTCGATGCCCCCGAGCAGATACGGCATGCTCAGATAATGGAGGAACAGCGACATCAGTCGGCCGTCAGAATGTCAGGCTCCTTGAAGTTGTTCACGTCGAGCCCATGCTTCTTCAGAAGCTCCATATGCGTGCCGGCCTTCTGCACCTCGATCAGCGCGGCGAGCACGGCGTCGCGGAATTTCGGCTTGTCCTTGGGGACGGCGATGCCGACCGAATACGGGATCGTCACCGCGATCGCCTTCTCCAGCTTGTCCGGATAGGCTTTCACCGCGCTGTCGACGGTGTTGACGTCGTTGACATAGGTGTCGGCGCGGCCGGCAAGGATCGCCTGGATGCAGTTGGCATTGTTGTCGTAGAGCTGGATGGTCGGCTCGGCCTTGCCGGCCTTCTTGCATTCCGGCACCAGCGCCTGGATCAGGGGCACCTCGACATAGCCGGTGTTTTCGGCGGCAGCAGCACCACACATCGACATGTTGATGCCGTTGATGCCTTTCGGGTTGCCCTTGGCGACCAGCACGCCGTCGAACACCTTCGAGTAGGTGATGAAGTCGGCAGCCTTGGCGCGCTCCTTGGTGGCGTAGATGTCGGAGATCACGATGTCGGCCTGACCGGCCGCGAGGGTCGTCAGCAGGGCCGCGAACGTCACCGGCTTGTAGGTCAGCTTGAAGCCGAGGCACTCGCCGATGGCTTCGCCGAGATCGATGTCGAAGCCGATATATTTGCTGGGGTCCTTGGGATCGATGGTCTCATAGCCCGGCGTGTGCGGATTGATGGCGTTGACGAGGGTCTTGCCCTTCCAGTCCGGATATTTGTCCTGGAGCGCGGTACAGGCGGCGGGCGCCGCGGCCTGCGCGCTCAGCGGTGCTGCTGCGACCGCGGCGAGAGCGATAGCGGCGCCGAGCGCGACCTTGCGCCACGGCAATGATGTGCGCGCCGTTCCCCGCCGCGCGTGGTGCGATATTTGGGGCAATACACGTCTCTCCATCTCCAGCTCCTTCGAATTGTCATGGCACTGGCCATGTTCCAGATCTCGGGAGCGAACCTAGGTGGAGTGCGGACAGGAAAGCTTGTCCGCGGGCGTACAAAAAATTGGATGGAGGGGGCCTGCGATTTGGGCAGGCGGCTGCACAAAAACTGTTCGCGGCACGAAGCGCCGCCGGTGCGGGATTCCGAATTCGGGAGAACCAAATAGTCTCGCCTGACGCAGCAATCTGCGCGATCCGAGAATCATCTGATAAGGTTATTTGACGGATATATGACGCTTGTTGACGAAGATACTGCGCGGGGCAGACGCATCTGCGTCCGGTAGCGGCATCACATCCACCACCCCTCCACAGCCTGTCCGCAGCATATCCACAGGGCGACTATGCCGGATTCGCGAGCCCGTACGACCTACTTGCTGCGCACAAATCCACAGGGCGGCTATGTCAGCCGCCGGCCTGGTCGAACACGCTGCGGCAAGCCTCGCTCAAGCTTGACCGGTTACGGCGCAGGCAGGCCGTGATGGCGCGGACATTGGGGATCTCGCCGGCACAGAGCCGGTAGACGTCGGGGGTACAGGCCCGGCGCTGTTCGGGGGTCCCCTGCTGCGCCTGAGCGGCGCTGGCAAACAGCGTCAGGAACAGCCCGACCGTCGAGGCGCGGCGCGCCCGGCTCTTCACACCCGCAAACCGCAAGAACCTCGCCTTCATGACCGTTCTCCCGTTCCGCCTGGCCCGCGTTGGCCGGCGTCGTGGGAAGAGGTAGGAGAAATAAACCACCGAGAATGTGATCTCTTTCACACTGGAGGCCGACCCGGGATGCCTAAATTCCGACGGGGATTTTTCAGGAATCACTAACCAATCGGGACCCGATCGCCGGATCGTTAAAATGCGAACGATCGGCTCAATCGGGTAACAAACCGGCTTTGCGACACTGCGCCATCCGCGTTCTGCGAGGGTGTGATGAGCGAAGCCGAATTCAACTTGATGCTGAATGCCGTTCGGGACGCCATGATCAACGAAGATTTTGCGCCCGTGCCGGAGGAGGAATTCGTGCCCCGCTCGTGGAGCTTCGACGCGACGCCCAAGGCTGCCAATGACAATGAGGGCGCCTGGCCCCTGCTGCCGTTCCCGGACGGCTGGTACGCGGCCTGCTGAGGCCACTTTCACGGTCAACCCAAGCGCCCGCCTCGCGGGCGTTTTGCTATGACGGCCCTGCGCCGAGTGGCGGCGCGGCCGCGATCACGTCTTGACGCGGTCCTCGCCGTCCTGCGGAGCCCTGTCGGACGCGGCCGGCGGAAAGATGCTGTCGTAGATCGCGCGGGCCTCGCGAATGAGGCGGGCCCGCTCCAGCTCGGATTTCGGGACGAATCGGACGATTTCGCTCACGTGCTCTCCAGCTCCAGGGGTTCGTGACGCACCACTTCGCAGATGCGAAGTCTATGCCATCGGGCCTGAATCGCTGGTTTCCGCCAAGCCCCGGGCAAACCCGGTGTGCGTGGCGCGGCAGGCGCTGCTTGCGGGCTCCGTGGAGTCGGCAATCAAATCGGATTTTCGGTGGGATTTCAGAAGCTTGTGATGGAGGCCACGTCGGGACTCGAACCCGAGTAAACGGTTTTGCAGACCGGCGCGTAACCACTCCGCCACGTGGCCCCAACGAGGGCGGAGCAATATAGGGGATCAAGGGTTTAGGCAACCCCGGCCGGGTGGTTACGCCTTCGCACCGCCGAGATATCGGCCGAGAATCTCGTCGGTCGTGCCGGCCGCCGCGATCCGCCCCTCCTCAAGCAGGATCGCGCGGTTACAGGTGCTCTGGATCAGGCCGATGTCGTGCGAGGCCAGCACCAGGATGCCGGCGCGGGCCACGATCTCATCTAACCGCTGCCGCGCCTTCTTGCGGAATTGCTGGTCGCCGACGCCGATCCATTCGTCGAGCAGCACGATCTCGCCCTCGATCGCGGTTGCGACCGCGAAGATCAGGCGCAGCATCATGCCGCTGGAATAGGTCCGCAGCGGCAGGTCGAGCCGGTCGCCGAGCTCGGAGAATTCGGCGATCTCCGCGCGCCGCGCGTCGATGTCGGCGCGCCGCGCCCCGATCACGAGCCCGCGCCGCATGATGTTCTCGTAGCCGGTGGCCTCCTCGTCGAATCCTGCCGAGAGATCGAACAGCGACAGGCAGCGGCCGTTGACGTCGACGCTGCCTGCGGTCGGATGGTAGATGCCGGCGAGAACCCGCAGCAGCGTGGTCTTGCCGGCGCCGTTGGCGCCGATGATCGCGACGCGGTCGCCGGCGCGGATGTCGAGGCTGACGTCGTTGAGCGCCGAGACGATATGCGGGCGCGGTGCTTCCCGGCGCAACGTCACGGCGTTGACGAAGCGGCTGCGCAGCGAGCGGTCGCGGAACGACAGCACCGGAAACCTCACCGAGACGTTGCGCAGGACGATGTTGGCAGCTGGGCTCATCCGCGTCTCACAGCCAATACGCCACGCGATGGCGGTACCGCGCGTAGCAGCCGAGGCCGATCCCGGCGACGATGGTCGCATAGATGATTCCGAGCAGCCATTGCTCCGGATCGGTCGGCTGTGACAGCAGCGGCCGGCGCACGAGATCGAGCAGCGTCGCGAACGGATTGACGCGAACCAGCCAATGGAACGCGGTGCCGCGCACGGTGTCCTCGGTCCAGATGATCGGCGTCAGGAAGAAGATGAATTGCAGGCCGCTGACGATCGCAGACCCAATGTCGCGAAACCGCGCGCAGAGCATGCCGAGTGCGACCGAACCGCCGAGGAGCGCTACGAGCAGGATCGCAAAGCCGGGCAACGCGAGCAGCATGCTCCAGTGCAGCGGCCACGGCATCACGATGTAGAGCAGGACAACGATCACCACATGATGCGCGAAGATGAGGACGTTGCGCGCGATCATCTGCAGCACATGCACGATCAGCGGCGCCGGCACCGCCTTGATCAGGTGGCCGGAGGCCACGAAGATGTTGGAGCCCTCCTGGAGCGTGGTGGCGATCAGGGTCCAGACGATCAGGCCGACGGCGAAGGGCGGCAGGAAGGCGGCGATGTCCTGCTTGAACAGCGCCGCGTAGACCGTGCCGACACTGGCAATCGTTGCAGCTAACGTCAGCGTGATCCAGAGCGGGCCTATCACGGTGCGCCGGTAGCGCAGCGAAATGTCCATCAGCGCGAGCGTGCCCCACCGATCGGGCCGCGCCGCCTGTGCCAGGATCTCCTTCGTGGCGAGCTGAATTCGACTGCCCCTTCCGCTTCCGGTATTCCGATGCCGCGACAGGATAGCAGGCTTATCGGCGGACCGTCTCTATCCGCACGCCTGCGTTCGGGCAATCGACCGTATGGATGAGGTAGGCCGGGGGGTCAGGCGCGTTTGACGCGCCGCACACCGCGCCGACGGTCCTTGACCACCGGTTTCGGCGCCAATTCCGGCATCTCCGCCTGCACCTCGCGATAACGCGCCAGCATCCGCTCGAAGCTCGCATGCAGCGCCTCGGCGATGTCGGGGCGCCGTTCGAGGCCGGCCAGGATCGTCGCGGCCGCCTCGATGGTGGAGAGCCCGTCTTTCCGGGGCTCCTTGCGCAGGCGCCCGTAGCGCGATGGGGCGGCCGGGTTGAGGATGACGCGCTGGCATTTCAGCATCCAGGGATTGCGCCACCACAGCGCCTTGGCCTGGCTCCAGGTGCCGTCGAGCAGCACCACGCCTTCGAGCTTGCCGAGGAGCGCGCGCTGGTTGTCCGCGACCTCGCCCTTGCGATTGAGCGCGAGGATCTCGCCCTCGGCTTCGAGGTCGGCCGCGCGAGCCGAACCGAGATAGAGCACGGCCCAGTGCGAGGCATTCTCGACGTGCCGGCCCAGCGCCTTGGACAGGCTCGGCCAGGACAGGCCGACCCGCACTGTCGCATTGGCGAAGTGCTTCGCAAGCAGCCGTGCGGTGCCGAGTGCCCTGTCCTGCTCCTGCGGATGCTGGAGGATCAGAAGTCCCAGCCGGTTCTTGATCGGCGTGACACTGTCGCAGATGCAGAGCGGCGTCGGCTTCTGGCAGTGCGGGCATTCGGGGATCGGCTCGGGCGCGGCGGCCGTGGTCTCGGGCGGGTTTGACATGGTCGCCGCTATACGCCCCGCGCGGCGCTTCAACAACCTATTCCGCCGGCGCGGGCAGCGGGCGCGGCTCGGACCGCCGCCGCAGACGGTCGATCAGGAGGTAGATCACCGGCGTGGTGTAGAGCGTCAGGATCTGCGAGACGAACAGGCCGCCGATGATGGTGATGCCGAGCGGACGCCGCAGCTCCGTACCCGGCCCGGTCGCAACGACCAGCGGAATGCCCGCGAACAAAGCCGCCATCGTCGTCATCAGGATGGGTCGGAACCGCGCCTGGCACGCTTCGAAGATCGCCTCCGCCGAGGACAGGCCGCGCTGGCGTTCGGCATCGAGCGCGAAGTCCACCATCATGATGCCGTTCTTCTTGACGATGCCGATCAGCAGGATGATGCCGACGAAGGCGATCACCGTCAGCGGCGTGTTGGTGATCTGCAAAGCCAGCAGCGCACCGAGGCCGGCCGAGGGCAGCGTCGAAATGATCGTGAGCGGATGGGCCAGGCTCTCATAGAGCACGCCGAGCACGATATACATCGCCACCAGCGCGCCGAGGATCAGCAGCGGCTGGCGGCCGCTGGTCTTGGCGAAATCACCGGCGTTGCCGTCAAAGCTGCCGCGGATGCCCTCGGGCATGTGCAGCTCCTCGACCGCGCGCTGGACGTTCTGCGTGGCGGTCTGGAGCGGCACGTCGGGCAACAGGTTGAACGACACCGTGGTCGAGGGGAACGACTGCGAGTGATAGACCGCCAGCGCGGCGAGCCCGCGTGTTGCGTGCACCACGGCCGACAGCGGCACCTGCGCGTCGTTCGCGCCGGCGACATAGATGCGCTCGAGGTTGGACGGGTCGACCTGGAATTTCGGGTCGATCTCCAGCACGGTCATGTACTGGTTGCGCTGGGTGTAGATGATCGCGATCTGCCGCTGCGAAAACGCGTTGTTCAGCGCATTGTCGATGTCCTGGACGCGGACGCCGAGCGCCGAGGCCTTCTGGCGGTCGATATTCAACGTCAACTGGAGTCCGCCGGGATCGCGATCGCTGGAGATGTCGGTGATGCCCTCGACGCTCTCCATGCGCTTGGCCACGATCGGGGCCCACTTCTGGAGCAGGCCGAGATCCGTACTCGTCAGCGTGTACTGGTAGTCGGAATCGCTCTGCCGTCCGCCCGCGCGCACGTCCTGGGCGGCAAACATGAAAAGGCGGATGCCGGGCACGGGAAACAGCGCGCGCCGCAGGCGATCGATCACGACCTGCGTCGAGACGTGGTCGCGCTCCTCGGGTGGCTTGAGGCTGATGAACATGGTGCCGCGGTTCGAGGTCGCAGCCCCCGGCCCGCCGCCTCCGCTGCCGACGGTCGAGCCGATGCCGGCGACGGCCGGATCCTGCATCACGATGTCGGCGAGCCGCTGCTGGAGGCTCAGCATGGACTGGAACGAGATGTCGGCCGAGGCGCGCGTCGCGCCGATGACGAAGCCGGAATCGTCGGTCGGGAAATAGCCTTTGGGGACCTTGATGTAGAGCGTCACCGTCAGCGCAATGGTGGCGAAGAACACCAGCAGCGTCAGCAGCGGGAATTCCAGCACCGTGCGCAGGGTGCGGGCGTAGAAAGCGACGATGCGCGACAGCGAGCCTTCGATGACGCGGTCGAACAGCGTCGCGGTCCCGGACGTGGTCTGCC
>Ga0307510_10004026_pt1 | contig 17231 bp, 17 predicted proteins | sample 12_EM_MG_FD_207224 | JGI IMG/M metagenome (GOLD analysis project Ga0307510, IMG submission 207224) | Populus trichocarpa ectomycorrhiza microbial communities from riparian zone in the Pacific Northwest, United States - 12_EM | ecosystem: Host-associated > Plants > Roots > Unclassified | place...
TGCAACCATAATATTATGTGTTTATGTAAGATTCACTTTTAAATGAAATGTTGATTGTATGGATTGTATTTTGATGATGTGAGGGATCAGGTTCGCTGATTACAGGCACCATGTGTGTCAGGTATATATATAAAAAAATCATTGTTGTTTTGGGCTTGAAAAGCCGGGTTGTTACAAATACCAACGGAAAAAATTCGTCAGTGATTCCTTTTGTATTTGTAGATTTTTTGGTAGTGACCGTCATTTTTCTTCGTCTTGGATTACAAAATAAATTTCCTATCTAAATTCCTACCTTTCTAAATTACATAACATTTACATAATTAATTAAGAAAATTCGAGTTACATTCGAGGAAAATTAAATGAGAAAAGAATTTTACAACTTATAAGAAAAATAGAGAAAAGACAAGACATGCAAGCCCTATTTAATATTACCACCATTCAATCATAAAAACACAATCACATTGATCTTTAATGTCCATAATCATCCATCATGCATAAGAACATATTAATATGCATAATAAAATTATTATACAAAGACTAAGGAAATGATGTTTCACTATAGTAAATGCAACATTATTTCATTCTTCTGCTACGTCCAAAATTAGCTTGAGATATTACATGTTTTTATTAACATATATGATCTTTACTATATTTTATTATATATAAGCATCGATTTTTTTATTCACAGTTATATTTGTTACTCAATGTCAAAAAACATGCTAATAACACCTACACATTAGTTCTTTTGAGTAAAAAAAATTATTTGACCTTTGTTTTTTTTAAAAAAAAATTATTCGACCCGCGGCGAAGCGCAGTTAAAATAATTAGTAGAATTTAAATACAAACAAATATCATCGAAATATTATTATATTATAAAAAAATAATGTGTGGCAATTTTGCATAATTGATTAGAAGAAGAATAAGTTGTATGTAGACTTGCATTTACATATTATTAAAATTAAAGAATGAAAATTCAGCAAATACATAACAAGGAATTAATATAATAATAATAATACTATATACTTGACCTCCAAATTCAACTCCAATGGTATGAGCTCTTTGAAAAAGAATGCATCATGACATGGTAATTTGGCAAGTTTTGCCAACTCTTTTTGAATAGTAAGCTCCACTAACATCATCATCATCATCCACAAATCTTCAATATAATAATATTATATACGTATTATTTGTGGTACCAAACCACTTAATATGGGGTGGGTTAACAATTAATCAAGAAAGACTAAAAAAAGAGAGGCAAATTGTACTTGCCCACAAATCCAAATTTAACCAAGAAACAGAGTTTTGTGTGTGTGTGTGTGTAAGCTAAATAGTGAAGAGATAAACCTTGCAAAACATAACAACTTTAATAACCCATTTTCCAGAGAGAGAGAGAGAGAGAGAGGAACGACATTAGAGGATAGAGTTAGTTTAGCTCAAAGTTTTGTTGTTCACTTCAATCGATACATGGGCAATTTAGTCATTTAGATTGGAACTGTGTATTTGATTCACTTCCCTGTGATAGTAAGTGACGCTACCGCCAATGCATTGTACTTATTCGGAGGTGTTTGAAAATGTATTGGGGCTATATTTTACAGTATTTATTATTTAAAATAATTTTTTTTAAAAAAAAATTTATTTTTTATAACAACACATCAAAACAATCGAAAACTATTAAAAAAATTAATTTAAAACAAAAAAAATCAAAAATTTTCAAATGCATTTTTTTAACGCAAAAACAAATATTTTTTTAGTAAGTTAAGATGTATATAAGAAAAAATATTAATAGGGATACGAGGGGCATACCTTAAGAAATACAATGAATTTGTTATTCGGATTCAAAAGTCATAAAGTCTATAAGATTAGGGGAAATAGACTACAAGAAAGCTCAAAAAGCTAAACAACATCAAACCAAAATGAAACAATATAAATAAATACAGAAATCAAAGCTACCAAGTAGATATGATCTCTGCAGATATCTGGTACTGGGCTTTTATGTCTAGAAGTCGTAATCTTAACAAGCTAAAGATCTTTTCCACCATATCATGCTGTGATCAGTAGCGTTGGTTAAAGACACAAGTATTCTTTTCATACCACATGAGGTAAACTATGGTAGAGAGTGACAATTATGCTAGAATATGTGTGAAGTCCTTTCTCTCCCAAAATCGAAGGGAAGCCCACTAAAGAAAAAGGTGTTATGACATAGAAGACCAAGGAAATAAAGTCATGTCTAAGATCTCTCTCTATATTGAAGCTGAGATAAAGCACTAAAAAAATAGATGAGCATGGGTCTCCAAATGTGAACCACATAAGATACATATTGCAGAGGTGATGATCTGAAAAATATGTAGTTTGTCCATAGTGTGTAGACGACCCAAAAAGGGCAAGCTACAAGATGAAAGAGTGTCGTGGGACATGTCCTGAAAACTAGAGAAGATGGTGCATAGTATTTTTGGGTCGGTATCCCGAAGTGCCTTCCAAGTTAAATCAATAGTTAACCTCCCCGTAGGATGACCTGTCTAGACATAGTGATCCGAAAACTAACTCGGGGTGGGATTTAATGCAGTCCCAGATCTGCTGGAGGTCCTTATTACCTGAAGGAAAGTCCCAGCCACCATCCTCAATAATGTCTACAACCTTTGCATCCCAAGACAATCCAGTAGATGATAGAGTCTTGAAAGGAAAAAGGTCACAAAAACACTATCCATCTGGCAACCAATAATCTAACCATAAAGAAGTTAGAGAGCCATCACCAATGCAAGAGACAAACATACTCTTACATCAATCTCAACTCTGAAGAATCTTCCACCATGACCGAGAAGATATCTAAGGTAGATTGACATGACAAAATGATCAACCTCTAAGCAGTACAAAATGCACCCAAGCTGGCCAAACTAAGGATCTATCTGAAAGTAGCCTCTAAACATACTTGAGGATAGTTATTCTATTCCAAGTCTTCACCCTTTTAATCCTAAGCCCACCCACCTATAAAGGATAATAAACTGAAGCTCAAGCCACCTTTGCCCCTAAAGGGGAAATAGATGAACCTTTCCAGAGGAAGGCAGCTAACAAGCCCTCAATTTTCTTGATAATAGATTAAAGAAGGATAAACATAGTAGACTAATATATCTGGATGGAAAAGAGAACGAATTTGATTAGTTGCAAATGGCCAGCATATGTAAGAGATGTTGAGTTCCACAACCTGATCATAAAGAGAATCCATTCAACTAAAGCCATGTAGTCACTATGTTTCAGCCGGGAAGCAATCAAATGGACCCCCAAGAATCTGACTGGAAGGGAGCCCAATCTAAAACCCAAGAGATCCAAGAGAGATGCTTTCAAATCATCATCCATACTTGATAAGAAAACATGACTCTTTTTTGGGTTGATTACCAATTATGATAACATAACAAAGTCATCCAGAGCCCTCCTCGCAACTCTCATTGAATCCATGTCTACCTGACAGAATATCATAAGGTCATCAGGAAAGCATAAATGAGTAATACTTTCCTACTGACACCTTTAGTGATAATGATATCTTTGTTCCTAAGTAGCCTATCTAAGAATACCCTTCAAGCCCTCCACAACCATCACAAATAAATAAGGGAACAAAGGATCACCCTGTCGAATATCCCTAGCTGACTAAAAAAAACCATGCAGCTCTTGCTCCCCATTCATAGCCATTGAGAAATGTACAGTGGACATGCCGACCTTAATCCATCTAATCATGGAGTTAGGGACTCCAATTATTTTTAAACCTAAGAGGATGAATTCCCAATTGACTGTATCAAAAGCTTTCTTGATGTCTATTTGCAAAGCACATCTAAACATAATATCGGGTAAATAATAGTTATGCATGAGCTCATGTGTCAATAAAATGACATCTGATATCTGTCTCTCAAACACAAAAGCAGTATGAGAAAGCCCTATAACATCAAGCAGTATCAACTGCAACATGCTCACAATGACTTTAGATATGCACTTATACATCACATTACAACAAAATACAGGCCTAAAGTCATTCATAGTAAGAGGATTCTCTATTTTTGGTACCAAAGCTATCCTAGTAGCATTAACATATCTAGGTAGAGTAGAGAATTCAAAGAAATACTTCACTGCAGCAAAAAAATCACTACAAAAAATCCCTCAACTCCTTTTGAAAAACAATGAAATCACTACCAAGAATTCCCCAACTCCTTTTGAAAAATAGTGAAGTATATTCATCCGGGCTTGGTGTATTATCATCTGGTATGGAGAACAAAGCCTCCTTAATCTCATCATTTATAATAATAGTCTCTAGAGACGGTAGCATATCAGGTGAAATATAACAAAAAAAGTACCTAAAGACATCAGTTAAGGGGGTGGTCGAATGGGTAGATAGCAAGCCCTGAAAATATCTAACTACCATCTGATCTAAATCTTATTGATCTGTCACTTGAGATCATGTCTCATCAGTCAAACCATGAATCATATTCCTAACCTATCTATAAAGCAATGATCTGTGGAAGAATTTGGTATTTCTATCACCCATGTTTAGCCATTAAACCCGAGACCTCTACTTATAAAAAGCCTCTTCATCCTTACATAAATGAGCATACTATTTAGCAAGGCCCCTCTTAGCATCCATATACTCTTCATAATAAAGAGACCCATCAAGTAGAACCCGTGTTGCATCCCACTAAGCCTTCATCTCTATCACACTGCTATATACGTGGCTTGTGTGATAATGATGTAGAGACTCCAGTTTAGGCTTCAACAAATTTAATCTTCTGGTGAGCCTATACATAGGGGTACCCTCTACAGGAGTACGCCACACATCCTCAATAATTCCCAAGAAATCAACCTTGTCAGCCCAAACATTTAAGAACTTAAGGAATTTCTTCCCTTAGGAATTGATGTACCAAACTACACCACCACAACACTATGATCTGAATGCTCTTTAAGCAAGAATTCTGAATAAGTAGTAGGCCATATAGTGAACTAGGTAGAGTTGCCAAAAACCTAATCTAACTTCTCTAAAATAGTCTTTGTATCCTGCTGATTATTATGCCATGCGAATTTCAAACCTGTATAAGGAACTTTAACCAGTTCTGCATCTTGTATACATGCACCAAAATCATCCATATATCCATGCCAAACAGGATCACCCTCACACTTATTTGAAGAGCTAAAAATACATTAAAGTCACCTAATATCAACCAAGACCTATTGTGATAACCTACTGCATGCAATCTTAAATACTCTCATAGATCTTTTTAGCCAATAAGTGTATTCAAACCATAAACATAAGTCATAATGAAAACACATCCATCATGCAAATTATAAACCTCATAAGTAACTCACTGATAGGATAAGTCCAAACATGCAATATTATAAACTAAAGGATCCCAACCAACAAGAATATGACAATTAATATCAAGAGTGACATTAGATAAATAACATCATGATGTAGGATTAAATGTGGTCTTAAATATCCCTATCTTATTAGAAACAACTTTTGTTTCCAACAATCTAATTAAATGAATATTAAATTTATTTATCCAAGCCTTAATATCCCTTTGTTTTTTTAAACCATTAAGGCCTCATATATTCCAGCTTCCTAGCATAAATATAATAAAATGGAAAAGATAGATAAATAAATAAATCACTAACCTCTAGAGCCCTTTCCTCTCTTCTCTTTACTCTTTGCTCTAGTACTTGAAGGGGAGAACTTAGTACCTAGAGACATAGCTTGGATGAGGGCTACTGAAACCAAATCATCAAATGAGGTTAGAACATCCCTTGTCGATGAGGATGTGTTAGCCTCACTAGTGCTCAATGTTGGTGCTAGCATGCTAACGATGCATCTTGGTATCTCCATCAAAGCTTGTTGGTCTTTCTCAACATGGGTAATATCATTATTAGGGTTATATGCTGATTCTAAACCATAATCTGCCATATCACCCCAGGGGCAGCCAATTGCCTCATTTCCTATCAAAACACTTTGATCCACCTCAATTTTGACCTTAAGCATCCCAGCCCCTTTACCCATTAAGGTTTTCATAACACTGTTATCTGTTAAAAGCATGGCATTAGGAGCTTTATAAACCAAAGACTTAACCAACCCTTATTAGTTGAATTTTGACCATCCACTATCACAACCTCATCCAATATTTGTCCTGCTATCTCACTAGGTCCATCAAGACCCACACTATACTCCTTGGTCGAATAGGTTACAATCCTATTCGTGCTCAAGTTCTCAACAGGAATTGTACTAGTTGTCAAAGCATCACCTTCATTGTTAAACTTAGACAAGTCAATCTTATTCAAATCATGCTTATTAATCTCACATGAATGTCCAAAGACTTGGCAAGTACTGTATATTTTTTGTTACCATTCATATTCAATATGAACTGAGATAGGCTTAGTTGATAAGCTGCAAGTAAACAAAAAAATCATCAATATCAACACATACCCTTGCGAAGTCAAGTCTAGTGCACCCTAAAGTCTACTCATCACATGAAAGAGGCCTCCTAACCATGGTTGACACCTTGCTCAAACCCTTTATTGTCCATAAAGGGAATGGTAAGCCATGTAGTCTCACTCATACTGATAACCTCTTGATTTTGTTCTTATCAAATACAATGTAAGGATTCCATTATTGTAGCACAATCGCCTTCCCTCCAAATATCCATTGCTCTTTTTTAAGAACCAAATAGACATCATCCTCAATTTTAAAATGAAATATCATGAAACCATTTTTCATCATCATGACATCCTCCAAACCTAAGATCTTTCATACTTAAAAAGCTAAAATTTTCATGGCATGATAAGGCATCTTGTAACCAAGGAAAAATCCAACAACACTTCTCTGCCATAACAAATTGCTCTCATTAACAACATCATCCAAGACATCCATAGTTTTCCCTATTTCATGTTTAGGTAATGGTTCCAAGGTACACCTTTGATGGGTACCGATGATTCAAATCTTTCCAGCCTATAAGGACAGGGCTTGTGAGGTGGCAGGGGGCTATTTAGTATTTAGTTTTGTGGTGTTTAAGGGTTGTTTTGTGGTGGTGGTGGTTTTGGGATGCTTGGTCGTGAGGTGGGCTACCTTGGCTGGGGGGTTGAAGTGATGGGTTGGGCGAGTTTTGTGAAGGGTGAAAGAGGTTGAGGGTGGTGGCAAGGAGGAGTTTTGGTCGGCAATGGTGGTGTTTGTAGTGTTTATGTTATAGTTTAGGGGTTGCGGGTTGTTATGGTTTTTTTGGCTAGAGAATGGGGATGGGATATGGGTGATGGGTTGGGGTGGTTGTCTAGAGGCTGGGGCGGGGTTCTGTAGTAGTGGATGAGTTTTGCATAGTGGTGGTGGGGTTTGCAGTGATGGTGAAGGAGGTGAAGGCAGGCTATTTTGGGGAGATAAGGCTTTTTGAAGAATATAAAATTTCAAATATGGCTCCCAAAAGGAATCAAATAATATAATCTCCACCAACCAGAATGAAGGGTATATAGAGATGAATCTTCGCTCAAATTTTGAGGCTGATCAGATGGTGGAGGGTAGTGGAACAGGGCGATGAAGGCAAAAAACCTTGATTTGTCTCCTTTTTTTTCATCAGGTTGCGTAGCTTGTGGTGGCTAGATGGGATCTGGGATTCAGATCTCCACCATTCAAATGGTAAAGGGCTTGATGTTGAACAAAATATCCAACATTGAGATAGATCCAACGATGGTCAGAGTCGGATTAGGGCGGCGAAGATGGTTGTTTAACCACCTATCTTGTTTTTCACTCTTCGCAAAAACAAACACTCTTAGTCATTATACTACTACCAATCCAGACAACAAGTCATTCAAATAGCAAATATACTAAAAGGAAAGGGGGGGCTTTAAACAATAGCTTTATTATAGCATTAGAGACATTTTACTATCGATTACAACAATAAAATAATTATTTTGACCCTTAATTATGTAACATTTATCTTGAATGATAGGGGTAATTGGGTAATTGGGTCTTTTTTTAAAAATGAATAGTAAAAATGCTAAAATACATTTAGAGACAAAAAAAATATATTCCTTGCATGTAGGGGTAGTTTTGGTTTTTTAATTTTGGATGAATAGTGAGATTACTTAAGTGCCTTTAAAGTCAAAAATGAAAATTTAGGTTATTTTTGGCTTTTCAAGATAGTTTTTTTGTTGTTTGTTGTATGATTGAGGGTATTATGGTATTTTCATACAAATTGATTAATGTTTAATTTCAAAAATCTATGTGGGCAGCGCCCGCACACTTTGATCACGTGTGTGGCATTGTCCGGTGGTGTAACTTACCCTTCCATCATCTCTTTGGATACCCTGCTGCGTCTTTAAAGAATTATACAAAGTTAAAGAAGATCATATCTTCAGGTAATAAATTTGGGATCGTAGGTATTTCTAAATAATTTTGTTTTATTATTTTTGTTGTGTGTATGATATTTGTGAACCCAATACAGACAGTACAAACGACAACCAACCAACTGACTAGCCTATCTGTTCATTTATCTCATTTCATCTTGAAAATCAGCCTGAGAGAGGAATGAAATCTCCCCGCGGCCTGGTCTGCTGCATGATAATTTTATTAGCATAGCTAGCACCTCCTTCATGTTGGGTCTAGACTGTGGTGCCTCTGCAGTACATCTTATCCCAATCTTTAGTAGCTCAAACATCTCCTCTGCTTCCTCGACTAACCCAGAGCCCAGAAGCACTACTGGTATCATAGCTCTACTGAATCCATATCTCCAGCTTCCCATCACTCTTCTAGCCCATTCCAATAGACATTCTTCCCCTCCATCCACAGCTCGCCTCCCTGTTGCCAGTTCCATTGCCAATACCCCAAAACTGTACACATCACCTTTGGTGGTCGCATGCAAACTTTGACCATATTCCGGCGCAACATACCCAATAGTGCCAGCCACCGTTGTACTAACATGGCTATCCCCAACATCAACAAATCTAGCGAGGCCAAAATCTGTGACTCGTGCTCTGCCATCTTTATCTAGGAGGACATTGCTAGCCTTGACATCACGGTGCACAATAGCAAGGGAGCACTCGTGGTGAAGATATACTAATGCTTGTCCAACATCGATTGCTATGTCAATACGCCTCCTCCATGGCAGCCTCATCCTATCTGATATAACATCCTCCAAGCTTCCACCCTCCATGTACTCGTACACCAATATTTTCTCTGCACCATAAAGACACCACCCATAAAGTGCCACAAGGTTTGGGTGAGGCCAGCCGAAGCCATTTCCGGTTAGAACTTCCATTTCAGCTCTAAACTCCTTTTCACCTTCAATTCCTTCTCTTTGTAGCTTCTTAATTGCTACCTCTCTTCCATCAGGCAATACTCCCCTGTAAACTGTTCCAAATCCTCCCTTTCCGATGATTCTACTTTCTGAAAAACTGTCTGTTGCCTTCAAAATGTCAGCATGAGTGAATGCTGTTCTGTCCAAACGTATGACCTTAACTGTATCTGAAAAACATGGAGATGAACTCCCTGAACTTGATTCAAAGTCATGCTGGCGGTATTTGGTATCCTCAAAGAGGTATCTTGGTGATTCTGGTGGGCTTTTCACCAGCATGCAAACAAAAAGTGAAACCAGTCCGCAGATTAAGAAAGCCATAGTCATTGTTAACAGCACCAAAACTGCAACCCACTTTTTATTCTCCTTCTTCTTGATTTTGGGATATTCATTGGGCGGAGGATCCATCGAGTTGATGATAAAATTGGGAAGTTTCAGGAGTGGATCACCAAGGTAGGATTCTTTCTCAAATGTTGCCATCTGCCCAGTTGTTGGGACTGTACCAGAAATTAAAGGATTGTATGAGATGTTGAACTTGCTCACCTCACTCAAGTTGTTTAAGCTAACAGGAAACGTGCCTGAGAAGTTGTTGTAAGATAAATCCAGATTCTGTAAGCATTTGGTGTTCCCAATTTCATTTGGAATTTCACCTGAGAACTTGTTTTTGGTGAGGTTTAGGACTACAAGTGGCAATTTTCCAATCTGGGGAGGGAGCCTACCATTGAGCTCATTGAAACCCAAATGCAACATACTGAAACTCTGCATCTTACCAATATCTCCTGGGACCTCTCCAGAAAGCTGGTTGCCGCTCAATTGAAGATAACCTGAGATTTGAAACGTACGGACAGTAGATCCTGCAGCGCATACAGGGAAAAGGCCAACCCCTTTAAGCAACCTATCCCATATGCTCCTGCATGTCTTCCGATTTAGGATTGTGTATACAAAACTGAATGGGGGATAATCTGCAGGAATCCACCTCTTCATTGTCAAACACTCACCAGAGCCAGCAATGATGCCTTCATCCTGCTTGTTTGATTCAAATGTTGGTGTGGGGTCCCTTCCAACATTCATCAATTCATGTGGAATACTGCCAGAGAGCTGGTTGTTGGCAAGGTTCAACCACAACAAACTACTGCAGTTTCCCAATTCAGGTGGAATTTCACCTGTCAACTTATTGTTTGCAAGCATTAACCACAAGAGCGACCTCAACTTTCCAAGAGAAGATGGTATTTGACCAGTTAGGTTGTTGAAGGAGAGATCGAGAGCTTGCAAGTTTTGAAAATTTCCGTACTCTTGTGGAATAGTGATGTTAAATCGATTATACGCTAGGATCAAGAACTTCAAGCTGTGCATTTCAGAGATTTCAACAGGCAATGGACCCGTGAAGTTGTTGTTGCTCAGGTCTAATCGAACAAGATTAGCTAGTTTGAGGATGCCTGAAGAATATAAGCCACCGGTATATGAATTCCCATGTAACACTAGAAACTTCAGCTGTGTGAATCTCCCCATTATCTTTTGTATGTCACCCCCAAAATTGTTTCTGCTCAAATCCAAAAAGACCAAGTTACGCAAGTTCAAAAGAGACTCTGGTATGGTGGGAGAAAATGTGTTGTTCCCCAGGAACAAACCTTTAAGACTTGAAATCAAGCCTATCTCTGATGGAATTTGTCCATTGAAATTGTTTCCCCACAGATTCAAAATATCCAAATTTCTGCAATTTGATACGTTGCTTGGTACCTTACCGGTGAAATTGTTTCCTGACAAGTCCAATACTTGCAGGCTACAATTATTCTTAGAAAAGAATGACTCTGAAACTTCTCCGCTGAGATAATTCTCAGATACAGAGAACTCCTTGAGCCTCGAAAAACCTTTCCATATTTCCCCACTGAAAAAGTTCGTGCTTAAATCAAGGAACTGCAATTTCAAACAGCCATCAAAGACGTTGTCAATCCTACCACTGAATTTATTCGCTGAAACATTTGCCACAACTAAGTTACTACAAATTTCTGGAAAGCTGAACTGAATTCCCCCAAAAATCCTATTCATAGACAAGTCAAGGGTCTCCAATTTAGACAAGCCAGTCAAGTTGAGTTCACCCTCAAGGATGTTATGTGAGAGGTTGAGATAAACAAGATTCTGACAGTTGCTCAAATCACTAGGAACAGCACCAGTAAAAGTGTTTCGAGAAAGATCAAGGTAAGTGAGTGCCGTCAGAGACGAGAAGTTGTTATAAAGATCTCCAGAGATGTTACTGGCAGTGAAGTTAATGGCACTAACTCTTGAACCATCATGTGTGCATAGGATTCCAGACCAGTTGCAGGGATTTGAGCTCTGCCGGTTCCACTGAGAGTACTGTCCTCTGTTTACTTGGTTACGTTCTTCGAGGAATGATTTCAGGTCTAGAAGGACTTGTCTATCCGTCTCAAGAGAATCTCCAGCCACAACCACTGAACCTGCAATTAATTTGCAGGACAAGAACATTCTAGTCAAGTCAACACCATCTTAATTCCTTGAATATGAATCATTCTTGGGGGTTGCAAATACTCACAACGTTAAAATCCTGAAGAAATCCTATGCATATGCACGTGTACAGTGCATGTAAAACTCTTAGGAAAGCTTTTTGAACACCATGAAAGAATATTAAACACCAACAAATTAATTATTAATAATTAATGATGTTAGAGAAATGTGATGGACTCATGTCTGAACACTCGTACTATCAATCAAAGAAATGATACAGGCATAAAGGAATACTATCATCATCTAATCCTAGAAATTAGAATAAACCAAGAAAGGAATCTGAGCAAATTTTTTAATTAGAACGTACCTGTAATCAAGATTAAGAGCACGAATACTACAACCTGCCAAAAATTATCAGTTTTTTCTTCTTCTTTCATGATTAGTCCTGCTAACTTTTTCTTTTTTATACCTTCAGCTTCATAAAAGATGGAGTTTTGATAACTTCCTTACAGCCCCATTTAGAAAAAAATACAGCCTATTTGAAAATGGTTGAAGTTATCCAAACTATATTAGTCTTGGTTGAAGCAGAGGACCTGCAAGCTGCAGTTAGACCAAACCCAACATGGAAGAAATGATTGCCATACTTTTATGTATATTCTATTTGTTTGTATTTTTTTTCTTAAATAACAACTATTATACTATACCATAGCAAGAGGGATTGATTATATCAAGAGAGTAATTAATAATCAATTTTAAGTAATGATATTCTCTCCTACTTTTTGTATGTGCTCTGGATGGGAGAACGAAAAGGCATAGAAGCAACTATGGGCAGGTAAGCCGCCCCTGTTGACCTGAAAATGTATATTGGCCGCCGTTTGACGACTCGCTCAAAGAAAATTAAGGGGAAACACACAGATTAGATTATGCTTGTCAATGATTCTTCGATTTGTTTCTAGAAATCAAAGTTTTCGCCCTTTTGGTAAAAGTTTGAACGAGGAAAACTTGATATTGAATATGATTAATGAGTGCATGAAGACAATGGTACACAAACAAATATATGATGATGTAGCTTTAGAATTTAGCATATAATAATACTAGACGGTACCGCCTGGGTTCGTAAACAATCATGTTCAGGTGTACAAGCATGTCTTATAAAATGAAGAAAAATTTGCAACGCCGGTTATAGATATAATATAACTACATCAGACAAATTAATTTTATTTTAATTAGATAATAACAAAAATAGACATTAATAATTTTTCATTTCTTTTTATTTTTTATTTTATATATATGGTTAAAAAAATTGCACCGCCAGTTATAAATATAATATAACTAGATAAAATAAATTAATTTTATTTTAATTAGATAATAACAAAAATAAATAACAATAAATTTTCATTTCCTTTGATTTTTTTTATTTTATATATATGGTTTTTTGATGTACCACCTAGTTCGCGGTTGGTGGTTCCTAGCAACTTGAAATTAAAACCTTCCTATAGATAAATTAGAGTGCTAAACATAATTGAAAAATGAATGATAACAGTATTTATTATAAGTCAAGTTCTTCAAAGATTAACTCCTAGTGTACCCTACCTAAGGTGAGTTGCATTGTTGATTGATTGCTAATCTAAGTTATGTTTTTATCTGTTAGTCTCATATAAGACTCAAGGCAAATCTTCCTCTATGATGAAATCTTTATTTTATCAGGTTAAATCATAATTGTTTCAAGGCTTAAATTTTAGTATCGCATTTATTTTCTAGATACAATTGATTCCTAACAAATTAATTGTTATGGGATTTTTAGTATTTTAGTCAAATCCTAATGGATAATCATAAACTAGTTATAATATTCATTTTATATTTTTTTCAAAACATGCTGAAAATACAATTTTGTTTTTTAAAAAAATATGTATGAAAAAACTTTTAAAATTTGGCCGTATGTAATAAAAATATTTGGTTAATTAATTTTTTTAATCTTTTTATTTATTTTTTTTCGTTTTTTAACCATCTATTTAACACATGATAAAAAAAATAAAAAGAAAATGCAGCACACACACTCTTTTTTACTATATGTTTTTTACTCACACACCCCACAATTACATATTTATAAAAAATCAAAAATCAAAATTTAAAAATAAATAAAACACACATCAAACTTCTAGAATTTGCAAAATAAACCTCCTAAAATTCAGAAAATGATCTAAAGAAGTTGTTGGAACATGGGAACCACACTGAAAGCTTCTAGCACTGCAGGAAAAGTGGCAATGCATGGATCTCACGCGCCACCGTCACTGGCAGCGCGTGAGCCCACACATTGTCACCGGTTAAGCGAAAATATAGGTGGATCAAGAATGTCTTTTTCTTCTCTTTCTTCCTGCATTAACGGTGAGTGTCACCGCTACATGCAAAAGCGCAAAATCAAACAAGATAGTTTATTTTATTTTATTTTTCTTTTTTCAGATCTGTTCTTGATTTCCCTTTCTTCTTTTCCTTTGCAAACAATCAATGGGTCTATTATGAAGAAGCCACTAACAGTGGTTGCTGGGAGGAGGTGATGGTGTCGATCGTGATAGGAAAAAAAAGAGATTTTGCTATCATTTGTGATGTTAAGGAGAGAGGGGAAAAGTTGTTGGATTGGTTTTGGGGTTGTTTTAAGGGTTGTTGAAAGATGGATTTATGGTTGTTTTTCGCTGGATATGTGGAAAACATTACTAGCAGTATTGTCTTTTGAAAGTAACCATGCGAGGAGGACAAGATGTGAAGCTAAGTTTCAGTTGTGTTTGGACTAGTGGTGTGGAAAGGGTGGTCACTAGCATTGTGGTAGTTGGCCGATGGTTGAAAGAAAGAGTTAGAAGAGGTGAAAGGGTCTCTTTTACTACTATAGTGAGGAGACATTAGTTGTGAAAAGGGATGTCGATTGGATGTTGGACTCACGACTAGCGTTGGTGGTTTATAACGGTGGGAGGTTGACCAGCAGTTGATATTAATGGTAAAGGTTTGGACCGTGTAAGAAGGGAAAGATAGATGAGGGGTTTTTGGTTTGTGTGTGCCTTTTAGGGGGAAAGAGGTTGTGGGTGGTTTTGGTGTACATGTCTCAAAAGGAAGAAAATGGGAAATGTGGTAACTAGGTGGCTACGCAAGGGAAGGAATGGAGCTGTGACTCTTGGGTTTAAGTGGTTGTCTTGAGAGTGTTATTTAGGATAGTGGAGATGGTGCTTGGTCGCGGTGACAATGACTGGTGATTGTGAGGGAGAGAAGGTGTGTGGTAGCCGATGATAAGGAAGAGAAAATGAGAGTGAAAAATAATAGGTTTTTTGGTCTTCCTAATAGTTAGGTTTAAGTTTTTTAGGGCTAGGATTTTTTTTTGTTCCTAACAGCTAGGTTTAGGTTTTTAAGGGGCCAAGGTTTTTTTGTGTTGGAGATTTGGAGAGAAAAGTATAGGATAAATGGTTTTTTCTTTTCTTTTTTTGGCTTCCTCCCCTTTTTGTGTGAGATAACCACCTATTTATAAGCAAATTGATTTGTCTTTTTTCTCCCCATTTCTTGGTTCCAAAAACATTTTGGTCCCTCATTTTCTTCCTTTGCATTTTGGTCCTTTTTTCCAAATGCTTTTTTATTTTTCTTATTTTTTTGGATTTTGATTTTTTGAAAAAGGCAAAGTCAAAGTCAACTCGATGAGAAAGATCAATGATTTTGAAAATGGCACGTTAAAAGTTGAACGTGTTGAGAAGAAATTTTAATTTTAAATTCTTTTGAGAAGACGTTGAAAATGTTAAAAATGACGCAAATACGCCAAGAACATCTTTTTTATTATTATTTTTGTATTTTGATAATACTTAGAAAAAATAAGGGGTTAAAAATTAGGTTATGATAGTTGCTCCTTTTCTTTATAATGTTTACGATAGAAAGTCTCATGGGAGACTTTAGATATTAGGCTTGTAAGGAAAAAATAATAAAAGAATATGGATTTACCAAATCAGGAAGTGATTAATCCTTCCAAAATTTTTGATACTCATAGATATGTCGTAGATTGACAAATCTTTAACGAAAGTTTAAGAAGCGAGGGTTAGAAAGTGCACTAAAAAAGAAAATAGATTAGGCTTACAGGTGCACTGTTTGATATGTGAGAGCTAGAAAGAGCACTAAGAAACGAAATAGATATGGCTTGATTGACTATCTTGTATATGAGGGCTAGAAAGCGTATACAAAAAAATAGATAGGGCTTGCTAAACTATCTAGTTGTGAAGGCTAGAAAGTGCACTTAGAAAGGATATAGATAGGGTTTGCTAGCATATTATCCTGTATGTGATGGCTGGAAAGCGTACTTCGAAGAAAATAGATAGGACTTGTTGGTTTACTATCTGGTTATAAGGGTTAGAAAGCAAACTCAGAAAAGAAATAAATAGGACTTGCTAGCGCACCATCTGGTTGTGAGGGCTAGAAAACACACTGAGAAGAAATAGATATGGACAAAAAGTACATCATCTGATGGTTGAAGGTTAGAAAGCGCATTCGAAAGAAAATGAATAGGGTAAGAAAACACATTCAGAAGGAGAGAGATTGTGCTAGAAAGTGCATTATCTAATAGTTGAGGGCTAGAAAGCACACTCAAAAGAAAATAGATAGGGCTAGAAAACGCACTACCTAGTATGCGAGGGCTAGAAAGTGCACTTAGAAAAAAATATATATGGTTAGAAAACACATTATCTTATGGTTGAAGGCTAGAAGACGCACTAAAAATATAATGCTTGAAATTACCTTGTGTTGTAACAGGGACATCATACCAACATGGTGCGTAAGGAAATCTGTTTCGCGATTCACACTTTTTGAAAAGAACTATATATTCGCATGTTATGGGTGATATGAGTTATGTATGAACAGACGTGTTAATCGCTCAATTAGTCGTCCGACCCCTTTTGTAAAGACTTGTAATGAAAAATTAAAATAGAACACAAATGTGTATGTGCGAACATGTAGATATGATGTGTATGAATATATGTATGTGGTATTCTTCTTATGAGGATGTTATGTTGTGAAAATACATGAGGTTAGGATAACGAAAGTACTAATTGTGTAACTTGTTGTTCAGCCCTTTTGTATGAACTTATGATGATAACGAGACTAGAACAGGAATGTGAATTTATGAGTATGTTAATATGATGTAATGTAAACTTATGAGTATGAAAATATAATAGTATGGGCATATGTATTGAGAATCCATTTTATGGGAATATTGATTTACATTATCCTATATGGATTGCGCCTTGTTAATGAATGGAATGCAAATATAAATCTGCAGAATGATATGGTGAAAAAATCCAAAACCTGACAACTTATATAAAAAAAAATTCATCGATTTTGGCTTTGAAAAAGCCGGGTTGTTGCACAACATTTCTAATATGCTAGGTGATGTGCTTTAATAGTGGCAGTGTATGGTTCCATGCACTAGCAGTAGTGGTGGCGCAT
>Ga0307510_10004027_pt1 | contig 17230 bp, 19 predicted proteins | sample 12_EM_MG_FD_207224 | JGI IMG/M metagenome (GOLD analysis project Ga0307510, IMG submission 207224) | Populus trichocarpa ectomycorrhiza microbial communities from riparian zone in the Pacific Northwest, United States - 12_EM | ecosystem: Host-associated > Plants > Roots > Unclassified | place...
GAGGTGGTAAACAATCGAAGCAGAAGTGACAGTTTTGCCCGTCCCCGGGGGTCCCTGGATCAAGCTGATAGGCTTCTGGAGGACGCTCTTTACAGCATACATTTGGGAGTGGTTGAGCTCAGGTAATCCGGGGGCAGAAAAGCGTTTGGGCATTTGGGTACGAAGAACTTGGGGCTCGAGTTCATGGCCTAGGAGTTTGTGATACTGCTCAAAATCAGCCAGCTGCACGAGTGGTGAAAGGGAGCAAGGAGATACTTACGATATAGCCGCTAACGCTCTTCTCGTCGACAGCGAATGTCTTCATGGCAAGCTGCATTCTGTCGAAACTAGTCGACTTCCAGACAAAATCGGCGGCAAAGCCTTGGGTAATATCATGTGGAACACCATCGGCCCTACGTAACTCCAAACCAATCTCATCGGAAACATCTGCAGCGAGTCAGCACTGGTGAGACAGCGGCTAGTGGGAACCGTACTATTGGGAACTTTGATGACGTGGCCAACACCTTCCCAAGCTTTATGCATCTCGCCCGTGTAGCGCATCCTCAGTTCATCGCCAGTGGCAAGACGCACTTCACCGCTTTCCAACTTGGGAAGCACGAACCATGCCACACGCTTTTGGTTCAAGCCGAGATCCCACCGCACGGTAATGTCGGTTTGCGTCTGGCTCTCCTTGAGTCGCTTGTCGTAGTCCGCCTCGATTTTGACCAGAGGCCCGAAGATATTTTGGTATTGGTATGCATCCTCATAGCGCAGCAGGATGGACTGCGGTTCGTCGTCTACGCCAGGCTTCTCAAGATCCTCGAGCGTCGCTTTGGAGTTCTCGCGCCACAGATCCTCGAGGCGATTGATCTGCTGGAATGAAATTTGACGCGAGCGTAACTGTTCCGTCTCGGAAGGCGGTTTCACAAGCCATGAGAGGAAAGAACGATCATCGATGAGCGGCGCCCAGAGAGCTGCGTTCCAGGAGATGTCCTTAGAGATCGCAGCACAGGGCTGGCTGCGGAACGGTGATACCATCAGTTTCGCTGCGGCGTGGATGAAAGAAACCCTCGTAGTAACTACGCACCGACAGAGCAAGACAACGACCGTATCGCTTTTGGCCGGAATGAAGCCAAGCATGAACACATTCTTGCTGCCACAATTGTAGCACTCGGGGGTGGTCTCGCCGAGGGGACTCTCGGCATGCAAGATGACTTCCTTGTGCTTGGCACGAACAAGGTGATTGACGATGTGCGAGGCCGAGGTATTGCCACGCGAGTTGCAGAACCATTTGGAACAGACGAGACACTTTACGACGGAGGCCGGGTTGTGAATTCCGCAGTAGCTATCGTTTTCGTCGGTCAGAGAGAGCTTGCGAGGGATAAAACGAGGTGTACGGACCAGCACGCGTGTGGCGGGAGATCAACCTGACTCTCTTCCTTGAGATCGTCCAAAACGGCATCGAAATCTTCGGTGATGCTCCCATTCGTAGACTGCAGTTCCAAATCATTCTCCATAGAGGGAGGAGTGTGCGCGTTATCATCCAAGACGGAAAGCCTCTCTAGGTCTACCGCGACGTCACCCTGAGTGTTAGAGGTGTATACAGAGGAGGTATCGTCGACGATGCCCATGCCTCCATAGGAGGAGGCAGAGTCGTACTGGAAATTGTCGAAAGAGTCCATGGCAAGTGAGAGAAGGAAGGGGACGAGGATGAGTCACTTGAATACCCCGCGCCGCAAGGACCGCCATCCTTGTGGCGACAGACATCATGTCTTCTCTCCCATTCCAACGCAGCAATGGGCATCCAGAACCAGAAGTCATCGTAAATGCGAGTGATAATACCTCATTTCATTCATCGGCTAAATGATCACTGCAGTATGCGGATGGCTATGCATACTCCAAAAGCAAATATGAGGAAGGCCTCCGCATCGTTTTGGCGGACAAGCCAGCTAAACCGGCCAAGACGCATTCGAACCTCAAGAAGGAAGACATTGATTTGGTTGTAAGACACTTCGAACACGTTGGTTGACCAACTAATCATCTCTCTCAAAGGTCTCAGAACTTGAAATATCACGGGCACAAGCTGAGAAGGCTCTGTTAGAGAACGACGGCGATATCACCAAAACCCTGCGTGCTCTAATTACTCCATAGCTAATCGCTGTCTACGTCCATGAACTATGAATCTTTTTTGTCCCCCACAGAAGGCAGTGTGTGGATGATAGTCCGAAGAGTATTGAGGAGCCCCTCCGACGCTTTTGCTCTTTCCAGATCCGTCTCAGTTTGCGGTTGGGGCTTAGAGAGCGTCATCCCTCTCTTGCCTTTCGTCGGGGGGGCTATCGTTTGTGCATGCGCAATATATGCGCGCGATCCAGGCGGGAATGGATTGGCCCTCGTCATTTCAAGGTTGGCTATATCGACTGCAGTGGTCTGGATAGTCGCATTATCGATTCCTCGGGGCTGCGCAGACACGACTCTCGGAGCCTCTTTGAGCACAGATTCGACAACGCGTAATTTGGGTCCCACTTCGGAAGGGGAGATAGGTTGTTTGACGTTCACCGCCATCCCCGCGAAACTGGCGCGTGCGTTCCAGTGCCGGTCCGGGCTCTGCATGTCAAGCATCCTCCCTGGCTCTTCTTTAGTGGTGAAGAAGTGCGTCAACTGGGAGGTGTAAGCATAAGATAGGCCGCCATTGCGATGAGGACGTTGTTCGATCGCGCGCGAATCGGAGGTCTCGTATATTGCATGTGATTGTTTCTGGAGGAATCGCCGTCGAACCATCTCGGCTGAGCTCATGGCAGATTCCTCGTAGGCGGACTGCGCGACGTGGTGATGAGATGCGGTTTGGGACTTGGTCGTGCGTTCGGCCTCTTTTGACAAGAATTCGAGGAACTCTGGGCGCTGTTGCCGAAGTTTGTCTAGGTAACGGGCAAATTGCCTCCTGTTCATGGCGGAAATGAGAGGACCCGACGCAACGTATTGCCGCTTATCCAAGGACTCGTCGGCCAGACGCTGCACGGCAGGGTTTACAATCCTTCCACTTTCATCCTCCTTTGCAAGCTCAGCTTGATGCATAGGTCTTGAGCTCATGCAATGTCTCTCCCACGCATCACGAACATTTGGCTCCGTAGCAACTTCTTCCCAACGTTTGATGAAGCGTGCCTCGGACTCTCGAGATGTCCATTCCGTTTGCTGCTCTGGGGAGTCGACGGCTTGAACGGATATGAATTTGTCTCGTTTTCGGAGGGAGAGTGGTCGTTTAAAACCCCAGTTACCGCGGTGAGCGTCGCCGTTATGTGTGGTGTACACTTGCCCGATAGTTGGATCATATGAGGCAAATTTTGAGCGCCGAAGAAGGGCCGCAAAAGGGGAAGGAAATGGCGGGTGAACGACGGCGGTCGTGGCCGTCTTAACGATGGCGGCCATGTCGAGTTTGCGAGTGAGCGAGAGCGTTCGTACCGCCCGAGCCGACCGATTCACCGGAGTTGTCCTCTTGATGTTTTGGCCCCGCTCGGCATTGTGCGAATCTCACACAAAATGGGCCGCGCGCGTTGATGAATCTTCTCATCTCACGGCGTCCAAATTACTGTCTATCCTCTGTTGGCTTTCGCAGTCTTCCTACTCTGGGATGGATAGTCCAGACAAACGTCGAAGATCAAATCAGTATCTCAAAAACAATCTATGCTGATTGCTTCTCCCGTCGGTTGAGGAGCCAGGACGCAGGATCACCTGGAGATACGTACATTTGCCGCCAGTCACGTTCATTCTTATAGTAAGTTTGTTCAGCAAGTTTCCAAACCTCCATTCCTTTTATTTTTGTAAAAAAAAATTCTATTTCGGCATGGGTTGACCGAGGAAGATAACCCTGGTAAAGGGACACACTCGCACCACCCTCGATGGTGGGTTTACTTGCATTGGATCAGGATTTTCACACTGTCTTGTAAAGGGCATTGCGAAGTATCCGCCAGTGTGCGAGGTGTGTATGATGTGATTAAGGCGAGTCTGAGGTCGCGTCTTTTGGTGTCTTTTCTGTTGCCCCGATCATCTGCTTGATCACAGTGTTAACTTGAATCTTTCCAGGTGACAATAAAATGCTGCTTTTACATGAGAATAGATTAAATTGTACATTTCTACACCGTGAAAAAAGAAAAAAAGAAAAAATATGAAGCGTGCGGAACAGTTTGGGAATTACGCGCGCGCCTGACCCGACCCGTCTCGCTTGTTCCGTCTCGCCTGACCCTTTTCACGGCCCCTCCAACCTCCTCTTCACGACCCCTTCCACGAACCGGTGCCACCTCAATTCACCAAAATCAACTCGTCCTGTCCAATCTAGGCGAAAAATTCAGGCAAACACACGCCACGACCACAGTTGACAGTTATGGAACGTCCCCTTGACCAACTGCGACACCCCCGAGTTTCTGTATCGTCGGTTCGCGTCCAGGCCCCCACCCTCCCTGACATGTATCACCGACCGTTTCAGACTGGAAGAGCTGCTATACCTTCTCCTTCCGTTTTCTGCGAACACAGTTCTCGACCATCCCCCGCTCTCACCCCGGCGTCATTACCCTCGTTCCCGGATCACTCCGTTCATCCGGCGGCGCTGAACATTCGTTTGTCAAGAGAGGAGGCCCCTACAGTTTTTGGTTTACCGCTTAAATACGTATCGTGAGTGCGACGCGTTTAGTTTGTGCTTCGTGTGCTCAATCGACTCGGCTTCTCCCTGCTAGTCTCGTTACGCTTGCGGTTCAGAATGCTGCTCTTTCTATTGTTATGCACTATTCACGAGTCTCTACCCCTCCTTCCCAATCGTATTCACCCGCGTCCGCTGTCCTTCTAAACGAAATTCTGAAGGGTTCAATATCCTTCGGTATTGCTTTCTGGAGACTATCATCAAAGCCGGACGTGCGCAGACCCTTTGATCAGCTCATTCGTGAAACCTTCAGCCCCGACTGTTGGAAACTCTCCATTCCCGCCATCCTTTACGTCGTCCAAAACACTCTACAATTCGTCGCGATAAGCAATCTCCCCGTCGCGACCTTCCAAGTGACGTACCAGATGAAGATTCTCACCACTGCCGCCTTCTCCGTCCTCTTATTACGTCGGCGCCTGACCTCGACAAAATGGGTCTCCCTTTTCTTCCTTGCCACTGGAGTCGCTATCGTTCAAATCCAGACCAACACCAGCGCGCTTGCGCCGCACAAACCCGATAGGCCCGTCGGAAGCGCGCATGAATCGGCACCACTTTACACGCATATCATGAGCCCCCTCAAAGGGTTCGGCGCCGTCACTGCCGCCTGCTTTACTTCTGGCCTTGCCGGTGTGTATTTCGAGATGGTGCTCAAGAACTCCAAAGCGGACTTGTGGGTTCGTAACGTCCAACTGTCCCTCTTCTCGCTAGTCCCCGCGCTCCTCCCCATATTGTATGGTCCTTCTGTCCCCAATTCACGCGGTTTCATCACCAACCTGCTCAAAAATTTCGGCGGTTGGGCATGGGCGACGGTTTCAATCCAGGTCTTTGGTGGGCTGATCACTGCGATCGTGATCAAGTACTCGGACAATATCCTGAAAGGCTTCGCGACGAGTCTCTCCATTATCCTGTCCTTCCTGGCGTCTGTGATCCTCTTCCACTTTAGGATCACGCCATCTTTCGTCATCGGTTCCTCAACGGTGCTCGTTGCAACGTGGTTGTACAATCAGCCGGCCGGCAAAGAACCCACTCTGCTGGTGAATGTCGTCAACAGCGCCACGGGTAGCAAAGCGGGAACCCCTTGGCCCGGTTCTCCGGTTGAATCAGATGCGCCGATCCTGGGACAATTCGACAGTAAATCGTCTTCTCCAGCTCCGGAGAAGATCGACACGTACTTCCCTCCCATGGCGGACACACCACGATATTTGAACGCGCCATATGGTTCACCCTTCCCTTCACGGACGCCTTCGCCTGCCCCGACACCGTCCTCGCGGCATCCCTCCGATCGGCGACAATGATCCACGGTTCAATCCGTTCTCCCTACCGAACAATGTCGCCCCTCGGCCAGAACGGTTGGTTGGGTCAACGTTTGAGGACCTTGATACCCATTTCGAAGGTTACGCCCCTCTACAGCTTTTTTGCGTACCTCGGCGAAAACTTTTTTCCCGTCAGCCAGGCCCCAGACATCCGTTATTCGTGTGACCTACGCAACGAATTTCGCATAGTGGCGATTCTCTGACCTGACGGAACACCGTAATTACTAAATGGAGTCAGCGTAGACATATTGTTAGAGCGTAATAAACCTTCTTTTCATTTGAACGGCCATGAACGCCATTTGAAAGCTGATGTTCAAGTTCATGTCGCACTCACTTTCTCTCTCATAATCGCCTTGGGCGCTGTGATGTCTTGGTCTTGGAAACCGGGCATGGTGCCCGGCGCAGTGGAGCAGGATAGCCCCGGAAGGCTACAAGTGCTTATATTGCACTTATAAACAATTAGTGCAGCCCGTTGATGATAGTTTTGAAACACGGGGTATTGCTGTGTGATGTCAATCGAATAGTGATAGGACAGACCTCGAAGTGAAGTATGATTATGATACAATGTAGATGTATATGGTTTGAATTTCAACGGTGTGCTCCTGCCTTCCTGTGACGATGTCCATCGACCTCGACTGGAACAAGCTTGACGCGTCATTCGCCTCCTCATTCATAGATGCCTTCAACACACAGCTTCAAACTATCCTACGACCCTCTTTCATAGGTCCCATCGAAATCACCTCTTTCGATTTCGGCTCGCAGCCACCAGATGTTGAGCTGATCGATATGCGCGACATATATCGCGACTTTCTCGAGGATGACGACAATGACAACAACGACGACGACGACGACGACGACGAGGGAAACAACAACGACCTTGATGCACCAGCAGCAGAAAGGGGCCCTATTGTACACTCTGCGGCGGCGTCAGTACCGTTAACGCAGCCGTACCCAAACCAGGACCAGGACCGCGAACGCGAGAAGGACGAGGAGGAAGACGACGACGACGAGTTTGAATGGGTATCGCGCAGAAGCGCAAGGCGTGGTCTGGCAGTCGAGGAGGCCGCACCGATGTATTATCACCATTTGCCCCCGCACATCCGCTACGCACGCGGGCCCGCGTCGGACGTGCTCGCGCACCCTTCGCAGCCTCCATTACCGCACGCTCTTGGCCGCTCGTCGTCGTCGTCGGCTTTCGGCTCGGTGGCGGGGGGAAGCGTCTGGACCAGTGCGGGGGAGGGGGAGAGCCCGCACGCGTCGGCGAGTGGCGGCGGGCCAGCGACAGTGGGACATTCTGAACACACGAGGACGAGGACGACGTTCTCGTCCTCGCCGTCCGTTGCTCCCTCGTGGACGTCCCTTCCGGACACGCGACACACGCATCCCTCGTCGTTGGGCTCGACGCGTCCCCCAGCCGCCTTACCATCTCCCCCTTCGTCCCCGTCCCCCTTCTCTCCACATCCACATCTCGCGGATCCAACCGTGGGCCCACCGCCACCGCAAACGACGGCGGTGCCAGGTGAGCCAACGACGGCCCTACCGCCGCCGCCGCCGCCATTGGCACCGTCTGCGGACGAGCACCCGAACCTACAGCTGCACCTCTTCGTCTCGTGGCACTCGGATTTACGCCTGACGCTCACGACGTCCTTGCGGATCAACTACCCCTCGCCACTGTTCATGTCGCTCCCCATCAAGCTTTCCGTCACGGGACTCGTGTTCAACGGCGAGCTCGCAGTCGCCTACGAAGGCGGCCGGCGCGTCCACCTGTGCGTGCTCGACGACCTCGACCCGTATGGCCCTTCGGCGCGGCGCAGTGCCATCTCTCAGGGAAGCACCCCGAGTGACCCCGAGGGAGATGACGCGCACGGAGGCAAGCCGCTGCCCGTCGGCCAACGTCTTCTCCCCGAGATCTTCATCGAGAGCGAGCTCGGGCAAACAGATAAACACGTGTTGAAGAACGTCACCCGCGTCGAAAAGTTCATTCAAGACGTCATTCGCAAGACCGTCGAAGAGGAGCTCGTGTTTCCTAATTTTCATACGTTGGTGCTCAGTTGATTGGGTTCAACCTCTAGGAGACCTTCGTTTTTGTATTCTGCGTTGATAGACAAACGGCGTGCTTGTAGTACGGTAATACAGGGTTACAATAGTGATTTGCTCATGTAAGGACCATCCAACTCATACCCTAGTCTTCGATAGTAATCACGCGTGCCCACACCTTTCGAGAGGGCGTGAGCCCGTAAAGTCAGCACAAGGCCGAGCGCATAGACGTAGCTTAACCTACCTGAGATGACAGCAAGCTTTATGCTCCCGTGCTCCTCTCTTGCTATGCGTTCTGCTTCCTCCATAAGGAGCGTTCCGAAACCCTTTGTTGTGGGTTTATCTTAGCACCTGTACCCGTGAAACATATGTGTAGGTTCTCTGCGTACCTGGTGCTGGAACTTCGTTGGGTCCCTTCCATGCACCGGCACAGCCGTGCCATACACATGGAGCTCCCGCACGATACTCGTGCCGCCTTCTGCCCCACGTTTGCACACAAGCTCTGGGCGAAACGTCCCCTCGTCGGAGCATTTTCTTAACCGAAGCAGTCCGATGAGGATGTCGCGCTCCGGATCCTCGTACGAAAGGAACGTTTCCCAACCGCCGTTCGCGGCGTAGTCTCTGCGTAGCAACTCGACTGATTCTGGTCGAACTTTGTGGTGGATCTCGTGTATCTGCGCGGCTGCGTAAGATGGCAACCGGAATCACTGTGGAAAAATGTGTTACCCCAACTTCGCGAAAGCGAACATCGCGGCATTCTGCTCCAAAATCCTTCATCCGATTAAGTGCCAGCTCACGGAGGTTTCCAGAGTTTTCTGACCCCGAGGTAACAAGCGGTAGAGGAATGTCTCTGTAAATGAGTCCGCTGAGAAACGTAGGCCTATGAGAGCGTCCGATAGAGGTACTCACCGCTGTACGCGGTAAACCCTTGTCCACGGGGGAACGAGGGCGAGGATGCGAGCGATAACATCAACGAGGACATTTGGTGTGTAATTTTTGTACCTTCCTGTTCTCCATAACTCATAGAGACCGGTACCACGAATGACCAACGTGGGATAAATCTTCAGCCCATCGCTCCGGAATGCAGGGTTCTCGAAATATTCCTTGAATTGTTCCAAATCACGCTCGACGCCAACGTTCGGAAGGTCGGGCATCATGTGGGCAACGACTTTGAAACCAGCGTCCTTGGCCAGGTGAAATGATTCCGAGACGGCACGAACGGTATGTCCGCGGTTAGTGTCCCGTGCGACGTCCTCGTACACAGACTGTACTCCGATTTCGAGGCGTGTGCAGCCATAACGAAGCATCTGACTGAGGTGCGGCTTGAGGCAATAATCTGGCCGAGTCTCAATTGTGATGCCAATGGCCTTGGATTTACTTTGTTCAGAATACCTATCCATGCATGAGCGGACATGACTGGACAGCCAATTACTTGTTGGGGTACCTTACAGCCTCATCGATGTCCGTCCCTGTGAAACCAGATAGGGCGTTATGGAGCTGAGCAACGAACTGGTTCCTGTAGTCTTCTGGCATGCTCATGAATGTCCCGCCCATAATGATGAACTCGACCTTTCGATACATGGCATTCAGGTGAAAGCGGCCGTGGAGGGAAAGGACGCACCTTATCAACGCTATGGCCTAAACTCTTCAGTTGCTCCACGCGTCCTCGTGTCTGCTCGTATGGGTCATACCGCGCGCGAATGGCGCGCATGCTCGTCGGTTCGTACCCCGTGTAGCTTTGGGTACTATAATCAAAATCGGAGTCGGGACCACCAGGACAGTAACTACGGCGATGTCAGCAACGCCGAAGCGATAGCGCGGATGTTGCTTGGCGCACACGCATATGTTTCCGGTCATCGCAATGTGCGGACACCGATGAGGCTTGCACATCACGGCAACCACCGCTATCTGGGACGACTTAAGTCTCCCACTATCTCTATGAGGGGGGAAGACACACCCCACTCGCCGTTCGGATAGGTCTCGCCTTGAGCTTTGGTAGTAAAGCCTTTTTATAATCATCGGGGATGGCACTGATGATGTCTACCAGGCGAGGAACACCACCAAAACCAAACTTTTTGCTAATCTTAGCTCGTAATTCATTGAGAGAGACGGTCTGATTCGCATCGTGAGCCTTCATGAGTTCCGCTGCTATTCCGGACGTCACTCGGAGGAGTTGCTCTGCCTGGGAGGGACCTAGACGCAGTCAGAGAAAAACAAAAAGGAAAAGCCAGGGATCATGAAATATGAATACCATCTACTCTTGTTTTCTGCACCATCGTTGTCGATTAGTGAACGCACCAACATAGAGTGGTACTGTAGATTGATTTTGGTTTTGGCAAAGGACGGTTTGGGTTTGGGTGAGAATGACATACCTTTTGTGGCTGAGCGCTGAGCCAGCGGCGGACTGATACCAGCGTCCATTCTCTGATGCCAGTGTACAACCTGCGCCCGCACACTCTGGCAACCACATAATCCTCAGAATGCCCCCACCGACAGCCGCCGATGAATGGCTCAATTCGCGCAGGTTTGGCATCGTAGTCGACGCGGGGTCGTCCGGCTCGCGCCTTCAAATATACAGCTGGAAGGACGCCCGCGTGGTAAGGAGCGCGCTGGGTCCTGAGGCGAGCCGCACCCTTCCCAAGGTGGAAAAGGGCACGCAGAATGACGAAGATTGGGTCATGAAGGTCGAGCCTGGTGCGTGGCTAGTAATAATATCCTGTCCTTTCACATCTGACGTTTCGGATTTCGACGTAGGTATCTCGTCCTTCGCTGAACATCTGGATGACATTCCTGCACATCTCGCACCCTTACTCAACCATGCTCGGGATCACATCCCCCCCTCGCTTCACCAAGAAACTCCATTATTTCTGCTGGCGACCGCCGGCATGCGTCTGTTGACGCCTGAACAACAAGCTGCCGTACTTCGGTCTACCTGCCAGTTTCTCAAATTTCATTCAAATTTTCGCATCGACGATCCCTCTCCTGCAGGGCCGTGTGGTTCTAGCGTTCGGGTCATATCTGGGGAAGAGGAGGGTTTATTCGGTTGGTTATCGGTCAACTACCTAATGGATGGGTTCGGTTCCTCAAGTTCAGACCGTGCCACGTACGGCTTCTTGGACATGGGTGGCGCATCGACTCAGATAGCATTCGAGCCGAGTCCAGAAGAACAAGAGAAGACGCAAAATCTGATAGACGTACAGCTACGCACGATCGGTGGGGAAGAGATAAACCACAAAATCTTCGTGACCACATGGCTGGGCTACGGAACGAACCAAGCTAGAGAGCGATATGTTGGTCAAGCTATCAAACAACACGAGCAATCTCACCCCTTTATGGAAGACGCCCCTCCGTCTGCCGATGTCATTGAAGACCCTTGTCTACCCAGCGGTCTCGCGCTCGCAGAGACGCCCGTCTACACTGAGCCATCAACGCCACACGAGCAGAGAACTCACACCTTACTCGGGACCGGCTCCCTCGAACACTGCCTTCAAGACACGTTACCACTTCTCAACAAGACGGCACCATGTCCTGAAATCTCTTGTTTATTCAATGGCGTTTATGTCCCTCCCATCGATTTCTCCGTCTCTCACTTTATCGGCGTATCCGAGTACTGGTACTCATCCGAGCATATATTCGGCTTAGGTGGGGCGTATGACTTCGTACAGTTTGAGCGAGCAGCTCAGGAGTTTTGCGGGACGCCATGGCAAGAACTCCTTCGAATGCACGAGGACTCGAACAATGGGCAAGCGCTCGGACACGATGAAGGCGAAGGTGCCAAAGACGCACGGCCGGCCAAGTGGGACGACAGGGTGGACGTTTCGCGATTGCAGATGCAATGTTTCAAGGCCGCGTGGATCATCAATGTTTTGCACGAAGGCTTCCGCATGCCGAGGATTGTGGACCCTGGGGGGAACGACACGACGGCAGTGGATGAGGCCAAGGACCGCGCAGAGGGAGAGGGATTGTGGCGGCCCTATCTCCAGTCCATGGACACTGTCGGGGACATGGCTATCAGTTGGACGCTGGGGAAGATGGTTCTCGAGGCAAGCAAGGAAGTTCCACCTCTTGCAAAGGACACCAAGCCGCTCCCGGATCCTTACGAATCTGTCCCAGAAGCCGACGATCCGCCGACCCCAATGATCCGTCCGCCATTTCCCTTTGGCCTCGACGCCATCGACGACCACATCTCATCCCACCTACCCCCATCACTATCCCGGTTTTCCCTCGGGTTTCCGCTCACGGCCCTGCTCTCTTGCCTCTTCATGGGTTTCTTTGTCTTCTGCATCGCTTACCGACTCCGGCGGTTCATCCGGATCTGCCTTCGCCGTCTCCAACGGTTCTCTTCCAAGCGAGACCGTAGTTTCGCCGAACTGTCGATGGAACAGGGCGGCGCCTACTACTACGACGACAGTCTCACTTCATCGCCGTATTCTCAGAGAATGTCGTCTACTTCACCGTGGTGGAGGAGATATCTACGGCGCTTTACTTCTATGGGACGCCGTCACCGTCCACTGCAAACTACCAAACCGATCTACAGATCACTCTCACGACAAGGGTCTCCCTCGCTCGCGCGTCCTTTGCCATCACGACAATCCACTCCATCCATTCAGCAATTAGATGCATCAACGACAGCATCCAGGGACTCGTCGCCCACGCTAGGGGGCTACGAGGACAGTGTATTCTTCAAAAACTTCGATGCCGGGGAGGCCTCCTCGGTATCTTTGTATTCGAGGTCGAGAAACTCGTCGACCATCAGCTTATCGGTTTTGGTCCCTCGCCAGACATTATCACGGACAGGTAGCGCTACTATTCCCTCGTATTGAAGGATGCTCGCTTCGTGCCAGAGACTTATTCTTATCCTGGTTCACGTGTTGACGCTTTATGCCTTCCCCGGTACATAGATGGTTTCGCTTATTAGGTCGTCAGTCGGACATTGGCAACCCCAATCCTATCCTCACGTCTTTACGCGTTTATGTCTCGTCACGGACTTTTGGATACCCATCATCACTTATTGTATTTGTTTCGGGACTACGTGTCTAGTTGTGACCCTTTCTCCGCAGTAATTCCGCTTGCCCCGGCACAGTGCACTCGCGCAAGATCGCAACATCCCTGCTCTCCATTCCAGTGCTTCCACTTTTACCTTAGGCCTTTTTTCATCGAATGTTCACCGCACCTCTATCACCCCCATCGTCTATGCGCCAGACGTTGTGCACCTAGCTATGATTCAGTAAAAGTTCTGCATTTCGAACACCACTACCCCTCGTCAACATCGCTGCATGGGTCTGTCACTGGCAGGATCACTGTTTCGTGGACTTGGAGATGGTTAACACCCAATCGCACTGTAAGGTAGCTAAGCTAGGGTCAGCCTACCTGTGGGTTCGGATGTAGCAATCAATACAGGTCTATTGATGTGAGTTCGAGTGAACGCGCGCGGGGTCGGGTCTGTGAGAACGACAGTACAATAGTTCAGTATCCGCGCACACTGGTATGCACGAGAACTGAGGTGTCCGCATGTAACTACGAGTCCTTATGAAGGGAAATAAAAGTGCCCGGCTAGTGATTTGCAGGGCCGGGCTGGGCTCAAAAGCCCGGGCTTGGGCTCGGCTTTGTAGGGCTCGGGCTCACGAAAACTCGGAGCCCGGCCCTGGTCGACGGCTCGGGCTTGGCTCAGGCTCAAGCCCGGGCTTGAGAGGGCGCTGCCTCCAAACGGCGCGCCAACGAATTTCCCCACCCCAAACCCATGATGGGGGGTGACCTGTTGCACCTAGTACGACATGCGTGACGCGCTTGCATGCCCGCACCCCTGCGGCAAGAAACGCCAAGAACTGCAAGAAGAGGAAGAAGGGAACTGCCCACTACTGCCGCTGTCGACGTTGATGTCATCTTCATCCTCTGGTTCTCCGTGGCCGAGCCGGGTGTTGATGTCGAGCTGATCCTGGGCAGGCATACAATACTTGCAGAGGCATTTGCCCACTTTCCTGCGCATGAGCCATATTGTGTGCTCAACAAACTCCATCGTGGAAGATGGCGTGCGGTGCACCATGAAGATACGCGTCCGTCCGCGGGTTGGCCGGATCCGATTCAACGCCCTTCTTGTGCTGCCAGAGGGTGTAGCCTTCCGGGAATTTGCTATATGTCGGCGCACGCCATGCTGGGATCTTCGGCGACACGAGGTCGTGAGTCGTAGGATGGTACCGGGGGAGCCAGCGTCATCGTCACGGATAAGCACGCGTTTTGAGTGTATCGTGGTGGTGGTAGGTGTTGGTGCCCTGTTCACATGGATTGGATGGCAATGTTGTGGTGGCAGCAGTTGCAAGGTCAGTAGATGCAGTGTAGATGCTGGGGTTGTGATTTTGGCTGTGGCTGTGGAGTTAGCTGCAGAGGCTGGGATTGTGGAGGGGACTTAGCAGCGCCGCTGGGCGCATTGTTGTGTCCGGCAGTGATGTGCTCGCCGCTCATTGATATGCGTTGTTGGCCCCCTTTCCTCGAAGATAGCGCTGGGTGACTTTGTTAATCAGCGACCTTGTGAATCAGCGACTTTTGCAGTTGGCGAGTCTATGTCGGCGTGGCTCGCGTTGGCGAGTAGGGCCAAGGGGTGTGTGGTCAAGACTCGAGCGGGTGAGTGGAGACTGTGCTGTGATGGAAGTCAGGACTGTGTATGATGGCGCCGATGACGACTTTCGCTCACATTCTCATTGTGACGTCGACGCCCTTCACATGAGTCTGTGCCATATGAGCGTGCTCGGAGTGAGGCCCAGGCCCTCTTGGGCTTGCTAGCATGGCCGTGATTCCGTAAACACCGACGCGGCGACGCGGGCGCAGTTGAATCCGCAGGAGTCGATGTGCATGAGCTAGGGGGAGCACTGCTGGTCGTGGGCGCCATACCAGGCCTGGCCAAGGGAACCGCCAGCATCGAGCTTGCAAGCAGGGCTGAGAAAGCAGCTGCTGCAAAGCCCGAGGCGTTGGGGCCCGGGGCATACGGCAAGGCAGGGCATGGCTGCATGGGTAGAATCACTGCCACAAGGCGAGGCCAGAGGCGCTGGCATCGCCAGCCTGGCGAGCACGAGCGGCCAGAGTGAGGAAAAAATGAAAGGCGAGCCCAATTGGCCGCCGCAAGAAGTGTCAGACAAGGACACCCTGTCCACTTGAGAGGGAGCACTGAGCAGCCCCTTGGTATCCAGGAGGGGTGGACGCTGGGGAGGCGAATCCTCAATTTGAAAAGGCTTGTTGAGGCCAACAAGAACGACGTGGGGGGAATCGATATCAATCGATGCCCACAACAAGACAAGACGCATCAGAACAACAGGTGGTACTACCCATAACAGAAACAACCACGCACCTGTACCCACACACCATCATCACATCCCATTGTCGAGGAACCGGGCCCTTTTTGTCTTGAGGTCCATACAAGGGCGCGGGGTTGTCCTGGGAGTTTCGAAGGCGTTGCGCATGGCGTGGCACACAGGGAGGGTGAAAGCGCTGAAAGCCCGGGCTTGCGGGCTCGGGCTTACAGGATCTTCAAGCCCAGCCGTGGGCTGGGCTGGGCTCGGGCTTTTAGGGCCGGGCTACCCGGGCTTCAGGGCTTTGAGCCCGGCCCTGCAAATCATCACTAGATGCAGGAGGCACGGGAGCAATGAACTACGGGTCATTCCATACCTCACATTACTGACACGCTGTAAACCAATGGCACTGGAACACTCCTCTCCTGTCCCCATATGTGGTTTATTGAGGGATAACTGAGGGATAACTTAGAACCAAGTGTCGGTTCGCGAAGACTTGAGCGCGAGGCAATCGGAGGTCGGGGAAGAAAAGTGTCAATAGGGGTGCGTGTTGGAGTCGGAAATGTCGGTGCGCGTCGTTGAGGGGCCTCGGTAAAATCAAATAAAAATGGAAAGAAAAAGGCGTTTAGTGATACTGTATTGAGAGCGATCGCCTATATATACTATGGAACTTCGGATGCAATGCATATGGATGTGTGATTACCAACGCCGATGGCCCGTGCACACTTGTGCCGTTTGCCCCGACGGTTTCCAACTACCAACATGGCAACACCGTGACAGTGCCATTATAGTATTTCGTGAAACGAAAGAGAGTCCGTAGAGTCCAAGCATGGACGGGTGGAGTATAAGTACTAGAGCGTACAATGCGTTGTTTTGTTCCATTCGCAGTATTACTGAACGTCCTTCAGGGTGACGTCGACAATGACTCTGCTTGCTGCTTGCATAGCCGTCAAGAAGTTGAACAAAACGGTACTCACTTACCCGACACCCTCGTGTCAATATATACTTATTCAGTTTGGGCCGCCTCGAGGCCACTAAGTACGTTGCTTTCCACATTGGAAGAAAGTATCATCAGCTCATGTTGTCGATAATCATCCTCAGGACTCATGTTGCGGGAGGCAGGGTGCTGTTATCAGTATAAGGATGGTCTTTTGGTCTCAGTAATTGTCAGAAGCTTACAGTCGCGGCCGTGGGGCAGCCATGAGGTCCAGTGGATCCAGGCCTCGGAGCCCACGCACTGCAAGACCTCGCCAGCATGTGTCCCACTCCCCACATGCGGACGCCATAAAGGCGGCGTTGAGCGCTTTGGTCGGTTCGGGTACATTCGCGTCCGCCGCCACGATCGCAAAGTGCGCTTCGGCCTTGTCGATCTGTCCAGATTGGACATACACTCGGCCGAGAGCGGAACGCAGCTCGCCGTTAGTGCTGCCGGTCGTGGTGGTGGTTTGATGACCTCTTTTGTTGTTGGTGGCAAGAGGCTTGAGTAGCGCGGTGGCTGCGGTGTAGTCCTAGAGTTAATGGTAGTGATAGATATTGTAATTGATAATTGATAGCGTCCGTATAGAAAAGGGGAAGGTGAAGACATCCAGCAGCAGCAGGGGCCAAGGCGGAAACACGGAGGGAGGACTCGGTCCACTCGGAAATCGTTGGCATTACAGGTACATACACCTCTGTTGTAAACAAGTATCAAGAATACATCAAATCAATAGACCTAGGCTACCATAACGTTCTGAAGCTGCGAAACACCCTCTCTCCCGAGCCTTCTGGTCAGACTCGGCGAGTCCCCGGGTCCCCACCTCCGGGGGCGGCGTGTTTTCTCTACCAACTACCATTTTGCCTTGAAAAGGCCGTAAGGCCTTTCTCTCGCCAACATTCGATACGTTGGCCACATCCAAGAGTGGTGCATCGGACAAACGCTCCCATTCAAGTAACGA
>Ga0307510_10004028_pt1 | contig 17230 bp, 13 predicted proteins | sample 12_EM_MG_FD_207224 | JGI IMG/M metagenome (GOLD analysis project Ga0307510, IMG submission 207224) | Populus trichocarpa ectomycorrhiza microbial communities from riparian zone in the Pacific Northwest, United States - 12_EM | ecosystem: Host-associated > Plants > Roots > Unclassified | place...
TTTGCTGATGGAGAGAGCCAGAGATATCGATAAAACAAACGGTGAGAAAAAAGGATTCGAAAAAGCACACGGCGTAGACAGCCGCCTATCGTATGCACGATTTTTCTCCTTTACTCAACCTGCGTGAGAAGAACAATTCGAAAAAGCACACGGCGTAGATAGCCGCCTATCGAATGGACTATTTTCCTCCTTGGCTTAAGCTGCGTGGAACGCAAAGGCTCATAACCTGTTGGATGGGTGGACGTGGTTGATGTGAGAGAACTTGTTCTATTCTCAGATGTGCGCCGCTGCTAACCAAATAGGACTAAAAAACATGTGTGCGCAACTAGTGGTTTGCCCTCAACGCTGTCCTATCTTCTCCACAACACTACTAGGGTGGTTGCCCGTACCCTACTACACTCAACATCTAAATACCAGCGAAGATGCTTGGATATTTATATCCCACATATGAGCAATCACCGTAAACATACTCTCTAAGTATCTCACTAAGCAATCTACAAAGTTCACCTGCCTGCAAAAACTCGTAAACCCTGAAATCTTCCTACCTCACTCTTTCACCCCCAGTGTCACATTATCAGTCAGGGCTTCTGTTCTTCCTGCGTGTGTAGAGACCATGTAAGGTGTCAGCTGATCCATTTATCTGTTGACTGTAGTGTTTATGAATTATCTTGCCCTCGTGTTCTACTTGCGTAGTCTAACTCGCTAGACAGAAGATGGGCCGTCATCTTTACTTAGCATGGTAGAGAATTTAGTCTGCAACTTCTGATCATATTCTCGTGCATGGGCATTTTAGGACTTGTCTTCCAGATCGAACCAGTTGCCTTTTTCCTTCTGACTCCATCTTATATCAACCTGTCTTTTGCCCATTATCCTGATATCGTTACTGGGCATAGTCATCTCCTTCATACACTATACGTCATCGTAGATAAGAGGGGTCTAACCTTTTGTGAGAACATCCTGTTATCTTCAACCCACTCTCATGTTGGTATATCTTTGACTGTCTGTAACTCTATGCGCATCTTGCCCATTCACCTGCTTCTACTTGCATATAGTGCTCGAAGGTCTCCCCTCATATATCCTGCGAACAGGATCTGGTTGAACGGACAGTGGCAACATATACAGTCTTATGATATAGGTTCTGATGCTAGTAGTCTTTGGTATTGGGCCTCAACTATCTAGCCATCCAGTAGCGCCGTGCCCTTGCAACACTGTGGCTAGAGGAGGGTGTCAGCTTTGTCCTGCGAAATGCATTCGTATAAAGGTAGGGTAACCTTGCTGCCTAAATACCCACGGGCAGTCCGTGAGCCTCAAATCAAGCTAGACCTGATACATTCGAGAACACTGCGAGAGCCAGCAGCAAAGTGCGAGCATCCCTGCACTAATGATGAACAATCTGTTGAACCAGCACCAAAACCAGTGAAATGACTCTTGCTGCATTTCCAACTGAATTACTGCACATGGACATTTTTCAAGAAGAGACTCACCTTGGCACAAGCTGCCTTTGAGAGGATATGACGACTCTTGTTACCAGGCTGAAGGCTCATACCATATAGTGCTCACAGAATGGCCAAGGCAATTATAGTCTCCACCCGAGTCTATGGCTCTGAATTCTACCAACCAAGTATCACAATGCCCAATTAAGTAGAGATATTCATGAACGGAGTACGGAGATGGATCACGAGCTGTTTCTACTCAACTAACACGCTAGTGCTGTTATTAGAGGTGTGTTTGACGCCTACTGACCTTGACCAAAAACATTTTAGGGACATGGCCACTGTCTGGTAGGCAACTACACTCCCAGCCAATAATATTATCACAGCCCTTTTCCCCTCTTGTTCCCCACAACGTGAGAGCTTCCGTTTCCCCTTTAATAGGAGGGCTGCCTTCTCTAACACAGAAGGCCTGGAACTTAAAACTTGGGACTCCACATCCTTCACCTCGGTCCCAAGGGTTTTGCCAATTCACTACATCACCAAATGGGCCAGAATGGTTTTTAAGAAATGGTGACTCCCAAGAAAACCAAACATATGGTAACTCCAAGTGGCAAAGAGTGGGTGTATTTTCATAATACGATAAAAGCCGTTAGGGAGGCCATCTACGCGAAATGGAAACTGCCCATCTTCCCTGATTACTATCGCTACGGCCCACTCTTCAGGACATGTTGGGATATCATGATGTCCAGAAAGTTTACCCTTGCGTGCATCTATCTGATGAGAGCTGGTAGAAACTAGCTAAGAGCATGCAAGGTCTGAACGGACTCTGACGGGTCTTCCTTATGCCCAAGGTGCGAAGAAGAACTGAGTTTTAAACATGTTATAACTATGGGCCCTGCCCTAGCGGGAGATATGGAAAGGCACCCGGAATTTTTGTTTGATATTTCCCTAGAGTGATTGGTTTGGAAAGACAACAAGAAAGGATGGGAAATGATGAAGCATATGATTTCATTTATTTCCTTGAATAAGTTAAATTGTCCAGATGATAAGCTGGCTTTTTATTTTACTCAGGCAACACAGGCACAGTCTTGAGGGTTTGTTTAGGATTCAATTTGAAGAATCTCATAGGTTGGGAAATATTGACGTTGATTTTATACTTTGGTATTAGTGATTAGTTTTTGTTTTATTTCTTTTGTTTTTGTTTTGATTCGGATTTTTATTTGCCATGGGATATTTCCCGAATGCAGCGATTGGACCCGAGCAAGTGCTAGTCCTTTACCTAAAATCATACCTTGGAATTAACAAAAAATAAGAGAATATTGATTTTGAAAATAAGCTACAAGGCCCTACAACCCTGTAAAATAGGGACAGCATGAAACTGAATACTTTTTTAAGGGTTTAACTACTCTCCTTAGCTAGTATCATACTTATAAGTGTTTAATTTCATGTTAAATATCCTGGGAGTCAGATCATCTACATTACCCACTGGTATTTCACTCTATCACATGCATCGCATGGGAGGACATCACTTATTCTGCCACTGTTTTTCCCCTCAAGTGTACCACCGCTACCGTGACATTCATTATGCAGCCTACCACCTTTTTAGACTATGCCTCTCCCTTGTGCCTGGTTAACATACCGTAAAAACTGGAATAATTGGCCCTCACGCTAGTATGTTGACTTAAGGTGTGTCTCGCCAAGGTTCATACATTTGTTTAAATTTTTCCTCTTTCTACTTCGCCGCTCCAATGACCGCAGTCATATCAAGGGCTAGCGTTCAGACTCAGAGAAGTGAACCCTAGTTTTCATGTTTTATCGTAGGCTAGATTGGAACTCATTGGAAATCATGCGGAGTAACGAGGTATCCGAATTATCGAATCCTGGAACGCGGGGTGTGTTTGTGCTAGAGAGTAGGGATTTGAAGAATATCTGGCCAAACATCTGTGAGCATCTGTGCACCCATAGTAAATTTTTCTATCACTTGATACTCGAGTACTTCCTACCTTTCTCCATCCATAATTTTTTGTTTTTTTGTCTTTGCTGAGAGCTGATTCTTCCGTGAGCTCGCTCCTCCACGCGGATAGGCCAATTTCCATGAACTGGCACATTTCTTGCATCTCCAAAGCCTTGCATTCGAGTAAAGTCATGCCCCGTCATCCCGGATCTTGACAATGCGCAATCCTCGTTCCCCCCCATTAACTTCTGTGTCCCAATTTATTCCCAAAATTTGATTTTTTCCTGGATCACTGGCTGTGCTGGACGAATTCTGTGGATTTCATGTCTTGTGCATGCGCCAATACCCTATCCTCTCCCTGACCTCAGGAACCGAACATCTGGGTGACACGTTTTTGATTGGTGCTCAGCTATGGCCAGATTTTTTTACCATACCGCACTCGTCCAGGGAGAGAATTCCTGAGAACTGGAGCGGCATGTTTTGGAAGGTGCTCTGACACGCACAGATATTTTATCATCTAGTTTTAAAATGCCGTCGTTTGCACGGGCGTACAATACCTCCCTCAGGGGGAAGCCCCTGGCATTCCGCCTGCGAGTACAATCATACTCATCATCTATTGGCTCGCCGTTATTTTGTCATGTGGCTTTAAGCCATACAGTACTGTCGCTGAGCTTTAATGAAGTTCGGAAGCTGTGCTCATTATGCTGGGTGGCCGCTACCGGATGATGAAAAGATTGCAGAGTCTCTGGGGCGAAGTTATGAAACAGCTATCCAAGGCGAACCCTCCGTCTGTATCCCTGTCTGTTCCTGTCGTTGGGTTCCTGCGCTTGTACTTGTATGTATACCGTAAAAACTCTTGCGATTCACCATCTCGGTTAGGTCTCTGATCTTGGGGTGAAGGGGCAACGCTTCTTGAGAAGGATTAGTGCTTTCCTGATGTGGCATAGCCCCAAGTGCTTTGGCCTTTTATGATCTCTTGAACTTGCCAAACTAAACCTATCTTGGGCGATGACTCGATTCGCGAGGATAATCCGATGGTGAATCGCAAGAGTTTTTACGGTATAGATATACTCGAGTATTAACATCGATTGCAACTTCGACCCCCACCCGACATACTCCTCATTAAACAATCCCTCTCTCCATTCGGTTTATACCATGGTCATGATCCATTCAAGGTCGTAAATTTTTCAGGAAACATTCAGAAAGCGCGCCTGAGCGGGTCATATTTTTCGCCTTGTTTTTCCTAAATTTCAAAACAGCTTTTTCTACAGGAGTGGGCTCGTCTAAAAACCTCTCTTTTCGCTTAACACCTGAGCACCTTCCCCCAAAAGTGATATTCGTTGTTCTAGGATGCAAGGTAAGGTTGGCGAGGCAAAAATTTGCCGTCGATGGTACGGCAGCATGTCAAACTTATACAGCACCCCTGCGATCGATAGTATTTTAAACTTCCTCCCCGCCTGTTATTATTCCGGTATTCTTATTTTGGTTCTGACAGATAATTATTCTCTCAATGACAATGTCCCTCCTAGGCGAAGAATCTGTGTGGTGCTGGTATACCTACCAAATAAACTATCGGAGAGTGAGCGAATGATCATACGAAGGTAGAACAGCGAGACATCATTATACAATCGAAGCACTCCACCGCTAATTTATTGGCCCTGTGCCAGGGATACCCGGAGTGTGATGGAAAAGGGGGCTGGACGGAACTGCTGCCATTGTTGTTGTTCCACAAGACCGCTCGCGCTATGGGCCTCGCTTCTGTCAACCCAACTGTGCTCTGGCGGGAAGATCTTCTGGTGCTGGGAGCACCCCGCCCGCGCATCTGTGGGTTGTTCGCAGCCGCATCCCTCACCCTGCCTACCCTCACCCTGTCACCCTGCACTTTCTTGCCTTTGGCCCCCTGGGCTTCTCTCTCCTCTCTTTCTCACTCTCTAGGCTCTACACAAACATACATCCTCCTTCCCAGGATATTCTTTCACATCATCACCCCTTTGTCCTCACCTCTGCCCGGTTTACATCGGCTTACACCTTTTAAAGTTCTTATATCAGTCACTAATTAATTTCCCAGAATTGATCATGGGCATATTTTCCAAAAAGTCGAGCTCAAGAGCAAATTCTGTCACTTCGGAGAGCACCTGCAAGTCGAATCGTAAGGGTTCTCAAACCTCCCTTGCGAGTAATGCCAAATCTCCTACGGGTCAACAGGGCAGATTGTCTTCCTCAGGAAACACCTCACCAGCATTGCCCTCTATTCCATCCATTGAACTACCACCTGCACCAGATCCAGGATTGGATCCCTCCGGTTATCTCCGAAGCATCTATGCCGTTAGGGATCGTTCTAAATTTGTTATCGAGGCCGCTCTAAAGAATCAGCTCACCAACTTTACAGTTGATATGACCAAGTTCAAGGATGTTGCCGAATATGTTGTCTCTATTATAAAGGTATGGGATGATTGTGCTCGTCGCTCTTTGCCCTCGATTTGCATCTACAGTAACTCGGAGCAGAAATTTTCTCAAAATTGGGCTAACTATTCCACCTGACCTAACTTCAGAGAGACTATGCCCCCGACTATCACACGATTCCTCCTCACGGTCGATGGCAGCATTTCGAAGTCGGCGGTCGTCCTCGTATCGACCAAATGATGCAATCCTGGCCTTCTGACCCCGCCGAACAAACTAGGAGGCTCATCGATTTGTTCATGGTGTCTGTCTTACTGGATGCGGGCGCCGGGACAAAGTGGCAATATAAGTCGAAAGATAATGGCAAAATCTATCGTAGGAGCGAGGGTTTAGCAGTTGCTAGCTTGGACATGTTCAAGGAGGGGTTATTCTCAAGCAACCCGGAGCAGAAAGAGCAAGTGGATGGTGAGTCCATCCTCCGGCCTTCAACTGCTTGGGCCTGGATGTGCCAGAGGCACCTCTCGAATCTCGTAGTTACCTTATTTTTCTTATCGCTGACAATATGATTGATCAGGCATGGCATTGAAAAATTTGACTGTTCAGGCTTTGGCTGAGGGTCTCCAGGTTTCAGAATCGAACCCACTCAGTGGGCTCGAAGGGCGCTCGTCTCTCCTGATCAAATTGGGTGAAGCTTTGGACAACCAGGACTTTTTTGGTGTAGATTCTCGGCCTGGAAACATGTTGGGTGAGAAATATGTTGACCGTCTAGCTCACATGTTGGCTTGCTGACTTAATATCTAGACTATCTTTTGCAGCATTCCAGCACCCAGAAGTTTGGGGTCACCCCGGTTATTCCGATTCCCACATTGTGGTCTGTTTTAATGGATGGACTTGCGCCAATCTGGCCTCAGTCACGGACCCAATTCGACGGCGTCTCACTCGGTGATGCCTGGCCATGTTCTTCGATGCCCCCGGCACCTGGCTGGGAGCGTATTGTTCCATTCCACAAACTGACACAATGGCTTACGTATTCATTGATGGTTCCAATGTCAAAGCTCATGGGCGTGATGTGGGCAGGAGAACGTCTGCTTACCGGACTTCCGGAGTACCGTAACGGGGGTTTGCTCATTGATACCGGTCTTCTCACATTGAAGGCGCCTCAAATGGAACGTGGCATCAAGGCATACCATGCAAATGCAAAGAAGGCTGGACAACCAAATGTTGAAGTCGTACCGCTTTTTACCCCGGATGATGACGTTGTGGTTGAATGGAGGGCTTGCACCTTGGGTTTCTTGGATATGCTGCTCGGAGAAGTAAACAATCTCCTTGAGTTGAAGGAGGGCGAGCAGCTAAATCTAGCTCAGATGCTGGAGGCTGGAACTTGGAAGGTATGAATTTCCTGAAATTGGCTGTTTCTCTGCTAAAATGATGGACCTGCATAGGGAGGAAGGGAGCTTGCGGAGGTTTCGAGGCCCAATACAAAGGAGCCCCCAATTATGATTCTGTCGGACGGCACCGTGTTTTAGGGCTGGCACAAGGTCGCTCATGCCATCTTGTTCTCTTATTATTTCTCGATTCAGGCCAGGGTGGGCGACAAATTTTCACCCTGCTAGAAATTTCTACATAATTAGTCAACTTATTGAGTAGTTCTTTTTCTTGTTCCTTTTCCTAGTAACTTACAGAGTGTGACCTCAACGGTCTGATCTCACGCGGATTACCAAGCACTCTTCCTCAGGATCGCTGGTTCTGCTATCTTGCTCCGTTCGCCCAATGTTTTCTCCATTGCGTTTTCAATTTGCAAAGCGTGCCTGTATTTTGTTTTCCGATGTCAATTCTCGGGTCTTTGTGGTAAGGAATGTTGATACCAGCGACATGGCCGGTGAAGGGAGTACGAGACAAGAAATATGGTAAAATGCGCCCGTAATACTTTAGTTATGGGGGGATGTACAATCGTGTCCGTTAAATAACTTGACCGCTCAGCGTCCTAGGACAGTCCCGTCTAACAAGTCTGAATATGCAGGATCCAAAGTATGTAACTGAGAATATACATGATATGTTTATAGAATGCAGCTGAAGATAGCGTCCGTCAGATGTTACGAACAGGAGATCTCGTTAAGAAAATGAGGTGATCTGCGAGGCATTTTGCCTGAATCAGACATGAATTAATGGCATTTGTAAAATAACTTACCTATTTCTTTTTAACTACTCGAGTACTCGCGCGGCTGATATGAAGCCGGACAACTGCTTCTTATGGTAGGGATCGGTGAGCGAATGAGGAGGCAGAATGAGTCCGCCAAGAAGAGAGATGTAATTTGGTAAACCGTAGAAGGCTATGGGTTGTCCACACCGTTTGATGCCGTGCCCACCTTTTTCTGTATGCTATACCGTATTCCTTTACTAATCCTTGCCTCTAGACACTATGCCTACCATAAGAAGTACAGTATCCCAGAGAGTCGGGAGGTTCTCGAGTTGCGAGAGTGGCGGCGCTCTCGGCAACTTGGCATGGATTTTCCCATGGTCAACCCTGCTTTTAAATTTTCTTGGATACTTTTCTTGTTTGCTCTTGGGATTGAAGCTTCTCTTTTGGGCTAAGCCTTGATTTAAGTGGAGGCATGTACCCGTTTTTATGCTACGACTCTCGCAACTCGAGAATCTCGCGAGCCTCTGGGATACTGCAGTGACCGGCTAGAAATGAATTCTTTGGCATTTCAAACTGAGACATAATCCACCAATCTCTTGTGCCGAGTTACAGACGAAAGGATACAAACATTTTTGCCAAGGGCCAGGTGTTTCTCATAATTACATGGGTGGTACGGTAAGAGATGAAATGAAAACAAAGTAAGATGTAGATTTAGAGGAAAAGAAGGCATGATCAATAGAAAATGACACATGTAGACACTTTTAAATATTTTTGAAGAAAATGCATGTTGGCTTTATCGGATTGAAGTTGAATACTTGAAATAACTATTTTCATTTGGAGTATTGGGGTTCAATTTGGCTAGATAGAAAGAATCCACTTGTATGAAAAGGATACTGGAGTTGCAGAAGGTATTATACTAGTAAGGAGAAGTTTGAAGGAGGCATGCTCAGTCAGCTAGGAATTTTAGAGAGAGAATATAATGTTATGTAAGTAAGAAATAGAAATACAGGAAGAGAAAAAGGTATTGAAAAAGATAAGGAGAGTAAGGAAAACATTTGGTAAATCTTCTAGGTTTACAACAAAAATAGGTAGAGGCTGCAATTTCTTACAGTAGGTATATTACCTGAAATTAGTTCTTTTTCTGAATTTGTGATTCAAAGTTTTAATCATGAAATATTGAATTATAAATTTCAAGTATACTGGGCTTCAACCATAAGGCTTACAGACTTATAAAATCTGATTGCCTTAAGATAGTTGCACCAGAACTGCTTACCAAAAATGTTTTGATCTTTGATATATAACTATACTATATAACAACCAAGTGTCAGGAGACTCTGTACATAGCTGAAGAATAACCTCTATATATAAAACAACAGGAGTAGTTTTTGACAAGGGTTTTATACTTGTTTGCTGGAAAGACTTGGAGAAAAACAAAAAGCACACAGTTTAGTTTTGAGAGTTAAAGTATGTGATTATTAGGATATATGATTAGTGAAGGTGTTAAAGGGTAATAAAGAATTATAAGTAGTATTATATATGGGGATCGCTGGTTGGCAGCCTTTATCAAAAAGGTTATTGACTAATAGAAAATTCTGGCAAGTTTAAATAATAACAATTAAATAATTGACAAGTAGTAAAATAACAGATAAACGAGGAAGAAATATTTAGGGAACAAGAATAACTTCGGTGAAAATGATTCTCTGAAGAGGGAGCATGTTGTACAACTGACCTGATGTACAAAATACAAACTACAAGGGACGCAGCCATTCATTCTATTCACATGCAAATAAAACCTTCCGTGCATCCAGCTCAGTAATTACAAAGTGAAGAACAACCTAAGTAATGGAACACAATCAGACCCAGCACCAAATGCTTAGGATGCAACTTGAGGTAGGACTCAAGTCCTTGAATCTCATGCAAATTGTCAGACATATGGGAAAAGCTGACCTTTGAGCCTAAATTTGGCACACTTCAGGGTTACATGACCGTAGCTAGGTAAAGCTGATACTAGGCTTGGACCCTGCAATTAGGACAATTTGATAGCATCAGATGACATTATTGTACCATTCAAACACTCAAGGAAACTGTCAATAGAAGCGATTTTTTATTATTGCATATGTTATGGCAGTTTGTCTTCCATGATGCAGTTGACAGGATATAGGAGAGGGGACATTTGGCTTTCTGCAGATATTGTAGGCAAAGACTATCAACAGTGCATATGGTTAAAGACTGAGTAGTATGGTGCAAGAGTTTGTTAGTAGAGAAAGAGGGCGTTTTAGACGAGTCTGTTGAGAAGGAATTATAGTATGACTATATCTATAGAAAAGGGAGTTTAGAATAAGGATCAACTCAGACCACTGCGCAAGGAAGCACAATCAGGGAATGTTACTACGAGTAGAATCATGAGCTTGTGTTTGACAGAAGAGCATATGGGTAGATTCCGCCCTGCTTGGTACAATCATCAGCAAGAAATAAGTTTTGCAGTGCATCTCTCCCCACTAACATTGTAAGCTGGATACCCAAGACGGCGATAACCTGAACTTGAGTTCTTGGTGTGTCTGCCTTTGGGCATTTTGTCCAGAAGGGAAAGGGCCACCTCCCATACTTGAGATACCAATGGTAGGATCTTGACGAATTGGACTTACCTTAGCACAGCTTCCCCCCAGAAACCATACATCCAGCCTCTGGCCTCTGCTTCCTTTGGCGCCTAAAGTTCTCATTCCCTTACTGCCCTTTTGGGTATGTCCTTCAACCACAATACCTCTCATGCTGGGCCCGCCAGAGACAGGCTACTACTCATCAGCTTTCTTCCCATGATCCCCCTCGTCATGGAACTTCATTGCTCAAGTACAGTCACTAGACAAAAGTCTTGGTGATCGCTTAGTCAGCGAGGACTAAGCGAGATAATCCAAGTCCGACACCCACCAGCCCCACCACAGTGGAAAATCACGTATGGGGTATCATACTACATGCATTCTTACAGCTTTACTACCAAACTAATATTTTATGTTTAATTCTTTGCTTTGTTCTACCATCGAAATGCCATTATCAGCCTTTTGCAAAATACCGTAAGAACTCGAATAGAAGAAAAATGTGCTAGGACGTTGGAGTTGCCTCTCCTAGTAAGGCACCTGGTATATTCCTTTTCTTTTGTCTCAACTCGGGGCTGAGTTTGCAGTGTTTCCCCCTCGCGTAGCTCAGAAAGGAAACTCCAACGTCCTAGCACATTTTTCTTCTATTCGGGTTCTTACGGTACCCCTTGGATACACGGGCGTGTCTCACTATTCCGCAATCACCAAGACTTATGTCTAGTGACTGTACTAGTGGAAAAGTATTCATCCGATTGATGGTTACCGAGCAACACTTCAAAATACCCCACCTCTACAATAAACCACTTGTCAACTACATTGCCTCCCCTCAAGAAAGGCTACCTTATTGAGTTTGAGAAAGGGCAGATTATTGTTCTGAGAAAAAAAGAAATCTCTTTTTGTGATATTGGAAAGCTTTTACACAGTCCTAAAGGTACCATTTGAAGTTTGCATAATTGCTTGCAATGGAGGGGTGATGCAAACACCCTTCCTAAACCTGAATGATCAAGAATTATCACATCCAGAGGTTGTCACCCCGCAGTCAGATCTAAAAAGGTACACTGCCAGACTTTATCCGAATTGCACAATGATGTTGTACCTCAGGCCTTCATTGCTACAGTCAAGAGAGCTTTCGCATCAGTCAACATAAAGAAATGGAGAGCTAGGAAAACAAACCAGCTAAGGGATAAGCATGCTGTTAAGAGATTGGCTGTGGTGATGGAGTAGAAAGATTGGACAAAGCAGGACTTTGAGGGAGTCATGTTTAGTGATGAATGCATGGTTGAAAAGTCCAGAGATCTTAGGGGTATTTGGGTGTGCAGAACACCTGAAGAAAAGTGATACAAAGACTGTACTGATAGGGCCACCAAGGGGCCAGGGATAGAGCTAATAGTTTGGGCTTGTATTTGGAGAAGAAACAAGGGTTCTCTTATTCCTATTGCTAAGAAGAAAGTGGAAAGATTTGTATATATTGGAGTTTAGAGGATGGCTTAGTTGATATTTTAGAAAAGGTGGAGGACACATTTGGGGACCCTATCTTTCAGAAGGATGGTGCAAAGATACATACTACAAGATATACTATGGCTTAGTTTGCAGAAAAGAACATGCAGGTTATGAAATGGCCACCCGATTTCCCAGGCCTCAATCGAATTAAGCACTATTGGAGGAGGTTGAACGAAAAGCTACACTAGCACTTTCCCAATATTCACAAGACAAAGAGGGGTCCAGAGACAGTTAGAAAACATGTAGCAGAAGCCCTCGATCATGTTTAGGCTCAGAATATTGAAGGTATATGTCCTGAATGGTTGTAGGAGTTTCTGCATGATAGAGTTGGTGCTGTCCTAGATGCAACGGGATGGTATACAAAGTATTCATGTTTTTGATTTCTACTTTGATATATGGCTTTCGTTGGATTTATTACAGGTCTGCAAACCTTTGAGGTTTATTCTAAGCAGTTATGATTGAAGGGGTAGTAAATTTGTAGTGTGAGTAGAATTGGCGTTGGGTTGCCGGACGAGTACTTTTGCACCCTTATCTTAGCCTCTCTCAGAATCAGTTTCTCATCAGAAACCCCTTCTACATAATATCTGTTTCACACCAATGCCAATTTTTTTCCCTCTGACTTCTTGTATATCTGACTCAAGTTTTCCAGTCTTGATTCTTTTGCACTTTTCTGCTAGCCATATGGGAAAGGCTTGGCTTGCTGACCTAATTTTGTATACCCAGGAGTTACCCTACATTCCCCCTGTAATGATACAATGCCCCTCTGGCCCAAGCGTTGGGATGGTGCAACCACACCAGACTTGTGCGTGGTTGCGTCCCAACAGCAAAGGCCATATTATTGCAGTCCATATCATAACAGTCAATGCATTGCACCTGTCTGACTGAGCGGATGCTGCTTACAGGATATATGAGGGGTGTTAGAAGGTACCAGATCTCTAAGAACAAGCCAGATGTGTAAGTCTGGGGTACTTGCACATACACAGAGCTTTGTTTAGCAATGCATAATATAAACCCTTCCAAAATTTGTAATAAAGATTTTTCATGTGATAACTTATAATAATGATATATGGTCTCTTCTTGTTAGCGTGATGATTGCAGTAAGGCATAGGATGTTTTTTTTGTTTATCTGCTTGAACATTTGTTTAAGGTACAAACGATGCCTGCAGCGGGCTATCTATCACAACAAAAAACATCCAACTCAGTCCATCCACCCCCTCTGCCAGTACAAAAACCCTCTTTCCAACGTATGTGGCAGTGGAAACTAACATCAGCAAAAGTGCTCATTTTCCCCCTATATCTCATGAGGCATGTGAGGGATGGAGGGCCAAATTGTAAAACTCCAGCTGATGCATGGGTCATCCACAACCAGATAACCTTCGATCAAATCTGGGCTTACAGGTCAATTGTCTTTCTCAGTAATTTCGTTGCCATGTGTATTCTTTGTGACCCACTTCGTCAAGTTTGGGCCTTTACACAGTGCTTTTGAGCTTTGACCCTGCCACTCGAGTTTCTCTGGGCTTACCACCAACCCCTGAAATTGGTCCATTATGGACGTTTACTTCAGGAATCATTCCTGCTTTACTACGGCCCGAACCACCCACCAACCCTACTATCCCCACCCCCATTGCTCTACCCAACACTAACGCCCATTCAGTCACATTCACACATCCTTTGTACCTTCCAAATCCCAAAAGGGGTGTCTCCCATCCTGTTCCTGGTTCTATTTAGTCTTGCTTATTTCTCTACTTCCATGTCGCCATCACCCCCTGAATTATTTCTATTCAACACATTTCACCTTGTATCTAGTTCCATACGAACAATATTTGTCTCTTTCATGCTGGGCACAATTTACTTGTGAATGATGACTGGAGTTCTTCCAATTCCTCTACTTTTCTACTCTTCTTCAAAGCTCAGTCAAATCACAGTTATTTAGTAATAGTATTCACCCTTGAAATCACTACCTCGCGTCCACGCTGTTGCGCCAAGATCTTCATTGACTCTTCCACATCACTCCTGCTTTCTTCAAGGCTCTTGAGAGCTTGTATTCGGCTCAATGTCACCTTTGGCAGCACATTTTATTCACAAACTAGGTTAAAGTCAAACTCAAAATAGTATATTTTATTTGCAATAAATTAATACTCTCCAATTATTTTATACAAATTGTATTTAAATAATACATTCGTCTCAAATGGGACGTCATTTGTCTTGATCCCACACCTCTTTGAGTCCCTCCACATGTTTACCTGCTTCAGGATCTGGATTATTGTCTTCCACCTCGCTGTCCTCATCCCTTGAGACGGCCAAGTGCAGATATCCTGTGGCATCTTTATCCTCCATTGCCGAGTGAGAGCCCTGATCTGGAATAAATCTACATCAGCAAAAAAAACCTTTTTCACCGGACGTATTGAGCACGCGTTCAGACGAAGCCAGTCCGCTCTATGCCTCCCGTCCTTCCAGATCTCCTGAGCCCTCTTTGCCTTTCATCTCTTGCGTCTGATGCGCCCGGACGCCCCACTTTCCCTCCAAAGCGTCCGACGTACTCCTTGCGACCCCACCCCCTCCTAGCGCCTTCCTGTTGTATCCGCCCACTTATCTTCTCGTCTACAGGCCTCCTGCCTACTTTTACCAACTGCGTGCATCCGGCGGCCCTCCCAGATCCCCTCTCACCTCTAGCGACCTAGATCTGTCCGCTCCCGTCCACTGACATCCTACGTTGCACTTTTCTTAGCCCGCGCCCTACTGTCACTTCCATAATTCCTTTACTGTTCACAAGACGCCCGGCGCGGCCGCTATGGAGACCTTCTAGTTTGGTTGGCTTCGCCACAGGAGAGAATCAATTGGTATTAGTAATCATCAGCAGAACTCACGCGGCCGAGTTGAAGCGGGACACTTTCTAAGGGAATATCTCCCATGAGTCGCCGGCTTCATCTCGGCCTCGTACTCAATTCAACCTATTTAAAATATTCGCTTAAACGCCCGCAGATCGTATATTACTCCCGGGGCCGAGTTGAAGCCGGACACTCAATATGGGAACTGCCATCTTAAGTGTACGGCTTCAACTTGGCCGCATATTCATGCAGAACAATTCAACATATTTATAATATTCCCTTAAACGCCCGCGGATCGTGGAGTACCCGGGGCAGACGAGTTGAAGCTGGACACTCAATATGGGCACTGCCATCTTAAGTGTACGGCTTCAACTTGGCCGCATATTCATGCAAAACAATTCAACTTATTTAAAATATTCCCTTAAACGCCAGCGGATTGTGTAGTACTCCCATGGCCGAGTTGAAGCCGCACACTCAATATGGGAACTGCCACCTTAAGTGACCAGCCTTAACTCGTATAAATACTGTACATAATTGGATAGAATAATTTAATATATTTCATTAAACGTCCGCAGATCAACCCTGTGATTCACTATCGATTGCCTCTCCCGCCAGGAATTACCTGGGCCTGTCCGATCACTCCCCTATACTGACTATTCGCATGTCTCGACCATTGACCCGCCTGCTGACTCGAATATCGCCGCTCGCAATGTGAAATCTGCCACTATTGACTGGATCGAGAATGCAAACCAATGCCAACCAATGGACAGCTCCCGCCTCACTGAGAATATTGCTTATCTTGAAAAGTGCAAGCAACCGAGCCACCACCCGTCCTCCTAAATCTCCATAGTTCGCGTCCCCACCAGTCTGGACCATAGGCAATCATTTCTGGGGCCACCGTTACGGAATGCCTTTGTTGCAGTGCAGCGGGCCCGGTGGATCTGGAACTTGTCAGTTTCCTGAAGGTTGCCGACTAGAATTTCAAGCGGGGCAAATCTTTCTACAGGGAGTAACCCTACTTCGTTGGGGTCAGCTGGCAACCGCCGGTCATCCGGAGCAGTCTGCCTAGTAAAACATAGTATCTCCTGCATCATGTCGGAATAATGGATATTGAGGGTGGCGCATAGTTCGGTCAGCGTGCTGGTGTTCTTCATACAGCCTTTGAGAACCCGGCGAGGTGTAGTATGACTTGAAAAAGCCAGCATTTCCATCCCACTATCTTCAGCCACGATCACACCTTTAACTTTTGAAAGTGCTTCTCTAGTCTGCAACGTCATTCCTAAGGCATGTTGGCAGCCATATTGCGACAAGATTTGCCGGGCGGTGTCATTCTTGTTTGACCTGCGGTATCCATCATTAATCTCATCCTTATGTGCTAGTTCACCGATCTCTGTGGAATTCATCGATATGGATCCAAAATGCCGTGCGTGGGAGGCAAAGTGAGTCATGTAGCGCATCTTGATGAAGTTGATGTGGTTCTCACAAGGTATCAAATCCGCTCGCCGATTGGACCTTTCAACCCTCTTTTGATCAGCCTGTCGATTGCGATTAGCGACGGTTCTATGGTGGACTTCTTCAGCACGCTGATCCGCCATGAGTTCCCTTAGCTCCCAATCCTGGCGATCTGCTCGGGTGCGAGTAGCCTTCGAGGTACGGAACTTGACAAAAATGTCCTTTGTCAGGTGAAATGTCTGCAGGTAGCTTTCCATGTAGGAAAGTGTATCTGGTGTATGACTCCGATATTGAGCCATGAGAGAGAAATCTACCAGTGCTCTAACACACTTCAAAGCTCTCTTGAAATCATGATACTGAGAACTGTCCAGATTTCGCAATGCGGAGGCCAATACGGCTGAAATACAACGGCTGAGATTGCGCATCTCCTTTCCCTGCCCTTGTGTGATTTTGCGATAGGCCTTTTTCGGTACGCTGAATCCGGGTTGAGGAGGAATTTCTTTACAAGCATCGTCGAACGCCTGTTGTCGTTTATGCTATTTCAGGAATCCTTCCACCCCCTCCATCATATGGTTGAATAAGCCAAGGTAGATGTTGTGCAAGAGGTCCGGCTTGTGTCGGTTCCCGGGCTTACTCCATCCATTCCAATCAATACATTGTTTCCTATTTTGACGCCCAACCGGTAAAGTTATTCTGCAATGCCGGCCGCTTCTGCGGGCTCATGCCTCAAGGCTTTCTCGCTATATCGCATGTATTCGTGGGTCTCATATATCCGCCGCGGCTCCCCACCGAGCTCCTCGCAGGGAACCTCACACTTTGGGCTTGACTTACTGCCTGTTAGGTGGTAGCTTCGGCGTGAGGTATTCCGACAGCTAGGACCTTAATCGTAATTATATCGGAGAACTCGTTAAGAAGACACGAGTAATGTAGGC
>Ga0307510_10004029_pt1 | contig 17228 bp, 24 predicted proteins | sample 12_EM_MG_FD_207224 | JGI IMG/M metagenome (GOLD analysis project Ga0307510, IMG submission 207224) | Populus trichocarpa ectomycorrhiza microbial communities from riparian zone in the Pacific Northwest, United States - 12_EM | ecosystem: Host-associated > Plants > Roots > Unclassified | place...
TCTATGAGGTGCAGGAACTGTTTCTGACACCCCCTGGCAGTTGCAAGTCATGCTGACATCTGAACAACTTGAACAGCCAAAACATGCAATAATCATGCAAACGCAGATGAAAGGAAAGGGGATCTATATTTATCTGCTTGACAGAAGCCAGGCAGGAAGTGTTAAATACAAGTATACTACGTGTGGGGCAAGAGAAAAAGAAAGGGGAACCAAAAACTTACTGTTGGACCCTCCTGGGTCAACATGTGGCTGTAGTTGCTTTTAGTGGCGGTGTTGGCATTGGTATTGTCGTTGGGAGTCTCAGGAAGCTTGCTGTTGCTGATGGCGATGTCGACAGCTTGAGGGGTGCAAGGGGGGAATGTTGTTGTTGTTATTGGTGTTGTTGCTGGTGTCAGTGATGGTGTCAGTGTCGACTCGGTGATGAGGTTGAAGTCGATGATGCTGCTGCTGTTGTCACGTTGGTCAGCATTGTCATTGTCATTGTCGTTGTCATTGTCATTGTCATTGTCGTTGTCATTGTTGTTGTCATCGGGGATGTCGGGGTTGTTGTTGCAGCGGCTGCGGCAGGTGTCAATGTTGGTGTTGATGTCAGGAGTATTGTGGCTGCTGCCAAAAGTGCAGGGGTCGCATGTGCCATGCTTGTTTCCGGTGTTCCGGAACCTGTTGCTGTTGTTGTTGTTGTTGTTGCCTGTGTGTGCAAGTTTGTCAAAGTCAGTATAAAAGGGAGGACATACGTCGGCGCCGGCGTCTTTATTCCATTCCTCTCCCATCATCATCGTCGCAGATAACAGTGGACCCTTCAGCGGCTTTGGCATTGTGTCGCTCTGCAGGTGCGTTAGGGCTTGCAGTCGCTTGTGGCTGTTCCCTTGCCCCCAAGATCGATGAGATGTCGTCGTCATTGCTGGGTGGTGCTGAGTTGGTGTGTGCGAGTTCAGAGGCGAAGAATCAAGAGTGAGCGGGAGTGCGGGATGCGGTGGTGGGTATGTACTTGCCGGTGCATAATCGTGCGGGAAGGCGGCAGTCGTGGCAAGGGCGGTGATGCTGGGTAGAGGAGGAGTCGTTGTCCAAGTCAAAGGCTTCGGAGTGGGGGACGACATCGGAGGCAGTGAGGACAATCTTGTTGCGATCGCGGTTGAAGGTGTGGTGGGTGTCAGCAGCACAGGACACCTTGCTGGTGGTGGCAGTGGTATTGGCAGCGACATCATGTATCGAGCCATCCCCAGTATTGAAGGTATTCCCACCCAGATTGTACACGGGCTTGCCATCGTTGCTGATACCAAGTTCGAGGTTGCATGGGTATTTGTTACGGTCGCTGCTGTGGTCACTGTTGCCAATGTCGTTGCTGTTTGTTGTGCGCTGTCTTGCTTGCAGTGTCATTTTTGAGGTTTCTGGGACTGTTCTGTGGGGCTTGTGCTTGCAGCTTCGTTATCGGGTTCGTACCGCCATTACCTATGCTTGAGACACCAGCTTCTTGTGCTCAGCGACTATTCATTTTGACTTCTGTGTCTTTGGATAGGTTAGGCAGTGCGGCAATGATTGATGGAGGTCCTCACCCGCCTGATGGTAAATTGTAAATCTGGAGGCGGTGGAAGATCATGAACTGGAGGCATGGGCAACAGGGGTTGAGGGCGGTGGCAGGGCAGCGTCAGCGAGGATAACAGTGTTGGCATTGGCAATGGCAGCATTGGTGGTGACATAGTTGGCACTGGCGGTGTTGGTGAGAGAGGTATGTCCGGTCTCATCGATATAGAGGATACCGTCGAAACTGCAGAGGGTGTCCTAGTCAAGGTGACAGGTGACCTTTCAGGAGATAGTACAGGGGTTACTACCGTGGTGAGGGAGCAGTAGAAGGAAGAGATGGGGACAAGGGCGTGGTAGATGCAGAGACCGAGACTGATACGGATGCCGTTGGCATCAGAGAAGGTGGCGAGGACGACGAATAGTAACTGACAGAGGCTTACTTGAAAGGCTTTTGACAATTGTACTAAGTCGGCTTTGTTCTTGGGAGGCATACATGGAAGCAGTGGTGTGCAAGAAGGATGTATCGAAGGAGATACCTGGACCCTTGGGAAGGCTACAGGTTGCACAAGGGCGAAGCCCGCAGAATGGTCAATTTGTAGGTGTCATCAGTTTCAGGTGCCTGTAGAGTCTCTCGGATAAAGGGACTAGAAGGCACTCGAGGTGTAACGGTGCTTGGCATTGAGTCTGTGACAGGCGCCATTGTCATTGGTAGTGTCTCCAGCAGGCTGATGGGCGAAGGACCAGGCAAGGATGGTGCAATAGATCTTATGGACTTTGCTGTAGATGGTGACTGCTAAGGCAGCGTTGCAGACCGCTCAGAGTGTAACTTGGCAGAGAGGAGAGGGACTCAACACAGAAGTCTCAAGTAGAGCACTAGAGCTGCAAACAGCGATGTCGGTTCGCTCTTGCAAACTGGTGCCATAATATAGTCTGACACAGATTCAACTTTCAGGCTTGCTTTCACTGTGATAAAATCGTCAGACAAGATGCTCTTTGTGGTTTTCGGTTCTGTGGAACACACCTCAGTGGTTTCATAAATTGAAGAAATGCTAGGCAGTGAAGTAAAGGTCATGTGACAGCCCAAGCGTACCAGTCTTGTGTGATCCTCTTCAAGTGGTCCTTCTCGGGTTTGGGTTCCACCAGTCTTGCAGTGATGATACCTGTGCTTGAAGCAGGGCAGTCTGGATGCGCAGGGAGGTGAGGGGGAGAGTGTGTCAAGATAGAGAGGACCAAAGCGTTGTCAGGCCATGCCGCGCACTGGGTCAGAGCCCATGCTACGCACTGGAACTGAGGGGGGTGTCGTCGCCAGACAAGAGATCGATTGGCATCGAAGCACGATCGCCAAGGGAGGTAATGGGAGGAATGGAGGGGGCTCTCTCTGCAACTGGTCGCTCCGGTGGCACAAGGTGGGATGGAGGTTTTCCGAAGGCTTTGAAGGACAGAGGTGGGTCGTTCAGGAAGGAAGAGGTGTTCCCATCAACAAGGTGATGATCGATCCAGCGAAGGACACATTCGTTCTTGTTCCGCCGGAACTCAATACATGAGAATTCGATGAATGCCATTGACACATCATTCAATGGTAGGATGGTAGAGGGGAGGTGGTATCGAGCAGTGAACAAGTACCAGGACTCCGATAGGAAGCCAGCTCCTGTTTGTTGATTGGGTGTCAAGGCGTCATAAGTGGTGGAGGGGAGGTTGTGTAAGGCTGTAGATGTGAACGAAAAAGGGGTGGATGTGGTTGGCCTTGTCCTCCTGGCCCTGTGTTTGAAGTCAAAAACGTCCGTTATGTCATTGTCGTCATCTCCAGCGTCTCCACTTTTGCCAAGTTGGCCAGGGAAGTGCTGATGGAAGTCGTCATGTAGGATATTATCTGGGTCTGCTCCCCAGGGGAGCGACATCGCCTGTGTCGTCTCGATGTTCATGATCCGAGCTTGCAGATCAGAGATCGAGGCGGAGACGGGCTGAACGGCATGGTTGACGACCTGTTCAAGTAGCCGCAGCATCCCGGCATTGCTATCAGCATCTGTAGTGGGGGGCACAAGTGATGGGGGCTCCGACTGGTAATTCTCTACCAGTGGCAGGGTGACGACATTCGTGGGGGTGGGGGGAGAGCCTGTTGACTCACCATCTCAGTCGAGGTGGGCAGCACCGGACTAACAACCGAAGTCAAAGGCGATGCTAGCTAAACTAGGCCGACTGTCCCACAAATAGTGGGAACGTCCGGGGCTGTCATTGGTTCAGCATCCTCCTGCTCACCTATGGCGAAGTCAGCCTTGGTCGGGGTCTTATCCAGCGTTGTATGGGTCGAGGGCGATGGGGATGGGCTCCCGGCGCGGGATGAGGCGCAGGAGGTGGTGCAAGACTGGCGGCTGATGGGGTCAGTGCGTCGGTTTTGTGTTTACCACATGGTTCAGATTTGGAGATGAGAGCGATGCCTTTCGCTGTCTTACAGTAAGGCGTGTGGCCTCCTTCTGCTCATTGGATTCCACCTTCAGGGCGTGTCGGAAGGCAGAGAGTTCTTGGTGTGCTGCAGCTCCAGCCTCGGCTTCTTTTGCCTGAAACTCAGGCATGAGAGTGGAGGATTTCCAGAGCTCGAAGTCACGCTTGGCCTCTTCCAAGGCAGTGGTTTGTAAGTTCTGGAGGGCGGCATGGTATGTGCGTCGTGCTTCCTCTTTGGCATCTGCTTTCGCCTGGTCAACAGCCATGGCACGGCGAGCATTGAGGAGCTTGATAGTGGCGGGGGGGAGGGGGGAGTGAGGAGGAGGCCTTGACCATGAGTGTCTCCTGGAAATGGTGCCTCATGGCCTTGAGGAGGCGTTGGGACCATTCGATGACCTGTGGGTCGGAGATGAGGTGATCAAAAGCAGGGGCGTGATCCGATGAGGCAGTTAATTGCCATGTCCTGTGTGGTGACACGGGCCCAGTAAACCATGCCTTGAGTTCATCGTGTGTGCGGCGAATGCCCTTGTTGACAATGGTGTCGTGGGCAGCCTGGAGGATGTGTCCACAGGTTATGACGTGAGCCTCCTGATCCGACGAGGAACAGGGGAGGTGACACTCACTCATGCAGTGGTAACAGAGGGACTAGTCATCGGGTTTGCTCTGGCATTCGGTGAAAACCTCATGGAAGGACTCAGTGGCCAGGTTATTTGAGTCAAGGGATGATTGTTCACTGGGGGTAAGGTCGCGGAAGGACTCTGTGGGGTTGTGCCTGAGGGAGATGCAGATGCCGTTTCACATGTCGGTGAAGAGGGAGGCAACGAGGTGGATCCAGTCGGCACGAGCCTGGGTGAAGTCGGCAGACAAGAGCCTGTGAACAATGTCTATGTTGACCGAGTTATCCATATCACAAACAACGGACGGGTCAGGTTCCGGTTGTGTCAAGGGTTCGGAGTTATGGAGGGAAGAGGGGCAATGGAAGTCGGATCGGAGGCTCAGGCGTGGGGGGAGGGCAGAGCCGTGGCACCAAGGGCCAACACCAGCTGGCTTGCCTGCCACCCCAACGCTGCCACAGAGTAGGGTTTCACTGCCTCATGCCCAAAAAAAAGAAGGGAAGGTGAAGAAGAACAGGACAGGGGAGCTCGGGCCAGTGAGGTTGTCAAAAGGTCAAGGATCAACTTCTGAATGAAGGTCGTCCATGTTTCGCTCCCAAAAATTGGTATCAAAGTCAACTTGCTTGGTGTGTATGCACTAAAAATGCTATGGATATTCAGAAGGAGCACATGCAGCAGTATAGCTTACCTTATGGAGGGTCAAGTGGTGGGGAAAGTGGTGTGACTGTGCCATGTAGGAGGCATTGAAAAACAACAATTACCATATCAGGCGGCTCGAAAATTGAATGTCAACACGCACTGTACAATCCCTTTTGTCCATCAACACTCACTTTCGATGGGTCAAGGGAAACTTATTCCTGAAACTACCCAATGGATTGTCATTCGCCTTGCTTCAATGATGTCTATAGAGGATACAGCGATGTATTCTGATGTCTCACCCCGCAGCATCCGAAGGATCCTGACCCACTTCAAAGAGACTGGGGATGTCATCAAGTCAAAGCGTTCCAAAACCCAGGTTACCTCAACCCTCTGTGATCTTGACATTCAGGTATGGCTCTGTCTCGTGTCAAAACTAGTTGTTGATCCTTTGTTAGTACATGCATTCTACACTTGCTTCTACACCTGATATGTATCTTGATGAATTACGCCTGGAGCTCCAGGAAATCTGTGGGGTTTCAGTGTCATTGTCAACTATCTGGAGAATGTTGATAAAGGGTGGGTACTCCATGAAAAAGGTGTGTAATTGGTGACCACATTTTCCCAAGTCTGACCACTTGACAGCTTGGCCGGACTGCACTGGAGAGAAGTGTTGAAGCACGGGCTAACTATGCCCTTCGTATTGGCGAGTATGCACCAGAACAGCTCATTTTTGTTGATGAAAGTGCTGTGGACCGTCAAACAACATACTGTGGCCATGCCTGGGCAATACGTGGCAGAAGAGCAACTCATCAGGCGTTCTTCTGCTGTGGACGATGGTATGTAATATTTACAATCCCAAGAGGTGGGTGGATTGCTGATGGGTTCACCAGATTTTCTGTTCTTCCTGCACTGTCTTTGACAGAAGGGATCCTCCACTGTGATATTGTTGAGGGGGCATTTGATGGTGCTATGTTCTACATGTTCATTGATTGACTTCTTGATCGGATGCAACCATACCCTGCACCAAACTCTGTTATCGTTATGGATAACTGTCGCATCCATAAGTCACAAGCCGTCCTTGATTTGATCACGTCATGGTGAGCCTCTGATCTTTATGTTCACCATTCAAACTTATGATTTATTATAGGGGGATGCGTTACGAATTTTTACCACCATATTCACCAGACTTCAATCCTATCGAACTTGCGTTCTCTGCCATGAAGTATCACCTGCACCGAAATGGTAACTACATCCACTTAACCATGACATATCTGACCACCAACAAGATCTACTGCACACTATTGGAGGCCCTTTTTCAAATAACTCTAACAGATATATTTGGTTGGTATCGATATTGCGGATATGTATGAAAACCTTGTATGCATACTTTCCCTTGGTGTAGCCTACTGTATTTCTGGGAAGTGCCAATACAAGTGTTGAGGGTGTCGAGCACGTGCATGTTCCGGACCTAGAATGGGCAAGCTCAGCACCTTGTTTACCTCTTTGTTTGCCGCCTCTTTCTCAGATCTCTCACTACCGCTGAACTCGCAAGTGTGCATGTTACAAATCTATTTGCCACGGTGCTCAACAACAAGTCCTTACGATGAGCACTCACTGTCATGCGCAAGGACTATGCATACACTGAGCTCGACACCGCATCAACATCTTCATGACGCATACCAGAGCTGTTCAGTTACAGAGTCCACAGCAACGTCAAACAAGACACGGACGATACCATCAGCGACCTACAAGCCAAGGCTCGTGTCGTGGGTCCCGTATGCCATCCCCATATCAACTTGCTAGGCTGACTGTGCAACCCATGGTGGCCTCTCCCTGATTGATGACGCGCCCACTAACAGTACTTACCACTCACATTCACATACGCGCGCGCGTCGCAGTTTGCAGATGTGAACATGTTCTTGACATTCAACCTTGCTGCAACACAACACACATATACCCCCGAGCCCCTGCAAGGGCATCCACACATCGCTCAGATCCTGGAAGTCCACCACAAAGGCAGGCCACATTCTGGTGCAGCTTGTCAGCAGTATGTCATTCGTTCCCATGTCTTGCTAGCTGGCAGTCCTAAGTGTGCCCAAATCTCACAGGGGTACCGCATGCTTGAGATCGGGAGCAGATGTTGCTCAATGGCATTGCACATCATGCGGGCAACCAGTGTGGGTACATGCAGGCGAGCGGCTCGGTGTCCTGAGTAATGACCTTACGTGCTGTAGGGATGGGGAACATGCTGTCCTCAGAATTGAGTTCTGTGATCTGCTATGCCTTATCTCTGAGCGTGGATCTGCCTTTGCGCTGCGCATGACCATCCTATGAGCATGTTGATGAAACCATGTGATGCTACCAGTGACCAAATCGACCACATCCACACATCGCCTCCATCACCTTGCCATTGTTGCCATCTACTGACACATCCTCATTGCCTTGCTTCACCTCACCTCGCCAAGGCTCGGACCAAGCATGAACGTCATCTACACTTTGACCTTGCGCCCACAGTGGCGCCCTCAATACAACACTCTTTCCCCTCAAATCTGAACACCGAACCTTCCTTGATCATATCGCCGTGCAAGATTGTCGCCGGCTACCATATTTCCATTCTTTTTCCTTATCTTTTACTCACCCTTGTAAGGGATGGGCTTGCGCTGGCCTCAGAGCCAGCCATTTCTGACCACATAACAGCTTCTGCGCTTGCCACTCGACACATCAACAACACCTCCACACACTCGCCTCGTCCCCTTGCCTCCGCCTCTGCCTCTATCATCACTCACTCCTTTGTTCTTTCCATTTTCTGACACATCTGACCTCAGATCTCGCTACCAACAAGACTTGGATCGCCAAGAAACGCCAGCACAGCAGTCATGCGTTGCCTTGAGGATGGCGAAGTAGGTCCTAGCACCATGGTCTTGTTGGATAAAAGAGTTGTTGTCTAGGATTCCACGCTCCTCCGTATGTTATCGTTTGTCTCTTATCAGACTATTCACTCATTTTCACTTTACTTTAGTGATCCTTTATTCGACCTCATGCCCATCGCCATACCTTTCGATATCGAACATTGCTGCGCGGGTCTGTCGCCAGCAAGACCAACGTCTTTGTACCTTCCCTTTTCTCTTGTTTTCTACTCACTCATCATAGCGTACTTGTCTTGTAATTGCCTCATCCCAATTGTATAAAACCCTGCACGCCCGCCTTGCTGAAGAGCAGGCAACAGTGGCCCAAGTTTTCCCCTCCTTCTCATGTGTGTGCTAGGCGATCGAGCCGCTTCCCTTCCTTCCCCTCTCACTAGAATACAACTGCTAGCAGACATGCAATCGCTACTCATCATCTGACCTTTGATCAACCTCACAGCACACTCTCGGACTTTCACAAATGTGGCCTCCATCCTATTCTATTTCCTCTTCCCCCTACTCACGTGTCTTACTCCATTGTGCTCATGCTGTAAGGTGAGCATCGTGTGTGCTCTTGGATCGGCACATTCTGGACCACATGACACTTGCATTGCTGTCGACAACTCAACACGTCAGTGCCCCGCTGCAACGCCCTTGCACACCACACCTCCTCCTCGTTGTCCCCCTTCTCTTGTTCTTCACTTGATGTTTTGCTCTCACTACCATGCAGGTCCCCTTGCTGCCAGACCGGGAATCGCCACCGGCGTCACTTGCCATGCCCGCCATCTTTAGCATGCGCCACAAGACGGCATGTCAACCAACGTCACACACATCGAGCTCAACGCTCCATGCCTTTGGCCCTTGTTCGGTCCGCATGCTGTGGAACATGTAGATTGCTGGATATGAGCTCATTAGACCCTTTTTCGTACATTTCCTTATCCTTCTTTATATCTTAGACTCATTGCCTCTCTCGTTAGCACCTCTGCCACCAGACAAACTGCTCTCTTCAACCCTGCACCGCTGTCACGCCTTGACATACCATTCACTCTTGCTTGCTCATTTATTCACTGGACACTTTGTTTCATATGACGCCGCGCAGTCTGTCACCGGCAGAACGTTCACTCCTTTCTTCTTCTCCCCTTTCGCCGACTATTCATTCCTTGTAGCGTACATTGTCTCTGCCTGGACCCAAATATAAACACCCAAGCCCAGCCCTGGCGAAAGCCAGGCAACTGTGGCCCGTTTCTTCCCTTCTCTCTCTCTCTGTGTGCCAGGCAACTGTGGCCTGTTTCTGCCCTTCTCTCTCTCTCTGTGTGCCAGGCAACTGTGGCCCGTTTCTTCCCCCCCCTCTCTCTCTGTGTGCTGGGCAACTGTGGCCCTTCTTCTATCTCTCACAACACTCTCCGATCGATTTGCTACATCCTTGATATCGTTAACAAACACCCATCTGCGGCAGTAAGGATAACAACTCGCGCACACCGCCCTTGCTCACTCCTGGCGCATTCTTGATCTTGGGTGCACCGCTCAGGTTTTATCTTTAAATCCCTCCTCTCGAACTCTCACATGGACCTTCTGTCTGCGATATAGTGCATCCTCACTTTGGGGCACAATGCTGGTTCGATTTCCCAAACTCCTCCTATTGAACTCACAGGCAGGGACTCAACATCAATTCAGCAAGCTCTACCAGGTCAAGTGCCTAATAGAACACCGGGGTATGTGCTAGACACAATCTATAGGGGGGCGCGAGGGGCTTGGAAGTGTCCGGATAGGTGGATAATGAGGGGAAGAAGTCAAGTAAGGTAGATAGGTACGACACCAAAATTGCATGATAGCGTTATGAAAAGAACAAATGGCGGAAGAGTTGGACCTTGAAGTAAGACAAGCAACGTACGACGATTTGAACAGACAAAAGAATTACGTCTGGGGCTGTATAAGATTCTGGCCATGCAGCATTTGGAATGCCCCTGCATGGATTGCTGCTGTGTCCTCCTCCGCATACCTGAGAAGTAAGTCAGCTGTGCCTTTCCCAATATCAAGCCATTCTGAGAGTTTTTCGACAGTAATGTGCTCTCCTGTGAGCTGGTGCAAGTGTTGAAAGCCTTCCTGGTCGAACTTTGTCCCAAGACAGCTGAAATTTTCACTGGAACGCTGAGGATGAAGGTCACAAAGAGCAAGCCAATCAGCAATCATAGGATACTCAACAGCCTGAGGCTGCGTCGGCGGAACTGATGTCATTGGTGGAATCATGTACTGGTGTGGGTGGAGCAGAGGGAATTGGGGATTATAAATGGGTGCCTGTCCATACCAGAGAAAAGGGTGAAGGGGCATATTCAGATATGGGAAATACGGGTTTGTGAGGGCCCCTGCCATTGGTCCAATCTGGGGAGGGGAAACAGTGGACACAGGAGGACCAGATACCTGTGCAGGCTGTGCTTGAGGCCTGGTTCCTTGAGGACCATTGAGCATGACGTTGACTTGGAGAGGCTTTGTTTCGGGCGAATAATTTTCACTATCACAAGCCTACAAAGAGGAAGAATTAGAATAATATCATAAGGATCAAAGAGGTACATACACATAACATGGACCAGAGGTTGAGGTTTTGCTCGGTTATCGGATAACACAGCCCATTGGTGGGGTCTTTCCAGCACAAAACCACCTTGTCAGTTTGGCTATGGGGTTTGCACATGTAAAGCTCAGTAAGCTTGGCACAAGACGCAGTGTGCTGATCAAAGAATGCGTCAGAATCTTTTTGGCTCTTTTCCCTGTCAGCGGAAGCCTTGTTTCGTTGACCATCAGACTTCTAGTTGGTTCAATGAGAAATGGGCATCAGAAATGACTTGACTGTAACGTACCTTATCTGGGACTGCCACCACTTCATCTTTATTGAAAATTCGAACTGTTAGTGGCTTCAATTTCCAAGTTGAACGCCGTCCATTTGTCAGACAAGCAGGGACAATCAGTGGCTGAATCCATGTAAGCATATTCTCCAGGTCCTTTTCATGTTGAAGGTCAACTGGATGGGCCTTTGGCTGTGTACTGAGACGATATTGTACTTGAAGAGATGAGGGATAGACGTCAAGAAGTTTGGCAAGACGTTCTCGTAAGGAGATCCATGAAATATTGGATTGAATCACTTCAATTTTGCAGCTTCCTTTCCATTCGTTCGCTATCTCGAGCATGACACTGAACGGCTCTATACCAAGGAATTCATAAGCAATAATGACTAAAAAAGGTTGGGGGCCCATACCGTCATCGTCATCTGAGTCGCTAGTATCAGCGGCTTTGGCCTTGACTTTTTTCTTTGCCACTGGCTTCCGAGTTGGTGCAATGGTGGGTCCCTCCTCAGAGTCGCTACTAGAGGTCTGGTCGCTGCAGTTGGACTCAGGTTCTGATTCTATGTTGGCAGGCTCATCACTTTGCTTGCCAATTTCAGTGTCCTTGATTCGATCAAGTAAAGTGTTTATAGCTTTGGAGGCCTCCTGATGGGGACGGCCACTGGTGGTATCTAAGATGGGTACTTGAGAATGAGAATGACAAGCTAAACTGACACCATGCACCACAATCTTGAGTCACAGCCACAACTGGAGCACTACCTGCAGAAGCTTTGGCCTTTGATGGATGTATCGTGACAGCAGCTTCCTCATCTGACTCAATTGCCGTCTCTGACACACCATCTGCAGATGCAGCATGATTGATGGGCATCATGCTGGCCCCATCATCTGTGGTCACAGGAGTACCTTTTTTCACTTTTTTCTTCACTTTGGATTGTGCACGTTGTTTGTTGAGAGCCTGGTTTCCCATGGGCATAGTGAAGTGTGTGTAAATGAGCGGTGACTATGGTGAGTTACCACCCATGAGCAGAGTTCGGAGATGCAACCTACTAACGACAACGGCTCAGCATCAGCACATACCACAAAGCATACACAAGCCTGAGGTTGTGCCCTTCATGTGTTGACCTTTGTGCCACAGCTCTGCCCTCCCCCCATGCCAGAGCTTCATACGTCTGACAGCAGCATCAGCATCGCTCTCACCTTGTCCCTCTGCATCGATGTTGCGCACCTGATGCAGCTCACCCTCTTCAGCGGATACGCTTACAACTGGTCCCGCTTCTTCCGCCATCCAGATGCATGGCCCCGCTTTCTCGTGCCCTTCCAGAAGTCAAGGTTCTTCGCCTTCGTGTCACCCAGCCTATCTGGGTCATAGCCGTGTTAAGGCCTATTGAACCTTAAGGCGCAACGTGCGCGAAGGTGAAATATGCAGCAGTGATGAAGTTATAAGGGTCGTAATTCCCTTAATAACCTGAGGTGCTCTGGAAGGTGATAAAGGCGAGAAGGTCGCTAAGACCAATGTCTGGGTGATGACAAAGAGGAATGGGAAGTATCTTCAAGGACTTGAAGATTACTTCGAAGAAAAGTAAAAGGGAAATGTTTGTTCAAGCAACAAGGACTGAGAATGCAATAGATTGCAAACTAAGTCAGGCTTAAGGCCCAACTCTAGGATATAAGTCCAGCTTATATACAAAAGGGCAGCTACCTGACTAAGCGTACAAATGAGGAGAACAATGAGGTCACGAACAATAGTTGTCACGGAACAATGGAGTCACAAACAATGGTGGTCACAGACTACCATAAGAAGAGAACAATAGGAAACGTACAAAAGGAGGGAACAATGAAGTTCCCAGTGAGGCGGCTCTGTTGTACAGGTAAGCAGTCATGTGAGTCGGGATCATGTGATCGTATAAGTACATAACGGACGAGAAAAGAAAGAAAAATGTGGGCCAAGTGCCCAGGGACGTAACACGACGCCCTTCCTAGAGAGTTGCTACCACGCAACTACTTGTCAGATCCTTCATAACAGGTATCAGCGTTGTCCCACTCTGCGTCCGCGTATGCAACCTCTAACTCGTGACAGAGTAACCCAGCTGGGGTTGCTGAACAGTAACTGCCAAAGTTAGGATGCCCAAAATAGACAAGGCAGCGATTGGCTGCACAGGAATTGTGAGGAGAGGGGCACTCGTCGTGAGCGTGCTGAGTACTGAGGCACCAACGGCATGTCTTCCAGAGGGGGCAATCTTCGACAACGTGACCAGGAGTGTCGTGATTGCATTTGAGGCAGTAGGGGAACTTAACTTGAGTTCCTCGACACCGCTTGCCCAATACGGCGTGGCTTTCCAAACTGTCTTCTCCCTCTTCAACATCAAGTGGCCCTTGAGTGGCGAATATGCGTGGGACCTGATAATCACGGGTTGGAATAAGGAAGGTGGGGGGGGAAGGAGGGCGCGTAGCGAGGAGGTGTTGCTGGAGACGAGTGCGAACCGCGCTAGAAGCAAGACGTCGCTCCACCGTAAGTAGGTCGGATTCAGCTCAACTCTCCTTCTTCTCAAGTTCTAGGCGTTGTCTCTTGGCACTAGAAATAATGTTATGAAGACCCCAAAGCCGATGTACGTCAGCAAGAACCCCAGGGTCTTTGAGATTGACCAATGTCGTATCCACCATGAGGCGAGAAAGATGGGCGGGATGAAAAATATTGAGGTCGGTATCTTTGACCCCACAACGATTGAAATTTGGAGATGGGTAAGCTTTCGCCTGTAGCGGGGTGGCATACTCCCTTTCATTCTTCCCTCGAGTTCCCACCAGATAAGTATCTTCTTCTGTGGAGCGAAAGCAAATGTACTTGGCGACTTCTGATTGTCCTTCATCATTGACAAAGGTGAGGGGGTAATGTCCGGGATTCCCAGCATCGAAGAGAGCCCACCCTTCACCAGGGTACATGGGATCATTGAGTTTGTCACTAAGTGGTGGGTTAAGGAGAATGGGGGAGGGGCTACTAGCCTTCGAGATAGTGGGGTTGTATTGGGCACCCAAAGACTCGGGTGGGTCGCTCTGGACACTGTCAACGTCCAAGAATTGTTCTATCTCCGTTAAGATCTGAGGGACAAAGAAAAGGTGTTGGACTGCGGAGAAATCTTGGAAACTAGTGGTGAAGATCTGATTGTCAAGTCCATCGTTCCCAAGAATGTTAATGGCGGGCATCAGTCCCTCAGTCCAGGCCTCAAGAGCGCTTTCGAGTCTTTGATGCACCTCCATAGCTTTCAGAAGTGCTCGACAATTCTTTCTGACGTCTTTTACGTCCTCTTGGGTGGGTGTCCCTATCCCAAAGATCATTAGTGGAGTCTCCTGATACTCCGAAGGGGGGGACTGGGATCGATTGCAGAAGAACGATGGGAGGGGGGACCGGGTATGGCGGAGGACCACCGGTGTCAGTGGATGGGATGGGGAAGGGTTCAGGGTAGTTGGTATGGATGAAAGGGGAGGGTTGGGGGACCGATCGTCGAATGGGAGTGGGGACGTGCTCGCATTCACTGTGGCATCCGCCAGGGCAAGTAGTCTCTGGGAGGGGGATGTAGAATGCCCCGTAGCAAGAGGGGGTACTAGGAACGTCGGTGGTGGTACTGGGAGTGGTGGTGTCGATGACTAAGAAGCTAGGCTGGGGGAGGTAGCTGGTGGAGCGGGTAATTCGCCCAGGGTAACTATCAGAGGTGTCCTCACAGGTGACGATGTATCCATCGCCATGTTGTTGTCCAGTGGTCCAACTATGGCGGGTGGCATGTCCTGGGGTGACGATCGTCGAGAAAAGGGATATGTCGCCGTTCCAGTCGATGCGTTCACGGGTGTAGATGGTGCACTATTCTTGCTGGTAGACATAGCTTTGATAATGAGGGATGGTAAGGTTGCTGGACATAAGAGTGATGAGGTTGAGTCGTCAAGTTGGAGGGTTCTTATACCCTTTGATTGATTTTGAAAGTCAGCTAGTAACTCCGGTGCGTGGAGATCCTCAGAGTTAGTCCATGAGTCATGTGCTGGCGAGTAGCCCTTCCAGCGCACAAGGTATTGCTTCTTCTTCCAATGGCCAAAAGACCTCTCTTTTAGAATCTTCTCGACTTCCCATTCAGGTTCACCTTCTAGAATATCAGGGGGTGGTTCGATAAAATTGGGGCCGTGTTGATCGGTTTCTTTGTAAGGTGTGAGTAATGAGGTGTGGAATACGTCATGGATCTTCCAAGTGGGAGGGAGTTCGAGTTTATAAGCGACTTTTGATATTTGGGAGACTACCTTAAAAGGTCCATATCTCCTTGGGGAAAGCTTGGGTGTGGTGTTACTTGGAAGTCGTAGGTTGGTTCCTTCTAGCCAGACCTTTGAGCCTACTACAAATGGAACGTATCGTGGCTTCTCTTTTATCCAAGATTCTTGCGCTTTACGTTGGGCCTCTTGGGCGGCTTTCCTGGCTTCTTCGATGGATAAGAGTCGTTGTTCTAGGGAGGGAATGGTGGTTTTCCGGGTTGGTTGGTGTACTTGGGGTGTATATCCGATGAGTAAGTCATATGGTGCTTTCTTAGTAGTTGCGGATGGCCATGAGTTTTTGGTGTACTGGGCAAGTGGTAACCATGCGTGCCAGTTATTTTGTTGAGTTCCGCAGAATACTCGGAGGTATTGCTCCAAGGTTTGATTGGTTCTTTCGCTTGCTCCATCAGTTTGAGGGTGATACGCCATGCTGATGTTCTGATGGATATTGAGGATACAGCAGAGTTCTGTTGAGAATTTTGATACAAAGCGGACGTCTCGGTCCGAGATGATTTTGCGGGGAATGCTGTAGTGGGGTATGACGTGATTGAGATAGAGTAAAGCCACTCCTTCTGAGTCGATGGTCTTGTGACAAGGAATGAAGATTGACGCTTTGGAGCAATCGGTGTCCGTGATCGTGAGAATGGTGTCGAAGCCACCTGATTGTGGGAGTTTAGTGATGAAGTCCATTGCAACAGTTTCAAAAGGTCGCGCGTTGTCTGCGGGAGTGATAGGGAAAATGGGTGGGTGAGTAGGATGGGTGTTGACTTTGGTCATCTGGCATGTAGCACATCCTTTGATATATTCGGTAACGGAGGTTTTCAAATTGGGCCACCAGTAGTACGGGGTGATTAGTTGAAGTGTTTTGGTAATTCCGGCGTGACCAGCAGTCACATGGTTGTGAAAAAGGGAAATTACTCCCCTTCTAAGGGTGTTGTCTGCCACGACAACTAGGGCGGTCCCGTGATACCAATGTGTGCCGTCCAATAGGGAAAGGTTATGTGGTGGTGCCCATTTCTTGAGTAGCGGTTGCTCTTTGTATTGAGCCAGTTTGATGCAGCTGTCCAAGTTATCACCGATACTGTCCATGTCGAATACTCGAATTGAGGTGTGATTGTCGCAAAAATAGTGGTCTGGCCATACAGTAACGTTGTCATTAATTGGGTTGGGTCCTTCGTAGTCAGGTCTTCTGGATAATGCATCCGCGCGATTAGTAGCACCAGGTTTGTATTCCAGTATGATGTTGTATTGCTCCCGTTCTGGTAGATATCCAGCGACGTGGGGACCTATTTTTCTGGGTTCTCAGTAATAGCGAAGGTTGGCGTGGTCAGTGAAGACTAGGACGGGTATAGTTGTTCCTTTGAGGAGGTGGGACCAGCAACGTAGTCCGCACATAACTCCTAAAAATTCCCGGTCATAAATAGGGTAATTTTGTTCAGTTTGGGTGAATTTTTGGGAGTGGAATCCAACTGGTCATCTTGGTCCTGGTTTTTGGGTACCATCTGGTTTTGTAATCGGAGGGTCTCGCTGGTATAGTATAGCGCCTGTTCCAATTTGTGATGCATCTGTTTCAAGTTTGAATTGTCGGTCTGGGTTTGGTCGGACAAGTACTGGTGTGTGGGTGATCATATCGATGAGTTTGTTTTGAGCCTCTCTTTGTTGGGGTCCCCATTCAAAAGGTACGTCTTTTCCTGTGAGTGTTGCGAGCGGTACTCGCGCCCCCCAGTCTCAGCTACAAACCCGTAACTCCAAGACCACGTGACCGTGGGAACATATCACATGACCCTGCACGTGACTCATCACGTGACCCCTTCGCCACTTGCACATCATGTGACTTATCAGCACGTGACCCTGGGAACCTACAACCCTGTGACCCTGGGAAGATAACACATGACCTATCAAGGAACTGGTCATCAACAATGTCACATGACAAGACGCGCTTTGGACGCGCGTCTAACCCGTTGATCAACACGTGGCAGATCGTGGGAACG
>Ga0307510_10004030_pt1 | contig 17227 bp, 22 predicted proteins | sample 12_EM_MG_FD_207224 | JGI IMG/M metagenome (GOLD analysis project Ga0307510, IMG submission 207224) | Populus trichocarpa ectomycorrhiza microbial communities from riparian zone in the Pacific Northwest, United States - 12_EM | ecosystem: Host-associated > Plants > Roots > Unclassified | place...
CTGTTAATTCATCGCCGCTGAGTCCAGCAGAGCAAGCCAGAATTCGGCGAGAACGTCGCCAGGCCAAAGTTAAAGAAGGAGGGAGCTCAAGATTGAATCGCATAACTGGGACCCAGGGTCAAACATTCCGCAATCAGGGTACGTTCAAACAATAAGGAAAAGCAAAAAAAAGATCCCACTACGATAGTCTAGCATACCCGAATTACCTCGGTCTCTCCTTAGTTTTTTTAAGCCCTTTTATTCTAACTGATAATCCAAAAATGTAGAAACCCCCGCGGCTCGAGAAGCTACCCCGGATCCCCCCGATGTAGACATCTCCACACACCACTATCAGCCAAAAGCTCGGCAGCAAGAGCGAATCGGAAGGGAAGATATGTTTGCTAGGATGGGACCTCCACCCTCATCGCTTCGGAGCAGTTCTCTTGCCGATGCGCAGGGGCAGCAGGGTCCTCTTTTCGGTATTGGCAGTGATCAGTCGGATCTCGACCTAGGGCAATTGATGATGGAGAATAGCATGTTCAGCGGTCAGACTGGTGGTGCGGGGAGTAGTCAGGAGGACCCGATGCTCCAGATGATGCAGCAGCTTATGGGCGGTGCGGGGGGGCTTGGTGGGATGGGTGGCGGTCCTGGGGGGATGGGTGGGTTGGGGGGTCTAGGCGGTCCGGGGATGGGTATGGGTATGCCTCCTCCGGAGGCTCAACAAATGCAGCAGAGGGAGCAGTCGTGGGGGATGTGGTGGAAGGCATTACATGTGCTGAGCAGTTTGTGTTTGGCGGTCTGGGTCCTGCGGGAAACTAGCTGGAGTTTCACTGGATCCGCGCTCGAGAGAGCTGAATCAGCTAGCATGACTAGAGAGGAGGCTCCGGTATTCATAGTCCCCATCGCACCGTGCGAACTGGCTTTGTTTTGTTTGCTTGCGTGTACGCTAACTTCTCTCTTTGCATAGCCCTTGTTCTGGTACTTTACCACTATGGAGCTAATCTTGCAATCTTCCCGCTTCTTCATTGAACAGGTGGGAAAATTGTTTCTCCCTGGTTGTGTTTATTTCGCGCCTGTTGCTAATATACTCTCTTTTTTGTGTATCTAGGGTCGCCCTCCTCCGGGATCCTGGCTTACTAGGATTGGAGGCTTCCTCCCTCATCCGTTCGGAACCTTCTTGACCACTATCGCTCGATATAGTGTGATCTGGACTACCCTCATTGCGGATGCCGGCGTGCTTATATTCTGTCTCGGCATAGTTTCTTGGTGGAATTCTTAACTTCAGCATCCCTTATGCGGGGTTTACTATACCTTTCATTCTCTCTTTCAAAAGTTGTTACGTAGAGTTATGGAAGCCTCATGTACGATAGCTATCGAATACCATAGTCATGGGGGAAATGGGCCTCCAAGAAGCCCTTTTCCACAAAAAAGGGAAACGAAAGAAGAGTGATAATATGAGTACATTGAAGTGGAGTTCACATATTCTAAGATTAGGCAGAAACACGGGAGGAAAGAAGGAAATGACACTAAGCCAGCCGCCCAATGCCCCCAATAGGATTCCTCTCCGCCCTCCTCTCCGCCCTCTTCCGCTCATTGACCTTCTTCCGCTCCTCCGCCTGAGCTTTATATATCTCGTACTGCGCAACAATCTCCGCATCCTCTTCCGATGTGGGTACCGGTTTCGCTTTAGTCGAGCTTATCACAGCGCGAATAATCTCGTTCCCGTGTTTGTGCTTTACGTCAATGGTCTCTGTCTTGCCTCCGTCTACCCCACTCCCAAACCATTAGTTAGTCGGCAGTCCCCTCCGGAAACCGACAAGCGAGGGGGCGGGTACCGAATTCAATAACCAACGTAGCATCCCCACCACTCACCCTCTCTCGGTTCACTTGCATGTCCACGTTTGGGTTATGATATTTCAGGCGGGGAAGGTAAGACCGCCAGAATTTCCTGCGGGTGTTCCGAATTAGACATGCTTAGGGCGGTGAAAATGGGAGGGGGATGTACTGTACCGAGGACCCATATGACCGTCGGTATTCTTCATCGCGAATGTCAGACCCAGCTTACGCACGTCTGGCGGAAGAATTGCTGCGCCGGTGCCCGAGCGGATGAGTGCTAAACGCTGGTCGTTTGTTAATTGGGGTTGGAGGTGGGGCGAGGAGACGGGGGTGGGGGGTTACGGAGCGTAAATGGAACATGCGGATTTTGATGGCGACCATTTTTTTGCTGTGGCCCCCGTTTGGGATTGTCTGTAGATAGTGATAGTGGGGTAGGTATGATAGGTAGGTAGACGTACAAACGTAGGAATTTTGATATTGTGATCAGCCACGGTAGTGTGGCTACCTCACCCCCATTTTTCCTCCATTCACCACTGTGCCACATGGACGGGCTAGGATTTACGCGGGTACTACACACTCACCAGAACGAGGGGTCAACATTTGTCCCCGCAACAGTACCCTTGCTGTTTCCCTACCCTGCCCATCTTGACGCGAGAACCTGTGAGCACCTTGCAATTTCACGCGTTTTTACATACCCCCCCGTTTTTCCACTAACAAGTTGGAGCATGCTGTAACTATGGTAATTCCCCTCCCTTCCTTTTTCTCTAGTTCTAAGTGAGCGAGTGAGCTAACAAAGTAGGCGACCAATAAGCCCAAGCAAAGACAAAAAACTACACGATCTTCCGCTGCTGCTGTTGGCGGCGGCGCTAGGAGACGAAGCTCAAACATCATCCCGGCAAATTCACGGACGAGAAGGTCTACACAAACCACCACCACCACTGCTATTGCTACTGCAAATCCGGGGACAATGGCGAAAGCGAAAGCAGCGCCTCCGGCTCCGACTTCTACCTCGGCGTCCAGTAACATGCCACCGCCTCCCCGACCGGTAGTAACCGCCGGGGTGGCAGGAACAAAGCGCAAGTCAATAACACAAGAAGCAGAAGCGGAAGCGGAAAGTGAGTTTCTTCGTCTCCCCCATCTAACGGCTTGGCTAATAAACAGCTTTTCAAAAAAAAAAACAAGAAAAAAAAGACGAATCCGGACCAGCCAAAATGCCTATGTTGAAGCCGCGGGTACGCAGCGTCCCGCAGGAGGTTGTCGAAGCGAAATGGGGCGTCCTATCCGATAAGGGGCGCGAGGAGGTCATGGAGGTTGTCAGGGCTGCGGAAAGACCGGTCCTCATGACATTCCGCAGGGAGAATAGGAGGGCAGAGGCGCAGGAGGTGTTGCATAGGGTTGTTAGGAGGTATGGCCCTGCATCAATCGCTTGAGCAATATGTCATGTCATGTTGATTGTTCTTTTTTTCTTTCTTTCTTTTCCCCTTCCGGCGACTGCTAGCTGACTGGTGTTATGGCTGGTGGCAGGATTGGGAATTCACTAACGAAGGTGCCTGTTCCACCATTGGGGAAAGACACATATCTCAATTACGAAAAGTTGCTGAGTAAGAACGTATGCTATACTATCACCTGTTTATAAACGGTAATTTATGTTGCTAACGTCCCTTTCCCCGAAACGACAAGCGTGCGCTGGAAGCCATCCTAGAGCCGGATCTCTGCCAAATCGCTGGACTCGAGGCTGAGATTGAGAGGGAGCAGAAGCTACTAGAGAAGGAAGAAGATTACCTTCAGGAATTGAAAAAGAACGCAATTGCGCAGGAAAACATAAGGCGCCAAAAATCTCGAAATGTGTGTTATATCCCACTGCCCGCCCGGCCACCTAACACTTGGCATCCTATGGTTAGTTCGCCAATGGTGCTAACGGACGGATGCCACACAGATGCACCCCATTCTCCGCAATGCCCCATCAAAGCGGGATCCAAGCGACAGTGTAGAAAAAATAAACCTCACCTCTAGATTGAGCGCAGCATCTTTATATGATGTCAATTCCGACCGGCAATTGTATCCCCTAACGACCCAATTACAACAGCACCTCACAAGTATGCAGGGCAATAGCGGATCATTAGGAGAGGTCGCAGAATGGATTCAGAAGGGCAAAGCGGCAGTTGACGAGGTTCTCTTTAGGAAGGCGGGTGAGCAAGTCTACGATAGCATTATGGGACTCTAGACGAGAATTTTCCGGCATGGGCGACTTCGGGGAGATACGGAATGTACTATACTATAATTAATAATTCTACACTTGAGCGACTCCGTTCGCTTGGACATGCATGGCCCGGGGAGGGGGTGTGTGGACACGAAGGAGTAGTCTACCTTTCTTTTTTCCCCTAGATCGGAACCGGCGATTGTGTCGGGTCAGGAAGCCACAACCTGATATTGCGACCCGGGCAGTGACCGGTTGTGGTAGGTTAAATGCCTTGGCAAATAACGAGTGATTGGCAATGACGTTCATGGCCCACAATCGTGAGCGGTGAAGTTCAGATGTGGAGCGGTGAGAAAAAAAACATAACCTCATTCGACGCCTTTTGTTTGTCCGTTACATTTGGTAAGACATCAAATTAATAGCATAACAAGAAAAAGAAAGCAGAGCTGTCAGCTTATCGGTGGTGGGGCAACACACAACAGGCTATCCCAACCACGATGCTTAATTATCTCGCATCTAATATTTTGCCTTATTGGACTTTATGATACAGTATAGAATTTGCTTTTTTTTTTGTTGCTCTCCGCCTCGCAGCCTCGATCATCATGCCGAGAACGTCCCGAGCGCCCGGTGGAGGTACCAGTGCTCGTCCAATCATAGTGAATAGCCAGCACCCTGCACGATACTTGGGGATGACAATGGGTAAGAAATGCACTACCGGCAAGATCCTGGGCCGCCTAGGCGTCCTTCTGTGAAACAGAGTGTCTCTACACTGACTAAGTCAGGGTTGCTACCAATCGCGTAGAAACCTCTACGGTCAGTTAGCATTGACACCACAGCAATTTCATAATTGGCTAGTATGAAACTTTCGGCCTTACGAACGGTGAACTTGCATCGGTACATGTAAGCGGATTTCAGCAAATTGCAAAATGCCCGACCCATTTCTGATGCGGCGCCGAGAAGCCCCCGCGTTAATTTACTACAATACTCGTGTTGACTTGAAGCGTTCCACTGGCTTTGCTGCAGCGCACCTTCCACCGGCCGGAGGCTAGGCTGTCGGATGCCCCTCCGGTGATAATAGGTTGGGTAAGTTGTACGGTGAGACTGTAGCAGTATCGTGCTAGTTAGTGGTATTGAAGGGAGCGTTGTATGACATGGCGGTTAGCCAAAGGAAGAGGAGGAGGGGACGGGATCCTCCGAATAGGTGAGCTCGGGTGTTAGGGCTGCCGTCCCACCCGGGATCCGAAGTCTCCTCCCAACAAGGTACACCCAGGCTGAGGGGAAAAATCCATTCCAGCTTTAGATTCAGATTCTAACTGCCGTTCATTAGACGGCGTGGCTCTGAGCCGAGTGTATGTCAATGATCGTAAAGTAGGTTTAGGGGAGGAATCAAGGCTCACCGCAAAGACAATTGTGTGGAGGAACAGGGGCACAGCACTAGAAGGGAAGTAGTTTCCAGAATACGAGAACAAACTTTTAGCTTCAAAGATGCTGGGTGGGTAAGCAGTGGTCATGATCACTCATACCAGCCAGGATTGCCAGGATTGCCACACGGACTAGGTGTAGCTGGGATTCCGAGAACCGATATTGTCTCAGCTGTGTACGAGTGTAATATCGGTATGATACCGGTATCACAACAGAGATCAGTTTTTGTATCAGAGATCTGATGGTGCCATACAGTGCGGTAGGGGTGAGGAGCAGGTCTAGCGGGTAGATCGTTCCCTGCTTCTAGGAGATGGTTCTTTCGGGTAGGGTTTCCTGAGCCTCGAGAGTGTCGTAGAGGTACCCAGTCTTGTGAATGTACCAGTACTATGGGAGGAGCCGTTAGGTTACCAGCTTTCCCTGATTGGCGCATTATCTGGACTTTACCACACAATCGTCAGAGCCTTATTCCGCTAACACCTACCCCGCTCTTTCTCACCCAAAGTGAAAACGGAGACATCCACAACCCGAGATCCCCCAATAACCTTGGTGATATGCATACGCCTCTGGGGTTAATGCCTGAATATGTGGTAATGAAATGTGATCGCTTCAATCACGAGTTTGATCGAATCACGGTAGGGAACAATCACCGGCGGTTGGTTGGTTGGTTTCCATGTGAACAAAAATAGATCCCTACTCCAAGGGCAAAAACCCATAAGTTAGCGTAGAACACAGAGATTCCATTAATAGGCAGCGGGAAAAGGGCCCTTGAAAAGAAGCTTTCTGCGAACACCATCCAAGTTAGTCTTCTATCACAGGGAGAGAGACTAAGAAGAAGAAGAAGAAAAAGAAAAAGAAGAAAAAGTAACATTGTGATGAACTCAAATCAGGGAGCAGTCCCTCAGCCCTCTATTTGAATAGGCCTCTAGTCTGAGAAATCTTGTTGTTTAGAATGAACCAGTCCCTAGGGCAGGGCTGACTCCCGCACGAAAGAATTCGTCTTGTGATCTCTATCATACCGGTAAGAGGGGTGGGTAAGGGGGTGTGAGCTGGAGATTAAAAGTGCAGACGGTGGTGAGTGTACGGTACGGTTGGGTCCTCCGTCCAGAAAGTACGGCACAGTAGAATACATATTCTGCGTTGGCGATGAATCCGCGTATGAGGTCCTTGGCCTAAAGAACTACTTACTATAAGTTTGATACTCGCAGAATCATGTATACAGTGGCTTTCGTTGCGGAGTGGTGACCGAGGGGGTACCAGAAGTAGGAATATATGAATATAGTATGATTTGACCGCCACCATATCTATTTCATTATCCACGGACTTAGTCCTGATGACCTACGGGATTGCGCGCAAGGTTCTACCATTGGGCTCCTTCTATTGTTCAACACCTAGGCGCAATGCAACAACTCAATTCGCCCCGGCCAGTGAATCCCCAATTGGTGAGTGCAAGTTCACGCCTTGCTTCACCTTTGCTCTATAGCCGTTCGCAACCCCAACAGAGCACTATCCTGATTGGGCTGGGGGGGGGGGGGGATAGCTAATCAGGAGCACGCAGCAAAGAGCCAGACTCAATAGCAGCAATATGGCATTGCCCGATGGTGTTCGTTGGATTAAGTAACAGGGCACTCGAGTACGGGGCAAACTTGGTGTGGAAGTGTTGGCCTCACGCTACCAAGACGACCTCGCACTTGAGCTATGATGCGAGGAATAATGATGGAAAGGGCAATAGCGATTCCATTTGTGGGGTTTGGACCAATAATTAAACCGGCAGGGCGATACTCTCCCTTTGCTCTTCAGGATCTAGGGATACCAAATAAAGGCCAAAAGTACAGGTAGGCTGCTTGCTGGGGATAGGACACAAGGCCGCATTCCATAATGTTACCGAGCACTACCGGCACTCCGTCGTGTCGAATGGTTGGCTGCCGTGAACATGTATGCAAGAATTCTCCTACCTATGGCGTGTATTGGCAGTCTATGTAGGGCAGATTTTCAAGACTTGTTTGCAATGGAGACAGCAAGCGGGGGTTACTGGGGGAGACTCTGGGACGCAAGGGAACGAGCTCTATTTGTGTTGAATGGTCGAGTTCGAGTGTAGGCACAGCACTGTACGTACACTGTACAGTAGCCTATACCTTCTTCAACTAACGGCTGTTGTTTTTAGTAAATGTTTCCTTGCGTAAAAATCTCGTTTCATTTATACATGTCATCTACTCGCCCAGATGTCATTGTATGGCTAGTATGACCGACGAGGGGCCTCTCTTGTGAGCCTGGTACTGTGTTTGGGTGGATGGAGCCCCATGGATTGGGGCTTTTCTTCTTTCTTTTTTTTTCTTTTTCAATTTTCAATTTTCCCGTCAACCCCTCTTCAACCACTCAGCTTCATCGAATACAACCACGGACAAGAGGCAACTACGGTGCACCCTACACAAGGTTTACCTGTACTTTTCTTTCATCTTTCGGATCGCTCTTGCTGTGCGAGCACTCTCCTGTAGCAGCAGAAGAAGAAAAGAAAATCGCACCAATCTGCTGTGCTCAACGCTGGCCTGACAACTACCCAGTGTGTGCGTATCAATCCTGCGAATATCCAGTACTGTACTTTGCCATCTTCTGCCCAACCACTCCCATACGGGCCTGCACCTTTTTCTGGTCGTGCGACACCTCGACAGCCCGCCCAGAGCCTCCATTCATTCCTCTCAACTCTGCACGCATACGTACAACCACGCTGTCGGCATCCACACGCTTCATTCTTTCTGCGTGGCAGACTCGAGTAGGCGAATTGGAGGGATCAAGGAGGGAAAGGAAATTAAAAAAGTATTAAGAAATTTACACTCAATATCCACCAAAGAGTGATCGCAGCGAGAAGGAAGGGAGAAAGGGAAGGGAAAAAAAAAAAAAAAAAAAAAAGGAAGGAAAACGAAAGAAAACGAAGCACTGATCGGACAATCAGCGCACCGACTTTCTAGCTGTAACCGGTTCGTCCTTTGCAGCAGAAAGCTGAGTCGGATGCGGCGAAACGGAGTCAACTATAACACTTGAAACTAATTCCACACTTCCTCCAATCCTTCGTTTCTAATGACCGAGGTTCACCCTCCCGTGAGTGCGAGTAGCAATGGGGCTGCAGCGAGAGCCCCACATCCGTCCGCTCAACAGAGTAATGGGGGGGGTACCAGTACTTCTCAGGGTGGTGCATCTGGGGATTCGGCTTCTTCGTTGGGCACCGTTGGTGCTGAGCCGTCCGGCTCGCAGTCTCCGACTACTTCGACTCCTGGCCAGACGTCTATGGGACGAAGCCCTAAAAAGCGCCGCAAAGTCAATCATGGTAAGGCATTGGGGGTTCATCCCACCCTGTATAACCTTCTTGCGACAGCATCTAGAACCTATAGACTGACTCAAGGTCGCGTGATAGCATGCGTGTATTGCCGAAGATCACACATGACGTGCGATGATGGTACGTTAGGAGAAAAAAACCTCCGTTTGGCTTAGTTATTCTCTGCTTTCTGCTACTTCCAACAGGCTGGCTGGGGGAAGTCTGTAGTGAGCGTAGAATGCTGACGTGCTACGTTGGCAGACCGGCCATGTATGCGTTGTGTGAAAAGAAATATAGGTCATCTATGTCACGACGAGCCTCGCGAACCCAAAAAGCCAAAGACAGAGACCTCTACAGCCACCCAGGAAAACGATCAGGAGGACTCGAATACCTCCCCTTCTAAGGCGCCAATAACGCCTCCGGTCAACGGCATGTCAAAGGCACCCGAGCAACAGGAGGTGAGGGCTTCCACTGCAACTACTGCCTCTAATGTCTCGCTTCCTCCACCACCCATACCTCCCTCTAGGCCCGATGCAGGGGCGTCCATTGTCGCACCGTCCCCAGTCTCTGTAGCACCGAGGGCAGCCATCAATGGAAATCCCCGAGCCTGTAAGTTGGGTCCTGATATAAATACTTGGCTGCAGCCCTTGTGCGGATCTTTTGGCTCATATTAAGTGACAGTTTTGGGGGTTACCGACTGGGATCATCCGCCACCACAACAACAGACAACATCATATACCAATCCATACCATCAGCAGTGGATGTTTTCCGCTCCAGAAGTGTCTAGCGAATTCAGTTTGCTGAGTGACTTCCTCGGCAATCTATACCCCGATGAGATCTTCACCACCGATCAGAACCAGAGCCTATTTCCAGACGCGCCATCCAATGTTCAACTGGGTCAATCCGACACGAACAATACCACCTTCAATCAGCAGAGGCTTCTACCCCCTGCGAATCCCAACTCGATATCGTCAATCCCCCGTCCGGGGAGTGTAAAACCTTCGGCCGAGAGAGCAAAGGAAAATTACTATCTCACGGCCGCGGATCCATCTCAGGATGCCCCGGAGGAGAGGATGAAACAGGTCCTGAAGGCGAAACTTGAAGCGGGCCTCCTGAAGCCTTTCAACTATGTAAAAGGATACGCCAGGCTTTCACAGTACATGGAGAAAAACATGGCGCACAGTTCGCGCAGAAGGATACTATCACAATTGGACAAGTTCAGGCCGAAGTTCAGGGAGCGAACGCATCAGTTGACCGATCTCGATTTAGTTCACGTGGAGGAATGGTTTGAAAAGTCTTTACTTGAGTATGATCGAGTTTTCGCTTCCATGGCAGTTCCGGCTTGCCTCTGGCGGAGGACTGGAGAGATATTTAGAGGAAACAAAGAGTTTGCGGAACTTATAAATGTCCCAATTGAGCAAATGAGAGATGTGAGTATCTTATTCCATGTTTCAGCGGGGGGGCGGGCGCTTCGAAACCCTCACTCACCGCGGATGGGTGCAAGGCTTCAAGTCTCGTTAAACCATTACTGATGACTCAATTAGGGAAAGTTGGCGATTTATGAATTAGTCGTAGAAGATTCTGCTGTAAGCTATTGGGAAAAATTCGGCACCATCGCCTTTGACACTACTCAAAAGGCTATGTTGACGAGCTGCCATTTGAAGAACCCGGATCCAAATGCTAAGGAAAAGCTCATCCATTGTTGCTTCTCATTCACGATCCGACGAGATATGAACGACATGTTAGTTGTTCCCCGTCATTAGCGCCCTATATTCTACTGCTAACTCGCTCGTGAATTATATAGTCCCGCACTAATAATTGGTAATTTTCTACCTATACACCCTAAAAAGCATGGCTTTGGCACATGAGAGCCACTGATTCATAAATTGGGGGTTTGCGCACCCCCTTTTTTTCCTTTTTTCCTTTTTTCCTTTTTTTCCTTTTTGTCATTTATGTCACTTCCGTTGCCGGACGTAATTCTGTATAGGATAGTATCTGACACCAATGATTGTAATGATTGTTTACCTGCATGCCGCCCAAACAAGGCTTGGCTGAACCATTGCCCAAATCACTCCTATATGCTTTATTGGGACTAAGGTTCTGCCTGCGACGGAGGGCATTACATGGAAAAGTTGCTACAATGTGTTTCTTTTTGCATGCTTCTCACGGCGTTACGTGCAAAGCTGGTCTGGAGTTGAAAGTTTGCTTTTATTTTCTGTCTCAATTTTCTTTGTTTTCGTTGCATTCGATTTGTTTCCTGAAGAGATGGTATGGGTGCTGTAAGACCAACGATAGGGTGGTTGGCGATCAAATTGGAGATTCTGGTTTTAAATGAACTGTGTGGGTGGAGGTAGAACACAGTCTACTGATTAAAGTTCTTATCTGTGAGAGAGAGGTCCAATATTGTGTGTGAGTAGGCTCTTACTCCTATATTTGCTAGGTGCACGATTTTATGTGGGGATTCAAGTTGTATGCTCCCGAAGATCCATGTCTCGTCTTGCTATTAGACAATGCGTGTATCCGGGGAGGGAGTACCCCAACTCATTACATCCCCGGCCGGCACTTTTAGAGCTGTCAACTTTCCGCCACTACTGCCATCATAGGTAGTCTTACTCTCGCCCTCGCTGACATACTCACCTTACGCACAAACCCGCCCCTTCTGCCTGTCACCGTGGTCCGTACATCCATACATCCATTCCTTCACCTATATCACTCATGCTTCCCAACACCCACCCACCCTCCTCCCTCTTCTGGCCACCTACCTATCCATCCAATACTCTAGCTAGATAGAGAGCCATCGTTGCCGGATGGTAGGTTACCCCCCTCATTCTCACCCATCATAACACGGCACCTTCGGGCTATATCCGTTGTTCTAGCAGTTCCCTAGTATGCTTACCGGCCAGCGATGAATCTCAGTGAGAAAATAGTACCCTCCGATGCCCCCTTGGGTACACCGCAGGAAAGGATCAGGGTTTTGTATGGCCAAGTGTCCCCCGCATCGCCTTGTGCTGCTTTATGGGTGCAGACTCGTAGGAACTGACCTTGTTCCCCCCCCCCCCCAGCATCATCCTTTGAAATATACCGAGATCTCACGACTCAATCTAGCAAGGTCTGTTTGAGTATCCGTCTCGTGGAAGGGATCCTGCTGGCTGAAAAAAATGCGCAAAAGCACGTGCAAGTGACGACCAAATTGAGGCGTACGTGGATCTGGGTATTCCCCCCACGAAGTAATGCGACCAGAAACGCGCATGGGGGCTAGAGGGAATACCTAGCCCTTGGGGAGGCTGGTGGCACAATAATGAGAAAGATAATAACAATAACAATAACAAGTGGTCCGGCTCATGGAGCAGCCGGTCTCTTAATGCTATTATGATTTGTTTCTTGGTGGCAGATGGCAAATACTAAACCTCTCAAGTTCACTCATTGGTGTATTTCGTGCTTGGCTGCTCATATCCTTCTCGCGGGTACTAGGTTGGGGATACTGCGCACCTCCTTGAGATGGTCGCGATGATCACTGGAGCATGTCTAGGCTAGTAGCCAAGCCCCTCACTGGCTGTCTCACTGGCCTAAAATTAACAATACTGATCAAGTGAGTGGGCCGTAATGAGTACCGATAGGCCAGAGGTGTTACGGAAAATATCGCCGCGCATTTTGAGGAAATATTCAGGTCGATTAGCAGCAACGGCCGGCTCCTGGCTGATTAGTTGCGGGATAGAGTCTGGTGTTAGTACTGTACCTTCCGGGCCATCCTTGAATGGCGGCATTCAAGCTGCTCCCTGGCAGCTCGTATGTATAGCAAGGCGGCAGAGGTACATGGGCAAAGGGTGTACAAGTACAGTGTTTGTGAATGCGCCATTAAAGATCGGCCACGAACGACTGCAGCACAGCTTCCTCTGCATGGCCATTGAGCTGCTCCAGAGATCATTCGATGTAATCAACAGGATCAACCCTGTGATGCTTTCTCAGACTAGGACAGCCTTCGTTTGTGCGTCATGCATGGCCATGGCACGGTTTCCCCGTTTCATGGCATCCGCGCAGCCCTGCTACTAGTATGGGGGGAAGTAGTATTAGCAAGCAAGCAGTTATTTCAAATTCCAAAGAAGGAAGCCCGAATTGTGCAAGGAGGCTAATTGATACAATTACCAAGGGTTGCTTAGCGGGCTTCGCAGCCTATCTACTGAAATTACAGTTGGCCGTGATCGAGCACTAAACCGCACGAGAGAATAATAGGTGGTGCTTTCAAAAGTGACGCACGCCCCGAGTCTTACAGACACAAATCTTGGTGTCATTGTGGTAGCGGCCCACGTCTCAATTTCTGGGGATACTTTCTGACTCGCATGTAGGTGCCCAGATGAGTTTCTAGCAGCCTACGCCTGTCCTCGCCGGTTGGGTGAAGAATATAGTTGCCATGCGGCCCAAGATCCCGACGACATCGACAACCTAAAATAATCTTCGCAAGCCTAGGGTGGGTGTTGCCTGCCCGTTAAACCTAGCCGAACGATAGGGAAAGACCTTGCGAAGCTACTTGATTCTGCATACTTATGGCGCATAGAGCGTGCAACGGAAAGTCGTGGATAGGATTTGCCCAGTTAGGAATATGATATTTCTGTTTATTGGTACCGTGTATGCATGCACTCCACCCTCGACGAAAATATACGGTCAAATCAAGCTATGATCCCCCGTTGCACATCTACAGGCCCCCAGATATTGAAGTTGACACATTGACAGCCACATAGGAAAGACCCTGTACTATCGAAACTGGAGGGTTCGAAAGGAGGAAGGCTTTGTGGGACAGATGAGCAGACACGGGATACTGCTTTCGTTAGATATTTAATGTTTAAGGTGCCCGAAAATATCATACAAGAGATTAGGTACGCAGAGCATAACAGCTATTGAGCATATCAATTAGTAAAGCTTACCCCAGCTATCAGTTGCCCGCAGATAATGGGTGAAACCAGCGATTTATCATAAAACCTCATGCCCTACTACACTTACTGCTCAGGAACCCGGGATAACAGGGTTGGCAAGGATGTCCCTCGGACTTTTGGCACAGAGGATCGACCTGGGCGAGCCCCCCCTCGGTTCTGGTTGGTTTATAATTCATTACTCACGCAAGGATTTGTTTCTCAACTAACTCTAGCAAGTATTAAAGGCTACGGGGAGCTTGATCCAAGCACTGGGTCTCTATGCAGTGAAGGCGTCGCAGGGAGTGTAGTACCTCATTTAGGACTTCAACTTACACTTACAGCTCCAAAAGCAAACCAAATTGTTAAAAATGGCACTTTGGGAAAATGACCGAGATCGATTTTATTCGAAGTAGTCTACAGCACCGGCCTTCTAAGTGCTACTAGGCGGTCGCCCCCGACCAGAGCCAGGATTGCATCAATCTGTTTTCTCCCCTGTGTTTACTGGATATCTCCTATCTACAAACTATTTGCCATCACATATGTGACCTCTAGCGCCGAATTCGCTCGACCGATATCAACCCTGAGCACCAAAGACGGCTTCACGAAATCACACGTCACCATGTATGCGATTTCTGAGAGTAGAGTGATCTGGTGAGATGTAGACTGAGGACGAGGTTGAGGATCAAAGAAATAGGTACTTTTTGTTTCTTTTTTGGGCCCCGGGCCTACGCGGTGCCGGGTCTGCTGCGCGGTTCAAAACTTGGAGAGCCCAGCTCAAGGCTATCAAAGGGGAGCCATCATTCAAATGCTTCGAGATCCAAATCCTCCGAAATCGTAATATATAAGTTACCCTTCATAAACTCGAGTGCTTATAGCCATACCGCACTAGCTCTCCTATAGAAATCTACTAGAGAAGAGACCAAACCTTCTCCCATTAACGACTCTATGAAACCGTCAAAGCAAATTAAACCTTTAGCCCACTTCCGGACCAGCGTGACGAAGAGTCACAAAAAATCACCCATGCCAAACCACCAATGCTTATCAAAACCCAACCAGCACGCGGGAGTAAGCGCCCCCCCCTCAGGGGCAATCGAGCATCTCACAAGCGCATCCAGGAAGCATCGCCCACTCACTTTTCTTTGCTTTCACTTTTTTTCTTTTTTCCATCCATCCATCCAACCTTCCACCCCCTCACGCAACAGCGGGGGCTAACCAGTAAAGCGATCTCCTGCCTTTATCAACTATTCTAGAATTAACCCTTTTTCTTCTCTCAATTCTCAGTACACCCCACCTCATTCCTTCCTTTCGTCCATCCTTCCTTCGACCCGAGCAGCACTTCTTTTCTTCCCCCGTTGCACAAAAATGAAACACAATAATCAGTCACGAGAACTTACCAACTAATGCGGTGATCCTTGGCCCAGAACCACTGATAACCGCCCCAGACGAAACGAAGTAGCTTTCCCCGACCCCAAACCGGCTGCAAGGGTTCACTGTACTGCGCTGTACCGTGCTGTACCGTGCTGTATGTATGTCAACGGCGGGCGGGTTTCTGGAGTCGGCGCTGTATAGCTGGTCTGTCGGTCGTGATAATACTCTCGACCCCTCTCTTCGCTAACCTATCCGGCCATCTGACATGTGTTGTATGATAGGTTATATAACGTAACATTCATGTGTGAATTTATTAGGGTTGGAAGTGGCAGATGGTGGGGCTTGTGGTCGTAGTCAGGTTGGGTTTGGCATATCTATTTTTTTCCTTTTTTTCCTTTCTCCGATGCGAATCAGATTAGCGCCGTCCGGGGAGGGTTCGATTCGGCTGGGCGAAAGGAAGGTTGGGTTGTCATTTTGGTAAATGTTTTTGGTTGGGGGTGACTGCGGTCCGTGGGAGTTATCATTGACCCTCATAATTAGTCAACTTGTCTCAAGGCCCAGGCCAAAACGGGGGCTGCGGATATTCCTTAGTTGGAAAAAAGTTTCATGAGTGATATATTATGACCGACCGAGTAGTAGTAAGTCCCACAACCCATGTGCTCGGGTAGGGACGAAAAAATCGGAACAGGGGATCGGCAAGATCCTTCAGTGAGGGAAGTAGAGAGTAAAGAAGTTTGGAACGAATGAGGGCTCGGCAGACATCAGAAAGCCAGATGATGTTTTAAAGAAATGTTTTACTATTCCGTGAACTTGACAGTTCAAAAATTACTATAAACCCTTGGTATCCATGAGAGTCCTGGGCTTCTAGTGAAGCTTAAGGGTTCAGGTTTACCCCACCCTATGACAGTCCCGAACCAACAGCCAAAATCACGACCAACTGCCAGGTGCAACATTCCTGGTGAGCAGAAAATGGAGGGTTGGGACAACCCATTGCCAATTAGGCAAAGCATATAGGATCGCACTGGGCGGATAGGAGCAATGTCTCTGAGGTCGACGGAAAAAGGTATCACCGGTTGCTTGGGCCAGGGCGGGGTCAGAGACCTCGAGTCCACGCGCCCCCGATACATATTCCATCTCCCAGCTCCCTGACCACAGGATCACCATGCTTCCTACAACCCGCTTCCTACACCTCGCGTTCTTTATCACCCACCCACCACCCCTGCTGGACCCCCCTGCGCGCCCGCATTGTCATCTTGTGATACATCGGCGGTAACAATCTCCCATGGCAAGGGCAGCGATCACCTCACCAATAGCCTCCGACAGTGGAACTACTCGAGCAGACAGTGTGTGTGCACATCTTGGTTTTTGTTGGGTTTTCTTTCAGCGTTGTCAACTTGGGAATTGCTTTGTTCTTTCTTTCCTTTCTTGTTTATCTATCTTCAATATACCTAGTCTAGCTTTGAGGAATTGGGCAGGAAAAGGTTGGAAAACTCCCCTGGTGATCAGAAGCCTAAGAACCTGTAGTATCATATTATGTCAGAAAGAAAAGAGCATGTATTGGGGGCAGAATCCTGTGAAAGAAATTTAATACAAGTATCAGAAATCTGTCCTAGCAATACCAATGATGGAACCTTTTTAATCCTAGAACAGACCTTATCCTCCTCTTTTTTTTCTTACTTGCATCCACACTTTTACCTCTTGGCCCACTGTATATTGGTCTTTTGTCTCCTACTTAGTACACATATTAACTCAGTTCAACATGCCTTGTTTTGGATGTCTAGTTACATGAAATTACATGGTTGAGTTTTCCAAACAACTTTATCTCCCGATCCCTCTTAACCCTGTTCCGCCACCCTTAGCTTCCAATTTTCATGGACACACCCGAGTACTCGAGTATCATAGTATACCTCATAGAGGGACCTCGGGTATTAACTGAGCAATAATAACAATCGGCCCCTAGCTAAAATTACAAGAATACATACATGAGCCCACAAATTTATGGGGTTAAAGCTTTGTTTCCTGAAAAAGAAAAAAAACCCCGCCCCCTCGTGACAAAAAAAAAAGCGCAAAAATCGACAATCCTCAGGAAGGGCCTGAGACCACCTGATTCTGCTTCCAAGCACGAGCAGCCTGTAGCATATTAAGGATCCGGGCGTTGGACTGCTCGTCGGCGGGGAACATGTACTCCATGTATTCCTCGTATGTGTCGTC
>Ga0307510_10004031_pt1 | contig 17226 bp, 21 predicted proteins | sample 12_EM_MG_FD_207224 | JGI IMG/M metagenome (GOLD analysis project Ga0307510, IMG submission 207224) | Populus trichocarpa ectomycorrhiza microbial communities from riparian zone in the Pacific Northwest, United States - 12_EM | ecosystem: Host-associated > Plants > Roots > Unclassified | place...
CCCTTCCCAGACCCTCGTCGATGCAACAGGAACAAGGCGATCTCCCAGACCTCACGAGCCTTGAAATGATCATATCCGACCCCGTGACAGCATGTCATGGATGTCCCATCCAAGAAATGTTGAATGGCGGACAAGGAGAATCAGGAGCACCTCAAGATTCGCAAGATAGGCGGGTGGAGGACTCCGCAGTAGCACCTCCGGGAGATAGTGGGGCTGCGTATGATGATGCCAAGCGTGCTGCACCCGCACCGCGTTATCGCCCCGCATACGAACTCGCCGATGCTGCGCACGAGCGGCTGGGCAGAGGCACACAACCCCCTGGGCTAAATGCATGACTGGGTTGGGAGGAGACGCGATCTGAAAGCATAGAAGCCAAGCGAATGTACGGCAAAATGAGTGACGACCAGAGTCATTAATTCTTATCTTGTACTCACTACGAGTGTTTTTGTCACAGTATCCTACGCGACCCTTTCGTCTTATTCCTCTAGTCGTCCCTCGTGGATTTGTACTTCGTATAACAGTGTCGACCAGTATCACTGCTCAGATTATTGCGTCCTATTCACCACATGGATGTGCTTGGCATCCCGCAATGTCGCATTTCCGACCACACACTGAGAGAACTTTCATTTTCCATTAAGTACCAAGCTGATGAGGGCGACAACGATGTAAACAATCCTCCACGGACGCGAACTGAGATTGGATGAGTCATTGCGAAGAACGGAGATCAGTACCGAAGGTGATGTGATTGGGTTCATGTCAGAAAACAAGTGCCTGGTTCTTTAGCAACTTTGTCCTGAGTAAGCGTGCTACATCCTACGGCGAAACCCCGTTTGTCTTCCTTTCCTGTGCTACGTATGAGCCCCCGTCGAGTTTACAGGCACCGACACCGTCCATGAGATTCGGCCGAGGTATGACGCGGTCCTCGGCTGACTTCTCACGAGCACCGCCGCAAGCGCCACACATATACTGTACGGCACCTTACTCAAAGTTCTTGACTGTTCAGTTGTACGGCAATCACGGTTTGCGGAACAAAGGCGTTTAACTGCGGTTCGCTCATTCCATGTTTTGCATTCACGTTTCGCGCTATCCCGAGCTTTCACGGTGCCACCCCCGGGCGAGGCGTACCTGACTAGCATGAGCGCTTTGAGCAGCCACGTAGTGCATCAGTCTTGGACATAGTGTCGTTTGTTGCAGCTTCTGTGAGTTCTCGGTTCCTTATCCAGGTTTAACCAACACTCTGAGATGGCACGAAAAGGCCATAACATGACTTGTCGGTCTCATTCAATGCAGCGCAAAAATTGCCAACCCCAAATCAACGCAACAGAGGACAGACGGCGCTCTTTCGAAGCTAGATCGAGCGGCGGGCGGCTCGCTCTTCGGCCCCATCCTCCATAATGCCATTCCATCACTGCAAAGATGGCATCGCTTTAGTGGCATCGAAGCACTGGTCGGAGCACAAGGGAAGCACACATTCGGTGGCAGGAAGAAATCTGGGCGCAAGGCACGAGTACGCGTTGTCACACCCGCCCATTGCCACATCTTCCTAGTTTCCATTCCCTTTCATGCCGAGGCAGATGGCCACGAGATGGGACGTCGCTTGTCCACCTGCGCAATCGCGTTTCCCACCGATGTTTAGCCGACCAGCCCGACGGACGCGACGCGCCAAGCAGACAGGGATAGGGGTGAGCGTCTACTAACCTTGGCGCATTTGTTAGGGGCCAAGGGTGTGCGCCGCTCCAAATTGCTGGTTTTCAGTCGCTGGCGCTAGGACCAACGTACACTTAAGTACAAGCACGCATTTTCGATTCGTTGGTTGGATGCCTCTCTTATTGTTATTTCTGAGAGATTTTCTCTCAATAACATCGCGGTAGCTATGCCACACATGGTATGATGGCGCGACGGCAACATGAGCTGCGAACGCACAAAAGCGGAATATAGATAATCTCCATTTGATAACAAGATGGACAGCCGAATGTGTGCCATAACTCCTAACTCACCCATACGTCTCTGGGAAGCCAGAAGCAACGTGAATTCTAGGGTGGTGATCGTATGGTTATGGTATGGAGGTGGGATGAGGAATGAGAAGCGATCGTTAGAGTACCGCACCGTACTTGCACTTTAATATTCTCAATGGCGGATGTCACCATGTCACCCTCGACTGGAACCGAAATGTCGCCACAACCCTCAACCCTAAGGCACCTAAGCCCCGCTTCGATGTAATGATATCGTAATCAGTCATACAGACACAGACGCTCTGTCCCCGATCATTTCTCAGCCTTTAAGATATCGTCAAGATATTCAAACTTGCACGGGCACCACTTCCCACCTCTCGACTCTCGACCTTTTACTTTATCATGTCCGTCATTCTGGTCACCGGTGGCTCTGGCCTCGTCGGGTCCGCAATAAAGCATGTCATCGAAACCGAACCTGTAGGATCTAGATTCGGAAAGCGTGAGGGCGAAACATGGGTGTTCGTCGCGTCTAAGGAAGCCGATCTGCGGTACGTATCGTGCTAGTCTCTTCGAGCACTCAAAAACATACTTTTCTGACCTGACTGCCTCCACAGGGATCCAGAGCAAACCAAAAGGCTTTTTGAAAAGTATAAACCCACCCATGTCATCCATCTCGCCGCGCTCGGTAAGTCATGGGTTGTCCTGGGCATCATCGGCCTTGTGTGACACTTGCCCCGTAGTTGGTGGCCTATATCGCAATATGCGATACAAGGTATGGGAGGCATCCGCGCGTGTCACGGACTGAGTTTGATGCATTGATTCCTATAGCTCTCCTTCCTGCGCGACAACACGCTCATTAATGACAACGTACTCCATTCCTCACACCAAACCGGAGTATCCAAAGTGATCTCGTGTCTGTCAACCTGCGTATTCCCAGACCAGGTCACCTACCCTCTCGATGAGTCGAAGATTCATCTCGGACCACCCCATGAGAGCAACTACGGATACGCACACGCAAAGAGGATGGTTGATATCGCTAATCGGTGTGTCGAACGTTAATACTCTTGGTCAAAATTTCGAATAAGAATGGCAGCGCATACCATGACGAACACGGGCGCAACTTCACTTCCGCCATCCCAACAAACGTATTTGGGCCCAATGACAACTTGTACAGTATTCTGTCCTTCCGCCAGCCTGCAGCAGGTGATGACTTTCGCCCCTCAGTGACCTAGAAGATTCGCATGTCATCCCTGCTTTAATTCACAAATGCATAATAGCTAAACGTGGGTTCCGGTCTTTGTGGAACGACGCTTGCTTGACGTCCCTTCATAGGCAATAACACACCTTTCGTTGTATTTGGCTCGGGTCGTCCTCTCCGGCAATTTATCTACTCCTACGACCTTGCCAAGCTGTTCATTTGGCAACTGCACGAGTATAACGATATTGAGCCTGTCATCCTCTCAGGTAATGTCTTAAGTTTGATCTTCATCACTGGTGCTGACGAGCGCATTCACCTACAGTTGGTGAGGATGAGGAGGTCAGTATCAAGCAAGTTGCCGACGCTGTTGTTGCAGCTGTTGGTTTTGAGGGGGAGTACAGGGTACGTCTTGTTCGTGCCTGGCTGTCTCCAGGTCTCTGAGGAAGCGTCGCTAGTTTGACGCCTCTCGTGCGGATGGACAATTCCGCAAACCCGCCTCAAACAAGAAATTGTTGTCGCTTCTTGGGGGCAAGTTCGAGTTTACCCCATTCGATGTGGCGTTGCGCGACACAGTCCAGTGGCTGGTCGAGCATTATGACACTGATGCGAGGGTTGGGCGTGACAACGCGAGGGCGTAGGACACCGGTGGCGGAGACAATAGTGAAATGAACGTGCATGTACAGAAGGGCCTGTAGATTCAATAGGGGACCTGCAAAGATTCAAAAGTGCGATAGTTGTGTGATGCTTTGGGATTAATTGCAAAGAAATTCAAGGACGGTGTTTCGAAGCGCGATGGACGATTTACCAAGTCCTGTATGCCTATTGTTCCTTATCATCATTAAGTTACCAATTGGGGATCGCTTGCCTACTATCGAATATGCACATGTTCAGCGCGTTCAGCAGCCGCCCACTGTCAGGCCCTCAATCGAGGTACCCCTCCCTCCCTTTAAAATCCTTCGCCGCGTCTTCACCGCCATATCAACTTCTCCCTCCCACCGTGCTGCACTCAACCCCATAGTTCTTTTTTCTTTTTCCAATCCTACTCCCAACTGTAGCCCATGGCCGCCATCACAAAGCCTACTCCCTTTGCCCTCCGTGATTTACCGCCGCCCGAGGAGTGGCACAAACGCAAGGTGGCACTCATCTCAGGTCAGTTCCTTTCTCTCAGGCTCGCCGCCAGGCTGACCCTTGTGTTTATACAGGTGTCACCGGTCAGGATGGATCGTATTTGTTCGTGTCTAGATTTAGCTCGTGTGACTTTAATCGTTGAGCATACTTTTGTTCACCAGGACAGAGCTACTACTTGAGAAGGGCTACGAGGTACACGGCATCATTCGTCGCTCCTCTAGTTTCAATACCTCGCGTATCAATCATCTTGTTTATGATCAGCATGAACGTGCGCTTCTTTGTCCTGCCATTTTCCCATTTTCTCGCGCGCTGATCGTAGGGGTGAACAGGGAAGAACAAGTTCGAGCTCCACCACGGAGACTTGTCTGATAGTACCAACCTCGTATACGTCATCGCGCAAGTCCAGCCGACTGAAATTTACAACCTCGGTGCCCAGTCGCACGTCAAAGTCTCCTTCGACATGGCGGAGTATACGGGCGATGTCGACGCTCTCGGCACCTTGCGCCTGCTCGATGCCGTACGCACCTGTGGTCTCCAGAACCACGTGCGGTTCTACCAGGCGTCGACTTCGGAGCTTTATGGACTCGTACAGTCCGTCCCGCAAGATGAAGATACCCCATTCTATCCGCGCAGTCCCTATGGTGTCGCAAAACTATATGCGTTCTGGATCACCAAAAATTATCGCGAAGCCTACAACATGTACGCATGCAACGGCATTCTCTTCAACCATGAGAGCCCCCGTCGTGGCCGCACCTTCGTGACGCGCAAAATTTCCCGTGCAGTTGCGGACATCAGCCTTGGGAAGCAATCATGCCTGTACCTCGGCAATCTCGATGCGCAACGTGATTGGGGCCATGGTGATTCTACATGCGCAATGTTCACACACAGGCGACATCGATGCTGACCATTTATTTCTTTTTCTATGCAGCCCGTGACTATGTAGAGGGTATGTGGCGTATGCTTCAGCAAGACAAGCCGGAAGATTTCGTTCTCGCAACGGGTGAAATGCACTACGTACGCGAGTTTGTCGAGAAGTCCTTCCGCGTTGTGGGTGTGGAAATACGGTTAGTCGATTCGCCCGAATGTTCAACGACGCAGTTTTGCTAAACGTTGTTGCCCTGTAGCTGGTCCGGAAAGGGCGTCGAGGAGGTCGGGACAGACACTCAAAGCGGCAAAGTTGTCGTGCGAGTCGATCCCATGTACTTCCGTCCGGCCGAAGTCGAGTAAGCGTCAAGGATCTTTTTCATTGTTCCACGTGGAACTCAATGTGACTTGTACCTAGACAACTCTTGGGAAGGCCAACCAAAGCTGAGAGGTTACTTGGTTGGAAGCGCAACGTCGATTTTGATTCGCTCGTTAAGGAAATGGTGGAGGCTGATCTCAATGCGAGCAAGAGCCTGGTTGAAGATCATAACTGAATAGATGCTAACAGTCGTGTATGTTTTGAATAGCAAATCGTGAGGGCAGAACACTGTTTAAAAAGGTTGTTGAGCTGTTTTGAACATTTCTCTTGTAGTAATACTGTTTGTACTCTCGAGACGACTCTCACAGCTAGATACTTTTACAAGAGAATCATTGTTATGCCGTCGTGGCGCAATGGCAGCGCATCACCTTCCTATGTTTATGGGTTATTTCCCAGTGAGGCAGGTGGGGGTTGCGGGTTCGACCCCCGTCGACGGTAGATGTATCCTTTATTGCCAAGCTTCCCACCAGGGCTTATTTTTTCATTGTGTGTCCCATATACATCACCATCGTCCCAATCACTGACATACTGACTGGGTGAAGGTGTCGAGCTACAGATGTGGAAGACATTACGTTCACACGCAACATTGAACTACCGACTTGCTGACGGCCATGAACGTCCTAATATACGCTTCCTCGGCATCCCACCAATTGTCCAATGCCTTCCGTTCCGTTTTGTCACCCTTCTACACCGTTCAATCCATCGTTCCTGGATCCTTAGCCACGCAACCATGGACTGCGTCTTGCGCACTTCTCGTTCTTTCATCCGACAATTCTCCTGCACCCCTCTCATTACCTAGATCGGCCCATGAAGCCATCCAGGACTATGTCACCGCTGGAGGGCGTATACTTGGCGTTGGGCTTGGTGTCTCCTGTCTTCCTCACCGCCCAGGAAGGGATCGTTTCGATCTGTGGGATGCCAGGTCGAGCACGGCTATAGTTCCCGAGTCCCCTCAAGACGTGTCGGCCCGTTCACCACCCTCATCTATACTCCTGCGGACGGGCACATCTCTTTCGGGTCTTCGGCCAGCTGGTGTTTCATTTGAGCTAACGCGTATCGCGTCCGATAATAAAATCGTCCTTGGGCATTGGGAAGAGGATAATGGAGCGGTCGCAGGCATCCAGGTGCCCATCGGATTCGGAAATGCAGCGTTCTGGGACGTCTCGCCCCATCTCGACGGTATCGAGGACACCGCAAGCGTGCTAGCTCTCCTCCGATATGCATTGACGTCTCTTGACCTGATGGTACCACCGGAGACGATCCCCGACGGGTCTCTCGGGCCGACACTAACCCCCATCCCAAGACGTCCCCTCCCCCAGTTCTTGTTGCACCCACCTGGAAATAGACATATCGCAGAGACAGTTCTCCGAGGACTAGGCCTACCGAATGCCACTGCAGAGTCGTCCGACGATTCAGTGCTCGGGGTGATCAAGGACACCGCCGACACGTTTCACTTTCACAAAGTTGCGACTCTCGAGGACGCCGCGCGCCTAATGGCAGAGGCGAGGGAGGTATCCGCCGCAGGCACATCATCACCGCACGCGGCGATGGCGATGACAGATGTACCGCGCATCGTCGTCGTCCTTCCTCCTGATGTCCTTCCCGCACGGGATCTCACGCCACAATTTGACGCCAGGAAATATTTCGACGTCCTCGCCTCAGTTCGAGGGGACAAGGTGAGCGACGCGGACAACTGGGGAATGGGCGAAGCTCTGCTCTATGGCGAGGCGGTGACAAGCACGCAGACGATGCTCGACAGGTACGTCCCACCCCTCCGTTCCCGTCCGCCACAGCCATACATACACCCTCCCCCGTCGCGGCCCCTGTCGCCACAGACTAACTGTTCCCACCCCCCAAAATGCACAGGAACCCGCGGTTCCAGGCATCTCTCCCTACGCCAATCGTATCCCTCGCCACATCCCAACTCTCAGGGCGCGGACGCGGCTCCAACACGTGGCTCTCGCCACCGGGGTGCCTGCAAGTCTCCATCCTCGTCCGCGCACCTTTGCGCGCGCCGGCGCTCCCCACGCATCGCCTCGTCTTCGTGCAGTATCTTGCCGCACTGGCCGTCGTCCGCGCGTGCCGCGACGAGCGCGCGCTGGGCGCCGAGGCGGGTGCACGCGTGCGGCTCAAGTGGCCTAACGACCTGTACATCGACCTGCCCTCGTCCTCGGAGGCGGCGAGCAGCGAGAGGAAGAAGGTCGGCGGTGTACTGGTCAACACGAGCTTCTCGGACGGGAACGTACACATCGTCATCGGTACGTTGTGTCATGTACCCGCGCATGTTCTTTGCGCGCGTTGCTGTCAGAATGCTAACAAATGGGGTTTTTTTATTATCTTTTTCGTGCGCTGGGAAAGGGTGGGGCATCAACGTGTGCACCCCTGCGCCCGTGACGGCGCTTTCCCTGCTCTCTAGGCCGGGAGAACGGCTTGATGTGGAGACGGTGCTGGCGCTCATCCTAACTGAATTCGAACGTCTGTGGAATGGATTTGTCGCCGGACAAGGCAGTTGGGCGCCCTTCGAGGAAGACTATCTTGACGCGTGGATGCATTCGTACGTATTCTGTCCTATATGTATTAAATCGCAGGATTAAAGCGACATTTTTCATCCATTCCATACAGTGACCAACTTGTGACTCTGACGACGGTTGATCCACCCATTCCTGTCCGCATCGTGGGGATAACTCATGATCACGGATTGCTGCGCACGATCCCCGAACGAACGGGATGGGCTCCTCGTGCGCGGCAGGGCGCAGACGACGGGTACATCGATCTACAACCCGATGGGAATAGTTTCGATATCATGATGGGACTGATCAAAGCAAAGAAAGGACACCCATAGGAAATTACCATTACACTAAAGAACGTGTACGATGCATGTATCCGCAAGGAACAAACAAGGTGTACGACGAACTGACAGAATACATTCAAGGGGTTGTTCTTTAGAGTCCGTAGCTGGTCCTTGAGATGCAACTCGAGTCGAGGACATAGGCCCATCGAAAAGGTAGAGAGGAAAGCAGGCCACATCACCTCAACATGACGGATGGCCTATTTTGACCCGGAAGTATTGCACACCGTCGAATGTTATTTTCATATTCTTTTGACTCTGAGCCCCCTTGTGGATATCGATCCATTTCGACCAGTTTAGTGTTAGTGTTAAAAAGCGCAAGCTCCTGACAATTTAACAGGAGCTTGAATAATTTGTAATTTGGGAGATAAAAACATGCATTGTCCGGGAATCGAACCCGGGGCGGATCGAAGTAGTGGTTGGCAACGATCCAGGTTACCACTACCCCAACAATGCATTGGTAACACGTTCCTCTGATTTTCCTTGAAGATAGCAAACACCCGGAATAACCTCGGTTGGTCTTCTTCCCGCTGTCGAATTTGTTAGACGGAGCATAGAGCATGGAGTACAGCTGAGCTGCTTCGTCTGTCATGTCACCAGGCACGGATGTACTTTCTGCCTGCCATAACTTGCGCCGCCGGTCAAATGACACTCAGCACGTCATTAAATTCATGGTTCCAAAGTGCTGTTGTAGTGCGAATCGAAGATACTGCATGAACTGGATGAACTGGACCAGGAGATCTACGAGCCAGGACTTTACGGTTTGTAGAATACGAGGGCGTACTTGCTGGGTGAGGACATGTGAAACGGTAGTACACGATGGGTGTCGCCATACTGGCACGCATTCCGGAATGACGTTGTAAACCGGCACGAAGCTATACCTGTATGAGCAGGATAGAAAACGGGTTGCAGAGGTTTGGTGTTGGCCGATGGTGGGCTGGCGAATTGTCCGGGAAGGGAGGACACGGTTCGAGAGAGGGGTCTGGTTAATATGGGTGAAAATGAGGGCGAGTGAAAGATAGATACGTCATACCAAAGGGTTCCTTCCTTCTTTGGAGACTATACGTATCTTCTACATTTGACGATGTGTGGCTGGAGCGGGACAGTGTTTATCATTGAGAAATGGTAGGGTGTATTGGCGGTATGCATGTACGGTCGCAGTTCTTTGCCAGTAGTCGCAACGGTGAGAAGAAGGCGGAAAAGCTGAGTCACGCCACAGACTCCCGGGTCATCGATTGACCCCGTCTTGAAAGTCTCTTTTGCTCATCGCTAATCTTATCCTCAACCATCGACTCATCAGCTCTTATTATCAGTAGTACTTGATCCAATTCGCTTATCATGGCAACCCCTAGCGAATTTCTCAACTTTGTTGACGCGAACAAGGACAGCTTTATCCAGCGCCTCGCTCGCTCCGTCGAGATCCCGAGGTATCCACTCCTTCACTTAGCATAGGCGAGTCTTAATGTCAATTCACACAAGCGTATCCGGAGACCCTGTTCACCGCGATGACGTCTTTCGTATGGCGTCTTTCGTGGAAACACAGCTGAAACAATACGGTGTTGAGACCCAAACCGTTGATCTTGGTACCCACGTAATGGAGGGTGAAACCTTGAAGCTTCCCCCGCTCGTTTTGGGGAGGATTGGTAACGACAAGTCCAAAAAAACCATCCTCATTTACGGTCACTTTGACGTGCAACCAGTCTGTCGTCTCCTTCACCGACCTCTCTGTAAACATATTCTCTACTTCTCGCTAGGCACAAATGTCGGATGGCTGGGACTTTCCGCCGTTCCAACTGACCAGAGATGATAAGACCGGTCGTCTCTACGGCCGCGGTTCAACCGATGACAAAGGTCCTATTATTGGCTGGATTAACGTACTCGAGGCACATCATACTCTCAACAAGCCGCTTCCCGTAAACCTTCGCTTCTGTTTCGAGGGCATGGAGGAGACCGGCTCTGAGGGCCTTGACGAGTTCATCTTCGCCGAGGTCAAGAAAGGCAAGGACTCCTGGTTCGATGGCATCGACGCAGTTTGCATTGTACACACAACTACCTCTTTATCTCTCGGCTGTTTATCTCACCACACTCCCGTAGTCTGACAACTACTGGCTCAACACGCGCACCCCCGCGTTGACCTACGGACTCCGCGGCATCTCGTACTACATTCTGACCATCTCCGGTCCAGCCAGGGATCTCCATTCAGGCGTCTTCGGTCGTATGGTGCACGAACCCATGACCGATCTCATCGCTCTCATGAGCAAGCTTGTCGATCCCCAAGGCAACATCCTCATTCCCGGAGTTGACGAGATGGTGCCTCCCCCCGACGACGAAGAAAGGCACGTATCTTGTTCCGCTCATTCGGCCGTGCCACCGCCGCCCACCGGCCCTTCTTCTGATCGTCTCTTGCTCTAGGCAGCTCTACGCGAACCTTGATTACCAAATCGAGGACGTGGAGGTTTCGGCTGGTGCCAAGATTACGATTTCGGAAGACAAGGCGTCCACGCTGATGGGGCGCATGCGCTCACCATCGCTCTCTCTCCACGGCATCGAAGGCGCGTTTTACGGCGCTGGGGCCAAAACAGTCATCCCGGCCAAAGTGTCAGGCAAGTTCAGCATCCGTCTCGTTCCCCCTCAGACACCGGAAAATGTCGACCCACTCGTGATCAAATACCTGCATGACGAGTTCGCAAAGTTTGGGAGCAAGAACACCATCAAGGTGGAGAATACGCACGGAGGAAAACCCTGGGTTGAGAACTATAAACACTGGAACTACGAGGCCGCGCATCGTGCGACAGAGGTAACTTTGACTGCAACTCAATGTCGCATTTATCCCCATTTGTCCCCTGACTAGGCTGTGTACAAAAAAACACCGGACTACATGCGCGAGGGCGGCTCGATTCCTGTGACGCTCACGTTTGCAGAGGCCCTCGGCGTGAACGTACTACTGCTACCCATGGGCCGCGGGGACGACGGCGCGCAGTGCGTGTCCGCTTTTTTCGCTCAACGGAGTTTACTGACTTGCTGTACCTGACGCAGCTCGACCAACGAGAAGCTAGACATATTCAACTTTATCGAAGGGGTACGTCTTTCATACTCAACTTTTGTGTTTGGACTTGGACGGGGGTGTTGAAGATATTTGGCTTTCCAGACGAAGCTCCTCGGAAGCTACCTCTACGAAGTGGCCGCGGGGGCGAAGGCGTGATCATCGCGTCCTCGTACAACCAGCGGGGTTACTGCGCGTAGCGCACTAAGCGGTGTGACAAGACACGACAGGTGTACCAGATCGCGTGGGGTGTACTACTAAATCATGTACAAATTGCTATCGCAACAGAAGTTTAAACCAAATTTATCACGCCCGCGGCTACCATTGCTCTCGTCAACCTGCCGCAAGGCCGTCATATCTCATGCTCCAAGGAGTAAGCCTTGAACTCACTCGGCTAGAAATTACACGACGTCCACGGAGCGGTGCTAACGAAGTGATTGAGAACTGTAATGTGTACAAGTCGAGAATTCTAAAGTTGATGGCTCCACAATCTGCTTCACTGCAGGTCATCAATCCTCCTTTTCGGCTCCACCACGACACAGAACAGACGGAGCGTCTTCACATCGATTTCGCCAAGGACGCATATCGTGTAACAAGCCACAAGGACGAATACCTACAGACGACCACATAGTTTGATCGTCGTGAGAGGATCTCCCCATTGTGGCCAAGCCCAATTTAGTGGAAAATATCGAACATTTACGACCCTTTTATTATCCTCGCTAGCGTTCTTTATCCCGACGCCACCTCAATTGTTCCTCCCGTTAGCATGGAAGCTTTTTCCTGATGAACACCCCCATTACAGATCCAGTTCAGTAGATCTCAAGGATCTCCCTTGCTATCGCCAGAAAATCATCCACAGAGCATGGGGAGACGTTTTGGCTCCTCAAACGTCTCGGCGAACCTTGAAGCACTATTTGAGGCTCGCTTGGGTTCGCTAATGATGTCATTAAAACACAACAAGACACTAAGAGATTTCCTGATGCACTACATCAGTCAGTCGCACGCGCAAGTGTGCGGGTGCGTTGCATGAAGCCTCAACGCGGCAGGCAGCACATCAGCAAAACATAATTTGGCTTTTCATGTCTCATCGACACTGCTAAGGACGTGGTAAGGCCACTTGTGCTAGGGAGGTCATACGGTGGCCTTTCTGATTTTGGCCCAAATAAAGGGTAATTTGATTCAGCGTGATGAGACCGTGTCAAAATGATTATTGTCTTAACTCGCCTTAACTTTTTGATAAGTCGTGAGAAGCCTTTTCCTGAGAAACGCTCGAACGAGCAGCATTATGACGGTAATAACCCATCCCCGGTGTGCTGACACGTATGCAATATCGGTTGCATGGGCGGAGGGGTGCACCGAATATATCCAAATCTAAAGAAGGTTGGGCGCTGATGGTGTGGCCGAACAGTCACGCCTGCGAAACCAAAAAAATGATTTCAGCGCATTCCCGTAATAGTTCGGAAATTCGGCTCCAGGTGGGCTTCCATAGTGTGCATATCGGGTACACGGACCCAGGCGAGAGCCCGGATCGCATGGCATACAGTACCGACAGAAGCCGCCGACAGACTTCGGCCAACACCGCGGTCGAAGTTAGACGTCTGCCGCGTGGTCGTGGGGCTCGAGGGTTCGACGAGCGTTTCAAGGAAGTCGTATCCCGATTCTGGTGGGGCCATCCGTCAGCGCTTCAGCCCGTGCCCACTTGGAGAGAATTTCTTCTGCACCCCTTGTCAATGAATGACGCGATAGGTGGTGTCCCTAGGACCCAGGGAAGAAGTTTGGGCCATGTGCCTAAGTTATTCGGTGGGCATCCCATATCGAAGCCACCTTAGCCGATAAATGCGGATGCGGAATTCATGACGTTTGTAACGAAGCCTCAACATGCTGGTCCCGTGACCTCACTCCACCGCGGCCAAGTCGGGGACGCATGTCGGTGCCCGTGGCATTGGCATGGAACCTTCTGCCTTCTGCTTCTGAAAGAGTCACGCATCACGCATAAACTTCCAATAATACTCTAGGGTGTTGGACCCAAGCGCTGTCTCAAACATTCGTGGGAAATATCACATGTACGGTCCGCGACGGTGTGAGGAGGGACTCGGAGCTGAGGTAAGTCAACCGATGATATTTCTGCAAAACGTGGAGATCTCGGGGCCATTTTTGCAAACGAAGTTGATGGTTTCGTCCCCCGATTGCTCCCGACGTTGCCCTGGGTCTTCGAGTACGGCAAGCGAATTACCAACCAATCATGCCGTGAGGTGAAGAGGCAGTGCAATTCCAAGGAAACTGTGCTACCAAATCCTTATAGACGGGCGCTAGATTTTCGATGGGCCGAAAAAGATGCGTGATACCAATGTGGGGTGATGTTCACCACTGCCAGCTTGTTCCTGGGACGAAGGTGGTTGAGGAGAGGGAGATCCCTGTTCCTGAGCTGCCAGGTCAGTGGATGAATCCAGCGTCGAGGTGTGGTGATCTGCTGAGAGTAGGATCTGATGGTGTTCTATTCTATTCAGTTGGAGGAGGTGTGAAGGCAGGGTCAACCCGTGGCGTCCACACGGTTCAGTTCACACAGTTGACAAAATGGGGAGATGCGTGGGTAAACTTTCATCGGAGGGACTCGGAGGTGCGTGTACCTGATCACTACCTGATCCAAAAAAAGACATAGCCGAGACTCGATTGCTTTCTTCAAATTCTATCCCAGATAGAACGCCAACGGGCAGCAATTGAATAGCCCTGACCTCAGCTATCGCTTAAACGATACACTCGATTAAGGCTATCATCCCAAGACAGATATAAAGATCATTTTGGTGTGGTATCGGGGGTCCGACCCCCGCTCTACTACCTCCGTCGCCTGTCACCCGAGGCATAGGACCTGGGATGAGCCTGAGGTTGGCTAAGGGTGAATAGTATTAAAGTTAGTTGGGTGCGATATGATACCATACCCTCCCGACACCTCTTCTCCTCTGGTCATTTCCCATGGCTACCTCGATCGGGTCCGGACGTACGCCTTCCCCTAACAAGGAGAAAACCTCTGATATCATCCCGAGCCTGCAAGGGGACGATATCGAGCAGAACAAGGTTGCAAACGCGAAAGTCCTCGAGAGAGCGACTCTCAAGATAGATTTCTACCTGATTCCGATTGTTGCCATGTTTTGTGTGTCCTTTCTTCCACTCGTCTCACCTGCTACCACTAAGTGCTCGTTTCTCGTACAGATCTCTTGTCATTCTTGGTGAGCGCACTACTGCTGCAGCTCTGGAGGCTTCCTCAACGATTAAACCCTTGCAGGATAGAGCGTACGTTTCTCTGCATTGATCCATCCGTCTTTCTGACAAAGCCCAAAGAAATATCGGTAATGCTCGAGTAGCCGGACTCACGAAAAGCCTCAACATGACGCCAAATCAGTTCTCAACTGCATTGTCCATTACTTAGTAGAAAATCTCCGCCTTTCCTAGTGTTTCTTGACTGATTACCAAAAAGTGTCCCGTACATTCTTATGGAACTTCCCATGAACTTACTCATGAAGCGCCTCGGTGCCAATATCACCCTTCCCGTTATGGTCGTCCTCTGGGGAGTAGTCTGTGCATGCCAGGGTAGCCATTTCCCGCTGGTCCCGCCCCCTTAGTAGCGCTCACCCCACGGATTAGGCGCCGTACATTCATATCACGGACTTCTCGTGTGCCGTTTCTTCCTCGGCGCCCTTGAAGGTATTAACTTATCCACTAGCATGGACCTTCCCCAATACTGATGCCGTGCTTCCCCAGGTGGCCTCTTCCCTGGTATCGTCCTCCTCCTCACCAGCTTTTACAAACGCCATGCCATGCAGCTACGCTTCGCCATGATGTTTAGCGTCACCTCTCTTGCTGGCGCCTTCTCTGGCCTGTTGGCCTTCGGCATTCAGAATCTAGATGGCAAGCATGGAATCGCTGGCTGGCAATGGATCTTTATTGTTGTTCGTATCTTTTGCATTTCGTCGTATTTCCACATATCATCGGCACCTTCATTCAGGAGGGAGTCGTCACCATTGCTTTTGGACTTATTGCTTGCTATTTTGTCCCAACCTCACCTAGAGACATCAAATTTCTCACCGATGAGGAGCGCGAGGCATATTGCCGAGACCTTGCCGATGATTGGAGTGGTGACGCTGACACCGACGGCAAATACGAGGAGGTATTCAGTTGGAGTGAAGTCGCCAGCGCATTCACGGATGCACCCCACGTCCTTATGCTCGCAGTTCCCTTGTTCTTCAATGGCTTAACGGTGAGCTAGCTCCGCATCTTCTCGTGCAAATAATCGTGAATACGAATCATGTATTTCACAGGTCTACGGTCTTGCTAATTTGTATTGACTCCGCTTCCTCCCCAATTAGTCGCATGGACTGACTTTTATTCTGTAGTACACCCACTATCGTTTCCGGGCTCGGACATTCCCCTAGCCGCACACAGCTACTAACGGTACGCTTGCTTAAACTGCCAAGGGGCTACATGGCGTTCAAACGTCATTACTAGGTACCTCCGTTCGCTTGCTCCTTCGTTTTCAGCATTGTTTGCGCATACTTCTGCGATAAGTACAAGAACCGCGGGGTGATGGCTATAGTCTGTCCGCTTTTAGCTGCGATAGGTTACTCCATGTTCCTCGGTGCGCAGTTCCGTTTGATCTTCCATTTCCAATATCTGAAGCGACGGTTATCATCTGTTCACGTGTCCAGGCTCAAAAAATACAAATACAGACTACGGCGCACTGTTTTTAGAGATCGTCGGTACTTATGGCAGTGCTCCCTGCCTCTCCACGTGGCTTGCGAATAACGTACAACCACATTACCGCCGCGCGACTGCGGTTGCCATTGCCTTCGTGGCGACTAACATCGGTGGGATCGTGTCCCCCTGGTTTTTCACTGACCCTCCGCGGTTCCACAAGGCGACCTCTATCAACCTGGCTGTCTCGCTCGGAACGGCTGCTTCAGCCGCGGTTATTATCGTCTACTTCCGCGTCTGTAATGCGAAAAAGCGCGAGCGGGTGGAGAAGTACCTACAAACGCACGGACAGGGTCTCGGACGTGGGGGGTGGGACTCCCCTGAAGAGCGGAGGCGGCTCGGAGACCGTCATCCCCGATTCGAGTTTACACTGTAAATGCTTCAATCGATGAAGCTAATCCCATTGGTTATGATCTATCTGCCATACAAATATCCACAAGCTTCAGCTCCGTGCTAACTACATGGCTCGATCACTTGCTTGGTCGCTGGCCTACGCCACTGTATCTCAGCCTGTACAAATATCATTTATGATACCTTGGAATATTGTGAACACCATATATCCAATGAAGTGTCCTCGGGGGCTTTCCAACTGAATATGTTTCCTAACTTAACCTAGCATTAATAAATATGCGGACGCTTGTCGGAACTCCGGCGTACACATGACTTCCCATGCTGCGCGGCACTGGCAACAGCGGTCCGATTACATCTAGGGGTCCGATGTGATGTGAACGTGAACGCGATAAGTTCGCGGGAGAATCTATTTGCATGTGGGGCTCTGGCTTCCCGGAACGCGGGACTGCAGACAAAGGGTGCGTGACGACGGGCTCCTAGAGTTCTTTGGCGGGGATCACGGACATCCACAGAACTCGGACGAAGCAGGACGAAGGACTCGAGATTAAAAATGGAAAGGACAGCACGCCTACGTGTGGACGGGGTATTTGGGACCTTTGGTGGGGGTGGAGGGGAGCTCGCGCCCACGAAGTAGTATCCAGGGGTCACAGATGTCCGGCGGCGCCGGGGAAGCTTGGAATGGAATGAGAGCCCGCAGGTAGGACGATAAAGTAACCA
>Ga0307510_10004032_pt1 | contig 17223 bp, 23 predicted proteins | sample 12_EM_MG_FD_207224 | JGI IMG/M metagenome (GOLD analysis project Ga0307510, IMG submission 207224) | Populus trichocarpa ectomycorrhiza microbial communities from riparian zone in the Pacific Northwest, United States - 12_EM | ecosystem: Host-associated > Plants > Roots > Unclassified | place...
CTCAATCACACAGACCAGACATAGGGCTTGTAGGATCTTTGTGATATTGTAGGACCCTTGTCTTATCACACTGGATCAGGCATAGGGCTTGTAGGATCTTTGTGATATTGTAGGACCCTTGTCTTATTACACTAGATCAGGCATAGGGCTTGTAGGATCTTTGTGATATTGTAGGACCCTTGTCTTATCACACTAGATCAGGCATAGGGCTTGAAAGATACTCAAATTTCTTGCATAGTTATTATAACATCACTATGATCTGGTAAACCTCCATAGATTCCTATGGTCCCTTGTATAGTTTGACCCACACCCTATCTACTTGTCACCAGACTTGGGGTCCTTGCAAGTGAGGTAGTCCTTGCAAGGCCCTTATATACTTTTGGAACTTTTGCTGATGCATATAGATCCACACGCAGCACTGGAAGCTGAGGAGGAGGCCCCCTAGTGTCTCTGGGCACCCGTGTTCGCATTGCATTTCCCCTTTCATTCTGTCTCACTCATTTTGTCCAGCGTCATGCAAGCAGCTCACACAGAGCCACCCATCTTCCCCCCTTTCCCCTCTCTCTCACCTGGGACAAAACATTGAACTCACACATAGACGACGTATCTACCTTACAACACCCACATTCGAACTCAAGGGACCAAGGATTTATCTTATCATACATCATACATATAACTTATTGGAAATACCATTGCCATATATAGTTAGGCGCCCGCTTACATACTTAGTTAGTCCATGCCCTGTAGTCACTTTGAAAAAAAAATGACCCCAGGTCTTTTATTGCAATCCCGCGACCCTCTTGAGGACGGCACACATGCTAGCCCCAAATACAAGCCACGCCAACCACAATGCCCAGTGCTTCCAAACTCCAACCTTCTTCTCTTCATCTGGTCACATCTGTGCGCCCTCATCTAGTTCACCTCCCTCAAACTCTTCGCATTCACCCCTGTTGCTACAAGATTAATGCCTTCCTCCATCAGCCAAGCACACCCCTCTTGCCATGTTTCAAGTCCTGCAGCTAAAGACATGCATTGCCAGCCAATATCACAAGCATGCACTGCATCGAAAAGCCTGTCATTTCATGTGGCATCCATTGCTCAGCACTCATGACTTGAGCACCAGTCTTAACTTCATTATTATTAGAAGGAACTTTACTGTACATAGATTCACCCAGGTCACTTTCCATACATTTTGCCTTTCTCCTTTTTGATTAGACGTCACTCTCCGTTCCACACCTTCCTCTTTTACCTTAGCATTTCTACCACCAAGCATCACCGCACCTCACTGCATCATCACTGACTGTCGCATGCCCCATTACCCTTCAGTGTATTGTCAGGATTTTCTGACACTGCTACACATTGCTTACAACACCATGCAGACCTGTCACCAGCAGTACCATTTTTGAGTTCATCATTTTACCTTTCTCCTCTGAGCTCACTCTGCATGTAGAATACTTGTTTTGTACTGTCTCAGTTCTGCGTATACATACCCGCGTGCCTGGCCTTGTCAAAGGCAGCCCATCTTTTGCATGTGTTTTGTGTGTTTTTGTTCTTGCATGGCCAACCTGCAACAATCAGAGCCTGCCGTGCCATCAGTCGCTTTTCGCTGTTTTCGGTTTTGCACTTACTTGTGCCTCTCTCTGAAATTCGCTCCAGTCAACCACCCTTCGCCTTGCCACTGCCAACTGTCACGCATTGCCATCACCCACCATTTGTGCTTCACCATCACCTCAAGACCACCCACCGCCACCTCACACCTCTCACACCACTTGTACTTTGTGCCTCGCTCTGCCTCCCCTTGTATGATCTTGCTCTGGTGCTCCCTGGGATTGTGGCCTCTCTCCCCCTGAAGAACTACATTTTCGAATCCACTGCTAGGTCACTCCAACCCGGCTACCCACACCAGTGTTTATCAGTGCCATGGATTGTCACCTGATGAGCAGTGTTTGACCAGACTGAACCCGCCCTGAATATAATCTGGCCAGTATTTGTCAGCCTGGCAATTGATGATCACCTGCCAAGCAGCATGGGCCCATGCTGACCAAAATGTGGCCAGAATTCATCAATCTGGCAATGGGATAGTCATTCACTGAGCAGCATGTACCAAACTGATAGGGCCACTGACAAGGATCTGGTCAGTGTCCATTGAACTGGCAGATGTATTGCCAGTACAGCGATGTTGATCATAAAATGGTCAGCCCAGTGTCAGCCCCTTATCAGTCTGAGGATGTTTGATAAGCTGCTGGTCACGCATGGTCACAGTTGTCAGCCTGAAAGAGCATTATCATTCTGTATCTTTTTTGCTGACGACAGGCAGGACACCTGGCGCTGTCGACTTTTTCCGATTGTGGCATGGAAGTGCGCACAAGGGTTACCTTCAGCCCCCCCGGCTTGGGGACCGGGATGAAATGCATTTTTGCACACTCGCACTGTACAAAAATGGAATTCAGTACGCAACGCATTCACTCTTCTAAAGTTCTAATGCACATTACTGTATATTGACTTCTGCCACCCTCAGACTGGCCGCTGTCTCGGCGCTCTTAGAAACCCGACTCGACACCCATCAATTTATCAAGCAACTCATTGTGTTCGTTCCCTCCAAGGGCCTTGAGGTGGGGTCGTAGGCAGGGGGTCCGACAGGTGCGTAGTTAGCTTCTCCTTTGTGTTTTCGACTCATCTCCCCCTATCGTCACCGCTCGGACCTTTTCGCGCTCCTTCGGACAGTCACGACGGAGATGGCCCTGGCGTCCACAGCCGAAGCATCGCTCCTCGCTGCGACGCTTCTTTCTTCTTTCCTCGCTTGGGCTGTCCCCTTGTCGACGCCACCCGCCGCTTCCATCATTCCCCGTCGAGACAACATCGACATCCATCCCTTCGGGATTCCCGCGGCGGTGGTCATCCTGGCCGTTGGCGTCCTCTCACGAAGCTCGACCAATCAACACGCTGCCCAAGACTTGCCACTACGAGGCGCCTCCGCTGAACCTCCTTCCGCGCCACGGCTTTCCAGTCATCGAGCGTGATTGGGATATTCTCGCGCTGGAGGACAGTCCAGTGGATCCGGTGCGGGAGTCCTTTTTTAAACATCTCAAGGGCACCTCTCGCCGTCGGTTCCCATCCAGCTTTTGCCAATAAATGGTCGAAATTCGAGATGTATTCGTCGATTTCTTCCCCTTTCATGAGGTCCGCATAAGCTTGCTCCTCGGAAGCCGTGTCGGTGAACACCTGTCGAAAGTCCGCCAAGGATTCATACCATAAATCAGTCGTCGTTGTCCGCGTAGATGGCTGGAATCGGCGGTTGTACGGCTTGGTTCTCGTACACCTTGGTGGCCATGCCTCGGGTCTGCTCGTAAACCCAATCGTCGACTCGGGATCCTTTGATGTAGGAGGGGGCCAACGCCACCCTCGTATATGGGTTGACCATTGCCTCGTTCCGTAAGTTGCAAACGCTCCACAGTTCGATTTCTCTGACAAACTTCTCAGCGTTCTTTCGTTGCCCGTCGAACGTCTCCGGAGGGTGTCCCCTCATCGACTCACCGGCAGGCGGAACCGCACCCGCTTGTCCACCCGCGGCAGCCTTTGGCGCGCCTGGCTGACCTCTTGGTGGGCCCACCTGGGTTTGGTGCTGGCGGTCCTGCTCCCGGTGCCGGTCCTGCTGGCGGTGCAGGGCCTCCTGGCGGTCCGCCGCCAAACCCACCAGGCGATCCCCCGCCGCTTCCTCCTCCACCGCTCGAGCCTCCAACGTTTCCGCCTGTTTGCGGTACCACGACGCTAACTCCAGGAGGCGGCCCGCCTCCGAGTACCGTTTTTTGGCTTGACCCATCAAAGGGGTCAGGATGTGGTCTCCCGGATGTCCCGGCTGAGGAAACTTGGGGGGGGGATATGTGTGCGCGATCTGGGCCTCATAGGTTTGTGTCTCCTGCATTCGTTCTTCTGGTTTTGGAGTGACTGACAGTCTTTCCAGTTCTTCTGCCGTTTGTTCCATATCGTATACCACTGGCTGATCGGTGGTTGGTCCATCCTCCTCTGTCCTTTCAAAAGGAGATCCCTCTCCTTGGGTTGTGTCAGAGGAAAAGGACTCTTCAACATTTAGTCGTATGCGGTCCCTATCAGAGGTATTCGGTGAGCTCTTTGTTCCTAGTCCGTAACCTGTTGGGAATATTATTTGATCGTTTTGCGATACAGTCCACACTTCGTCGTCGTCTGACCGATAGATCCAATACCAGGCGTCGTTAATGAACTCGATTTCCTCCCACTGATTATTCCTTATAGCTCGGTAAGCACTTCTTCTTCCTGCCCATTCAAAACTGCTTCCCCTACTAACTCTTTTGGAAGATCCGGGCCTCTTCTGTTAACAATGCGTCTTTCCTCGTCTGGGTCCTCGGGAAACTCGATACTCAAGCCCTCCAGGTTGCTTCAAAATTTTCGAGGACGCGTCGTTCGTTTCTGCCTCAAATTCCTCCTTGCAGACACTGATCTGGCCACCAGATGTGACGCCAGGTATGTTTGTGTGCTTGTTCTTCCCCCGAGTGGCAAGTCTGACCTAAATTTGTAGGCTCGACTTAATGTAACGGCACTTGCTAAGCCGTTCCACTTCGACGCGTGGAGAACTTATTCGACTCCTGTCACACTATGGCCTGCTTCACGACGGACTCGCGTTTGGTAGAAGGTGATAGTGACAAGATGACCAAGTAGATAAATTTGTGAATAGAAACGTGATTTCTTTTATGTATGCAAAGATTGTGAAAAGGTTAAGGCAAGAATTTATTGTGTAAGTTGAACCTAGGCTCGACCGTCCTAAACCCGGGCTTATAGCTTGTATCTGAGGCTTGCACAATATCCCCTTTCTCAGTCATCCTATTGTTCTACGGGTATGGTCTAAATACTACCCTTTTCCAAGTGCAAACGAAACCTTTTCTGTTAGAACCGAGTAGTTGGGTGGGACAGCAAAACAGGGCAAATGCTATACATGACTGCTTTGATTCACAACAGAATACATTTTTATCGACTCAAAAGCAATTCATACAAAGGGCAAACAATAAATAGTGGGAAGAAAATAGAAACAAATTGTCAGTCTGAGAGACGATATTGGAGGATAAAATCTGTAAACTTTGAAATAGAGTTACTAGAGTATTGGTTGGGAGATCCTGGAAACTGGCTTTTGACCAATTTATGAGTGCCAGATTGTTTGTATTGGAAATATGCCTTATCCAAAGCCTTCACAGGAGTTGAGTCTGGATTACAGGCACGAATACGGCATGCATACTCCAGGATGATAATTGTTACTATCTTAAATGTTAGAACATATACAAGCAGATAACCAAAATATACCAATCATGCTGTGATGTGCATTTTGCTTTGATATGGAGAGATGCCACTGAAAATACATTAGAAAAACTAAAATAGAACTGGAAAATAACCATACTTTGGAGCCAAATGACTGTAATTTAGATAATATTTTCTGCAGTGTATAGAAAGGCAAAAGTGAGATTACAAAAGCACAAGTATGGAAGAGAAGAACATACTTTCTAAAAATGAAAGCAGCACAAGTCAGTATACCAAAGAGAATATAGCAGGGCCACTTACAAACTTAAGATCATAGAGGGAGAGATATATCAGGATATGAAGAGCATGCTAGAGAATGCACTTACTCCCTAGATAGAGTAAAAGGGGGTTTTTCAGGACATAGAAGAAAGAAAATAAGCCAGGGCCCAGGGGCATATACTTTCTAGAGAGGGGAGAGATCAGGACTGGTCAGATCATAGAAAGAAAGAAAGCCAGTGAGAGGAACTTACTTCCTGAGGAGGGCAGAAGTTAGGACCAATCAAGATATGAAAAGAAAAGTGAGACAGCAAGGAACACTTACCAACTAGAGAGGGCAGATGTCAGGACTAATTAGGACATAGAGAGAAAGCTAGCCAGTAAAGGGCACTCACCCGCTGGAGAGAGCAGAGGCCAGGACTGGTAAGAGCATGAAAAAGAAACATAACTAGCAAGGGGTACTCACATGCTAAGAATGCAGAGGTCAGAACTAATTGGGGCATAGAAAGAAAGCAAGCTAGTGGTAGCTTACTTGCTGGAGAGGGCAGAGGTTAGGACTGATCAGCACAAGGGAATAGGGCAAGCCAGTAAGAGGCACTTACAACCTGGAAAGGTCAGGACTTATCAGGAGATGGAAACAAAGCAAGCCAGCAAGAGGCACTTACATGCTAGAGAAGGCAGAGGTCAGGACTGGTCAGGACACAGAAACAAGGGGCACTTACTTTCTAGAGAGGTCAGAGGTCAAGGCTAGTTAGAACATGGAAAGAAAGAGAGCCAGTAAGTGGCACTTACCTCCTGGAGAGAGCAGAGGTCAGGACTGGTCAGGTAAAGGAAGGCAAGGGAGCTAGCAAGGGACACTTACTCGCTAGAGATGATAGAGATTAGAGCCAGTCAGAACACAGAAAGAAAGTGAGCCAGCAAGGGAAACTCACTTTCTAGAGAGGGTAGGGATTAGGACTAGTTAAGCTAGGGAACTTTGAAGAAAGCAAGCTAACAAGGGGGGACTTACTTCCTAGACAGGGCAGATAATAGGACTATCAGAAAATAAAAAGAAAGCAATATAGTAAGGGGCACTTACTTGCTGGAGAGGGTAGAAGTTAGGACTGGTCAGGACATAGAATGGAAACAAGTAATCTAGCAAGTGGTACTTACCAACTGGAGAGGTTAGAGGTCAGGACTGGTCAGGATATAGAAAGAAAGCAACTTAGTAAGGGGCACTCACAAACTAGAGAGTGCAGAGGCCAGGATAGTTAGAATACAAAACAAAAGCAAACAACTGAGGGGCACTCACTTCCTAGAGAGGACAGTAGTTAAGACCAATCAGGACATAAATAGATAGCTAGATACTAAGGGGCACTTACTTCCTAGAGAGGTCAGAGGTCAGGACTGGTTAGGACACAAACTAAAATTGAACTAGCAAGGGGCACTTACTTGCTAAGGAGAACAGAGGTTGGGACTGGTCAGGACACAGAATAAGAGGGAGCAAGCAATAGGCACCCACTTTCTAGAGAGGTTAGAGGTTAAGACTGGTCAGACCATAGAAAGAACATAAGCCAGGAAGAGGCACTCACATGCTAGAGATGGCAGAGATTAGGACTGGTCAGGACAAAGAAAAGCTAGCAAGGGGTACATACAAACTAGAGAGGGCAGGGGTCAGAACAAGTCAGAATATAGAAAGAAAGGGAGTTAGCAAGAGAAACTTACTTCCTAGAGGGTCATAGGTCAGGACTAGTTAGAATACAGAAAGGCAGAGAGCAAGCAAGGCTTACTTCCTGGCAAGGGTAGAGGTCCAGACTAGTTAGGACATAGAAAGAAAGCTAGCAAACAAGAAGCACTTACTTGCTAAAGAGGGCAGAGGTTAGGACTGGTTAGGATATAGAAAGAAAGCAAGTTAGCAAGAGATACTTACCTGCTAGAGAGGGTAGAGATCAGAACTTGTTAGGATATAGAAAGAAAGCAAGCTAGTAAGGGGAACTTACAAACTGAAGAGGAAAGAGGTCAGAACTAGTTAGAATATAAAGAGCAAGAGAGAAAGCATGATATACTTACTTCCTAGATAGGGCAGAGGTTGGGACTGGTTAGGATATGGAAAGAAAGTAAGCCAGCAATGGTTACTTACAAACTAGAGAGGGAAGAGGTTGGAACAAGTTAGAACATAGGAAAAAAGCAAGGAAGCAAGGGGCACTTACAAACTAAAGAGGGTAGATATTGGGACTAGTTAGAACATAGAAGGTAAGCAAACCTAGTAAGGGACACTTACAAACTGGTAACAGTAGAGGTTGGGACTAGTTAGGACATGCATGGAAAGAAAGAAACTCAGTCAGAGGCACTCACATCCTAGATAGGGGCGGCCAGGACTGGTCAGGATATGAGAAGAAAGGGAGCTAGCAAGAGGTACTCACTTCCTAATAAGGGCAGAGATTGGGACTGGTTAGGACTTGAAAAGAAAGCAAGCCAGTAAGGGCCACTTACAAACTGGAGAGGTCAGAGGTCAGGACTGGTTAAGACATAGAATAACAGTGGGCTAGCAAGCAGCACTTACCAGCTGGAGAGCAGAGGTCAGGACCAGTTAGGACATGGAGAGAAAGTGAGCTATCAAGGGGCACTTACTTGCTAGATAGGATATAGGTTGGGATTAGTCAGAATATGGAAAGAAAAGGAAGCTAGTAAGGGCACTTACTTGCTAGAGAGGTCAGAGGTCCAGACTAGTCAGGATATGGAAAGAAAGCAAGCTAGTAATAGGCACTTACTTCCTGGAGAGGGCAGAGGTTAAACTGGTCAGAATATAAAAAAAAGGGAGTCAACAAGGGCACTTACTTCCTAGAGAGGACAGAAGTTGGAACTGGTCAGAACATAAGAAATAAAGCAAGCAAACAAGGGGCACTCACTTGCTGGGAAGGTTAGAGGTTAGGACTGGTTAGAACATAGAAAGAAAGAGTGTCAGTAAAAGATACTCACTTGCTGGAGAGGGCAGAGGTCAGAACTGCTTAGGGTATAGAAAGAAGCAAGCCAGAAAGGGTACTTACTTTCTGGAGGGGGCAGAGGTCAGAACTGGTTAGGGCATAGAAAGAGAGTTAGTAAGGGGCACTTACTTTCTGGAGTGGGCAGAGGTCAGAACTATCCAGATCATACAAAGACAATAAGTAAGGAATACTCACTTGCTAGAGAGGTTAGAGGTCAGAAGTGGTTAGAATATGGATAGAAAGCTAGTGAGGGGCACTTACTTGCTAGAGAGGGCAGAGATTGGGACTAGTCAGAATATAGAAATAAATAAAGAAGGCCAGTAAGGGAAACTCACTTGCTAGAGAGGAGAGAGGTTAGGGCTGGTAAAGACATGGAAAGAAAGAAGGCCAGCAATAGGCACTTACTTGCTAGAAAGGCAGAGGTTAGGATAAGTCAGAACAGGAAAAGAAACAGAGCTAGCAAGGGTGACTTACTTGCTAGAAGTGAGTAAAGGTCAGGACTGGTCAGAACATGGAAAGTAAGGCTTACCAACTAGACAGGGCATAGGTTAGGACTGGTCAGGACATGGAAAGAAAGTGAGCCAGTAAGGGGCACTTACATTCTAGAGAGAGTAGGAGTTGGGACTAGTTAGAACATAGAAAGAAATCAAGCTGGAGAGGGCCACTTACATCCTAGAGAGGTCAGAGGTTGGGACTGATAAAGATATAGAACATAAGTAAGGGGCACATACCAACTGCAGAGGGCAAATATTAGGATATGGAACAGAAGCAGGCCAGTAAGGGGTACTCACTTCCTATGCAGATGTCAGGACTGGTCAGGATACAGAAAGAAAGTAAGCCAGTAAGAGGCACTTACTTCCTGGAGAGGTTAGAAGTCATGCCCAGTCAGGCATAAAGAAAGCAGGCCAACAAGGGGCACTTACTTCCTGGAGAGAGCAGAGGTCATGGCTGGTCAGAACATAGAAGAAAAGTGAGCCAGAAAGGGGCACTCACTTGCTAGAGAGGTCAGAGGATAGGACTACTCAGGACATAGAGAATGCAAGACAGCAAGGAGCACTTACTTCCTGGAGAGTGTAGAGGTTGGGACTGGTTAGGATACAGAAACAAAGTGAGCTAGCAAAATGAACTTACTTCCTGAAGAGGCCAGAGGTTGGGACCTGTCTGGATACCAGAAGAAAGCAAACTAGTAAGAGGCACTCACAACCTAGTAAGTGTAGAATAAGTTAGGATGCAGGACCCAAGTAAGCAAGCACAGACTAACATAATACTAAGTGCAAATCTTCTTTCAGCAGGGGACATTTCTATACACCACATTACAACTTACCCACATCCATGGGAATGCTGCTAAGCATTGCTTTATTACTGCCTCTGTATTTCTGAGTCCTCCTTCATCATTCATCCTGTATTGAATATATACCTTATTATTCTTGTCTTATTATCCAGAATAACTCACTGTTTAATGGCATGATATATGCTCACTTCCAAGTTGTCCTTCTGCACAGCCACAAGCAGTCGGGTAACCGTGCCACCAGAGAGTGAATTGGCAGTCTTCTTAATAAGATCAGTACACTGTTGACCATCCTTATGCATCTCTGCAGGACAGAAATTAGCAAAATATTGGTCACTCAGTAGCAAAATCCTCACTCTCCAGACATATATATGGTGTGGATTTATCAAGGTTGACCAAATATTGTTTCTTGAAATTTCTATCCACCTCGCCATCAATGTGCATTCCTGGATGATCACGCTTATCCTTCAACTTGATCTTAATGTTCCGCTTGAACTGGTCGTATTTGGTGAATACGGCTATCACAGGGACTTGTAAAATCCCCCGTGTCAATCCCAGTTCATATAGTAGTAGTTGCATTTTGACATACCATTCTTATCCGGGCAAATCCCGTCGACGTGTCTCATGTCTAGCGATGGCCGGTCATTATCCATTGGAATGCAAAACCTAAAAGCAATGTTGCGAAATTGTATCTGTAGATACCAAAAGAAACAAACCATATAGCATGCAACCTATCTTTTAATCGCTTCTCACACGACTTCCGCTGGACAAATTCTCGCACGATCTTCAGCTCATCGTCACCACCAGCCTCGAATCCGCGGGAGTCGTGGAAAATATAACCATCATGTCTTTCGAAAATGAGTTCGTCATCGATGTCATGGAGGCCACGCTGCAACCACGATCGTCACGATCAGCCATCGCCAACGAGAATATGCCTGTCCAACCTCGTTCGAAGGTTCAGGTTCAAACTAATTATGCGTTGAGATTGTGCCATGGGAGCCATCAAAAGCGACAACGTACCTGAGAGCGCTGTCCTAACCGATCAAGCCTGTAGATCTTGGGGCTCTCCGTGGTGTCGCAGACTCGCTTCAGGATGGAGGTCTTTCCTGCGTTTGCTCTTCCGATAATCAAAACTCGGAATTTGACATCCAGGACTTGGAACTGATTCTGCTGGGGAGCCATAGTACAGAAGTCTTGTAAAGAAGGGAAACTGGCCAAAGTGCCGAACAGCCGTGCGGAGAGTGAAATTCAGCGTGACGCCCCGATGGCGGGAAAGAGTAGGTCGGTTTCAGCCAATTTGGAGTCTCATGCAGATCTCATGCCGCGGGCCCGCGGCTGGACTGAATGGGCCCAAATTGGGGTCCCATGGGTAGACCTGGACCTCCCCAAAACTGATGTTTGATGTGGACGTCGAAGGACATACGTTCACCCCTTTCCTCCGGTCACTCCTCACTCTAACCATGGTATTATTTTTCATGGACAATTCCCCCTCCCCTGTTTTTTTATACTTCCCCCTTGAGTTGAGGCTTCTCCTTCCTCACACCGACACGACACGACTCATGTTACCTTCAATACCTTCGTTTCCTACTCAGCGGCGGAACCGCCCACGCTGCCTCACGAAATTCTCTGTATCGCCGTAGTCCGCCTCCACAATATGTGGCGTAGTGAGTAGATGGACGTTGATCCCTTCATCACGGTAGCTAAGGAATGGAAGACCAAGCGTGGATTCGCTTGGTCATGTGATGAGAATGTATAAGACGATAGACTCTTCAGTTGTTCTGTTTTGAAGTAAAGTGTATGTTATTGGCAAAAATACTCATACAGAATACTGGGTGCCAAATAGGAATGCTACGAAGATGATGCCCGCGCCCGCGCGATAACACGCAACACCTTGACGAAAAAAGGTCTTTTTGTGCTCAGCCCGAATGGGGATGTCACAAGAAACCTCCTGCACAACGTCAGTGATATGACCACCTTTCTGCCCTTTAAGAAAATTGCCTAGTAATGACAAGAACTCGTGTGTGACAAAGGCAGGGTAGTCGAACTTGGACAGGATAACACTACGTGAGATAATCATGTCAAGAAGGGTTTTTTGCGTTCCGACTGAGTCTTTGTACCCTCTCCAGTCGGATGTAATGACACGGAACGTGCCGATGTAAAGAGCCGAGTGGGATTCAGTTGATGAGGATGTGGGTAACAGCCGCCTGAGTGCGGGGAAAAAGCGTTCGACGGTAAAGCCTAGTCCACCACCATGATTGAGATCCCTTAGACGCCATACCAACCGATAACATGGGTTATCCCGCCTGGAAGGCGGCTCGAAGAATGGTTGCAGGCTCTTGCATTTTCCGAAAGGTATCGGCGTCCCACTGTCCTTTAAGAATACTCCAGAATGTATAGGCGAGGGATCGAATTCTCTTGAGATTCTGCAAAGCGAATAACAATAGGCAATTGTAACGATGGCGGAACAATTTGACAAATTGGCTGAAGCGGATCGACTCTGTATCCAAGTAATCGAATTCGATGCCCGGTAATTGGCGAGTTATTATTCCATGAGCACTTCCGTCGATCCCGTCTCGGACGAGTCTTATCCAATCGTTGGTGCTTTGAATGTTTTGGCTTTGCGTATCGATTTGCTCCAACTTCGAGATTTGAGAGATTATGGGGCACTCCTGGGCAATATGGGGCATACACACCTGAAGTTCCAGAGCTTACATCAAACTCTGACGAAGTTGTTGCGTCAGCCTGAACCTCTGGTCCAACTCGTGTCGGCGCGTGCCCTATATCGTCCAAGTCTTCATCGTCCGGCTGGCGGTCATTTATCTCGCGAACCTCGCTTGCACTGTATCCTACTTATCAATAAAAGAGTTGGTGAGGACTATTTATCCCGAGATGCAATGGTGAGGAATAAGCCATAAGTCGCACCTTCCTTATGTGAGATGAGGATGCCTTTCTGTGCTCCGGAGTTGACATCTTGGTCATTCGTCACCAACAGCGGCGGACTGATGGACAGACCCGAGCAGATTATCATCTTATGTGGCTCACTTCCTCCCACCTCTTTCTCGAGATTCATTAGCACGCAAACAATATACAAGATAGTGGACACACCTAAGGGATGTGGGACATCGCGCTGGGCCTCAAGGTCGACGTTGTGATCCGATAGAGTGGATATCATGGACATGAATGCCAAAAAACAGGTGATCGTGCAGCAGTGGGAAATTGTGGACAATGTGGACCCGCCCATACTATAAGCTTTGTCGATGTACGACGTCGTCAGGGAGCAATCGTATTAGAATAGGCCAGGACGAAATATGACGATAATAATTGGGGCACAAGGACCGTCCAGGCGGTCTGATGATGCTATGAACCCTGGGAAGTTTCTCGCCTTCAGCACTTAATGGCGGCCATAACCCGTTTGCACTCTCCGGTCTGAATTCAGAGACATCGCCCACCTCGCTCACCAGTCAGGACTCAGGAGCTTCCCAAGAACCACGGCTCGCATCGTCAGTAGTACTCCGTACTCCGGCCAGGGAGACTCAATGACGTGATTGACTAGTGACTCGGCTGTGTTGTATCCACTCACGATATAAGACGCGGCCTTAAGAGAAGCTGTAGGAAAGGAACCATTGACAGCACACAAAAGGTTGCCCGAAATGGAACAACTAAAAAAGGTTACAAAAATAATAATACAACAATACACACACGCAAACTCTTTTCTCTCACCACACAGACGTCATCCTTCTTGTCCTCATCCCCCTCGGCGCTCATTCTCGAACACCCGTCGCTTTGAATTATGATGGCCGCTATCGCACCGTGACCGTACCGACGTCAACATACTGATTCTCGCGCTACCTATACCCACTGACACACCTTTCGTAGCGTCGTCACTATTTCCACTGTCACGCCTCACGCTTTCTCAAGGAACTTCGTTCTGTATCCTCACCAGCTTTCTCACATCTGGCACGTCTGTGTTAATAAATACTCGACCACCTTACTATTACCGCCATCATCATCAGCCGTGCTTTGTGTCAAATGTTGTCGGCTTTCAAAAGCCTGCGATTTTAAACCCAATTCCTCTTACCTTCTCTTCGGGAAGTTATTTCTTACCCTCGAAATACAACGCTGGTAGGTGTAATAGGTCCAACTGGACTAAAGATCACTCGATTCTGAGACCAGTGATTGCCGACTCGTCGTCGACATCAATGCTGCAACTCGAAAGTGTTGTGAGAATTGTCCCGAGGGTGGGACGACTTCCTTTGGAAGAGCTTTTCCTATGGTTGCAAAATACGTGGGGAGCAAAGAACAAGACTGTAGGGTCTGTAGCGACTCGATGTCAGTTAAACATCGAAAGTGTGGGAAGACGTCAATAGAGCAGCAGACACTTCCGGGACGCAGGGGCCACAGGTTTTGATCGACCACCGTACAGTGCTAGTGGCAACGAGGGAAAATGTCATCGCAAACAACAATACAATACAAAAATATAATAGCGCAATCATCTCCCACAGGTAAAAGACGGACAACGGGGGTTCGATGGTTCGAGAGTTACGATCGCGAGCCGACATATTTCTCCACGAGCGGCCGCCAGCACTCGGTCGAAAGTTGCATGTGCTCTCCCTCACATGACACTTGGATGACGCGACCGCTCTCGTCGAGGGCGCGCAGCCCAATCCAGTCTTCGACATACAGCGGCTGTTCGCGCATAGGCACAATCGCCTTCTCCCCTCCCCCTCCCCTGTATTCCAAGCCGAAGACGGCGCTCAGGGCGCGATCGTCCTCTTCCTCCGGAGGGTATGACCCGAACCAGGAGCTCTCCTTGGGCACGACTGTGCGGTCTTGCTCGAAGAGAACGAGGACGAGGGCATCAAGTTGTTTGAGATGCGTGGCGTACGTCGCGTTTTTGCGTGGCAGCTCGTTGTTGATCGATGTTAGGAAGTGATTCGATTCGAGGTATCGCGCGAGTTGGGCTGAATCGCGATAATATTGCGCCTATTGGTGATAGAGGCGGAAGGCGGAGAGGGTGGAATTGTAATGTGAGTCGTTGCAAGGAAGGTAAAGAAAAAGGGCCCCGTTACCTGAACGAGATTCTCCTGCGCCCACTCATTGTACACACCAGCGCGTGCCGCATTCCGCACAAGGTTGCAGAGAATGTCGTAGGGCTTGCACGGGGGGATATCAGATATGCCCATGTGTTGCGAGCCAAAGGTGATGAGATTCCGGATTGGCGGATTGTTGTAGCGTTCGAGGTATGCTCTAAGAAATTGCCCCCCTGGATGCGGTTGTCATCAGAAACGGGTCGTAGGCACCGTCCTTCGTTATTCGGTACACACCTTGGGAGAACCCCATTGCATCGAAGCCCCCTGACAGCTGAGGCAGGTGTTTAAGTTGCTGTGCGACGAGTTCCACTTGGTCGTCAACATTTCCATACTGTTCACGAATTTGTGTAAGTAAAGGTGAGCCGTAGTAAAGGCTACACGGGAAGGCTCCAAACTCACGAAAGTAGCCCGTTTGTCCTCCTTTGAGTCCGGGTGGATATACACCGAGTGTATGAATATCCCGGGATGCATCTCCTCTATGTATGACTGGAATTTGAGAATGCCAGGCGAATCATATGAGTCACCTAAGGTGCGTTGGTTCATCGGCACGCGAAACGAATAATTGAAGGGAACGGAACAGACGGACCAAGCCCGTGCCAAATCACAAGGGGTCGAGGCTTTGAGATTCCCAGAACATCCTGCGCAGGCCTTGCCAGAGCCCCGATAGCAGAGATGAGGATGAAGGCACTTTGGTACTTCATGGTTGTGACTATCCGATCCGCAGCTCCTGCCGACCGCTCGCCGATCACGACGCGACGAATGTTGTGCCCACTTGTTGTTACATGATGAATATTAGTCACGTGCTGGGAAATTACAACCTTTTTGGTCTCGGAGACGAACGCTGTCCCCGATCCTCGCATCTTCTTCGTGCAATGTCAGCGGGAGCGGGGCTGATTTTATGTTGGCACCTTCGCTGTCGGCTCCTCCATGAAATAGATTTGCTAATTCTCATGAGCGGCTCATCTCACGAGTAGGCGTGCCGGTGTCTGCTCTAGGACTGTGCGGTGTTGGAGTCTGCGAGCGGGGCGTGGTACGTGGAGCTTGCGTCAAGGCAATCATAGGACCCAACTGTACACTCTCTGTGACCGTCTCCGGTATGGTCGGTACCTCGTAATCCAAACACATACATACTGCCCGGTGCACGGCACAGAACGGGGGTTCTCCTTCAAGTTTCCGGGAGAGGTGGTAGGTTGTTGATGATGAATTTACAGCTCCGAGTCTTGGGGCACGATGGCAATGAGAACGCAAGTTCATGCGTACGTGACCAACTCAACAGGCTACTATCATTACCCCATTGACACGGGAGATTAGCCGGGATTCTAGGGGGAAGGACTTGGGAGTTTCTCAAAATCGACCAGCAATGAAAAGCTTTTGATCATGATACTATGTGCTACCGTCATTTCGGCACTCACCATCATTTCGGCAGTCACATTCGTCACGAATCGTCACGAATCATCACACATCGTCACGGGTGCCTGGATTCAAACTCCGGTAGGTGAGCAGAGACGAGCTGTGCTTCATGTGCTGTGATGCAGTAGTTTTGTATGTACAGTACCTAATTGAAGGGTGTTTGTCCTGAATTATGAGAGCCACTGTCTATGAAGGCATGAGTAGTAGGTGTGTCATGGAAAGTATGGTGTGAAAGTAGCAGCTGTTGGTCATGTATCGCTAAAAGGGATAGTAAAAGCAAGGGTGAATGGTATAGTGGTTATTATGTTTTGCTTACATGAATGAGCAGGGTGGGTCCGTTGGTTCGATTCCGTGATAGTGCAATATATGTTTTGTCATCCACATTGGCCCATCAACACTGAATGACCTTTGTTTTCCAGCAAACCATCTCATATCCTGTATTTAAAAATATCTACTATTTTTTGCAGCTTTTACATATCATTTGAGAGGTTGGGTACAAAATGCCCCCCCAATGTGTAAGATGCCGAACCGTTGCAGACACTGTGGCTGACCTGTCACTTTTGAAACTCCGCATCGGCACATTTTTGGGGGGTGCTCTGCGTGAGTCGGCGTGACGAAGGCCAACTTCAGGATCTCAGCAACCACAGCACCGTTTTCACTCATTCAACTTCGCAGACAATGGTATTGAGCAAGGGTTTCCATGTGTAAAGTAAAATAATCAAAAATTTGCTGTATTGATGGAGTGCCGAAATGGTAGTGAGTGCCGAAACGATGGTCACCCATAGTAACTCTCGCTCGACAGGCGATGAATCTAAGCGTTGATTGGACGGTGCATTTTTATATTCAATGACATAAGAGGTGATGCCGCACGGGTATCAAGGCCAACCTTGATGCCCAGTTCCTGCGATGACGTTCGTCACGGACACTCTATACC
>Ga0307510_10004033_pt1 | contig 17219 bp, 21 predicted proteins | sample 12_EM_MG_FD_207224 | JGI IMG/M metagenome (GOLD analysis project Ga0307510, IMG submission 207224) | Populus trichocarpa ectomycorrhiza microbial communities from riparian zone in the Pacific Northwest, United States - 12_EM | ecosystem: Host-associated > Plants > Roots > Unclassified | place...
ATTGTCTTTGCCACCCAACTCAGCCTTGTGGAACTGTCATCCATGCCCTCACTTAGTATCTTGTAGTTGCTGCACAAATTTGTCATCATCCCAGCCTGCTCATCATACACACACTCTCAATCCCTACAGCCATATATAGGGACACCATTACCATATATGGATAGGCACTCACTTACATACTTAGTTAGTCCAAGCCCAATAGGCAATTCGAAAAATTTCAACCCCAGGTCTTTTTTTTCCATTCCACAACCCCCTTGCCCATGAGCATGGGTATAGGTTTTTCAGGGTTGGGGTCAGGGTTGGCCTCAAGTGACCCTGGGTTTACCCTTGCCAATCCCTAGCCATTGTCCATCTTTGTTATCACTTGCCACCACCTTTACTACTGCTTTTGTCATCACCACTATCTTCTACCATTGTCACCACCTTATCAGGTCAATGTGCCAACACTTACTATATCAGCAAAACATATCATCTCTTGCCAAGACTTGCTGAGATTTGCTGTCACTTGAGCCCACTTGGTGCAACTTGATTCCACTTATTCTGCTTTTTCTCCTTTTCTCAAGAAGACCATATTTTACCAAGTATACCCAAATTCCAAAAGTATAACCAAGTATCCCCAAGTGAAAAAAAGAATAGCCAAGTATATTGGCCTGTTTGACAAGTGTGACAAAAGATAACCAAGTATATTCTACTATTAAACAAGTAAAGTACAAGGATGGCCAAGTATATTGACCCATTACACAAGTAATACAAAAGTAAAGTAAATTCTGCTAGATGAGGGTATCATCCCACCCAACCACAATAACATGCTGGCCCCCTGTGTGGTGTGGCCTTCCATTGTCCTCATGTACAGGTGTATGGCATGCCCACACAATTTTGCTATGCCTTATAAGGGTGTTGTCCTGCCTGACCACAGTGACAGGAAGGTAGTGCAACAGGCACACACAGTGTAGCATGGCATCCTGGAGTTTAGGCTTATGAGCTCCTCAGCTACCTCTCCAAATGTGCTACTTCCCATGTGGTATGGCCTTCCATCATCCTCATGTGCAGGTGGATGCTGTGCCTATGCAATTTTGCCATGCTTCATAAGGGTGTCATCCTGCCTGACCATAGTAACAGGAAGGCAGTGCAATAGGCACATACAGTGCAGCATAGCATGCTGGAGTTTAGGCTTATGAGTTCCTTGGAGGTTGTGCAAGATACCACCTTGCCAAATACACTACCCTCCATATGGCACAGCCTTCCATCATTCTCATACACAGGTGTATGCTGCACTTATGCAACATCCTCATGCACAGGTATATGCTACACCCATGCAATGCCATTGGCTCATATCCATGTGTGGGTCCAGGAGCCTAATCAGGTGTGACACCAGCTGGTAGCTCCCAGACTAGTTGTAAAAGTGCCTTGAATTGGATATATGACAGATGGACCTTAGGTTCCAGCACTTGGTATACAAAGACCAATTTTGGATGTTATATTAGTAATGCCAGATCTGGAACCCTGTCCAATGCTTTAGCACCCTGTGAAATAGAAAGGGGAAGACAGATTGTTCCATGAATTACTCCTGCATGCCAGGAATGATTCTGCAAAATGGCTTGTGAGTCCTGTGCATTGCCACAGCTTTGACATTACCATGATACCATATGAAGCAGATATAAGTTATGAACTAAACCAAGAAGGATTGTGAAATACATGGGGGCACAAAGATAGAGCCAGGCTTACTTACAGCAGGGCTTGTTTGGTGTCTACTTCACCCAATTTGGTGCTCCTTCCAGTAAGTGTAGATCTCCTTTAAAAATGAATTAATTGCTATAGTTGCAGGCAGTATGGCAGAATGAAAAAGATAAAAACCATGTTAGTTTCCCCTTTCAAATTATACTAATTAAAATAATAAACAATTGTGTTGAATTAGGTGCATACAGTGCAAGGGGGAAGGGTGGTCATCAGCTCCATAAGAGTGACTTTGTTTTTCTATAAGGACATAACCTTGTATCTGATGTGTCAGTAAATGTCAGAATCAAATAGAAGTATCACTTACACAATGAGACAGGTCCATCATATCCAATAAAATACAGAGGCCAGTCTCCAAAGGAATACCCTGCTGAACCTAGCATAAATTGCAAGTGCCATGTTGATAACAGCATTGGTGAAGTCTGCCAGTGATTGGGTCTAGCCTTGTAGATGTACCCTGTAAGGGCATAGAAAAGCACAATACAGATGGCAGTTCTGGTGGTGGGGCAATCCAGGATGCAATCTGGATGGATGGCAGGGTTGGGGCCTTTGAGGGGTAGTGGAGCATTTATCATGGTTAGGGTGCAAGTGTGATGCAGGATGTAGGATACAGGATGTGACAATGATGTAAGAGATTTGAATGAATGTCTGAGTTGTGATTGTATGTTTTGTACATGTGTCAGTGAATAGAGAATGGTGTAGATGGCATGGGAGTTGCCATACCTCTGTGCTGGATGCTGATATCACCCTTGTAAGTGCTCCCTTGTCACAGACTTCTTTGTTGTCCTTGTCCAGCTGTGGGGAAAATGCAGATGGCTTGGGTGGGCAGGGTGATAGAATGAAAGAGGGTAGAGATAGGAAGTATCCTGGTGTGACATGGAGAGTTTCCTAAAGCATGGGTTGCACAGATTAGCTCATAAAGAGCAAATATTGAAAGGCTATATGGAGGAGTCTTACACTTAAGAAGGCATTAGAATGTCAGGTCTGTGTAGGTGTCACAGGGGGAGGGTTTAGAATGGTGAGCATACCTGCTTCACAGGGACTCAAAGGCATGGTAGTCAATGAATCTATTAAGGTAGAAAAGCTTGAATGTATCAAGTAAGGTATGCATTGTAATAGACCAGTCAACAAAATGAGCGGACCTTGTGATGGGCATAAGATGAATGGCACAAAGGATACAGTCAATATGGATGACCACAACATGAGAGGACTTACCATCCTTAATATCTGGCTCAACCACCCAACAGCCTGTATCTTTGTCAGGTCTGGTACCTATAAAGGCATACCATTGAATGAATGCACACAGATACTCCTTGCCACCATGCAAAAATAAGAACAGAAAGACCCAGGCCACCTTGAATCCCTGGGCACCATTGACATTGGGTTTGGTGTTGACAAGGACACAATTATAGTGTGCAGGGCCATTTCTCCAAGATGACATTGCTTGAATGTATTCATGATGCATGCCAGGGATGCCACTGATATCACTTGGGGCATAAAATGTTGCAACAGCTGTATTGAAGGTGTGGATTTTACCTTTGATGATAGGGTACACATCTTCCATCATATCAGTAGATGGTATCACTGGATTTGGGTTAAGTTGATCAAAGAGGAATCTCCAAATGAGGACTTGGAATTTAGTTCATTCAAGGAAACTTGCAGTTTGATTGAGAGTCCATTGTTTTTCTAAGAAAGAAACCCTGTTTGATAGCATTAAATAAAAACAGAAAGGAGATAAGACTTATAGACAGTGGAAGGCAGTGTTACCTCTGCCACTGCATTCCTTTCATCAACTACTTTGTCACCTGGATCCTTATCTGGTATCATTATTTGTCCCCCATCATTATCCTTGTTGACCTCTGTTGCCCCTTCTTTGCTAAGGCAGAGGTTTCCATCACTGAAGATAATCTTATTACCAGAATGATGTCCACAAGAAGTTAAAAACTCATGATGCTAAAAGAAGTCCAAGACTGAGCCATCAAGCATGCCCTGTTTCACAAAGTCAGAACAAGCAGCAGCTAACTGGTCAAGTCTTTGGTTTGTGACAAGTATCTGACTGAGCACTTTATGTTGATTTGAGTGCTGCCAAGGCTCCTTGACTGCACAGATATGTTGGGACTTGGTAATTGATGAACTGATTCCATTTGGTGCCCCAAAAAGCCAGATAAGGTGGGGATAGTGGGTGAGAGAATGTTGCCTCAGTAACAAAAATTCCTCTCAGACACCAGAAGTAACAATAATTTTATAATTTGCATAGAAACACAAAAGAGCATCCTCCAGTATAGATAAATCAGTCTCTGTGATGGCATTTTTCTGGGCAATATAGCAGAATTCCAAGAATGCACAAAAGGTGTGGATCAGTTGTGATAGTATATGGCCTTGAATTGCCAGCAGGTATACCTAAACATATTGAAATTTGAAGAAACCAGAGGGATAGCCCTGAATGTACTTTCATAAGTACCTTTGAGTCATTTCCTGTTCACTGCTTAAACCCACAGCCATCTGGAAAATGTTGAAGGCCCAAGAATGGTGGTACATTTGCAATACTGCCAAAGCAATAAGTCACTTTCCTTGGGTGTATGGACATAACTAACTTACTGCTAATTGATGTCATCCAAGATCTTGCTTGCCTTATGCTTCCCATGCTTGCTCACAAGATATCCTTCTACCCAGGACATAAGATGGTCCTTAAATGTCCCTTTGATGACTTGATGTAGCAAATCTGGGGCAATGAGCTTGTGAATGTCTGTACATTCAAAGTAATTTATGAAGGGCTGCCAGTTAATTAGAAGTGTGCTATAGAGGAGAATAGCTATGCATTTGGATGTATGACCATAGAAGAAACTATGCCATAGTTTCCCCATAACATTTTCTCTTGGAGTTTTTCAACAAGGCCTTTGGTAAATGCATGAGTATGTGAAAATTGGAAGAGGTTACTGTTATGATCATCCTTATGTGCCTGGCACCTGGTAACAAAGTTGTGAAGGAAAGCACATTGTGTCAGGAACTCACTACTTTTATGGGTAGCAAGACTTGACGACGGCGCGGAGTTGAAGGTGACTGATCCAAAGGAGCAGTGTTACGTTCTTGGGCACTTGGCCTATATTTTTTCTTTCTTTCTTGCCTGATATGTACTTATACGATCACATGACCCCAGCTCACATGACCGCTTACCTGTATAACAGAGCCATCTTGTTGGGAACTCCATTGTTCCCTCTTTTCATACATTTCCCATTGTTCTCTCCATATGGTAGTCTGTGACCACCATTGTTCGTGACTCCATTGTTCTGTGACGCCTATTGTTCGTGACCCCATTGTTCTCCCTATTTGTATGCTTAGTCAGGTAGCTGCCCTTTTTGTATATAAGCTGGACTTATATCCTAGAGTTGGGCCTTAAGCCTGACTTAGTTTGCAATCTATTGCGTTCTCAGTCCTTGTTGCTTGAACAAACATTCCCCTTTTATTTTTTCTTTAAAGTAATCTTCAAATCCTTGAAGTTACTTCCCTTTCCTCTTTATCTTCATCCAGACATTGGTCTTAGCGACCCTTTCGCTTTTATCACCTTTCAAAGCACTTAGGTTATTAAGGGAATCACGACCCTTATAACTTCATCACTGCCGCACACTTCACCTTTGCGCACGTCGCGCCTTAAGGTTCAATAGGCCTTAACAAGCAGCAAGGAGATGTTGAGGAGGAAGAGACAGAAGGCGAGGAGAGGTGGGACGGAGTAGACTGTTGGGGACGATGGGCGGAGTGCTGCTGGCGATGAGGGAGCTTTGAAAGGCTCCAGTGTGGGGATTGACAAGAGAACAGTCTAAGGACTGTTCACCTAAATTCGTAGGTCTTATATACTAATACAGGGTGGTCTGTGCACAGTTTAGGGTAGGTACAATTACAGGTAACGGGGGACTGTGCAGTCGATGCGCAGTAACTGTGAATTACATTATACATCTCGATTAGGGTCTAGCCCTAATGAGTCATGTCTTCGTTGATCGAGTCGCGTTGCGTCTTCGTTGATCGAGTCGTGTCGCGTCTTTGTTGATCAAGTCGCGTTGCGTCTTCGTTGATCGAGTCGCGTTGCATCTTCGTTGATTGAGTCGCATTGCGTCTTCGTTGATTGAGTCGCGTTGCGTCTTCGTTGATCGAGTCGCGTCGTGTCTTCGTTGATTGTTAAGGGGATGCGTCTTGTTGATCGTTCCCACGATCTGCCACATGTTGATCAACAGGTTAGATGCGCGTCCAAAGTGTGTCTGATCAGGTGACATTGTTGATGACCAATTCCTTGATAGGTCATGTGTTATCTTCCCAGGGTCACGGGGTCGTAGGTTCCCAGGGTCATGTGCTGATAAGTCACGTGATGTACGAGTGGCAGAGGGGTCACATGTAGGGTCATGTGATATGTTCCCACGGTCACGTGATGCTGAAGTTATGGGTTTGTAGCTGAGACTGGGGGGCGCAAGTACCGCTCGCGACAGTATCCCCTCTTTAGGATCTCCTTGCGCCTGCAAGGCTTGTATGCATATCCCCTCTTTAGGGCGATTATGGGCATGGAATTCGGCGACTAATTCTTTGGCATGTGTTAGTTCTCCAGCTGGGATCCATGAGTTGTCTGCATCTGTGTAGCCTTTCCAGTGGACGAAGTACTGTGTGCTTTTGCGATTTCTTGTGGGACATGCTGCTAAGACTTTGTCGATTTTGTAATGTCCTTCTTCTCCTCCAACGATTTCTGGAGGGGGTCGCTTGAAATTGGGTCCATGTGATTGTGTTTCGTGGTAGGGTTTCAGTAATGAGTTGTGGAATACGGGGTGAACCCTCATGGTCTTGGGTAATTGCAATTTGCAATTTGTAGGTGAAGCCCATATGACTTTGAAAGGTCCATATTGTTGTGGGGTGAGTTTCGCTTTAGGGTGTGTCGTTTGTAAGTTTGTGGCTTCCAAGAGTACTAGGTCATCTTTGTGGAATGTGTAGGATAGTTCTTCAGGTCCTCCGCTTTGCATTTCTTTAGCCGCGATCATGAGTGCTGCAGTGACTTCTTTGCGTATTTGCTCTAGGTATTGGATGCGGTCATCCACGCTTTGTAGTCTGGTCTGTAGTCGCAAGGGTGGTTTAAAGGTTGGCTGAAAGCCATACCAGACTTTGAAGGGTGATCTATGGGTGCTGCGGTGCGGTCATGCATTGTGTACGAATTCGATAATAGGGAGGAGTGTGGTCCAATTGTCTTGTTGGAAATTTCCACAGATACAAAGGTATTGCTCGATAACTTGGTTAACTCATTCTGACTCGCCATCAGTTTGAGGGTGAAACACAGTGGACAATTTCTGCTTGATTCCGAGCTTTCTCCATAGTTCTTGTGTGACTTGTGCAGCAAATTGTGGTCCTCAATCAGAGATGATCGCCTTGGAAATGCCTGTTCTTTTCCAGACGTTGTCTACTAGTAGTTGGCTCGTTTGCTCAGCCGTGATGGTTTTATGACAGGGGGATAGAATGATGGCTTTGCTGTGACGGTCGACGACCGTGAGGATGCTGTCATATCCTTGTGATACTGGGAGGTCTACGATAAAATCCATGGTAATTGTTTCCCATATCCCTTCAGGGATCTTGTTGGGCTTGATTGGTACTTTGGTTGGTGGCCGTATCTTTGTAGTTTGGCATGTGGCACATCCTCATATATAGGCTTTGACAAATTCGGTAATGCCTGGCCACCAATATTCGCGTGAGATTAGTTTGATGGTTTTCCATTGTCCTGGGTGTCCCATTAGGTTGTCATGAAATTGCTGGGTGACTCTTCGTTTGAGTTCTTCATTCTTTGTCTTTGGAATGTATATTAACCCTTTGTAAAGGATTAGGCCATCTTTGTAGTTCCATTCTTGTAATCCTTTGTTTACTTGTCTTGGGCTGCTAGTGAGGATATCTTTGAGTTTCTGGCCTGTCAATGTGTCTGTCTTTATTGCTTCTTGTATAGCTTCCTTGAGCTCTTCATTGATCCCAGTAGGGATTGCCATGTTATGTAGTGCCCGTATATGGAATTGCTCTGGCTTGAGTAGGAATTTTTCCAGTGTGAGCAAAATTGTTTCCGCATTCTTGGATGCTATCCCCTCTTTATAATCTGGATGCCTGGACAGCGCATCTACCTTGTTAATTTTGCCAGGCTTGGGGATGATAACGTAGTCAAAAGTGCCAAGGAATAGGGACCACTGCACTTGGCGACATGTAAGTGTTTGTTTTGTGGTGAAGTACTTGAGGTTCGCGTGGTCCGAAAATATCTTTGTCTGGTGGGCACTGCCTTGGAGGTAATGACGGAAATGCTTGAGAGCATGAATGATAGCCAGGAGTTCTTTGTCATGAATTTCGTAGTTACGTTTGGCTGGCTGGAGGGACTTGGAGTAAAAAGCGACTGGGTGCGACCGTCCTAACACGTCGTCTTGTTCCAAAATTGAGCCCGTGGCATAGTCGCTGGCATCAGTAATCAGGGTGAATGGTTTGTCATAGTCTGGTAGGATTAAGACCGGCGCGGAGGTGAGTGCGTGCTGTAACGCAGTAAACGTGGTTTCTTGTAAATGGGTCCATGCCCATGGTGTATCCTTCTTTGTAAGGTCGAACAGAGGTCGTGCCAATGTGGAGTAGTCCTGCACAAAATGACAGTAAAAGTTGCAAAATCCTAAGAATTGCTGTACATCTTTGACTTTCTTTGGTTTAGGCCAGTCTTGGACTGCCTTGAGTTTCATGGGGTCCATGTGTAGTTTGCCTTCAGAGATGATTAGTCCTAGGTATTCAACTGATGTCTGGTTGAACGAGCATTTGGCGGGTCGAAGGTAGAGGTCCAACTTGAGTAAAAGTTGGAAAACTTTGTGTGTCCAGTAAACAAGTTCTGTGATTGTGGTTGCGTAGATAAGGATGTTGTCAAGATAGACGACTACGTGTCCGCCTTTGATTAATGGACCAAATTCTATGTCCATAAAGGTCTGGAATGTCGTGGGTGCATTGCATAGTCCGAAGGTCATGACTGTGGATTCATATAATCCCATGGGTGTCTTGAAGGCCGTTTTCCATTCATCGCCTTCATGTACTCGGATATTGTTATATCCCCATCGTACGTCTAACTTGGTGAAGAATCGTGCTCCCAATAGTTTGTCAACGAGTTTGGGGATCAGTGGGATTGGAGCCACATTCTTAACAGTAATCGCATTCAGTGGGTGATAGTCTTGTACTGGTCGTAGTTTGCCATCTTTCTTGTCGATGAAGAAGAAAGAGCATGCATGGGGTGCTTCGGATCGACAGAGTGTGCCTCTTTTTAGGCCATCTTCAATGTATTCTTTGAGGGCGACTTTCTCAATAGGTGTAAGGCGATATACTGTGGTTTTCTTCATTTCCATGCCTGGGATAAGGTCTATCTTGTGATCCCACAGCTGGTGCTTGGGTAGTCACTGTGCTTCTTCATCCAAGAAGACTTTGCCATATTGACGGAATTCGGGGGGTATTTCGACATTCTTTGGTTGTTCTGCTTTGGCTAGAGTAGTTGACACTGTAGTTCGAGCAACTACCAGTTCGGGGTAATTAAGTGCATGCCAATGCGTACTTATGTAAGACACTGTGGGTGAAACCACCAGTTCTGCTTGGATAGGAGCGTGCCGTGACGCAATCTGGGGAGGCACCGTGGGCGTAACCACTGGTCCTATTCTTCGTGTAATCGACATCGTGGGCGAAACCACCGATTCGTTTGTAGCCATATTGCGCTGCGATGCAACTATGCTTTTCTTGGATGGTGATATCATGGGCGAAACCACTGATTCACTTATCATGTCATTAAATTCTCCATGTAGATGGGCCATAATGCATTGTGTTGGATCTATGCCCTGGTAGTTGGATTTGAGGAGGTCATCGTAGTGGGCTTCCAATTCTTCTGTTGGAAGGAGCTGCGCAAGTTCCGACGTTTCGTCTGGATAATTCGGGTAACAAGAGGTGGGGCAGCAGTCGAGGCGTAAGTTGTTCTTTGCCCAGTCTATCTGGGGGTTGTGTGCCCTGAACCAGTCGGTTCCTAGGAGTATGTCATGCCGTCTGATATTGGTTACAGCCATTTCTGTGGTTTCCTTGTGTTCTTCGCCCATCTCCATTTGCAGGATGGCAGTATGGTGGATTGGTCCTTGTTTATTCATGGTACCATCGACATTTCTTGGGTAAATGGGTTTTGCTAGGGTAGTTGTGGGGATCTTGTGTGCGTTGATAAACAAGATATTACAGTAGACGCCCTTGGCTCCACTGTCCAGTATTGTATGAGCATCGATTTTTCTCCTGTGGCATACGATTCGAACTTTAACCCAAATTGATGGGGAGCGTATATTCCGAATCGTATCTAGTGGTACATGGGGAGTCTTGGGAACTTGGAGATTTCGGAGATTGCTAGAATTACAACGGGATGGTGGTACAACTCTCACTGACGATGCAACAGGAGAGTGTGCTAAAAAGACAAGTGATTGATGTGGGCCACATCAATGTCCAGGAGGTCCGTATTGAAGATGGACAATGTTTTGAGAGTGGTGTCTATGACATCCATGTCAGCGATAGGCGCAAAACGATTGGTGGACAGCTTGTTTGCTTCCACGTTATCATGGATACTCATTTTATCCATGCTATCGTCCGGGATAGAGTCCATTTGACGTAACGAGGTCCCGGGGCGTTTGCCTAGGTTACAATTGGTGGCGACGTGTCCTGGTTTGCTGCAGTACATGCAGAGTTTCTCTCTGAAGTGGCGTTCCCTTTCTTCGGGGGAGAGCTTGCCTCGATGAAACGAGGTTCCACAACCACGTCCTCGAAATTGACCGTGTCCACATGTTGCATTTATTTCCGCGGTAGGCTCTTCTTCCTCAATTGCCCGAATTTGAGGGGTAAAACAACCTCTTCCACGTCCTCCTCCTGTAGAGGGTGTATAGGATCTTGGCGTAAACATGCAGAAGGAACGATCTAGGTCTCAAGCTTTGTCGACGAGATCTGGGAGTGTGGCTGGCTGGGGTGATAGGGCAACTAGTTTCTGTTGGAGTGCCGAGTTAATGCATCGTCGGAATGCATACATCTTGGTATTGTCATCGACGCCTGATCGTCGAGCGTGTTGGGTCCAATCTTGGTACCAGTTGTTAAATTCTCGGTTGCCCATGTATGTATCATGCATCCCTTTAATAGCTTCTTGTTGGACTTGGGGAGGGATGAATTGCTTCTGGAAAGCAGTCTGGAATTGGGCCCATGTCCCATAATTGGTTGGATTGGCTGCTAAAGTGTCAGCGATGCGGTCGCTGGCCCAATCTCCTCCACAAGTACCAGCTTTGAAGTTGGTTAATGCTGCTGGTACTTTCTTGTCATCAGTATTGTAGACTGCATCGTTCATTGTATAATAATTGGCCAGGGTGTTCCAAAATGCTTGGGCCTTTGTTGGGTTCCCATCATAGGGATCAGGGGTACTTCCCAAGAGTTTGGGAGTCGCGACGTTTCCTGCCATGATAGCTGGGGGTGGGGGTGGTGCTGGGGGACTAGGGGGTCTCTGTGGTGGGCCTGTTCTTCCCAAACGCGGCCAGTGAGGAGGGATCTGCAGTGGTATTCCCTTGGGGTTTCCTTTTGGTACAGGTGGTGTCTCTGGCTGGGTTGGGGCGGGTACTGGAGTGGCTTGCGAGGATCTCAAAGAGCTGGCAAGGGTCTGGGGTAAAGGTTCTTCCTTTGCTTTGCCTTTGGACACGGGTGGAGTAGGAAGTGAACTTTCTTCTGGTATTGAAAGTTTGGAGCTTCCAGGAAGCGTACTTGTTGGACGGGATGGGGTTTCTTGGGGGCTGGGGGTGCTAGGGCGACTGGTGAGTTTCTGGATGGTAGCAACGATCCTTGTTTCAGCTTTTTGTAGTAAGTTGCTAACGTTGAGTGTGTCTTCGTTGGTGGAGGATTTACTGTGTGTAGATTCTTTGTCTGCGTTATCCGATTCTTCAGATTTATCGCTTTCTTCTTTCTCGAATTCCCTGGGGATAGAGGGTTTGGCTTCTTCTGCTTCAGAAGTACTAGGACTTTGGAAATGTACCTTCCGGTTGTTGAGGTACTTCCACTTGGAGTATAGTGTATCCCACTTGATTTGCTTGCTGTTGTAGGTAGTGGTTCATTGTATAAAGTCGAAGTTTTCAACTTCGTCAAGGTGTGAAATGAGGAATCGAAATTTCCTTGTGGTAAGTTCGGAGTTATCTGAAGCAAAGTTCCAGATAGTTCCTGTTCCTTTACACCAGATAGCAGGTTCTAGAAAATGGGCAAAAAGACACCTAGTGTCTTTATAGTTTGCAGCAAAGGCGTTAGTGGCGTAGACTGGTATATATGCCTGTTCTTCTGCTGTAAGTTCTAGTTGGTCTTCAGTTGGAAAGTTATCAAGGATAGTTTGCCAAGAGGTCATGCAAGGGTGATTGTGTAACTGGGGTTATCCCAACTATAGAAAATCGTACACACTTTAACCAGACAAGGAGTCCTAGTATCACTATGATGGGTAATGCCTCTATAATCTTCTAGAATACCATTGATTGTGATCGAAGTACGGTATTTCCAAAAGAATTTATTAAAGGCCCTGATATGTGGAGTGATAGTTTGCAACTCTGTCAAGGGGTGGCTAATATGTTTCTCAGTACGATTCTGTAGGAGGAACAAACAGTGTTGTTTGAAGATGTGGAGCTCTGTGCGATTCCTTGTAGGGGCAGTGACGCCAAGATAGATAACTTCCGGTAGGTAGATCTGTGATGTGGCTCCAACTAGATCTGAATTTCCTGAGACGCTGGTGTGGTGACTATGGGGAGTAGGGGGCAGTGGTTGTTCGATTCTTGGTAACGCGTTATATGGTCCGTGTAGTATTTCTTGGATATGATGCATTACTGGTACCGTGAAAGGATTTGGGGGTGGGGTTGGTTCTCTATAAACTTGGGGAGAGGGAATGGGCTGGGGTCGTCGGTCGACGAAGTTCTGGGTGCGATGGAGTCTGTGTCTTCCTCTTTTGTTAGAGGGTATAAAGTGTCCTCATTCCTGGGCTGGGGCTGAGTGATTTCTCTGATTATGTGGACTGGCCAGGTTGTCGGTTGTAATGGAGACCTTCTATAGGTCCTGTTCTGAAGAATTGGGGGTCCCAGAGGTGGATTCCAAGTGGGGTGGGGGGAGTTCCGGGGTAACGGCTATCGCAACGACAAAGGTTGATTCCGCAGAAACAAAGATCCGGGTTGTCGTTCGAAAAGGTGATCTCTTGGGCATGCCGATATACCGACTCAGGTGTGCTTGGGGGACTGGATTGAGGGGTACCAACCAGAGTGGGGGGTAATGTACTGTCCACGCTGTCGTGATACGATGAATCGAGTGTGAGAAGATCTGGTTCCAAGAGGATACGCTGGAAATGTTCCAGGTATTCGGTGTCTCTTCCCTGGGTATTTGGCTGGGTGATGGGGAGGGTGAAACCGGAAGGGGGATCGATGAGACTTGTGTGGGGGGTAAGGAGATCTGTGGTCCAGGTGCGGTTGTTCCACTGATACATGAGGATGCGTTCGTCGCTGTAGACGAATTGGTACAAGTTAGTCGAAGTGAATTCTCCGCTTGGGTTTGTCTGGAGTCAAATTTCGTTAAACTCCACTTCAACTTTGGTTTCCGACATGTAAAATCTAGATAGAAATCTGATTCTGTGTCCGGCTTGGATCTGCGTGATAATTTCCGGCCTGTGTGACAGGACGAAGTAGTGCCAAAAGAAGGTTTCGTTGTAGAACAAGGAGATCTGGGTGGCTGGGGATTGGTCGAAGTTGTGAGCGCCAGAGAGGTGCCAATATGCAGTGTAACGTCTTGCTGCGTTAAGGATGTCAACAAGTTGGTAATCAATGTAATGATAAAAGCGTAAAGTGCTGAAGAGTCGACCAAAGGGAAGGGTGTCTAAAAGATCTTGAGGAACCAGGTGGTGTTCGCTCCAATATGTAAGTTGGACTTGTTCCTGGAGATTGGCGATTCTTGGGTAAGTTTGTCTTAAGATTTCTTCACGGAAATTTGCCACTTAAGACAGAAAAAGGAGGACAAGTTAAAACCTTTGATTTATTGTTACACCGAAATATAAGTCCTTTGTAACTTACTAAGAAGTATTACAAAGGATTTTCAGAAGGGGGTGTAATAAAATCAAAAGGTCTGGCGGGAACTCGTGGGGTAGGTACGAAACACGAAAATTGAGGGTCCGTACGAAGCAAGTCCGTAATGCATGTGCTTCGATTAGTAAAAAGAATCCCCTGCTCTATGAAATGTAAATGTCCGCAGAGGATGGCTGTACGACCGTCTAAAAAGTCGTATGCGACGAGGGGGACAAGGGCTCCTTCAAAGTGAGCAAGCCAAAGGGGAGGGAAACGAGAAAACACAAACTTAATTGAGTCCAAAAAGGTGGTCTCAATATAGCCAAAGGGAAACTTGGGGGACCACAGGTGCTTGCCTACTTTGGCACAGATGTGGACCGGGGGGAGGGCGCCATTGGAGTGGACGTGGATGGAGTGGTGGGCGTCGGCGCAGAAGGGGATGACAAAGTATGGGGGTGTGGCGGTGTCGAGGTCTTGGGCCTGGGGGATGTGATTGAGGAATTGGCTGTTGATGAGCTCCTTGGGTGAGAACCAAATATGACAACCCTGCTCGTAGTGGACCATGTACTGATGAGGGTGTCTGTTGGCAGGGAGGCAAGGCGGGGTGGCAAAAAGGTATTTGAAGGGGCCGACGTTGACTGTCGGGTAAAATACCAGGACAGGGAGAGGAGCGGGTGACGACGGGGCGGGGGAAGTGACGGCAGCAACAGGGGCTGTAACGATGGACAGGGGAATGTTCTTGAGGGGGATGTCCTCAAGCGAGACATGGTCGACCAAGTTATTTGTGAGCTGAAAGTGGCTCCAACTGTCCTGGTTGAGTGGGAGGAGGAGGGCGTCGAGCTCTGCTTGGGTGAGACAGACGACGTGGGCGGCAGTTTCTTCTCCAAGTTGTTCAAGATCGAACTTGGCGGCAGTGCGAAGTGCTTCCTCAGTGGGCTTAGGAGTAGGTGGTGATGGTGAGCGGAGTGCTGCTGGCGATGAGGGAGCTTTGAAAGGCTCCAGTGTAGGGATTGACAAGAGAACAGTCTAAGGACTGTTCACCTAAATTCGTAGGTCTTATATACTAATACAGGGTGGTCTGTGCGCAGTTTAGGGTAGGTACAATTACAGGTAACGGGGGACTGTGCAGTCGATGCACAGTAACTGCAGATTACATTATATATCTTGATTAGGGTCTAGCCCTAATGAGTCACATCTTTGTTGATCGAGTTGCGTCGCGTCTTCATTGATTGTTAAGGGGACGCGTCTTGTTGATCGTTCCCATGATCTGCCATGTGTTGATCAACGGGTTAGATGTGCATCCAAAGCGCGTCTGATCAGGTGACATTGTTGATGACCAATTCCTTGATAGGTCATGTGTTATCTTCCCAGGGTCACAGGGTCGTAGGTTCCCAGGGTCACGTGCTGATAAGTCATGTGATGTACGAGTGGCAGAGGGGTCACGTGATGAGTCACGTGTAGGGTCATGTGATATGTTCCCACGGTCACGTGATGCTGAAGTTACGGGTTTGTAGCTGAGACTGGGGGGCGCAAGTACCGCTCGCAACACATTGTAAAAAAGGATGTTTACTCACTTTGGACACCAGCCTTGTACAACACATGCCAGCAAGACTTGTTCTGGGTAATCAGCGATATAAGGACCAATTCCCCATACCATGTATTGAAAATGTCTATCAGGGCATTTATACACTTCAGGAGTTTTCTCACCAGGGAGAAGAGATCAGAGAATAAGTGCCAAGGAGGCATGAAAGAGCCTATGCCAATATTGGCAGAAGTCAGGACAACTGGTGTGTTCTTTCTTAGCTGGCAATAAAACATCAGATTGATAGGGGATTGAAAAATAATAATAATAGCATACTCTTCAGAATAGCTAGAACACTACAAGGACCAGTCCCAAACCATATGCCTGCCTGGAACTATTGTGTATGTTTCCTATCAAGGCATAAAGTGGCCAGTATTTGGTGTGGCCAGTTGTGACAGAGACAGTGGTTTTATTGCTTCCAAGAATGACCAGGACAAACATTGCACCATGTGTGTTGGGATCCCATGAAATTATGTCCTAGAGAATACTTTAGTAACTACAAACAACAGAACTTAGAATTACTCACACCCTGTTTCCAAGCCCAATTGCCCAACATAACATTTTCATACTGGCAACCACCATGAGCATCATATTGTCAAAGTGGCACATAATCAAAGAAGTCCTGAAACTCAGAATTCTCCAACATGCCCTTGAAGAGCAGTCAAGGGTCCCTAAACCAGATTTCATGTGTACTTTCCATCCACAAAGGCACATCATCAGGTTGTGGTCCACTGTAAGAGAGGCTAATTGTTACAATCCAACCCTATTTTTCCTCCTACCAACAGATCCCACCCCCCTTGCCACAACACCTGCAGCCAAACCCCTACCAGTCCTACCACTGCTACCACCTAGTGATCTATCCAAAGACCTTACCATATGACCTCCCATGCCATCACCCATCCAGCTACCAGTCAAGCCCCTTGCCCCTATCCCATGGAACATCCATAGACAGGAGTACCCCTCAATGGAGATGTACCAAGAGCCACTAGTAGTGAACCCACTGGAAGACCCAGACAGTCCCATGGAGGATGCACCACCCTTAGAGCCAGAACCAGTCACCCCTATGAACCAGACATCCCTGAAGGTCATATGCATACCTTGTCCCCCCAAGAGTCACCTATTAAGCCATGGCAGAGATGGCTCAGTCATAGCAATAGTCCTGTGTCCCACAAGCACTCCCTATTACCTACCAGTCCCTCTTCTGCGCCTATACAACAACATACCAGTTAGGAAGGCAGTTACCAGTTAATCACCCTATAGCCTCATTGCCCATAGCTGGCACCTTGCCCCAGAGTTAGAGCTACCAGTCAACATCTTTAGAAGAGTCCACAGACAATCCCCCATCCACGCAGAGTCCTGCAGAGGATAACACTGACAACATGGCCCTTAATTGGGTCTCCATCAAAGCCAACTACTATAAAGGGTAGCTGCTTACTCTAGATGCCTATTAGACTGTAATGGGTGTATGGCAACCAGATCACCTTGGATCAATCTCAAACTTTGTCATCATGATCATATTATAACATAGCTTCCTTTTGATTGGACCCCGCTTCCCATTGTTTGACCCTTAAGGATAGATTAGGCAATTCCCTTATCTCTCATTTACTCTCACTCATTCTCTATTGTTCAACTCATACAGACTGCAGCACTTGTCTGCAGAACATCATATGATACAGACAGCCCCCTCTTGACCAGAAGTACCTACCTTAGTAGTCTTGGTCTATGTGCAGACCCACCTGTATATAAAGCGCCCTGTATTTCGAAGTCAAGCCCTAAGCTTGACTTGATTATCAATATCAATATTC
>Ga0307510_10004034_pt1 | contig 17216 bp, 21 predicted proteins | sample 12_EM_MG_FD_207224 | JGI IMG/M metagenome (GOLD analysis project Ga0307510, IMG submission 207224) | Populus trichocarpa ectomycorrhiza microbial communities from riparian zone in the Pacific Northwest, United States - 12_EM | ecosystem: Host-associated > Plants > Roots > Unclassified | place...
TAATAGTCATTGTTCCCGAGGTATCCGCCTATCACTTGGCTTGGCCATCCATCTCTTGGACCCTTCCCCTTCGCTCTTTGCGTCCGCTTCTGGTAAAACGGGGGGACTTCTCGCTCGTGATTGGCGACCAACCGCGTCTCTCGGAGCCCAAATACTTTGAATTGCATAGAGAGCTCGCCGAGGAATACGATGGCCCGCCGCGTTCTCACTTTCCGAATCTCGCTTACATTCTGATGGCAAGAGGCGCGAGAGGACTGGCTTCTCAAAGGGCATCGTCCGAGCGCCGCCGCTGCCGCAGATGTCAATCTTGAATGACCCCATTGTATTCCCGGCCCTCCGTGGCTTGCGGCGAGAAGATCCAGAGGTTCTACTTCCCCGCATGCCAAAGTCGCGTCTTCGGAGGGTACCACCCGCGCAAGGGTGCGTTGTTACGGCTCGCCTAAACGTCACGTAATTCCAGTCCCTTGGGGATCCACAGAGTCATGCCGACTCTCGCTGGACCAATGCCGCCGTCACCGCGGTCGTCTCATCTGCCCAAGATGGCACCGTCACTGGGTTCACTGTCCGCTGTCCAGCGCATGGTGCCCTGCGACGTTCTCCAGTGGACTCCGCGCGTGTTCGTCACACTTTCCCCAAAGCTACCACCTCTCTCCCCAACTCCCACCTCCCATTGTCTCGCGCTCTCCGTATTGGACTGTGGCAGAGCCGCCATTGCACCCAGGAACAGGCAACCACGCTGTCTTCACCGATAGTGAGGCCAACATCTCACCCGAGCTCTTCAGTCGCGCTGGTGGCGACATCCACATCGCTGGGCTGGACACGACGTCCCCGTGCCCGAGAAAGCTTCAGAAGTCCAACCTGAGCCTACCTTGATCGAAAGCCGCGCAACTTGGCGACGATGTTTCAGGGCTTGGTTTGGGCACCTGAAAACCCATTGCGACAGCAAAAGGGTATGTATTATAATTACGATCAACAGTGTATACATATCTGAAGGCTGTAACCAGGCTGATCTGCTTGTGTGAGAAGGGGGGATAAGGTGATATCAATGTGTGCAAGAACGTGGTACAACGACGATTCGAGTGGAAGACAAGTATTGCTGTTTGTCATCATTGCTTTTCGTACGGTGGACTGTATAGTAAGAGAGCGAGGATGGACGAACAAAAAGATAAGAGGAAGGAGCATTCACATAAACTCCTCTCGTGTCTGGCGGAGCAACTTGGTTTCACCCATCGTTCTCGTCTTCCTGTCCATCGTTGGGTATTGGATCGCCCATCCTCGCGAGTTCCTATTCCTCACTATCTGCAATGGGTTCATACAAAGGTCGAGTGCTAACTCGGCCAAGCATGCGGTCTAGCCAAGCCCGGCTCCGTATTGGCATATCCTTTCTGCGTGGGCTAAGAGACTGCCGACCCCGCCGGGGGCTATTGGGTATAAGAGAGGTAACTTCGGACTCGTTTTCCAGCGCTTCTTCGCGCTCGTCTGTAGGTGTTTTGTCAGCATAACCCTTTCCGGTGAAAAGTGAAAAAAACTGACCCTCTCCGAAGACTCTGTCCATCTCTTCTAGTGGCACACCCTTTGTTTCTGGATAGACTGGTAGAGGTGTATTGTAATTAGCATGCCAGACCAGAGGTTTTAGTCGTCTGCAATCACGCACGGAAGTACACTAGAACAAAGCCACTTATGTCAGTCCGACTGTGCCATTTACCCATGAGAATTGCTCCTTACCAAGTATAAAGCTACAAACACAGAAAAACCCATGCATCGGATATAACCTCCACGTTATCACTTCTTGCAAGTAGGGCGTAACTTCGCCAACCAAAAAGTTGAATGCCCAGTTCGTCGCCGTAGAAAGGGAGACACCTTTCGCACGGACGGTGAGAGGGAGGATCTTTAACCCGTGAGCCCTTCTGACTAAGAAAAGGGAAGTCTTATAAATACCTCAGGGGGATACAACCACGGAATCGGGCCCCAGCTGTACGGAAGTACTGTGAGTGTGTTCACAACGGTTCGTAACTGACATACCTATAACCAAAGAACGCATTGTATACGATGACACATGCCACCACGGCCTTTGGAGTCTCAGGGATGTCAATGTACATGAACCAACCTGTTGCGCCCAGAGCAAGGGCCATCTGGACCGCCACCAATTAGATCGGGAGGGGCTTGCGGAATGGAACATACCACAACAGCCCCAGACATGAGAATGGAGCGTCGGCCCCAGCGGTCTACGAGGTACCACCTGTGTGACACATGTCAGTTGGTCGATAGGCTGTGGGGTCGCGAAGACCAACGTCGGTAGAGTGCTTAGCATGTATATAATGGCATTGACGCCGGCCATTAAAATCGCATCGCGCCCGACCCAGCCAGCAGCTATTGGCACTATTATCACAAGCCGTCGGTGTGGCCGAACAGAACCTCACCTTCGAAAACTCTCGCTGTCAGCGAGATTAGTGAGCTAGATATCGCGGCTCGAGTAACTGGCACTCACGAGCATAATAAGAAATGACTACGACCAGCATTAGTCACAGTAGTCGGCCAACAAGTCTATCTTACCATTGATCCCGTTCTGTAAGGGGCGGCTCTATCAGCAAGCGGTCTCAGCGTGGGCCTCATTGGTTGACGTACAAGTTGAGCAAATGCCTGCGAACTCATAGCCAGGAGGATTCGTCGCTGATATTTCCTCCACATTGCTTTGTACGTTCGGTCTTCCCCACTTTCACGCTACAAGCTGCTCAGCATGCAAAGCCATGCAACTGGAAAGAACTATTACTTCAGAAATGACTCGCTCCTTGATTTCATGAAATTCTGCTCTTGCACCGAGGTCTTCTGGATCACCTCCATGTAAATCCGCAATGACCTGCATCCCTTCGTCATCGCGGTCAACGTCGATGAGCCAGCTGCGGAGCATTAATCTTCGGTGGAAATGGATAAGCTATGATACCAACCGAGGGCTTTCCGGAAGCACCAACGAGCCCGCTGCAAGAATCGCCCCAATGACGCACTGAACAAACAATGGAATACGCCATGAAAGGTCCGAGTCGATAAACGAGCAGAAGTAATCCAACCACTGCAATATCATGAGCGAGCTGACAAGCCAGGGTACAAATACATATTACTGACCACGGATGACGCGTAACCGAAGATATTTCCGGTGAACTCCATACATGCCAACGCACCCCGCTGTGAGAATCCGTGATCCGTGATGACGTGCATGTTAACATGTAGGCAAATGCGTATGACTCACGTGATTTGGGGGCGATATTTCACTCTGATAGATCGGTACAATTGTCCTGCGTAGGGTATTGCCTAAGTAAGGGCATGACCTTGCCAGGATTAAGGGACCTCACGATAAAAGTCCAACACCGAGTCCGCTGATCACACGGCCGATGACCATGGTAACGATTCCGGTTGTAAAAGTTTGCACGGCCCCTCCAATGCCGAAAATCACGGCGCCAGCGAACAAAGTACCTCTTCTACCAAAGATGTCACCGATTTGACCGGCAGCAATGGACGTTACTTGTGGTGTGCATCAGATAAAACCCAATAAGGAATTCCCAGTGCTGAATACGTACTGAATGCACCGATTTCGAGCACTGCGACCATGGTACCGATTTCTAGTGATCCAGGCGAGTTGAAGTATTTGCGAAAGTGAGGACCCGTTATAATCCCTGACATTACACTGGGACAGTGTGAGCTCGAAGCGTTCGAAATTTCGAAATATGACGCATTACCCTTGATCATATCCGAACTAAAAGGAGTGTGAATACTAATTGGAGTGTGAAAATCATGACTTACGAGAAACACCCCGAGACTGGCAAAAGCGGTTATAGAGTATAGGAGAGGTCGACCGACAAGACGCGGCCGTGAAGCAGAAAGGCGTGTAGCCATGCTGCATGTAAGCAAGTGGTGGTGGTGGTCGCAAGAAGAATGGAAGGTGGAAGGACCCCAGTTTTGGAGTCGCTCAACAGCGAGACACCGACGGCCTTGGCGCCCGACAGTTGCGGCCCGATCCCTCGACAAGCACACCTCCCCTACCATTCCTCATTGAGCTCCAATGCCCGACTCGGTCGTCTCCATCGACTCCTACTTTTCATCTGATGACTCAGACGACGAAGAGTACCGTCTCGCGCAACAGGAATGGGAGGAAAGTTTAGAACAGCTAGCCCAGGTCGTCTCGGTCGTACTTCTGCCATTCTTGGGTAGGTGGCTCGGAAGGCGTTGGAGTTATTGGGGTGAGTTCGTTAGTTCTTAATACTCTCACTTCTTAACACCCCATTTGCATCCCACTCTACACCATAGCCTATGCACGCTACGTTCGCCTCGGTCTGGGGAGATCATTCTTTCGTGGAGAAGGTCACGCAGCGTAGGAATACGTTCGTAGCTGAGTACGTTGTGAGAGATGCTATCTCGTTGACGCTAACCTTTGCCTAGATATAGTGTATCCTCGTGAAACCTCCTCCGCAACATTCTCTAGCCAATCCGTCATCTTTATCCCCGATTCTTGCATATCACGTAGCACCTCGTGAGCCACCACCCATTCTCCCCTCCTCGCCAACCTATGCAGCATGATATGCCACGTGTCCCCAGTCAAGGATATCTTGTCTCGGCGCATCTGCCTATAGAATTGAAGTGCCTTTTGGACACCTGCGGGTGATGGACTTTCCAAGCAAGTCTTGAGAAGCACGTTATACGTCACCTTGTTGAATCTGACCCGGCGTGATTTCATCTTCTGTATTATGAGCGCAGAACAATCTCGGACGAGCTGGTCATCCCTCCCAATCCAGCTGTGTACACCGTTCAGGATCGCGGTATAAGTCACGACATTTGGTGCTATTGCAGGGTCACCCGATTCTTCCATCGTCCGAAGGAGGTCAAGGGCAGCTTCCAAGGCCTTCTTGTCTTTCTCCTGCAAAAGGGAAGTTATAATGGCCGTATACGTAGCAACATTGGGTTTGATTTTGTGCTGATTCATGACCGCCAATGTCTGTTGAATTGCCTTGCCACGATCAAGAATCTGCAGGAGTGTACAGAGAAGTATGGAGAATGTGGCGACGTCGCCAGACACGCCATGAGTGGCCATTTTTTTTAACATTGACGACAGTGACTTCACGTCGCCGTTGTCGTAGTAGTAAGTTAGGAGTGTGTTGAAAGTAGGGGCGGTTGGGTGGGGACCATTAACGATCATCTCTTCTAGGAGGCCAAGTGCATCCAACTCGCGTGAGTTAGCAAGGTTGGCACTGATCATGGTGTTGAATAGTGGCTCGCTTTGTGGGTTTGCCGAAAGAGAAGAGGCCAATCTGAATTCATCGAAGAACTTTGCCGCATCTTCCCATTGCCTCGCATTGACCATTACTTGGATAATAGCATGATATGAAGGGGTGTCGGGGGAAACTGATGCCTCTTTCATGGATTGCCAGAGAGTGAGAGCAGGCCTTAAACCCCTCATCTTGCCCACTCCCTTGATGAGAACTGCCCAAACACCCGGCCCTGGTTTGTGACCATATCTGATTATATCGTCCCATGCTGATTCTGCCAAATCGAGTCGTTGGACGTCTAGAAAGGCTGAAATGAATGCCGCCCATATACTTTCCGGGATGGTCACGGGTCGGCCTTCAGAGGGAGACTCCGAGTCCAAAACAGCCCACGGATAGTTTTCCGATAGACCTTCGACCATGGTCACGTACAGGGTTTGTAAAGACCGCATTGCTGGGGTATCTACCAAGTTGGTGAGATGCTTGTAGAAGATATGTGGTCGAGAGAGAAGTCTAGCCGCATCGGCATGTCTAAGAAATGTTAATACTTTTTGTCGAAACTTGGATGTGGGAACGAAGGAATCCAGAATTGTATTAGCCGCATGAAACGAGGGAAGGTTCCACTTGTTATGCAACCCGATTTGAATCGCAGAAGAGAAGTCATCCCGGATGGCGTGGGCCATGATCGCGAAAATGCTCAATTCTTTGTCGACAGGAGAACCGAAACTACGAATAGCAGGTATTGTCAATAGCTCGTCGTTCGATTCCTCGCTGTTGAACGAGCCGTCATCTTCAAACGCATTCTGGTGCTCGACTTGAGATAGGAAACGGTTGTATAGTCGAAGGACGCCCTCAGTATCATTTACGATGATGGACGCAGTGAGACATGCTCTGAGGGCGGAAGTAGACAGCCTGTTTGCCAGACCAAGAGCGAGTTCCCCAACTGCCGTTCTAGAGGGCCCACTCCACGAAGAGTTGGGCTCTACGGAACAGAGGTTGATAACCAATTGAGAACAACTCTCGAGGTCAGACGGTCCCAATAAATGTAGGAGGTTGTCTTTCTCAAGGCCGCACCAAATACGGAGAACGGATGGGGCGTCGCGCTGCACAATGCTGGACTGAAAAGAACGGAGTTGGTTCGGAATGTAGTTGGGAGACCCAAGCGATGTGAACGTGTCGGTAAATCTAGTCGTTTTGGGGCTCGCGAGTAGGTGTGTAGGGTGCGAGCGTTCTTGAACGGGTCCTTTGCGATGGATATTCCGGTCCTTCTTAAACTCTTTTGAAGAGACATGTTGATTCTTCCGGGATGGTTTGGCAGCATAGTCAGACAGCGGACGAATGCTCTTGATTGGTGGTCGGGTAACGCGACGTGTGCCAGAAACGACATCTGCTACTTTGAAAGCATGATGTGCCAACATTATAGAGAGCTGGAGTAGGGTGTCAACTTCACTAATGAATTAAAGAGAGAGACCTGCTGCCTCACATTACAGTATGAGTCTGATAACTTTGAGATAGGAAAGACGCATGAAGCCAGCTGGTTCGGGCCGAAAATAGACACCCGTGTTGAGTGCAGCTTCATCTCTCAAACTCCAACTCAGGCTTATCCACCGCTCACATATTCCTCATGGGACATGGAAATTCGAATAAGCTATACGTAACCCATGCAGAGCACTCTGGTTTATTCGGGCAGCATACCGCCTCGTCTTCAGGATTTAAAGCGTAAGCAGACACCTCTTTCCACGTCTTGTTCCTCTGCTTACACCCGTGTCGCCCCAGCAAGCCAGAAGGTCTTAACCCAGCTGCCGTCACGCCCTTTGATTGCTGCTCTCTGTCCTTCCAGCCGTTCTCTCACCCGGTCTGCGCCCGAAATGGAGACGGAACAGGAACCGTCTTTGACCTAACCAACGTCATCCCTTGGCTGAAGTGCGTTCGTTCTCTCCAACTAAACTACAAAGTTCCTGATAATATCTCGATGCAGGCAACATAATAACACCCACCCAATTACAAATGAGCCTCTCACACCAGCTGACTTGGTTCTACTTCATTACGCGCGCAAAGCTTCGGGAGAATATCATGATCCCATCTCGTTCAAACCTTTCAACGAGCACTCCCATATTGTTGCTATCGCGACTACAGGAAATGTCTTCTTGGCGGATAGTGTAAAGGGCGGTGTTGACCTCGTCAACGACGTACGCTTCAAGAAGTATGTTCTCCCTGTTGCGTAAGGCGGTTACCTCCTCACCTACTTTTCAGAGAGGATGTGATTACACTCCAGAATCCCCACGGACTTCCGTCTGCCTCCGTTTCCACTGCAAAAGCTTCAACAACCCCAAAAGATAAAGTCGTTGCTCCTACCAAACCAGCGGCAGCAGGTCCTGTATCTACGACTCAGAAAGAAGCTGTGCCTTGTCCGTTTCGTCTCCTTTCTCCGCTTACTCTCTACTTATCTTCCTGCCCCAGGGAACATATCTCCATACTCGTCTGGGGCGCCCGGCGCTTCACTGACGTCGACTTCTGTTGACCCACAAACAGCCACAGCCAGGTTGGTCTGGGATGAGGTCCGTATACGCGACACCGTTGTCTTTGCTGGTCTCATCATCGGTTTAGGAGGAAATAATGTTCGAAAGCATTCAGAATCCTGTGAAAGGGAAAGGCAAGGAGAAGGACGTTGGGAAGCGACGGGCATACGTCCGGGTTGTGACTAGTTTGGGGGGTGGCTTGAACTTGGAATTGTTCTGCGAAAAGGTATGTGGTTTCAACGTCTCACCATGTTTGTCTCCGAAATTACAATTATATTTAGGCCCCTAAAACTTGTTATAACTTCTTGATGCTTGCCCGTGAGGGGAAGTATAATGATTGCTCATTCCATCGCCTGGTTCCAGGTTTTATGGTACCAGTTCCCGCTGCTCCATATTTCTTAATAATGACCTATGTAGGTGCAAACAGGCGACCCTACTGGTACAGGTTCAGGTGGCCAATCCTACTGGGGCACTCCATTCCGTGACGAGTATGACTTAAAGGGAGCCGCACGGCATGACAGCCGCGGCGTAGTTGCGATGGCTAACAAAGGTGCGAACACGAATGGGTCAGTCCTGCTTGCTTCTACTCTGCGGGACTTGGTATGCGAGCCTTTACAGATCTCAGTTCTATATCACATTCAAACCCACTGCCCATCTTGATAAGAAGCACACAGTTTTCGGCAAGCTCGTGGGCGGTGAGGATGTCCTAGACACACTCGAAAAGCTTCCACGCAAAGATGGAACAGATCGGCCGGTGAAACCCGTCAAAATTACAGAGGTTGTGATGTATGGGCCAATATCTCTTCAGCGGGTGATCATTGCTAAGGACACACAGCTATCAAGATCCTTTCGATGACTACAAAGCTAGGCTGGCGAAGAAACTCGCGAAAAAAGCGGAGGCGCAGAACTCTGCTAGTAACCAGCCAGCAACGACAGAAAAGAACCCCGGCGACGGGGTGAATTGGTTTGGAGTCAAGCTCGGCGCAGAGAGTGCTATGGGTACAGATGGAGGAGGATCGGGATTAGGTGGTGTGGGGAAGTACCTCAACCTGAAGAGGCCAGCACAAACTGCTGCTGCTGCCGCCCCAGTGGAGCACCCTAAAAAGAGGAAATTAGGGTTCGGGGGGTTCGAGAACTTCTAGTATCTCGCTGTTCTCAATGGTTTCAGCTATTGGTATCATAACGTCCTTCTAAGATATGGGATCCTCGCTTGTATAATACAGTACTGTGCTGGGTCAAGCAGGTATCGCAACCCGCTCTGTTGTCCTCTCCTCTGGCCTTGGGCTTTCATCTGATTGAGTGTTCAGTAGCGTGGCTGACCAACGCGAAGATAGTCCCTTACCTCGTTGTTCTGAAGATACAGGTTCCGCTGTGGGTGCATCCGGGAGTGTAGTGATCGGTATTTCCGCGTTGTCGTGGGCACGTAACTGATGGTGGCGATTAGTGACTAGCCTGGTTCAATCTCAAAAATGAGGAACTTACCGTTTCTCGTTGTAGCGCCCTCAGCTCTGCCTGGACCGCCTCTTCCTCATCCAAGGAGAGACTGTTCGTTAGCATGTTGTCAATTTCCTGGAATAACATATCTCAGAAAAGGTGATGACGAACGTGCAACAGAAGGAGACGCGCCTTTTGGTATGCCCTTGCTTCTGCGGTTTCCTCCAGCAACTTCTCCACGCTCTCTACGTTCAACTCCTTGTGAATTTCCTTGAGAACTTCGTTACCCTGTTTGAGGCCATGTAGCACGGAGACCTCGATGAGAGAGAACTCGATTGTCGAGACCTACACAGCCGTGGGTCAGTAAGGTCTGGAGGCGAGGCGGGAGGGGGATCCGGAGGTTGATGATGAGGGTACGAACCAGCTGTTCCAGATTCTCCAGTTGGCCGTCCGTTTTCACAAGCAATCCTTCCTGGTACTTGCGTCTCCGCAGTGCGACCAGTGCACGGTCCTTGTGACCCGCAGCCAGCTGCTGCCTGGCGATTTCCTGTTCACGGTCCAGTATCCCCTGAATCTGAGGAAGCGGAGCGGGGAATAAGCCGCCAGCCGTTTGTTTCCCCTCCGTCGGGTGAAGGGAGGGCAGCACCTACCCTCTTCTGATACTGTTTCAGTTTGTCGCGCTGGATTTTGAGACTTGAGAGGGCGAATCAACTAAGAGAGGCCGTGCAGCAGAAGAGTGCAAGATGCATACTCGAGAACGGCGCGGTCCTGGGCTGTTATCTTGGGTGTTGAGTGGGTTCCACCCATGATGCTATCCTGTGAGAGCTAACTTAACAGTGTTGTACAATCAAGCGCCCGAGTGTGAAGGTGCTATACGGTTGGCGGGCCGGGCGAAGGCTTGAAAGCAATGTAATTAATGTCAAATGTCCGTGGCTATGATAATTACTCTAAGCATAAAAAACAGACAAACATTGCGAACAAAACTACATCATATCTCATCGTATATGTTACCAGCGCCCCCTCTAGTTGGTCCATCCCCCGAAACCTGATGGATGCGACCTGGGGACGCGATTATTGGGTCAGTCCCATCCTGGTGGCGTTCAATTTCTGGAGCCTCGTATGCTAAGTCAGTTGATTTGCCTGTCGAGCCCTCCCTAGATGCGTGGTGGTTACTGTTATTGACGGTGACAGAGCCTGTGAGGTGGTTCCCGGTGTTTGCTATTTGCTGGTGGAGTACCATCGGCTCAGGCGGGTCGTCGAGACTGTCGACGCGGTGAGGGAGCAGGTAGGGCCGTGTATACCGGTACAGAAAGACATTGAGAAACCCAGACGACAAGTAAAAACCATCCGCGAATACGACGACACCGAAAGGTGTGTTTTTCTTGGCGAAGTCGTTGTATCGTGCAGCGGCTAAAGGGAGAACCTAGTTATATAAAGCACTGAGGTGAGCAGTCCGGCATGTCAAGAAATCAAAAAAGGACTTGCCGTGATGATATAAATGATGGGATAACTGTGAGTGAATCAGTAAACATGAGAGCGTAGCATGAAGGGAGAAGGGCGATTCTCACGCAAGCATTTTATAGGCAAGGGCGTGAGACTGGGGAATGATTGGATTTACTTGTCCAGCCGTCCATTGAATGCGCCATCCTTCCACTGCAATGTAACCCCCCAGCACAAGAAATACGGCTATGTATGCCAGCAAGCTTGAGAATGCCGAGATCCACATCCACATGAAGTCGGCGACCGTCCTTTGGACCGAAAATTCCGTCTGTATCCAACACCCTTCAAAGAAGAATCAGTTTCCATGTTCAATGATGAAAGAAGTAGACTCACAAGGTCCTGTGGGTCCATAAAAGTGTGAGGCTCCATTAATACCGATGTTGATAGCCACAATGAGGATGATGGCGATCCAAATGCTAGCAACGATGAGTAGAGCACGAGGCATATTTGTATCGGGCCGACGCTTGAGTATGAGTGTGCTGAATGTGTAGATAGCAACGTTCTATGGGTCCTTCGTCACGATCTTTCGAACGGAATGATTCAGTTCACAACAACTTACTCCTGCCCTGAAGAGGATACCCAATGTTAGGCATGGCATATATCGAGTTACGCAATCACTCACGAGAGCGCGGTCCCCACATCTGCAAGTTGCTTGATGAGACCTACAACGGCATATGTTTCACGGGACATTTCCTGGGGAGCGAAGGCGTGCATACCTTGTGCTGTGCAGAATGCCCCCGGATGTACGTTCTGGCGTGCCAATTGAGATGTCGATATACAGAACGGGAAGCTTGGAATGCGATCACTCACCCCGTCAATGACCCACTTCAAATTCATCAGCCCACCTTGTATACATCAGGTTTGTTCTCTTACACAATAATGTATCACCTACCGAGTGCCTGAATCAGGTCACACACCAGTTGGTTGAGGAGAAAGAGATGGACTGGGGATTCCAATCTCCATCGGCGCCTCGCGCCTTGGCGAATAGTAACCGCGCTATACTGTCAAAAGGCTGGATTATGGGACGTCGATCATACGACCAGACTGGCAGCGTACCACGATATAGGCCAAGAGGATAATCACAGAAGCCGCCGAAATCGCGGAGATTTCGGCCAGAATAAAGACGCCAGTGCGGTGTCCAAATGGGAGCTGACTCGGATTGGTCGACATTTGAAGAGGGGAGTGAACGAGTGGACGAAGGTCGCACCTGGTCTTCGAGAAGTCGAGGAGTTTATATTCGATGGCATTGGGTTTACGGAACGCGCGAACGGGCGGTGATGTGGCCCATAGTAGTCACCAGGACGTCCTTCTACAGTAGGTCAATGTTTCTTCCCGGATGGGTTGACCTCCTAGTCCAAACTAAGGAAGATGGCACTACAGCGGTTCGGCGCTGTATTTTCCAGGAACCCCGACACGGACAAGATAACAACAATATGGTGGGGCATGACCTGGACCTGGATCTAATGAGTTGCGCCAACTCGGAGTTGTTGGGTTACGAACCTACTCTCATCTCTAATTGACATTTACACCAGAGTCGACCATGGATGGTGCTGCATTAGGTGTGGAGCGATGCTGGACAAATTAGGATAGTTGATTGTTAATTTGCCCAGTGTTTGCCCAGCCCCACCGAGTAACGAATTGATGGAACCGAGATTGAACCGCCCTTGTCAAATTGTGAAGTCTGGCTGGAAACTTCGATTGGCCGACGCGCAACTCGAACGTGACATCAGGCCTCAGGCCTCAGGGTTGACTCTGGCACACAAGAGTTACCTGAGTTACAACTCAGCTCAGCTCTCCGTCGACACCTGGCCGCCAGTGGCCCGGTAGTCTGAGAGGCACAGTACACTCTGACAGGTGTGGGAGAGAACAGCGATTATGAGAGCGCGCATGATATGACAACTGAACTTCGATGTGGGTGGGAGATAAATGGAAGTCATATTTGCAGACGGATTTACCATAGTTGTCCTAGAATGCTGAGTGTTGGTGAGTACGTTGAGTGGATCGGGAGGCCAGATCCATTCTTGTTTTCCAATATCAACAGCCATGCGATGCTGCGGGAAAAAAAAAGGCCTATATAAAGGCTTAGTCTTACCACTCTCAGTGCGGGACCACCGCAGCCCGCGACCGCAGAGAAGGGAAAGTTACACCGTGACGAGATTGGATCTCGTACTGTATGGGCCTGGTACATGCTGGCCGCAATGGTCGTATGATACCATGCCTGTACTGCTGTTCCTCACTTTGGTCTTGTGCCTCGGATCTTGCACGGGTTCTCAGTGATTTGTGCCCTCGGTTAAGTGCTCGGTACGGTACGGTACTCAGCACTCAGCTCTCGTGCCCGAGCACACTCTAAATTCTCACGCCGATGACGCGATGACGTTTGTGACTGCCGAATCTTGTATTGTACAGATGTGTACATGTAATCTCGCACGCGGCTCCCCGTTCAATTCCGAGTCGTGCCTATCTCTTCGGACCTGCACTTTTCTGCCATTCGTCCCGTAAAGTGATGACGTCCCTGAACAGCTGTGCATGAATGGCCTTTCCCCTCTTTCGTCCCCGGCGTCCGCCCCTCCCCCTTTTTTCGTGTCCCCGCCAAGCACTTTATCATGATTACGTGCGCTGTGCAACCCCAGGTGATGAATCCGACTTGGTCGTTACCTTTACTGCTCACCGGGTATTCCAGGTGGTGGTGTCGTGCGCGTCCCTCTATCATCCCCGAAAGTGATTGGTACCGCAAATTCCCGTGGAGAACGAGGGTGAGTCCGAGGAATATCCACAGGAAAGCTTCTGACGAGCAACAAACATCTAGTTACCAAGAGGACTTTCATTCTTTCGCCACGCTTTCGTTAAATCCTGAGGAACTACGCGCAACTGTGTCCAGACACCTCGGTATCGACTGGGATCCCGAAAGCGTCGGTCATCCATTCTCCAGACAGGCTGTGTTTGTGGGCATCTATGACGGGTGAGTCATCTAAATTGTGATAACCTCTTCAACCATTTATGAAAACGCAGGCATGGAGGTTCAACCGTGTCACAATACCTGCGCCAAGAGTTGCATGGCCTTTTGGAGTCGGTTGACAAGGCTCATATCCCCGAAATGTATGCATATGTCAAGGAGTTTGGAGGATATTTCAAGCGCTTTAACGGTGGTCTGCTGTCCCCTTGGATCAATCCTTTTCGGGACGGCGGGGTAATGGACCTGCATGCGAGGACTACTCTCACGTTCTTCGAGGTGCGTAATTTCCTACTGATTTTTCTTTCGGAAATGAACTAGATTGTTACTGCCGCAGATAGACAGGAACTTGGAAGCAGAAGCTGCGGCCAAAACATGCGGATCCACCGCCTCCGTTGCTATTCTTCATTCCTTGGACACCCCTTCGACCCCCTTTTTCTTGGCGCAAAAGATGGCATTGACTGTCGCGCATGTGGGGTGTGTGATATTTCGATATTTCCCCTGTCTTCGGACTGAGACCTTTGGACGTCGAAGTGATACCCGGATAATACTCTGCTCTACTGATGGCGGGACTGCGCACCTAATGACGGAGAATCACCGTGCCGAGGGTCGAGTAGAGTCGGTTCGGTTAAGACGGATGATGGGCACTGGTGTCATTGCTGATTCATTTGGGGATTCCCGGTAGGTGTGTTCTATTTTCCACGGAACGCGTATACCGATTACCTGGAAGATGGATGGGTGCCCTCGAAAATACAAGGAGGTGTGTTCGACGTCTCGCCGACATCCGGACTTGGACGTCCACTCATTAATTCGTAGTCTGGGAGACTTGAAATGGAAGGCTTGGGGCGTTACGGCAGAGCCTGAGGTCAAAACCAAGCTCATCGAAAGTCAGCGGTGGTGCAAGCCCTATCTTAGAGGTTGTGGTGTTTGACGTCTGCCCCACAGGTTCTCAATGGGCGTTCATGGTTCTCGTTTCGGATGGGATCTCTTCCGTTGTGTCAGACCAAGAAATTGTAGACCTTGCGCGTGGAGCAGCGAGTCCGAAACATGCCGCAAAGCGCATTCTATCATTCGCCGAGGAGATGGATAGTTCTGACAACCTGACAGCCATCGTATTACCTTTTGCGGGATGGGGCCATGTCAGTGGTCCTGACCAAACGAAGAATCTCCGGGCATACCGGTCAAGCCAGATGAGTCAGTCGTTTGTCGTATTCAATAGTATATCCTTTCTTATCGTCCCGGCATCTTACAGTCGGTGCTGAGCGGCATAGGAGAATGTGAATATCCCAATACGTCGAATTATCGACTGGGTAAATGCACTTCCGCGAGTTACGCGCCGGAGATGAATGTTGGACGGACCCTCGTTGACATTACCCATCAAATTTTTATATCTTCCATTCCAATTAGAGCACTTGTTGTTGACCATCTCACAAAGCAACAGCCTTATATACTATATCTGTGGAGCCGCATGGCCGTCTGCACGGGGATCAGATCCGGCTGCCCATACCCTTTTGCCAGATTCGTCTCTGATCATTTGGATTACTTGCCCACGCCCAAATACATCCCTGGAGAAACTTGAAAGGGTGCGAGCATCGTGCCCCATGGCTGGTCATTATGCGGGTGAGCAAAAGGGTCGAGATTAAGGTAGGACCTAACTACCTCTGAGCTGTTCCAATGTTTTTGGCGATATACCGTCCTCGAAATATACCTCACTATTTATGTCGCCGGTGCGGCCTGCATTCGTCATAGTGGTGTCCGGAGAGCCAGGTGATATGCAAAATCGCGGTGCATCGAGAGCCGCCTGAGGACCGAAACCTCGCAAGATGTTCAGCAGCACCTGGACCTGACCTTGAGGCTATGGCCATCGCTGGGATTCAAGGCGTCGAACAACCGAATGGTAGGTACCTACCTGCATGTAGGCCCCCATTACCCCGTATGACAGGAAAAGCTCGTCGCCACGGGTTGCAAGGGCCGGGATTATTGTATGGTACGGGCGTTTCCCTCCCTGAGAAAGAAGTCAACCTATGGTACATCAAAAGGTGGCACTGGCACCTTGAGAGTGTTCGGGTGGCCTTCTTCGAGCGAGAACGCTGCGCCACGGCTCTGTAGGGTGAAACCACACCCTTTCGGTACGGCTTGGGGAAGTATTTGGTTTTGCTAGATGTCTAGTAGATCATTCAAACCCGTACCTCCCGTGCCAAAATCTGACGAGCACAGTTAGTACACCAAGGCTCTGCGCAAGAGATGGTAGACACACCACCATAAGTACTCTGGATGTAGCTGCACGCATTACCCCACTGATCAGTGACTGTGCGGATATCAGTCCATTCAACCTGGGACACTCTCGAAACGCGATTCATACCAGAGAAATAGACCGTGTCCGACGATTGAACCGGGCTACCCTATACAGAAATTTGAGTTGGCGGGGAACCCAAATATCATGCAAAGCTTACGCGAATAACTTTGGGACTAGTCTTCTTCGGGTTGAACAGAGCGGCCCTGGAGGCGAGATAGTCCTACAGCCATCCACATATCAGGTCCACTGTGTCCGCATCACGAGAGGATCACCAAACGTTATCCAGGAGTTCCTTGACTGGGACATATTGAAAGTCAGGATCGGTGACATAGTGTTGACTGTCTGGGCCGTGCGAGTAGAATCTCGAAAGACGCCAGCTAGTATAGCGAAGAAGAATCACCTGCGAAGGCAAGCCTTCAACGGCGTCAGCAAGAATTTTTCGCAAAGGGCACATAAACTGAACCTCAAGGCCTCAATTAGGGTGTGAAGGTACTCGGCTGAGTTGTGTTCCATTTCCAGGAGGTTGCCAATAAGGCCTTGCTCTTGAATGTTCTCCAGAATCCCTAGTGCCAATAGCGCAGTGATCCCTGCCAGTGCCAGGGGTATACAAGTCTACTCCAGACAGAATCTACTCCATACGCACCCTGTCCATTCGGAGGACACTGCGAGATGCTTTTCAAGACGCCTAGTCGTTTGTGCGCAGATATGTCAGTCTTACCTCATAGACTGTTACTTCTCCGGCATATGTATACTTGATAGGTTCAACGAATGAGCTGATGTGCCTTGCGAGGTCCTCAAGCTCCATCACGCCACCCTTGCTCTTGACGACCTCTACGATAGCTTCAGCGATCCGCCCCCTATAGAAACCATCCTTTCCGTGCTCTGCTAGAGCCCGAAACGTCTTAGCTAAATTCGGGAACTTCATGATTTGGCCAGGGAGGGGTGCTTTGCCGTTGAGAAGTATGTCCTGTCCATCGGGTGAGGCATTTTTTATACGATTCTCAGAGCGTTGCCACTGTATCTTTCCCTCAGAAACGTTTGTCTAGGGAAGAGTCTGGTGATGGTCCGAACCGTAAAGCCGTGAATTTCCGATATGGGGAACCTGTTGTTGACAATCAAGCATGGTCAACGACGGCGGTGACGAGCGAGTGTTTTTACCCTTCTTCTGCGAGACTGATGGCCGGTTTTAAGACTTCTGCCATACGCAACTTTCCGCTTCCAAACGCTTCCACCGTGTCAACCCAAGCAGCGGCGGCACCTACATT
>Ga0307510_10004035_pt1 | contig 17215 bp, 20 predicted proteins | sample 12_EM_MG_FD_207224 | JGI IMG/M metagenome (GOLD analysis project Ga0307510, IMG submission 207224) | Populus trichocarpa ectomycorrhiza microbial communities from riparian zone in the Pacific Northwest, United States - 12_EM | ecosystem: Host-associated > Plants > Roots > Unclassified | place...
GTCACGAGCTGATTCGGCCCAATGAAAGACTCAAGAGGACCCACATACCGACACTGAAATACCACATGTCCTCGAAACACCCTCTGTCATCGCAGCCACCGAAAATCCACGCCACATTATCCACGAGTGTGATCGTGTGCGCGTGAAAGCCCTGAGTGGGAAGCCCACCCTAGTTGGGAGCCTTGTTGGAATACATCACGGGAGGAGGTGCCGGCTCGACATCCACCGCATTCGACAGGCGGGGGGTGGTGCGAAGGCGGGCAGTGCGCTGGTCAACCGCGGGTGTATGGGCAACTCGGCGACGACCTCGCGGGAGGCAGGGAGCGAGGTCGAACTTGGGTTCGCGTTTGAGTCGGGCGTGGGGAGGCAGCGCGGGGTTCCGCTCGTCGGGGAGTCAGCGGGAGTTGAAGGATTGCAGGCAGAGGCCCGCGAGGAGGAGCCCCTTGCGCGGAGGGTCGAGGTCGACACGGAGAAGGAGCTGTCGGATTTGCTGGTGTATGGAGAGGGTAGGGACTCGGAGTGGGATGCGTGGGTTGGATTGGTCGCGGAGACCGTGGGCGTGCGGAGAGAGTTGTCGCCAGTCAGAAGGAATCGACTCTCCGCGTTTTCAGAAGCCGGGGATTCGCCCAAAAGGGAGCAGGTAGGTCGACGTTCGTCGGGGTGTGAAGGGACTTGGCGATGATGGTGTGGAGGCGGAGAGAGAGCTGTTGGACCTGTTGGGTAAGGAAGGACCTTGGCACATATAGAGAGGACTTCCACACCACATAAAAACTCGCTGAGAGTTCGCGTAGAGGTGTCCATTCGCACTGCAAGAAGTTGCAAAGAGTGTATTTCAATGGCTTGGAAAAGTATTCGACCAATCCATCTCAAATCGACTGATATAATTAATACTAGTGGAGACGAGGGGTACTAAATGTAGCCTTGAGTAGAACGTGTGGGGAAATTACTCCGAAACAAAGCCTGCAGGCGTAGCCGAGGCGAACAGGACCATCAACGTCAAGACGAGCTGTCTGTACCACGTACCGACAACAATGTCACAACCTCGTCATGCCCGTTTGCCAGAGCATGTTGGAATGCGGTCTTTCCTGACCCATCCACCGCATCTACATCCACACCGTGATCAAGTAGCAGGCGTACTGCCTCGGATTTGCCAGTTTTCGATGCACGGTGTAATGGGGCTTCGCCATCAGAATCTGGAATATTGGGATCTGCACCGTGCTCAAGCAGTAACCGAGACACTTCATGTTTATCAGACTTCACTACATCCAATAGCGGAGTCCCACCAAAACCATCTCGTGCGTTGATGTCTGCCTTGTACTCCAGTAATATCTGAATCATCTCGAGATCTCTGGAGTTGGCAGCGGAATGCAGTGGAGTATTTCCGAAACGGCCCCTGGGATCTACAGAAGAGCCATGGCGATAGAGTAGCTGTGCCAGTGGGATGTGTTTCCCCGCCAGTGCCGCCACAAATGGCGTCACATAGTAACCACCATTAGCGTCTACCTCCTGTGGATACTTGACAATGAGGTGTTCTGCAAGGTCTTGGAATCCGCACAGTGCCGCATAGTATAACGGACCTGCGGGTGATTTTGGAAAGGGTGTGAACCAGGGAAATGGGGAGGGGGATGAGGCGTCGGTATCCGTGTCGTGTAATTTGATCCAAGCTGCAAAATACGGCTTCTCCTGGTCAAAGAGCTGCTCCATCGCCTGCTGTAAGTTCGACGATACATTCTTGAACTGAGCATGCATGACCCAGTATTCTGCAGCATATCTATCAAGAGGAAAGGAGTTCCCGGCACCGGTATGCTCAAAGTGATCATCTGACTGCAGCAAAATGCCCAAGCATACTTGCGCCATTATAGTATGCGCGCGCTCGAGGTCAATGTGATAATACGACACATCTAGATTTGGGGTAGCGAGGCGGGGCGAGGTCAGGAACTCTTTGACCGAGAAATGTGAGAACTGTACAGTACGTGAATTATGATCGCTGTCGTCGTCGTCGTCGCCGCCGGCGTCGTCAACGATGGAAATCAGACTAGAGCATGACGAAAGAAGCGCTTGTTCTTGATCCTCCCATCGCCAATTTGCATTCAACTTTGGCATCCCTTCGGCAGCCTCAAAGTCGACTGCAAGGACTTCTGCAAGCTCCTCCACTCGAAGTGGCCGGATGGCCACAACAAGACATTCTAACAGACGTAGCGCATGGTCCCTGTTCGGCTTCTTTATTTCACGCAGTACACGCTTGTACGTCCCATCCAAAGATTCCGGTAATTCATCCAGAGTACGCCGAACACTTGCTGGAAGACAGTGTCGCAGTGTTTCCAGTTGGCAATATACCCAACGAAACCTGTCTGCGAATTGAATATGCGATACTAGCATAGAAAGGTTTGCTTACATGCCATCAGCCCTTTCAGAGAGCGTCTTGATCACAAGATCCTTATCCTCCTTTCTCCATCTCTTCATGATTGGTTCCGAATCCGAGTAAACCACGGACCTAATGTAGTCTACGATATCTTTCTTTTGCCCACTTTGGTCATGAAGGGACACCGGGCAGGATGTAAGAGGACCGAGGATGTCTCGTATATCAATCTCTGGGCGGCTTGTGACACAGACATGGAGATTTGGAAGGCGAAGCTCGACTAGCTCCTTCAGAAGTAGAAGGACGCGCTCGCGAGGGGATGGAATACCAGAGCTGTCAGGGAATTCATCAAGAGCGTCCATGATAATGTAGATTTGGCCCTGATCTGTGATTGAGAGCATTTGTTTTAGGCATCGTGTCAGGAGGTCATCGCTGGGCTGTTTCGTGCCTCTGTCGTGAGACTCATACAGGCGTAATAGAATGTCGCAACGATGGTCGGAGCGAGCAGAGAGTTGAGTGAGAAGAGAGCGGACTAGGTCGTCCAAGTTCTGTTTGTTGGCGTCCCGAAAGTCAAAATAGAAATAGCTCATCGAGGTACTTCCGACCTCGGACATGGTTTCGATATCTTGAATGACCGTCGAACTGTTTGACGGCGTCAGTAAACTTTTGCAGAAATACTTGAGGGCCCACGAACCGGAGGATGCTCTTGCCCGAGCCAGCTGAGAATATAAGATGCTGTCAGAGTATATCCGGCAGGGAATGGGGCAGGTGCGCACGTTTTCCATGAATCCAAAGCAGCGAACCTGTTTTCTTCCACTCCTCAAAGATGCTTCCTTGAAAGAACCAGGTTGCGGTTCTCTTGTGGTGCGTACGGCACGCAATGTTATGGTTGGTGGACGGGTCGGGTGGAGAGAGCCATCTATAAAGATTCTCCCACAACTGGCTTCCTACAAGGACGCGTGAGACTCGAAACTCAGCACCGATGTGTCTAGGAGATGACTGACGTTTGATGGCTTGCGCGTCCGCGACGGCCCCGGTGACCTTGTCATCGACCGCCCTCACTGTATCATCGACGTCCCTCAATCTGTTGTCGACACCGGCGACCCTATCGTCGACACCGTATGTGGCCCTCAGAGCCTCCGCAGTGGCCATCCGGGCCTCCTCTTGTGTTAGTTTGTCCAATCTCCTCAGCGCATCCTCCAAATCCGTTCTCCCAACCAGCTTCTTGAAATACTTCTCTGAACGTCACCAGTCAGCGGAGTGGCACAGATGTGAAAGAATCACGTACTTGTTCGCCCTTGCTTAATCTCCTTCGTCGCGATCCCGAGGATAGATAGCACCTCCGCCATTATTTGAATGATTATATCCATCATTTCGCACGTCGGTACCACCTGAGTGTAGATTTCGAGCCGACGGAAAAAACTTTCGATACGCTCGAAAATGTCGACAAGGGCTTCTTGGCTGGCGCGAACATCTCTAACCGCCTAAAGGGTATAGCGTTACAACGACGAATACAAAGGAATAAAGAAAAATACCAAAATGAGAACGCCGACACCAGCAAAGATCACTTTCGCCGGTGAGAAGACCTGGAAGATACATATGAGGGCGCATATCTCAAATCAGCCCATATCCTGACACATACCAGACCGACACCCTCCCCAATCGTCGCTGAGAGGGAAAAGAGGACATTGACGGTGGGATCAAGCCACTTTGTCCACCTGTCATCGGTGTTTCTGGACTGATTGAGATCCTCGACTTGCTTCTGAAGGACGGCGAGAATTGCGTCGGGGGAATGACAGGCTTGGAGCTGTGCGGCGAGTGGATGTGCAAGAAGGTCGTTCTTTGTACGCTTTTCATATGCTTTCAGGGCGTTATTGATGATTTGTTGGAAGTTAGAGCCTGAGGACGATGAGGCAGTAGTTTGTGTGTGAGTGGGAGACATAGGCTTAATAGCGACGAGTGTTCGCAATGAGAGATGATCGTGCGTTGCTGGGGCAATTGGGTAAAAGGGGGAACAGACTGACGTGGAAGACAGGCGCTCAAGACAAACAACGACAATTGACATGCCAGAAAGAGGCGCGCATGCCCCTTGACAGCAGGGCTTAATTAAGCGCACGGAGTACAGTAGGGACTGCTGTGTACTTATTACCTGGGTAATTCGTGCCAACATGCGGTGGACCGCATCAGAGCTGGTAAATGACGAGATATTTGAACGTGGGGCACCTGAACGTTCCGAAATTTAACCCTTGGTTGCAGGCCTCCCCCGGGAAACATAACAGTGCGTCACTGCGTCTTCACGCTTCACGGTTGAACGGTTCGTGAAAGGCACGCTGCGTCTTATAGCTGTGTTCCATTCACTGGTGTAGGGACCATAAGATGAATCTGCGATCCACGGTTTAGCGCAAAACCATTTTACTTAGAGTAAATTTCGGCGTTATCCGATAAGGGCTCTCACTTTGCTTTCGTCCGTGATGACAACTCATCCACGATCCTGCCTAGACACAACGACAAATGGGCGAGCGCTCAAAGCGCTCAAATTTCACTGGCTATGTCGGGCCTGCCGTACTACGAGTCCAAGATTTAAAAAAAACTCTTGTAGGGCGTGGACGCCTTTCCCTTTGATTTTGTTTGATTGTCACAGACTGACTGCTTCTGATCGCTTCCCGAAGCATGTTCTTCTCACTTAGATTCCCTGTCGCTCATCATCGATCATCACCTACATACCTAAGTCGAATGTCCCGGTCGGCTCCGTACTTCTCTACCCACGGTGACTACCCAATGGACAGCACCACGTAATGCGACAGTGCACGGAGCAAGACTAAGGACGGCGTAAGGATACGGCACTGGACGGAGAAGCGAATGCGGGAGCTACTAACCTCATCCCACGAGAAAGAAGACTGAGGTTCTGCGTTGGATTGTCTAACCTGCGTGACATCCTTACTGAGCACGGCGTTGAGATGGATGCGGAGGGTGGTGGGTGAGTTCTGTGAGGTGATGGCACGTCTGCCATCATCTATGGATGGGGTGTGATTCGTGTGAAGGTGCGCATCCGAAGGAGCCACGCTTCTCCGGTATCCTCTGGGCTGACGTGCGACTCGGAGACGACCACGGGGGTGAGAAAGCCAGGTAGAAGTTATTAATTTGATGGGGGACGAGAGCCATGTCCCTTTTCCGGGATCGCTAGGATCGTTTAAGCCAACAAATGCCCGCCCAGCTCGCCTGTTCAAGTCGGGACCATTTGAGATGTGTTATTTTACGATTTTAATGCCCAAGGGAATCCCGACTAGAATAGATACATTTATTTCTGATGAGCCAAGGGGTCTTTTCTCTTTCTCTTTCTTCTGCTTATCCTGGCGTCGTCATCACCCACCTGGCGTCATATGATCTTGCCTCGACGCAGCGACCAAATTGACGAACAATCAGACGGCGTTTGGTTAAATATGTTTCGTATTCCTGTTTGGCTATCATGTGTCATTTCCAATGTAGTACATTCTAAAATTAGTCATCGTTCAACGTTCAACTCTAGGAGTAAATCTACCATCTCGTCGCATCCTTCAGTTGCAGAGTCATCCGGCCTCTGCTACCCTTCGCCTCGACCTCTGCACCATGTTCGATTTGCAAGCGTGCAACATCGGTCCTCCCATCCCTCGATGAGATATGTAAAAGTGGTCGTGCCTTGCAACTGTGCATTTGCATTTGCACCGTGCTCGAGCATAATCGAACGACGGTGAGGCCATTGGCCACAGGATTTTTACCTCCAGCCTCGTGGAATGGAGTCCGGTCGATGTCAGTCCGGGAACTGATATCCGCCTTGCAGTCGAGAAAAATCTACATCGTCTCGAGATCACCATAATGAGTTGCCCAAGGCAACGGTGACCACATGTTCAACCCTCGGGGCTCCACGGATACACCATTGTGAGAGAGTAGTTGTGCCAGTTGGAAGTATCCCACCATTAATGCCACGACGGCTGGCATCGGATGGGGGCCGGCAATTGCGCTCACCTGCTGCGGATGCTTGACAACGGAGGCTCGACAAGATCTCGGAATCCACACAGCGCCGCGTAATACAGAGGAGGTCCACCGGGTCCCTTGTCAGGATTGAACGAGGGAAGGGTTGAGGTCCGTACTGGGGTATCCACATTGTGCAACCGGAACCAACCAGAAAGAGTATGGATCGCCCATGTCGAACAAACATTCCATCGCGTTTTGGAGGTGCAACGATTCGTTACCGAACCACGCATGCGTGACCCAGTGTTGAGGAACATATCTAGCAAATGATGCTTAAAAAGTTCTCCGGGCCGATAGCGTCAACTGGATCTACGTAAAACGTGATGAGATAGGACATGTCAGGATGCATGAGAAGGCGAAAACTGACAGGGTGCGGCGGTGGGGCGGACCATGGTTCGTCGCGCTCGTAAAATCACGTAGGAGAACATTTGAAGCTATTGACCGGCCCTCGCGAAAACTGTGCGCTTTTTTCAGTGAGAAAGCTATCAAATGAATGATGCTATCGATGATCTTGGGAGCGCTCGCACCCATGGCTACCTCCAACGATGACCATGACATTTGGCACCAGATTGGCCTTATGATATCCGCGAGGCGAGGACAGCCTGCGCCCCGATATCGTGACCTGCTCTCAACGTACCCTATCGAGCGAGCCACTGAAGTCGAACGTCCAGACGTCGTTCGCACCAGCAGCCTGTTTCCGCCACCCGAATATTTTGTTCTGGTAGAACACCATGGTGTGCGTGCGGCGTGGCGGCAGGACGTCTGTGGTCGTGAACGTCATGCGCGATCAGCGGCGCGTCGGGATATCGAGGACGTAGACGCCGTTACAGTATGATGCATCCTCGCCCCCGCCAACGATGATGGCCTTACATCGTACGCGGGTCGTGGAGTGCGCGAGGCACGGCGGTGGTACTGTAGGTCTCCCAGCATCTCGGGATGGGACCACTGCATCGTCTCTGTGGTGGCGGAATAAAAGAAAAACCATGAGCTGATTTGGTCCAATGAAAGACTAAAGAGGACTCGCGTACCGATGTTGAAACACCACATGTCCTCGAAACACCCTCTGTCGTCGCATCCTCCGAAAATCCACGGCACATTATCCGCGAGCGTGACGGTGTGCGGGCGAAAGCCGTGACTGGACCCCAGATGGAGCCTTGTTCTGATACATCACGGGAGAAGGTGCCAGCTCGACATCCACCGCATTCGACAGGCGAGGGATGGTGCGAAAGCGGGGGGTCGGCTGGTCAACCGCGGGTGTATGGGCGACTTGGCGACGACCTCGCGGGAGGCAGGGAGCGAGGTCGAACTTGCGTTCGCGTTTGAGTCGGGCGTGGGGAGGCGGCGCGGGGTTCCGCTCGTCGGGGAGTCAGCGGGAGTTGAGATGTTGAGGGACTGCGGGCAGGAGTCCGCAAGGAGGTGCTTTTTGCGTGGAGGGTCGAGTTGACATGGAGAGGGAGCTGTCGGACCCGCTGGGGTATAGAGAGGGTAGGGACTCGGAGTGAGATGCGTGGGTTGGATTACTCGCAGAGGCTGGGGGCGTCCGGGGATCGAGTCTCTGTGTTTTCAGAAGCCGGGGATTCGCCCGAAAGGAAGCGGGCAGGCCGACGTTCGTCGGGGTGTGAAGGGAGGCGATAACGGGGTGGAGGCGGAGAGAGAGCTGTTGAACCTGCTGGGTAAAGAAGGACCTTGAGAGAGGACTTCCACCCGATGAAAATTCTCTAAGAGTTTTCGCGGGAAGGTGCCCATTTGCGGCTCGGCCGGTCCGGTGCCAGGGTCGAGCAGATATACGCAGGGGTGTATTTCAATGGCTTGGAAAATTATTCGACCAACCCATCTCAAATCAAATGATATAATTAATACCAGTAGGATGGGAACAGACAAGGGGTACGAAATATAGCCTTGAGTAGAACGTGTGGGGAAAATAGTCCGAAATAAGGCTATATTTCGTTTTTTTTTTTTACTTTTTGGAATTCAAAGTTTATTGTCCACAGTGTTAGCTACAAGACATCGCGGTGCTACTAGAACACTACTAAAGAGACCCAAGAAAAGGTGTATAACAGAATGTCCGGATAGTCAGAGTGATAAGAAACGGTAGACGCAAAGTCCAAAGGCGCAAGGCCAACCAAAGATAAACTAAGGCAGATCAGGGCGGGAAGGCAGGGGGCGAAGAAGGGAATTGCTACGTAATAGAAAGAGGGCTAGAGACGCCGCTCCTTTAACAGTCCAGAATAGATATCGTACTGTATTGTCCTTAAGAATACGAGACCGAAACTCGGAGACGAGAGGGCAATCAAAAAGGATGTGAGGAGCGGAGTGTAACACAGGAGAAGGTGGTGGGTGGTTGATGCGATGACGGCGGCGACGACCACGACGGGCAATCCGTCGTTCGGCACTGTTGAGAGGCGGGGGGGAGTTAGACGGGGTCCGTCTGGGATTATCACACATTTCAGCCATGAGGAACTCAAAACCTACTCCGCGATTAGCGATGGAAACGTTCTGAGGAGGCACGGCGTGTGGCCGCACGACAACAGGTCGTCCCCTGGTCTGGTCTCGGTTTCCTTCAGCTTTCGGCTGAGGGTCGCCGTCGCGGTCCAGTTCGATCATCGGAATGGGGGTCTGAGTGAAGGTGCATGGGCAGGTGGTGACGTCGCCCGCTGTGGGACGCATCCGCTGGGAATATTCCCCGCAAAAACAGTGGAGGAAAAAGACTTGAAGGACTGCTGACATGGCGCGTCGTTGTCCAAGGGTCAGCGCGCCGATCACGAGATCAGAGGGGAGGGAAGAGTCGGGAACCGGGATTATGCCACCTGTCCATTTACAACGGGGTGGATCCGCGCAATTCTCTTGTTCTTCCTTCCATAGGCGAAAGGGGAGGGATTTTAACGTGGGTGGGGGTCGATGCGCAGGCAGCACGACTAGTTGGGCTTCCGCCCGGAGCTCGGCAAGGTTGAAGTCTTTTCCTCAAGGGCCAGGCCAGTTGCATGCGAAGATGCGCGGGTCAGCCCTTGTCTGCTTTCTATTAAGCTTGACAGGGAGGGGGAGGATAGAGACGGAGATAGAGGGGTTGAGGAAGCAGTGCATGTTGACCGTGGCGGTGAAGAGGGTCGTTTGTGGAAGGTATTTGTGTTTAGTCAGCGACATTAGGGGGCGATGAAGGGTGCGGTTGGGCACGAATATGATGGTGTTACTGCCCGGGTGGGGTCCGAGTGATAGGACGCCGGCAATCGCGGCCTCTGCCGCTGCAATGGTACGGTCGTGGCTTGATCGAAAGCCTCTGGCAATGAGAGAACCGTCTTGAAAAGACAGGTAAGCGGCAGTGAAGTGGTCAGGGTGTGGGATGGGGTAGATGTGGACCGAGGTGTGGTTGGCGGGGGGGGCTATATTTCGTTGCAGGCGTAGCTGAGACGTACGGGACCGTCAACATTAACATGAGCGCTCTGCATCATGTGCCGACAACAATGTCACAATCTCGTCATGCCCCTTTGCCAAAGCAAGTTGGAATGCGGTCCGTCCCGACCTATCCACAGCGTGTACATCCACGCCGTGGTCAAGTAGCAGGCGTACTACGTCGAATACGCCGGTTCTCGATGCACGATGTAATGGGGCTCCGCCATCAGAATCTGGAATATTTGGATCTGCACCGTGATCAAGCAGTAATCGAGCCACTTCATGTCCACCATAATCCACTGCCCCCCATAGCGGAGTTAAACCATAATGAGTCTGTGCGTTGATGTCTGCCTTGTACCCGAGTAATACCTGAATCATCTCTAGATCTCCGCTGTAAGCGGCAGAAATCAGAGGAGTAAACCCCACACAGCCCCGTTGATCTATGGATGAGCCGTTGCGATGGAGTAGCTGTGCCAGTTCGAAGTGTCTCCCTGCCAGAGCCGCCACAAATGGTGTCACATAGTAACCACCATTAGCGTCCACCTCCTGCGGATACTTGACAATGAGGTGTTCTGCAAGGTCTTGGAATCCGCACAGTGCCGCATAGTATAACGGACCTGCTGGTGATTTTGGATCGGGTACGAGGCGGTAAAACGGGTAGGAGGGGAGGGGGTAGCCATCCATGTCGTGTAATTCGATCCAAGCTGCAAAATACGGTTTCTCCTGGTCAAAGATATTCTCCATCGCCTGCCGTAAGTTTGACGATACGTTCTTGACCTGAGCATGCATGACCCAGGATTCAGCAGCATATCTAACAAGAGGAGAGGAGTTCCCTGCACCGGGATGCTCAATGTGGTCATCCGACTGCAGCAAAATCCCTAAGCATGCTTGCGCTATTATAGTGTGAGCGCACTCGAGATCAACGTGATAATACGACACATCTCGATTTGGGGTAGCGAGGCGGGGTGAGGTCAGGAACTCTTTGACCGAGAAGTGTGAGAACTGTACAGCCCGTGAATCACGACCGCGGTGGTCGCCGTCACTGTCGCCAACGATGGAAATCAGACTAGAGCATGAAGAAAGAAGCGCTTGTTCTTGATCCTCCCATCGCCAACTTGCATTCAACCTTGGCATCCCTGCCGCATCCTCAAAGTCGACTGCGAGAACTTCTGCAAGCTCCTCCACCCGAAGTGGCCGGATGGCCACAACCAGACATTCTAACAGACGCAGCGCATGGTCCCTGTTCGGCTTCTTTATCTCGCGCAGTACACGCTCATACGTCCCATCCAAAGATTCCGGCAATTCATCCAGAGTACGCCGAACACTCGGTGGAAGACAGTGTCGCAGTGTTTCCAGTTGGCAATATACCCAACGAAACCTGTCTGCGAATTGAATATGCGATACTAGCATAGAAAGGTTTGCTTACATGCCATCGGCCCTTTCAGAGAGCGTCTTGATCACAAGATCCTTATCCTCCGTTCTCCATCTCTTCATGATTGGTTCCGAATCCGAGTAAACCACGGACCTAACATAGTCTACGATATCTTTCTTTTGCCCACTTTGGTCATGAAGGGACACCGGGCAGGGTGTAAGAGGACCGAGGACGTCTCGTATGTCAATCTCTGGGCGGCTTGTGATACAGACATGAAGATTTGGAAGGCGAAGCTCGACTAGCTCATTCAGAAGTTGAAGAACGCGCTCGCGAGGGGATGGAATTCCTAAACTATCGGGGCATTCATCAAGAGCGTCCACGATGATGTAGATTTGGCCCTGATCTGGGATTGAGAGCATTTGATTCAGGCATCGTGTCAAAAGGTCATCGCTGGGCTGTTTCGTGCCCCTGTCGTGAGACTCATACAGATGTGATAGGATGTCGCAACGAGGGTCGGAGCGAGCAGAGAGTTGAGTGAGAAGAGAGCGAATTAGGTCGTCTAAGTTCTGTTTGTTGGCGTCCCGAAAGTCAAAATAGAAATAGCTCATCGAGGTACTTCCGGCCTCGCACATGGCTTCGATATCTTGAATGACCGTCGAACTGAGGAAGGTGTGAGTAAACCTTTGCTAAAATACTTGAGGGCCCACGAACCAGAGGATACTCTTGCCCGAGCCAGCTAAGAATATAAGATGCTGTCAGAGCATATCCGGTGGGAAATCGGACAGGTGCGCACGCTTTCCATGAATCCAAAGGAGGGAACCTGCTTTCTTCCACTCCTCAAAGATGCTTCCTTGAAAGAACCAGGTTGCAGTTCTCTTGTGGTGAGTACGGCACGCAATGTTATGGTTGGTGGACGGGTCTGGTGGGGAGAGCCATCTGTGAAGGCTCTCCCACAGCTGGTTTCCTACATGGACGTGTGAGACTCGAAATCCAGCACCGACGTGTCTAGGAGACGACCGACGTTTCATGGCTTGCACATCCTTAACGGCCCCGCTGACCTTGTCATTGACTGCCCTCACTGTATCGTTGACGTCCCTCAATCTGTTGTCAACACCGGCGACCCTATTGTCGATGCCAACCACCTGATCTGCGACTCCTCTCACTCTCTCATCGACAGTGTGTGTTGCCCTCAGAGCCTCCGCAGTGGCCATCCGGGCCTCCTCTTGTGTCAGTTTGTCCAACCTCTTCAGCGCATCCTCCAAATCCGTTCTCCCAATTAGTTTCTTGAAATATTTCTCTGAACGTCGCCAGTCAGCGGAGAGGCACAGATGTGAAAGAGTTACACACTCGTTTGCCCTTGCTTAATCTCCTTTGTCGCGATCCCGAGGATAGATAGGACCTCCGCCATTATTTGAATGATGACATCCATCATCTCGGGCGTCGGTATCACCCGAGTGTAGATTTCGAGCCGTCGGAAAAAACTCTCGATACGCTCGAAAATGTCGACAAGAGCTTCTTGGCTAGCGCGAACATCTCTAACTGCCTAAAGGGTATAGGCGTTACAACGGGCAATACAAATGAATGAAGGAAATTAAGTACCAAAAGTAGAACACCGACACCAGCAAAGATCACTTTCGCCGGTGAGAAGACCTGCCAAATACATATAAGGGCTCGCGGTTTAGATCAGGGCATATCCTGAGGCATACCAGACCGACACCCTCCCCAATTGTCGCTGAGAGGGAAAAGAGGACATTGACGGTGGGATCAAGCCACTTTGTCCACCTTTCATCCGTGTTTCTGGACTGATTGAGATCCTCGACTTGTTTCTGAAGGACGGCGAGAATTGCGTCGGGTGAATGACAGGCTTGGAGCTGGGCAGCGAGTGGATGTGCAAGAAGGTCATTCTTTGTACGCTTTTCGTATGCTTTCAGGGCGTTATTGATAATTTGTTGAAAGTTAGAGGAAGAGGAGGCAGCAGTCTGAGGGTGAGAAGAAGACATAGGTATGATGGCGACGAGTTGTTCGCAATGAGAGACGATCGTGCGTTGCTGGGGTGATTGGGTAAAGGTAATGTGTGATAGGCGCCCAATACAAACAACGACAACGACAATTGACAAAGAGGCGCTCATGACTCTTGACAGCGGGGCACGAGTCGCACGACAAAGTGAGAGACGAGATGACACCGTATGGCACAGAGCACCAGTAACTGCTGTATAATTATTATAGACTGCCTTCAAGTTGGTTCTCAGCCCGCGATGCAAGCGTCGATCATATGTGACGATTTTTCTGGATATGTATATACCTTCTCCAAGTCTGTGTCTCGAATCAGAGCCTGAATAGTGAAGAAGAAGCATCATGATTGAACGAACCATAGCGACCCATGATCCCTCGACTGATGTCTGTTTCAGGTGCTCCGGGCTCGCACTCTCAGGATTTCTGAGGTCAAGTTGGTGACTAGTGAGCAGGGCGATGGGCCACCCCGATGGCGGGTCGCGTGGCAATGAAGAAACCGGTTTTCGATGTTCGTGGTTTTGACTGCCTGGTCGGTGGGGAGATTTACAGTATGTAAAAAACTTGACCAGATAAGATGAGGCAAAATGGAAAGCGTTAGAAGGCGAAAACAGACTGCATGCAGCAGTGACGCGGACCATGATTCGTCGCGTCCGTAAAAACCCGTAGGAAATATTTTGAAGCGGGCCCTCGCGAGAAGTGTGCCTTTCTTTCAGCGAGGAAACCATCAGGCGAATGATGCTATCGATGGTCTTGGAAACTCTCACGCACATCGCTATTTCCAACGACGATCATGATATTCTGCATCAAATTGGTCAGATGATGTCCACGCGGCGAGGGTCGCTTGCGCCCCGATATCGTGACCTGTTCTCAGCGCATCCTATCGAGCGAACCGATGACGTCGAGCGTCCAGACATCGTTCAGTGCCTGCGGACCGTTTCCGGCGTCGAATAACCGATATTGTTCTGGTAAAGCGCCGTAGTGTGCACGCGGCGTGGCGGAGGAAGGTCTGTGGTAGTGAACGTCGGGCACGACCTACGGCGCGTCGGGATGTCGAAGACAAAGACGCTAGTGTAGTATGGTGCGCCCTCGCCACCGCCGATGATGATGATCTTGCGTCCGACGAGAGTCGCGGAGCGCACGCGGCACGGCGGTGGCAGGTCTCCCTGCATCACGGGATGGGACCAGTCCATCATCTCTGTGATAGCGGAATAAAAGTGTCATGAAAGAATATCAGCCCCATGAAAGTCTGAAAGACGACCCACGTACTGATATTAAAAAACACCACATATCCTTGAAACACCCTCTGGCGTCGCAGCCACCGAAAATGCATGCCACATTATCCGCGAGCGCGACTGTGTGCGCGTGAAAGTCATGAGTGGGCAGCAGATGGGATACATCACGGGCGGAGGCGCCGCCTCAACGTCCACTACATTTGGCAGACGGGGGATGGTGCGAAAGCGGGGTCAGCTGGTCCACCGCTGGTGTATGGGGCGACTTGGCGGCGGGCTCGCGCGAGGCCGAACCTGCGTTCGCGTTCGCATTGGGCGTGGCGAGGCGGCGCGCGGTTCCACTCGTCGGGGACTCACTGGGAGTTGGGCGTCGCGAACTCGACTGCGGGCGAGGAGTGCGCGAGGAGGAGCTTGTTGCGCGGAGCGTCGAGGTCGACGCGGAGAGAAAGCTGTTGAACCCGCTGGGGTTTGGAGAGGGTAGGGGCTCGGAGCGGGATGCGTGGGTTGGATTGTTCGCACAGACGGGGAGGGGGGCGTCAGAGGGCGGTCTTGGCCGGCTGGAGGAGATATGCTACGTGGCGGGACAGGTACTCTGAGGGGACGGCGCGTCGGTCACCACCTTTTGATGCAATGCGAGGGTGCGCATCGGTAGGAGTCATCCTGCGATATTTTGTGTATGCTCTGGGCGGGCGAAGTGCCCAGTGGAGACGAGAGCGATATGGAAATCACAGCTCTCGGCTTCGGCCATGGACGACCGGGCTGAGGACCGAGTACTGATGCACTTACATGTCAATAACGGTGGGATGTTTGGTTCATGGACCAAAAGGGTGCGTAGACGGACCACTCGGGCCTGTTCCTGACGACTGGTCCCCGGGCCATTGTGACTTCTCGGCTATTCACGCGTTCTCGATCGATTCTCAACCCTATCATACACGTTGCTCCATGGAACTCCATTTCCCTGGCTCTTTCACCCCTGTCTGCTGACACCTCTCTCTACTGTTACCTCTCGCGTCTTCACCTCCATTTAGGGCATGTGCATCCCGCGATTTTCCCTCCACGCCCGTATGATTCGTCTGATCCCCAGGCTCATTGTTGGCTTCCTCCGGCTCGGTTGGACAGGATACAAATCAACTATACATTGTTGTGCTACGGGATGCAAACTTCGACCCATCACCGTGGCTTTGCACTTCAAGGTTCGGCCTCGGGTCAGCCCCACAGTCTACAGATATGGGGCATGTTGGAGTCATTGCTACAACGTTTCGTGTTCCGACTCAGGTATTTTTCTTCAAGTCCAATGCCATTCTCATGGATCCGAATTTGATTATTGGCCCGAGCATGTGCCGCTGATATTGCCCCTGCCGCATGCCGAAGTTTGAGCCACTGTGTCTTGGATGCACGAGCACCGAATTGCTGCCTCAAACAGCGACCATAACGTTCCGCACGGGATTGGACGTGTAATACCCATGAGAGGCCCCTACGTCCTGAAATTTCTACCTCTTCCCAGCACATCCCATCGAGCAAGCTACCGACGCCAAGCATCGAACGTCACGCAGTGTGTACAGTCCGTTCCTACCGCCGAAAACCATATCTTTTTCTGATACAGAACCGTAGGCGCGGCGCCTAAGGGCGTGCAATCACGGTTGTGAAGGTTGGCGTGACCACCGCCGCGTAGAGATATCAAAGTGTACACGCTGTTCAGTATGATGCACCCTCGCTGTCACTGATTATGATGACCTTTAGACCTACGGTAGTCACGGAGGGAGAGTGGCACGGCGATAGTAGATATCCCGGGATGGGATCATTGTATCATCTTCAAGGATAGAATGATAATAATAAAAAGTAATGTAAAACACGAGCCCATATATCCTCCCGAAGACCAAGTGCGCCGCGGCGCCGCCCCACACACCGATGTTGAAGCACCATAAAACCCATAAATAACCCCTACGATCGCAGCCGCCAAAAATCCACGTCACATTGTTCGCGGGCGTGAGGTTGTGCGCACGAAAGTCATGAGTGGGGAGTGCACCCAAATGGCGCCTGAGCTCCACTTGATGGGCTTTCGGAAGACGGGGGATCGCCCGAAAGGGACCGGGCAGGTAGACGTTCGTCAGGGTGCAAAGGGACTTGGCGACGACCGGACGGAGGCGGAGAGAGAATTGTTGGACCTGCTGGGGTATGGCTAGGGTAAGGACCCTGGCACATACTTATAGAGAGAGGAGTTCCAACCCCTTCCAATCACGAGGTCCTCAAGGTCGAGCAGACAGACATGGGACGCGATATCACTGGTGTCTGGCGTTGAGGCTGCAAGAAGGTGTAAAGAATGTCCCAGAGTATTTCAATGGCTTGCCAAATTATTCGACCAACCTGTCGCTTGAAAGAATAGCACAATCTCAAATCAAATGATATAATGAATAGGATGGAACAGACGAGATGGACAAAATATGGCCTTGAGTAGGACGTGTGTAGAGAGGCTACTACGAAACAAAGTTATGTTTGGTTGCAGGCGTAGCCGAGGCGTACGGGACTGTCAACGTTAAGATGAGCCGTCCGCACCACGTACCGACAACAATGTCACAATCTCGTCATGCCCATTTGCCAGAGCAAGTTGGAATGCGGTCTTTCCTGACCCATCCACCGCATCTACATCCACACCGTGATCAAGTAGCAGGCGTACTGCCTCGGATTTGCCGGTTTCCGATGCACGGTGTAATGGGGCTTCGCCATCAGAATCTGGAATATTTGGATCTGCACCGTGCTCAAGCAGTAATCGAGCCGCTTCATGTCCACCATAACCCACTGCCTCCCATAGCGGAGTCAAACCATAATCAGTCTGTGCGTTGATGTCTG
>Ga0307510_10004037_pt1 | contig 17213 bp, 13 predicted proteins | sample 12_EM_MG_FD_207224 | JGI IMG/M metagenome (GOLD analysis project Ga0307510, IMG submission 207224) | Populus trichocarpa ectomycorrhiza microbial communities from riparian zone in the Pacific Northwest, United States - 12_EM | ecosystem: Host-associated > Plants > Roots > Unclassified | place...
GGCCCGGCCAGGAAGGCGTCATTGGACTTTATCGAGGTTATGACGACGAGGATGATCGGGCCGAGCCAAACGAAGACCAGGGCGGCGAGCAGCATCAGCCCGACGAGTTTCCCGGCGGCAAGGCTGCCCTGGCGCATCATGGCCGTCACATCAGACATCGAACGCCCCCTTCATCAGCTTCTTCATCACGAATGTGGCCATGAGGATGGAGATGACGAGGATGGCGACCGACAGCGTCGCGCCATAGCCGAAGCGGGAATTCCAGAAGCTTTCGAGATAGACGAGATAACCGAGCACATTGGTCGAACCGAAGGGCGCGCCCTTGGTCATGACAGCGACGAGATCGAAAGCGCGCAGCGACTCGAACAGAGTGAGCATCACGACCACCGCCGTCACCGGCCTGAGTTGGGGTACCGCGACCTGCGTCAACATGCGGAAATGACCGGCGCCCTCGATCCGGGCCGCGTCGAAGGTTTCCTTCGGAACGTCGCCGAGCCCCGCGAAATAAAGGATCATCGGCATTCCGGTAAAGGCCCAGCCGGAGACCACAGCCAGCGTATACAGCGCGATGCGATAGTCGCCGAACCATTCCATGACGAGGGAGCCGAGGCCGATCGATTGAAGGATGGTGTCGAACGCGCCGAACAGCGGATTGAGGATCAAGAGGAACATCAATCCGACCGAGATCAGCGACATCGTGACCGGGAAAAAGATCACCGTTCGGATCAGCGCCGGCGCCGGGATGATCCGGCTCCTGAGGCCGTAGGCGATGATGAGGCCGAGCAGGACGGGAAAGAACAGCGTGACGCCGACCCATTTCACGTTGTTGAGCAGCGCCGTGTAGAAATACTTGTCGCCGACCAGATAGCGATAGTTCTGCAATCCGACGAAGGTCTTTTCCGGCGCCATCCCGTTCCAATCGAACAAACTGAGATAGACCGTGAAGACGATTGGATAGCCCACGAAGATCGCAAACACGACCAACGGCACCAGGATGCCGAAGAACGTCACGAATTTATGGGTACGCGCAAAGCGGATGAACGAGGTCCGTTCATCGGCAAGGCTGGGCTGTGCCATTGCAGGAATTCCCAATCCGGAAGGCCGCTGACTTCAGGGACGTGCCGCGAGGAAGCGATAATCTCCCTCGCGGCCGGTCGTCCGGTTCGCCGCGGTTAGATCTTGCCGCGCACGCGAACTGCTTCGGTCTCGGTTTGCTGCATGGCATCCTCCGGCGTCATCGCACCGGCCAGAACCGCCTGGACCGAATCGAGGAACTTGTCCGATATGGCGGGCGAGACGGCATGATCGACATGCATGAAGGTGAAGGATCCAGCATCCACCATCGCCTTGGCGAGACGTTGTTCCATATCCGACAGGCGCGACAGATCAGCTTCGGCCGAAGACGGATACGGCTTGTCGATGACGAGCTTTTCCGTCATCGCCGGCTTCGAGATCATCCAGTTGACGAATTCGGCGGCGGCATCCTTGTTCGCGCTCTTGGCATGAATCATGATCGTATCTTCCGCGAACACCGACATGATGGGCTTCTTGCCGTCGATCGGAGGCATCGGGAAGAAGTCCATCGGCACCAGGCAGCACTTTTCTTTGTCGCCACGGAAACGGCCGAGGTTGAACGATCCCTGATACCAATGCACCGCCTTGCTTTGCGACCAAGGAACCATCGCAGGGCCGACGTCGATCGAGTTGAAGGACGGCTCGAACATGCCCGCCTTGGACAAATCCTGCATGATCTTCGTCACCGCGACCGCCCGCTGGTCGGTCCACGGAATCTTGTTGTCGACAAGGCCTTGATAGGTATCGAGGCCATACTTGTTGACCAGGATGGCCGACCACATGAATTGCGCCGGCCACTTCTTCTGGTTGGCCAGCATGAACGGCCAGTAGCCCTTGTCCTTGGCCACCTTCGCATTAGCCATCAGTTCGTCAAAGGTCGTGGGGACCTTGAGGCCGAGCTTCTCGTAGATATCCTTGCGATACCAGACGACCGAAGCGCCGATTTCGGTCGGAACGAAGTACTTCTTATCACCGAACGTCGCGAGCGAAACGCCTGCGGCAACGAGGAATTTATCCCAGCCGTACTTTGCGTAATAGGGCGTCAGATCCGCAGCGAAGCCGTTCTTGATCACTTCGGCAGCGCGGCCGCCTTCCCAGGAATAAAACACATCCGGGGGATTGCTGGAAGCAAGCTCGATGGTCTGCTTGGTCTTGTAGGTCTCGCCATCGACGCTGGCGCCGGTGACATGGATTCGGCTGCCATTGGCCTTGTTCCATTCGCCGATCAGCCAATTGGCATAGGTTTCCGATGACGGCCACGGCGCGCGATAGAAATAGCGGATCTCGATCGGAGCGGCGAAGGCCGGCGCGATCCCGCCGATGGCCGCGGCAAGTGAGCCGACGGCCAAGGCCGCCGCCATGAAGTAGCGGCGTGAAAAAATGCGATTGGATTGCATACTGTGACTCCTCCCATGACTCGTCGTTTCCGAACGCTCACCGCGCTCGAACGAACGATAGATGTGTGATTGCTTGCTCAGGAACTTCTGTTGTTCAGGTCTTCCGCGGCGGGCCATTTGCGGCATCCGCGCCGACGGGCACTGCGACCGATCACCCGCTCACCACCTCCCTCTTCCCAGATTGTTTTCATTGACGACGATTGAAGACTAACACATCGAAGCGCTTGCGCAAGCGCTTCGATAGCAGATTGTGACGAGTGGGATGAACGGCCACTGATCGCCCGTAACCCGCGGCAGCGTCATCTGCTGAAGAGTCGGGATGTGGCCCAGCGTTAGGATCGGAGCTGTTATCGAGCAAACCGCATGGCGGCTCGCCGTTACCACAAACGGAATATCGCTTTAGCGCCGTGGCCGGTACAGCTTGCGCCAGTCGGGAAGCCGCTCGGCGGAAACACCTGCGAGAGCTTGCTCAGGTTCGAAAGTCTCGATGCGTCGAGGCGGCGTGCAGACGCTTCGACCGCCCCGGCGGTGACCGCCAGCCGCGCCAGTCTCGCCGCGCCAAACCGCTTTAGTCGACGCTTCTGGAACGGTGACCGGCCAAGTTCTTGAAAGGGTGGTGGGGCACTCGAACCTGGGACCCAATGATTAAGGGTCTGACGTTTACGCCGCTGTGCGCACTCAAGGCCAGCCGAATTTGCTCACGCTCGTATCCGCTCTGGCGTCTCGACGCACGCATCTGCACTCGAAAACCGATGCGCACGCGGCCGGCATGATTGTTGCCGCGCTCGTCGCGTCGGTGGCTGGCGTTAGCCGCGATGCCAACGCGCAAGTACCCTCGCCCTCGGTGACTTCAATCTCGCCGAACAACGGTCCGGCAGCGGGCGGCACGTCGGTAACCATCACCGGCAGCAACTTTACCCGTGTGACGGCCGCGCGATTTGGCGTGACGGCGGCGACCTCGTTTGTCGTCACCAGCGCGACTTCGATCGCCGCGACCTCTCCCGCCGGCAGCGGCACGGTGGACGTGACAGTGACGAATATGGACGGCACTAGCACCACCGGTTCCGACGATGCAACCTCAAAATAGACCAAGCTGCAAGCAAAACTCGCCCTGCCTGAACGCGGTATTCGCCCGAGATCACCGTGTCGCAGATGCTTAGCCGATGCGATCAGGACGCGGAAAAGGACGGTAGGTAGAACCGGCTCAGTCCTCGGCTTCACCGGCAGCTAACAGCTTTTCAGGTGATGCGGTCGTCCGTCGATGTGCGAACGGACAGGGATTTCTTCTTGTCGCAACGGGCCTTCGCGCCCTCACAGCCGACCGCAGTCAGCATGTCGTAAATGGGCCCTGCCTTGGTCAAATTATACGGATTGAACACATGAACGATTTACTGGGAAGGGATACTCAGATCGTATGCAGACGCGAGGACACCTTAGGTTTAAACGGGACATTCGCAGGCGACGGCATCAGTCGGCGTGGGTAACGCTGCGCGGCAATCAAATCGAGTGCCGACTGACTAACCTCTCGCAAGGAGGCGCGCAGATCGTTGTTGATCGCGACACGGAGCTTCCCGACCGCTTTGCCCTTTCGCTGGTGCCTAATATTCCGAACAAGAAGTTTTGCGAGGTGATCTGGCGCAAGGGAAACGCAATGGGTCTGAAGTTCATCGATTGACCACCGACGGCACCTCGTCACCTAAGGCCGGGTTGGGGCTGTGTTAAGCAAAGGTGATTCATCCAATTTCAGGGCGGATTCCAGAAGTCGGCTTATTCAGGAAACGACAACATTCCGGGAATTTTCGCCCTCGCCGCATGCAAGCCCCTCCCGACTTGCCGTTTTCTGAGGTCGCATTGCAGCGCCGAATTGAGCACCCCCATCCTCGCGACCAACTTCTGCCGGTGCCTGCGATAAACACGGATAAACACGCCAAATAAGGGACCTGCACACAGAATCCTCTTGCCCTCATCGCGAGGTTCCACTTCAAATGGCATGGTTAGTTCCGGCTGACGCCTACCGCATCGGCAAGACGCGTTTTGCCGTCGAATTCGCAGGTAGCAAGCTCAGTGGACAACTAATCTCACGGGGGTGAAAATGGCAGAGCAATCGCACCTCGAGAAATTGCAAAGCCTTAGAAGCGCGATGGTGGAGAAACGGCGGGAAACCGTCGATTCGATCATCGAGCGAGGCGGACTCAACAAGACGTTTCTTCATGACGCCTCGCTCTTTCGGGAAATCATAGCGCTCCAGGATATCGTCGAGGGACTAGACCGAGTTATCAAGGATGAACGAAATCTCCCGGGAAGCCCGGGGCTTCCGAATGTCGCGGAAGATTTTCAAGGGTCAGCTTCACGGCTGAACAATTAGGCCCGCGGACCCGCAATGCGGGGGCGGGACAGCCGGCCAGTCCAGTTCAGATGTGGCGGATGCGGCACAATTCCGACCCGGCCAAAACAGGGCCGCGAACATTGCGACAGCCCGGAAAAGGAATGGCCGCAGCCGCCTTGGGGGCAAGGTTTGTGCTGGCAGCCGTTACGTTTGATGTGCCCCGTTAATGCGTCGTTGGCAATGACGCACCGTCACTTCGGTCAATTCCGGAATACGAGACAGCTGCCTCCAATCGCTTCTAGCCGCGAACAGAGCTGTTTGGCTCGATCGCGCGTGGATTCGGCAACCCGTATCAGATACCAGGGCGCAGCCCCCCTGCCCGCCATCCGGCTCTTGATGATCATGGGCGGCCTATCGCCAAGCACGGGCTGGAATCGCTTTTGAAGCGCTCTGTAATCCGAAATGGCCTGGGATTCCGACCAACTACCAATCAATTGTAGTCCCCATGGACCGCCGACGGCCCTCTCCTGGGTGGTGACCGTGATACCAGGCTGGACTGGCACGCGACTCATCAATTGTTCGCACGGAAGTTGTTTTGGCCAGTTCATCGGTTCGTCGACATTGCCGCGCGCCCATTCTTCCGCTGATCGTCCGGTAATAATGCGAACATAAGCGCGCGTTTCGCCGGGTAGATTTCCAAGGCCTCCTAACCATTCCAGAACCCGTCTGGGTCCGGCGTTATAGGCGGCCGCCGCCAAGCCAAGATTGCCGAACTGCGCACGCAGTTCGCCGAGCCATCGCGCGGACTCATGCAGAGCCTGCTGCGGCTCAAAAGGGTCAGTCAATCCGCGCCAACGCGCCGTACCCGGCATGAATTGTGCGATGCCCTGGGCTCCCTTATGGCTCACCGAATAGGGATCAAAATTGCTCTCTTGCCGAATCAACCGAACGAAAAACTCCAGCGGCACATTATGGGCGGCCGCAACGTTCGCAAGCGCCTCGCAATTTGGATCGGACTGCCGGACCTTCGGATCGGCGGGGTTTGAGGAAGGCGACGCGACCGGAGAAGACAAATTGTGCGTAGTGGACGCAGCATCTTGCGATGCATTTTCGGCGTCGCTCAAGACTGGCGCTCCGCTTGATCTGGCCGTCGGCTCTTGTTGAGACTGGATAGTGCTGCTGAGTTCCTCTGCGTTCGTCGGATTGGCAATCAAGCAGATCGAAATCACAATGTGCTTGACCATCGCGCTCCAGAAGAAAGGTCCGCAAATCCGCCAGGACATGTAGTGTGGTATCTGCAAATTTTCGGTGCTCCCTTCATTCTTAAAAGAATTACCCGAAGCATAAAGACCGCTAGTTCAGGCGACCCGAAACAGCAGTCGGGTCACCCTCCAGGATCCCCATGCTGGGCTGATCTCCGGAAGATTGGAATCGCGAAAGTGTGGGCCCGTTCCGTCATCAGCTGACGCGGGGGGTCCGAGCGTGGGCAGAAAGGAAGCAGAATTATGATATTCGGCTATTCCTTGATGCGGAGCTTGGCCTCGGATTCTCGCGCTTGGCCGTGATGGTCTGGACACCTTGCCATTCATCCGCCGGAGAACCAATCGCGACCGGATACCGAATTGCTTTGCCTTTCTCTTCCACGAAATGCAGTTTGCGTTCGCGATTGACGATGACAATCGATCCCGCGCCGTATTCTTCGCTGATCATCACGTTTTCAGGTTCTGGAATTTGGATTGGGGCTGCCTTAGACATCGCGCGCGGCTTCGAACGCTCGCTCGGATTGGGACCAAAAATTTGGCGGCGCGGAGACTTTATAGCCTGGTTCAGACCAGTAGGGTCGCGGGCGCGCCCCCTGACGCCGGGAGACGTCGCCAACACAGAAAAAATACAGCAAAATCAATGACAAGAACGGACCGGCACACGATGCAATATGCCTTCGGCAGTAACCATGGCGCCCCCTCGGAATGGACTTGGGAAGCTTATACTGCTTTTTTCGAATACGCATTTGTATTGCGTCGCGCGGGAGGAAGAACCAGAGTTTGCCTGCACGCAAGAGCCGACATTTGGAGATAGGCCAATGCTCAAGCGATTGGGGCTATCGTTGTTATTGCTGGCTTCGCATGCCGATGCTTTCGCCCAACCGCTCAGGTTTGTGTGCGAGCCACCCCAAGGCAAGCGCGTCGAACAGGGCGGCGGTGGCAAAACGACTGGCGGTACCGAATGGATCGACGAGTCACTTGAGAACGTTCGCCCCGCCGTCACGGTAGACGGTGAAACGCTCACGGTGACTTGGGGAAGCACGATCCCAAATCAGGCGAAGGGCGGGGCACCGAAACCGACGACGTACGTTTTTGCTTCTGCGTATCGTGACGAGCGCTCGATTCTGGCAACCCGAGTAGACCGAAGCGGAGCAGAGATATTTCGATTCTATTTTGGAAGTAAGGTCCTTTTCAGAATTACGAGCAACCCAGGCAACACGCCTCAGGAATCTGCAATGCCTTCAGCAGCTGCAATCCATATCGCAAACTGTCGAGATCAATAGCTTGTCGTTGCTGCACGCAGGATTGGATACAGAACAGTTCTCGCGGAAACTAATTGCAAAACTGCACCAACGGGAAATCTTTATGCAAAGCGACCAAAATTCAAATGACCACCTCACGGCGATGATCGAGGAAGTGTTCGCATTTGGAAAGAAACAGGTCAGCGCAGCGACCAACCTTGAAGAGCTTTCAGTGCCGGTCAAACCGGTCCCGCCGCCCTCTGACCAAATCAGTCCGGACGTCGCATTAGGCGCGCCGGTGCCTTCGAGCCCTAACCGGGCGCCGAACGCCTGCAAAGAATCAAAGACGGCTGCCGAACTTGCAGCGATGATTAAAGCCGATCTTGCGCAGCACCCAGAATGCCCCAAGAGCGGTTTCCGAATCACGGTCTGTGGAGCGACCCATTGGCGAGCCATGCTGACGATCACGCCGGCCGCCGGTCGAATTCGCGAACCACAAAAGTGGCGAGATCTGACCGATAAGCTCGCGGAACGACTTCGTCAGCGGTATGATCTAGCTTGGTAGCAATAATGGTTTGCACAATTGTGCTTCGATTGGATCACGAGGCACGGGTGAGGCATTGCTGGCAGATTCGCCCTCATTGTGGCGGGAGCTAACAGCATGCAGATTTACATCTTCTCGGTCGTAATGTTCTCAATCGTAATATTCAGCATTTTAGCTACCTCGCTCATTCACACGCACAGGTCGCAGTCCTGGTTCCGAGGCTGGCCGCGTTATGGCGACGGCAAAGTCGACAACGGGATATCGGGCATCGCCAACTCCTTCACACGACCGCGCGGCTCGGCATGCGAATACGTCGGTGCATGTTTCTACGCGACAGCCACAAGAACCAAGACTTGGTTGTGCCGCGATCCAGAGTGCAACCTCGATTGCTCCGGCCGCGAGCCAGTTGGCGGCGGTTTAGTTTTGGACCGGGTCGATCGACAATCTCCTCCGTAAGAGGTTTTTGCGCAACACAATTAATTATTATAACTAACTGGAAATAAAAGATTATTTCGAAAGGCCCCGTGCCCACCACAGGCCCGCCGCGGCTCGCGCAACTTGGCTCGGATGTGTGGCTGAAATGTCATAGGTGAAGGATGTCTCCTTTGTTAGGTTTCAGGGGAGATTCCACGTAAAGGATTTGGTGGGGCGGGAATAATGAAACCGGCATATTTCGCGATCGCAGGCCTCTGTTTGGCTGTGAATCCAGCGGCAGCCCAAGTGTTTTCGATTAATGATGCACTCCGGCAAACCGTCCAGACAAACCCCGGCGTCGGCGAAGCGTCGGCAAACCGGCGCGCGACCGAAAGTGAACTTCGACAGACCCAGAGTACCCTGTTACCCCAAGTTCGTATCGAGGCCAGCGTAGGTCCTGAAAAGTTCGACCAAAGCCCGGGTATCGTTAGTAATTTACAGGTGCCGACGGTGGGTTCTGGTCCTTGGCGAAATGGAAGCCAGGAATCGGTCGTCGTCCGACAGATTCTTTTCGACGGATTTGCTTCAATTCATGACATCTGGAGACAGACCGCACGAGTTAACGCCGCTGCGTCCCGCGTGAAGGAGAGAACGGAACTTTTGGCGCTGGATGCCGCTGAAGCTTACGTCGATGTTACGCGGTATATGCGGCTAGTCGGTCTCGCTGAGCAGAACGTCGCCAACCATGAGAAGATCTTCGGAAATGTGAATTCTCGCTTTTCGGGTGGCCGAGCCGGCGAAGGCGATCTGGAGCAGTCGAGGGAACGCGTCGAAAACGCCAAGGCCCAGCTCGCGGATTTCCGCAAATCGCTGGAAGAAGCTCGAGCAAAGTATCGCAAGGTTGTAGGCATTGAGGCGTACAACGTTCGCTTCCCGGCACCTCTTGCGGGTATGCCCGGCAGCCGGGACGAAGCCTTGGCGGTAGCTGTCAGGTTCAATCCGACAATCCAGGCGGCTCAGTCCGACGCCGACGCCGCCAAACATGCGTTCCGGGTGACGGACGGTGCATTTGTTCCGAAGCTCTACCTTGAAGGTAGGGCCACGCACTACGATAACGCGTTCCCTTACGTTTCTGCGCCCGGCTCGCCCTCGGTTACGCATGAGGACTATTCGGGCAAGCTAGTTATGTCCTGGGACATTTTCCGTGGCGGGCAGGATGTTTGGAACAGGTCGGAAAAGGCCGAGCGCTATACCGAAGCGACAATGCGGCATGCGCGACTGCAGCGCGATGCACTCGAGTCGATCGACAAGGCTTGGGCTGCACGTACAGTCACGGCGAGCCGCATCGCTGCTCTGACACGTCAGCTTCAGGCTGACAGGAAGACGATTGCGGCCTTCCAAAAAGAGTATGAACTCGGCCAGCGTTCTCTCATCGATCTTTTGAATGCGGAGAATCAATTCTTCAATGCGTCGGTGTCGCTCACTTCAGCACGGGGCGTGGTGGTTTTTGCCGACTATCAATTGCTTGCTGCCATGGGCTCGCTCGTCGAATACCTGAAGGCACCTCCTCCGGTCGATGCAGCTCCGGTCGATACTATTTCGTTCGGCCTGCCGGCGTACACACTTCCCACGGTTCGCGTCCTCGCACCGCAGACCGGCTCTGAGCCGCTGCGTGTCTCGACTCCGGGTGGCGCCGGCCCAGCGGCGGCCTATGCGTCGATTGAACCCCAGGGGACTCCGGCTGCGCCTCAGAAGACCGCGAGTCAGGCAACGGGGGGGTTCAGTGATCGTTGGCCCAGCGCGTCTGCACGAGGTCACGTCCCAGGAGCCTCGGAATGGATTGCACAGCAAAAGGGGGGCAACTTGGATACGCCAACGGTAATTTACGGCGATCCCGATGCAGCGAAGGCTTCGTCATTCGCTGCAACCGATCCGAAAAAGCCGCACTGGCTGCTGTCGGCCTTCCCGACGGTCCAGAAATAGCTACTACTCCGGCTGCGCTCTTGCCGCAGTCTTGAACCCAAAACCTACAAAAGGCCCCCTAATCGGGGGCCTTTTCCTTTTTTAACCCTCCAACGAAAGTCTTCAATTAACCAAATGATTCCGTTAGCTATTTGTGGTATTTGGGGCCTGTCCCCGATCTAATTTTGCCCAATTGCCATTTCAGACCAAAGGCTTCCAAGTTGTTATTTCGAACCCCTAAGGCGACTTCTGAGCCCGGCGGCGCCGTCAAGAACGAGCCGGAATTGAAAACGAATGGGCCTGCTCGGCTTCACCCTCGAGAAGACGATACGCTTGCCGCATCACTTACCTATTTGGCGGCCTTTCACGGCCGTGCAGTAAGCCGAGAGGCTTTGCTGGGAGGCCTTCCAATCCTCGATGGGAGGCTGTCGGTAGCTCTCTATGACCGTGCGGCCAGACGCGCAGGGCTCGAAACCGAAGCTATCAAGCGAGCTGTCCTCGACATCCCAGCGCTAGTTCTCCCGGCCGTCTTGATCATGAAAAACGGGACTGCTCTGATCCTCCTGGGAGTGGACCAGGCCAACCAAAGCGCCAAGGTCCTAGATCCGCTTACGAAGCCAAGCACCCCGCAGGTGCTCGGTCTAAAGGCAATTTCGGCTGAATACACCGGATATGCGTTTCTTGTGAGGGCTGCCGCGGAGGCCGATGCGCGTGCCGTCGCTGCGGGAGATTTGCCGCGAAATCACTGGTTTTGGTCGGTCGTCAAGGTGCACTGGCGCAGCTATGGACACATCGCCCTCGCCGCCTTCCTGACCAACATGCTCGCCTTAGCGACCCCCCTTTTCACGATGAGCGTCTACGACCGCGTGGTGCCAAACGGCGCCATCCCGTCGCTGATTGCATTGTCGATTGGGATGGGCCTTGCGATCGCGTTCGACTTTTTGTTTCGCATGGTGCGAAGCCGCATGATCGACGTCACCGGCAAGACGGTGGACGTTGTGCTTGCGGCAAACATCTTCGAGCACGTGATGGCCGTGAAGATGGCGCAACGACCGAACTCGGTCGGCATCATCGCCAATCAACTCCGAGACTTCGATTCGGCCCGCGAGTTCTTCACTTCCGGGAGCGTGGTTTCGGCAACTGATTTGATCTTTGCTTTCCTCTTCATCGGAGTTCTTTTCATCATCGCCGGACCGTTGGCGTGGATTCCGCTCATCATGTTGCCGGTCATGATCCTGATCGGCTTTGCCCTGCAGCGTCCGCTTGATCGCGCGATGAAGCGACTGCAGGCCGAATCCGCGGCCCGTCACGGCGTTCTCGTTGAATCGCTGTCCGGATTGGAAACCGTTCGTGCAACCGGCGCCGAAGCGCGCATGCAGACGGCGTGGGAACGTTCGGTCGCTGCTACCGCGCGGTCCGGTGAGGATGTGCATTTCTGGTCCTCGATATCATTGACGAGCGCCAATGTGGCCCAACAAATCACCAGCCTCGCTTTGCTGGTCATTGGCGTCTTTCTCATCCTCGACGGCAAGCTGTCGGTCGGCGCGCTGGTAGCAGCCAACATGCTGGCGGGCCGCGTCCTGGCGCCTATTGCGGGGATAGCCTCGGTTATTACCCGGGGTACCCAAACCCTGGCGTCACTTAAGTCGATCGATCGGATCATGTCGCTGGAGCGGGAGCGATCGCCGCAACGAGCTTACGTTTCAAGGAAAATCGAAGAAGGGCGGATTGCCTTCGAGAATGTCAGCTTTGCCTATCCGGGTGCTCCCGGCAACGCCCTGGAAAAAGTCTCATTCAAGATCGAAGGCGGCGAAAAGGTTGGCATCATCGGTCGGGTCGGATCGGGTAAGACCACCGTCGGGCGTCTACTCCTTGGCTTTTACGAGGCCAAGGAAGGCCGCATTCTGGTCGATGGCGTAGATTCCAGACAATATGATCCTGCCGATCTGCGCACCGGTATCGGCTTTGCGATGCAGGACACCGATCTCTTCTTTGGAAAACTGCGCGATAATATTGCGCTAGGTAAACCCGAAGCCACTGACGAAGAAATTCTAAACGCGGCACGCCTGTCGGGTGTCGAAAGCTTCATCGCCGGTCATCCAATGGGATACGACATGCCCATTTCCGAGGGCGGTCGCAGCCTGTCGGGTGGACAGAAGCAGGCGATCGGGCTCGCCCGTGTCCTGATCAGGAAGCCCCGGGTGCTGTTTCTCGATGAGCCGACAGCCCATTTTGATATCCGGAGCGAAGCCGAGTTTCTCGAACGACTGAAGGCCATTCGCGGTGAGCGGATGACCATTATCATTTCGACACACCGTCTGTCGCTGCTCGGCATGGTCGACCGACTGCTGCTGTTTGACAATGGCCGTCTGGTCGCTGACGGACCTCGCGACAAGGTGTTGGCTATCCTGCAGGGGAAACCCGTGACCCCGGCCGCTCCCTTGCAGGAGAACACGATACAACCAAAATCTGCATAAACGGCAACCCTAACGCGGAATTTCAATGGCTACCTCTGACTTTGCCTTCGCCAACGACATTCGGGCGGCAGCGGCCCTGCGTACACCGCGTACCTCGCGTATGCTGCTGTTCTCGTTCCTCGCGCTTTTTGTTGCCTTTCTGATATGGGCGCATTTCGCGGTGCTCGACGAGGTCAAGCGCGGCAACGGACGTGTCGTGCCGTCGCAACAAACCCAGGTGGTCCAGAGCCTTGAAGGCGGCATCGTCGGCGCGATCCTGGTGCAGGAAGGCGCCATCGTACAGCAGGGTCAGTCCCTGATGCGAATCGAAGATACCAAATTTGCCTCGGAGTTCGGCGAAATCCGTGAACGACGCGCGGCGATGGCGGCGCGGGCCGCTCGGCTTGAAGCCGAAGCAAGGGGACGCAGCGAAGTCGTGTTTCCGGATCAACTGGATCAGGTAGTGCCCGCAGCGGTTGCAACAGAAACCAGTGTGTTCAAGATGCGATCGCAAAAGGTGGCCCAGGATATCGACGTGCTGAACCAGCAGGTCACCCGCCTCACCGGAACGCTCAAATTGCTGGATCGTGAGCTTTCGATAACCCGTAAGCTCTACGAACAAAAGGTGGTTCCTGAAATCGAAATGTTGCGTCTAGATCGGCAAGCGACCGAAATGAGAGGGCAGCTCGCCGAGGCTCAGTCCAAGATCGCTAACATCACCGCCTCCTTCCGCTCCCAGGCCGATGAAGACCTCGCGAAGTCGCGTGGAGACCTCGCGGTCCTCGACGAAAACATCAAGTCGGCGCAAGATCGGGTACGACGGACTGATCTGAAATCGCCGGTACATGGCATCGTTAACAAATTGAACGTCACGACCGTCGGCGCGGTGGTGCAGCCCGGCGCCAATTTGATGGATATCATTCCGTTAGACGATTCATTGCTGGTGGAGGGAAAGATCCGTCCGCAGGACATCGCCTTCATTCGTCCCAACCAGGACGCTGTCGTAAAGATCTCCGCTTATGATTCTTCGGTCTATGGGTCTTTAAAGGGCAAGGTCGAGCGCATCAGCGCCGATACCATCGTCGACGACAAGGAAAAAACCGAACGCCCGGAAAACTTTTACCGGGTGATGGTGCGCACCGAGAAAAACCATCTCGGCACGGAAGCAAGGCCATTACCGATCATTCCTGGAATGGTTGCAACGGTCGAAGTGCTGACCGGCGAGAAGTCGGTTCTGGATTATCTGGTGAGGCCCGCGCGCACCCTGCGTGACGACGCCCTGCGCGAGCATTGAGCGACGAGCTTTGCTTAACAATTTACCAAATTTGGTCGTTCAATTTTGAACGACCCCGCCAACCGGCAGTAGACCCTCTCCTTCAACATTGCTCCCCTCCTAGGCGTCACTTAACTCCGCTTAAGCGGTAGCGACCGCAATTTACGTCCCGATAACAGCCTGGGGCGCGGATCAACGCACAAGACGTTGACCGACGTTCCTGACAATGGGGACGTCTTGATGACACCGCGTGGGAAGACGCCGAAACTCGGCTCGTCTGTGTTTGCCGCAGCAATCGTAATTACAATCGGCTTGTGCGCCGGATCGCCTGGTGCGTATGCCGACGAGACGGTTGCGGCAGAACCCAGCGGCGATTTCATTCCGGGCTCCGACCGCGCGTCAACGCGCCCTCCCGCGACGTTCTTCACCATCAACGAGGTTCTGGCGAAACTCGATCGCCAGCGCGGGCGTGGCCCCGGAGCCTTGCGACTGGCGTCGCTGGCGCCAGCCGACGTCGCGACCGACGCTGCGCCCGCGCCGAAAGAGGCGCCCGCCGTCGGCAAAGAGCCATTTGGGCTTTTTACCTTCCGTGCACCGGAGGGAACATTGTGGCGCAAGTGGCGCGGCATTGAAGCCGACATCGCGAAAGAACACTCGGTGCTGGATCGTTGCCGGGAAAGCACCGAGGGATGCCCGTCCCATGCCGCGCAGTTCCTGCGGGTGATCAAGGCCGTCAAGGCAAAATCCGGCCGCGATCAGCTGGACGAGGCCAATCGCGCGGTCAATACCGCCATTCGCTATATGAGCGACTATGCCCAGCACGGCGAAGCCGACCGCTGGAGCGCTCCGCTCGCCTCCTTTGCAACCGGCAAGGGCGATTGCGAGGATTATGCGATCGCCAAATACGTCGCGCTCAACGAGGCGGGCTTTCCGCGCGACGATCTGAAATTGGTGCTGGTTCGTGACCGCGCCGTTCGGCAGGACCATGCCGTTCTGGCTGCACGTCTGGACGGCCATTGGCTCATTCTCGACAGCCGGCGCTCAGATTTGATGAACGACTCCGACGTCACGAACTTCACGCCATTGTACGCCATCGACGGCCGCGGCGTTCAGCTATTCGCAGCGCCTTACGCGAAGCGGGCTCCGCTCGACGGCAACGTCGAACCGGCCCCCGCTGCTGCGGGTGACACTGAACGCGGAGAATGGAGCGGGCAAGACAGCTCCAACGAGAGCGCTCCTCAAAGAGGCACGCTGCCGCTGTTGATGTAATATTCGGAAGGAAAAACAACCGGCTGAAGCGAACGCTCCAGCCGGCGGAAAAACCCGGATTATGCCTAGGCTACATGAACTGCACCCGCGGCTGGCAGACCTGTGCTGATATGTGCAAGGTCAACCGCGTTAGCCGCTGTGTGGTCGGCCGAATAGTAAAGATGGTCGGTAGTGGTGTTGAAGAAGAACTGATTGGCAGCGAAAGTGCTGTCGTGTGTTTGGTCGTTTGCTCCGGTGGGTGCCGAAGTAAACGAGGCCAGTTGAGCCGTGTTTATCGTCAGATTCAGGTTCGCGACGTCGACCACGATTTGATCGGTAGGGCCTAAATCATTGATAGTGACGCTCGCAGCCCCGTCGCCATGCAACACAAAGGTATCACTACCACCATTACCCGTCAGGCTGTCGACGCCCAGACGGCTAGCGATCAACACGTCGTTGCCGGCGCCGCCGGTCAGCGTGTCGATCCCGCTCCCGCCGGTGCTGTTGGTGCCGCCGTCCAGGATGCTTCCGCTCGGGTGTGCTGTAAGAGTATCAGAAAAGGACGACCCAATTACGTTTTCGATACCCTTGATCGTATCACCCGTCGCTCCGCCACCGACAACCGCCGCAACCGCGTCAGTTTCAGCAGTCAGATTGACAATCACACCCGAAGTTGAGTTGTGGTAGTCGACGGTGTCGCCCAATCCCGTTCCGCCGGTTATGATGTCGTTCGCGCTGCTGGCAACAATGACTTCAGGGGTGGTGTTCGTGCCGGTCAGGTTGGTACCCGTTCCCAACAGGGAAACATTTAGAAGGTCTGGGCTGCTGGTAGCGGTATCGCCGTCTGCATCAGTTGCGTTCAAGACAAAATTGAACGCAGTGCTACCAACTGTCGTTGTCGTGTTCTGGTTGAAGGTAACGGACAGCAAAACAACCTTCGTATCGTCCCCGGCCACACTGGCAATGTTGGTGACGTCCGCTTCATAGAAGTTTTGGAACGCATTTACTCCCGTCCCCGTCCAGTGAGCGGCGTCAATCGTGAGCACGGTCCCGTCCGCCTGCGTAATATCTTCCGTAGCCAGTAGGGCGTGCGTGTTGTCGTACAGTTTCACCTGGAAGTGCTCAGTGGTGTCGTTGCCCCCCTTACCGATGGAGACGTCGACGTGGCTTTGCTGCGAGAAGAAATTAAATGTAATGGTTTCGTTGGTATCCAGGTTGCCGCTGTTGACTCCCATCCCGTTGTTGTTCTTGAAAATCCTGTTGCCGCCTGCCGGGTCGGTATTGCCGCTGTCGAACCCGTCGATGATTAGAGGAAACGCGCTGGTCGGAGCAACGGCGACAGCATTAGCATTGCCGACATAGCTACCCGCGCCGGTAGAGTCGACGTGCACGTAACCGCCGTTTCCATTGGGTATGCCGTTGAGTGCATCGAACGTCGTGGTGGTTGAAGATGTGAGCGTGTTGGTATCGAGATGGAACGTGTACGTACCGTCGATTTTCACGTTCAGCTCAAAGAACGGAGTAGTCGCAGTCGAATTCGTGAACGCGAACACCTCTGCCGAGTGTGTGGTCGGATCGTAGGTGGTGTATTCGTAGAACGTGTAGGATGATACTCCATTATTCACCACGACTTGTTTGAGATCCTGACCCACCACCACATCAGGAGCATCCGTCAACGTATACGTAATTCCGTTGATGGTCCCGGTAGCCAACGCCACGCTGATCGGAGAAGTCGCATTCGCTCCATCAGCTCCGAAGACCGGCTGCCAAGTGCCGTCTGACTGGGTGTTGCTCAGGTTTGGCATGATCGTGTCTTGGATCGCAGTAATCGTCGGGCCGTCATCGTGGATGGTGATCTGCGGTCCAAGGTCGATGGTCTTGCTCGCGGTGTCGAGATCGTTGTCGGTCACCTTTGCCGTCAGCGTCACCAGGTTGGCCGCCAGCGTGGTGCCTTCACTGATATCGGGGTTTTCGCCGGCGCCTTCCTTCACGCCGCGAAGGTCTTCCATCGTCACG